>Ga0111539_10003031_pt1 | contig 22271 bp, 21 predicted proteins | sample RhiMethybrSRZTD1_FD_79667 | JGI IMG/M metagenome (GOLD analysis project Ga0111539, IMG submission 79667) | Populus rhizosphere microbial communities from Tennessee, USA - Rhizosphere MetaG P. TD hybrid SRZTD1 (version 2) (version 2) | ecosystem: Host-associated > Plants > Roots > Rhizosphere >...
CGGCTCGAGACCCGTCCGCCGAACATCGAAGGACGAGGCACGATCACGCAGCGCGACCTCGTCCGGAACGCGCTCCGTATGCGTCCCGACCGCATCGTGGTCGGCGAGGTGCGCGGCGACGAGGTGCTGGACATGCTCCAGGCCATGAACACGGGCCATGACGGATCGCTCACCACGATCCACTCGAACGGCCCGCGCGACGCACTGCACCGCCTCGAGAACCTGGTCCTGATGGCCGGCCACTCGCTGCCCGACAAGGCGATCCGCGAGCAGGTCGCGTCCGCGCTCCAGGTGATCGTCCACGTCTCCCGCATCTCCGACGGCTCGCGCAAGGTGCTCTCCATCTCCGAGATCACCGGCATGGAAGGGCCGGTCGTGACCATGCAGGAGATCTTCCGGTTCCACCGCACCGGCACCCGCTCCGACGGGAAGGTCGAGGGGCGCTATGAGGCCACAGGCGTCGTGCCGCACTTCGCGGACCAGGTCCGCCTGGCCGGGACCGATTTGACCGGCATCTTCGAGCGGGGGGCCGCGCGATGATCTACGTCTTCGTCGCCATCCTTCTCTTTGCGGCCGTAGCCACGCTGGTCGCGGCGATGGCGCAGCGGCGCAAGGAGCATTCGGACCAGGCGCTCAGGGAGCGCGTCGGCACCACGGAAGGCGTGGCCGCCGGGACGATCGCGCTCGAGCGCGACACGCGCATGAGCACGATCCCGTTCCTCGACGGCGTCCTCAAGAAGGTGGCGCTGGCTCAGCGCACCGAGCTCTTCCTGTATCAGGCGGGGATGAGCATGCGGGTCGCGACCTTCGTCCTCATCATCGCGGCGTCCGCGATGGGGGCGTACCTCATCTCGTTCGCGATCTTCGGCAAGGTGTTGAACGCAGTCTTCTTCCTCCTGGTCGGCGGCTTCCTACCGATCTTCTTCATGAGTCAGAAGAAGAACGCGCGGATGAAGGCGTTCGCGGAGGAGTTCCCGGACACGCTCGACCTCCTCGTGAGCGCGCTCCGCGCCGGCATCTCCTTCTCCGGCGCGCTCCAGATCGTTGCGGACGAATCCCCCGAGCCCGTGCGCTCGGAGTTCGCGATCGTGGTCGAGGAGCAGGCTCTGGGTCTCGACCTCCGCGAGGCGCTGGGCAACATGGCCAACCGGGTCGACTCGCTCGACCTCAAGTTCTTCGTGACCGCGGTCGTCTTGCAGCGGGACACGGGCGGCAATCTGACGGAGGTTCTCGAGAACACGGGCAAGCTGATCCGCGACCGGTTCCGGATCCTCGGCGACATCATGACGTTCACCGCTCAGGGGCGGCTCACGGGTCTCATCCTGACCTGTCTCCCGGCGGGCCTTGGCATGTTCATGGCGCTCACCGCGCCGGATTACTTCCACAAGATGTGGGACCACCCGAACGGTCGGATGATTCTCGGCTTCGCGTTCATCATGCAGCTTCTGGGCGGGTTCGCGATCCGGAAGATCGTCGACATCAAGGTGTGATGACATGTTCCTGATCTCGACCTTCCTGCTCGCGCTCGCTCTCGGAATCGGGTTCTTCGCCCTCTACCAGATCCTGGTCCGGGACCGCGATCCCGTCACCGCCCGGCTTCGGGACCTGAGGACGCGCGCCCTCGCGGCCCGTCCCAAGCACGAGGCCGAAACACCGTCCCCGGTCGCGCAGCTCCTGGCGGCGCTCGGCGGCTTCCTCCCGACCGGGGAGGACAAGGAGGCGCTCCAGTCCGGCCTCGTACGGGCCGGCATCCGCTCGCAAGGCGCGCCGATGATCTTCCTGGGCGCGAAGGCCGTCTTCGCGGTCGCCTTCGCGGTCGGCTGGATCGTGCTCAACTTCGCGCTCGCACGGCCCATCGGCTCGATCTTCTTCTCGGGCATGGTCGCGGGCGTGGTCGGCTTCTACACGCCGACGATGTGGCTCGCGATGAAGGGCGGAGCGCGGCGCGGCCGGATCCAGCAGGCCCTTCCCGACGCGCTCGACCTCCTGGTCGTCTGTGTCGAAGCGGGACTCGGCTTGACTGCGGCGATCGAGCGCGTTGGGCGCGAGATCGCGATCGCGAGCCCGGCTCTGAGCGACGAGTTCCTCCTCGTGAACCAGGAGATCCGGACGGGGCTTTCCCGGGCCGACGCGCTCCGGCGTCTCGCGCGCCGCACGGGGGTCGAGGACCTCTACGCGCTCTCCGCGATGCTCATCCAGGCGGACAAGCTCGGAACCAGCATCGCCCAGTCGCTCCGCGCCCACGCGGAATCCATGCGCACGAAGCGCCGCCAGCGCGCGGAGCAGCAAGCGCGCAAAGCCGGGATCAAGCTCGCCTTCCCGCTCGTCTTCCTGATCTTCCCGGCGCTCCTGATCGTGATCTTGGGGCCTGCGGCGATCCAGCTGATGCAAGCGATCGCAGCTCAGAACGCCACGCGGTAGTGGCGAACGAGGAGGTGAAGCAGACATGTGGAAGCAAATGATTCTGTGGGGACTCGTGGTGGGATTCGGTCTCATGTGGATGACGCGCCGCGGCAACCGTCGCAAGAAGGTCGACCGCTAAGGCCGGCTTCGAAGGATTCGGGGCGGACCGCTTCGGCGGCCCGCCCCTTCGGCTTTTCAGGCCCCCCGCGTAACCCCACCCGGATCCCCCCTTCCGGTCGTTTGGAATAGTCCTCCGGTACCGGGCGTAGTAGAGTCGGCGCCCGATGACCCCTGCGCGGCCCGATCGAACGGGGCTCACGGACGAGGAGCTGGTCCGGCTCGTCCGCGGAGGCGAGACCGACGCATTCGCGGAAGTCGTTCGCCGCGTGCAGCGGCCCGCCTACCGTCTCGCATTCCGGATCACACGCCATGCCGAGGACGCGGACGACGTCGTCCAGGAGAGCCTCGTGAAGGCGTACCAGGCGCTCGACCGCTTCCAGCTCGGCCGCGCCCTCTCTCCGTGGATCCTCACGATCGTGGCGCGCACCGCGCTCTCCTCGCTCAGGCAAGGGAAGCGGAGGGCGGCCGTTTCGCTCGACGATCCCGGACCGGAAGGGCAGGCCTCGCTCGCCGAGCGGAGCGCCGATCCGGCGGCCGACCCGGGATGGTGGGAGCAGCGCCTGGACGTGGAGCGAGGGTTCGCGCGCCTGAGCGAGGAGCACCGCGTGATCCTGGCGCTCCGGGTGGAGGCCGACCTTCCCTACGCTCTGATCGCCGAGACCCTCGACGTGCCCGTGGGCACCGTGATGTCCCGGCTCGCCCGCGCGCGCGAGGCGCTGATGGAACAGATGACCCAGACGAAGAAAGACGAGCGATGAGCGTCGAACCCCTCCATCCTGCGCCCGAGGAGCTTTATGCCTATCGGGACGGCGAGCTGCCCGCCGAGCGGCGCGCGTTCGTCGAGACGCACGTCCTGGCATGCCGCGTCTGCCGCGAGCGGATGGACGAGATGTCGAAGCTCGAGGCCTCGCTTCGGGCGCACCCCGACACGGTGGGGGACGCCTACTACGAACGCATGCAGGCGCAGGTGATGGCCAAGGTCCACGCGGCCGCACCTCCCTCGCGCGCTGCGATCCGAGAGGTGCCGCTCGAGCGCCGCCGGGACGACCTCGAGCACGAGGAGCGTCGCCGCGGCGCGCCGAAGCTCCCGTGGATCGCGGTCGGGTCGGCGGTCAGCGCCATGGCCGCGGTGCTGGTCGTGGTGGTGCTCCTCGTGCGCCAGGGCTCGATGCCGCAGGTGGCCGTGCTCGAGCGCTCGGCTCCCGACGCCGGCGGCGCCGTATCCGATACGAGCGAAGGGCGGGGGGAAGGGCTTACCCCTCCGCCCGCGGAATCGCCCGCCGCGCCGCGCGACGATGCGCGTGCGAAGGAGCGTCAGCAGACGGAGACACTGAAGACGAAGCAACAGCCTACGGACCAGGTGGCCGTCGCCCCATACGCCGAGGAGGAGAAGAAGAACAAGGCCGAGGCGAACGAGACGGGCGACCAGAAGCTCGCTTCGGGGCCCGAATCGGACGTCATGGCCAAGCGATCCGCCGCGGGAATGTCGAAGGACGAGGCGCGGCTGGAGCAGGCAGCGCCTCAGGCCTCGATGGCGCCTGAGTCGATGACGCGCCAGACGTTCCAGACGCCTCCTGCAGCGCCGGCGGGCAACCGCTACGAGTCCGCGCTCACGCGATTCGGTCTGCCGCCCCTCTGGGGACCGGGCGTGTCCGACGATCTCGTGCTCAAGGCGGAGCCCGTCTTCCGGAATCTCTACCGGACGGGAGGCGCCACGACGCCGCTCGACTCCGCGCGGGTGAGGCTCTACCTCGCCGAGGCCGCGCGCCTCCGGGCCGGAGCGGCTCCCGATTCCGCGGCGATCGACGAGATCGAGCACCACTATCGCCGGGCGATCCGGCTCGGCTCGGAGGACCCGGCCACCGTCTCCACGGCGGCGCAGCGTCTCCGCGATTTCCTCTCCGAGATCGGCGCCACCCCCTAGCGCGCCTCCCGGCCGACGGCGGCCCGCTTGCGACGTCGCAAGTCGAGAGCTAGGGAACCAGTCTCCTCTTCATCCGCGCGAGCGCCCAGGCGGCGAGGACGAGCGACAACCCCACCACGTAGAGCGCGCTCACCCAGAGGTGCGGCGACGCCTGACCCAGAACGGCCGACCGCGTGAGGAAGGCGACATGTGTGAGCGGCAGGCACCACGCGACCACAAGCGCCCAGTGGGGCAGGATGTCGATCGGGAAGAACGTCCCGCCGAACGTGAACATCGGCATGATGATCGTGAACATGGGGACGTTGAACTGGGAGATCGTCTTCACCATGGACGTGAAGAGGAGCCCGACCGCGGAGAACAGGAGCCCGCCGAAGAACGCGATCGGAACGACCCAGAGCCCCGTGGGCCACGCGACGAGCCCGAGCGCGGTCAGCACGCCCAGCATGATGGTCGCGGCGATCACGGACTTCGAGGTCGCCCACAGGAGCTCGCCCAGGATGACGTCCTCGACGAGCAGCGGCGTCGCGAGGATCGCGTCGAAGGTCTTCTGATAGTACATGCGCACGTACGACGAGAAGGTCGACTCGAAGAACGCCCAGAACATGATCGCGACCGCGACGATGCCGGGGGCCATGAACTCGAGATAGCCGAGCGTCCGCCCGTTGTACTCGACGTGCCGGATGAGCTTTCCGAGCCCGAGTCCGAACGCGAGCACGTAGAGGATCGGCTCGAGGAGCGGCGGGAGGAACTCCGTCTTCCAGGTGGTGAAGTAGACGTCCGCGTCCCGCTGCCACACGCGGAGCGCGCGGAACGAGAGATTGCGGAGGGTCGCGCGCACCTAGTCGCGGAGCGCCCGGCCGGTGAGCTTCAGGAACACGTCCTCGAGCGTGGCCCGCCGGATGAGCCGCTCCTGGGCCGGGAAGCGCTCGTCGAGGAGCCGCTCCACGTGATCGTCCGCGCCCGGGTAATAGTAGAGCCGGTCGCCCACTTCCTCGAGCCGTCCCGCGAGCTTGGAGAGGAATTCCGCGAACGCGCGATCGTAGTTCCACGCCTCGACCACCGTGCTCCCGACCTCGCGCAGGATGAGATCCGCGGGCGCTCCCTGCATCAGGATCTTCCCGTTGTCGATGACGACGACGCGGTCGCAGAGCTGGGCGGCCTCCTCCATGTAGTGCGTCGTCAGGAGCACGGTGACGCCGGTCGCGCGAAGGCTCCGGACCCGCGTCCAGATGGCGTGGCGCGCCTGCGGATCGAGTCCCGTCGTCGGCTCGTCGAGGATCAGGACGCGCGGCTCGTTCAGGAGCGCGCGCGCGAGCACGAGACGGCGCTTCATGCCGCCCGAGAGCTCCTGCACGGCGCTCTTCTTCCGGTCCGAGAGCTGCACGAAGTCGAGGAGCCGCTCGGCGCGCTCACGGATCTCCCGCCCCGGGATGCCGAAATAGCGGCCGTACGCGAGGAGGTTCTTCAGCACGTCGAAGTCGGGATCGAGGTTGTCCTCCTGCGGACAGACGCCGAGCATGCGCTTCACCTCGCGCGGGCTCGTGCGTACGTCGACGCCGTAGACGGTCGCGGTGCCGGACGTCGGCGGCAGGAAGCAGGAGATCATTCGAACCGTGGTGGTCTTGCCCGCGCCATTCGGTCCGAGGAATCCGACGACCTCTCCCGGCGCGACGTCGAACGAGACGCCGCGCACCGCCTCCATGCCCGCGTAGGCCTTGGAGAGATCGCGCGCCTGGATGGCGGATGTACCCGGAAGCCCGTTCACGCAGCGAGTTTAGCACGTGGCTCGGGGCGGCTTGGCCGGAGCGCCAGGGCCTCGGCGGTTGAAGCGGTGCCGCGCGAGCGGTACCCTCCCAGGGTTCAAGCATCGGGGGTCCCGCCAGTTACTCTCGTTCCCGGAGGCACAGGATGGTTCGTTGTGGATTCTTGCTGTTTGCCGCACTCGTTCTCGCCGTCACACCCATGACCCTGCACGCGCAGACGGGTACCACCACGCCGCCGGCGACGACGCCGCCCGCGAGCACCGCGCCGGTGACCCCGGTGCCCGCAACCGACACGGCTCCGGGCGCGGAGGCCGCGAAGCCCACGCCCAAGTCACAGATGCTCGCGATGCCGGAAGGCCCGCCCGCGGAGCTCAAGAAGCTCGCGCAGCTCGTCGGCAACTGGAACTCCACGGTGCACGTCTACGCGAGCCCGATGGCTCCGGAGTCGGAGACCGCGGGGAAGTCGACCTACGGATGGGCCTTCGGCGGGATGCACCTCGAGGGCAAGCACCAGATGAAGATGATGGGGAAGCCCTTCGACGGGCGCTCCACCTGGGGCTATGACACGCAGAAGAAGCAGTACCAGATGATCTGGACCGACACGATGATGCCGTCGGCGTTCGTGTACTACGGCACGTTCCCGACGGACAACGCCTTGTCGCTCTTCACGACCTACATGATCGGCGACAAGCCGGTCACCGAGAAGGTCGACGTCCAGTTCCCCGACGCCAACTCCTACGTCCTGACGATCCAGAACGACCTGTCGGGATCGATGCAGAAGGTGATGGAGGAGAAAGGCGTTCGCGCGGCCGGAAACGCGACCGCGAAGGGCAAGTCGACGGCCAAGAAGTCGACGACTACGAAGTCGACGGCTACGAAGTCCACGACGAAGAAGACGGGCTGAGCCCCCAGGACGGAAGTCTACGGGCGGTCCGGCACCGAGCCGGGCCGCCCGTTTCGTTGGAACCGCCGCGCAGGTCTCAACGAGTCGGATCGCGGAGCGTTCGGCGCTTCACCTCGATCGAACCGCCCATGCCCTGATGGGTGCAGCAGTCGTAGGGGAACACGCCGGGCGTGTCCGGCATCGTGACCGCGACCGCCCGTTCTTCTCCGGGACCGAGCTCGTAGTCGCAACGCACGTCGAGCGCGACGATCCGGAAGTTGTGCCGGATCATCGTGGTCTCGTCGTTCCGGACCAGGAAGCGGACGCGCTCGCCGGTCTCGAAGACGAGCGTGGGATTGGAATCGTTGAAGGCGTAGCCGCTCAGGTGGAGCGGGACCGTGCGCTCCGGCCTGGCGCCCCCGCACGAGGCCGCGGCGGTGAGCGCGAGAAGCTGGGCGGCGATCCGCATTCGTCGTTTCATCGCGGAGTAGTGTACGCTCGCATCATGAGCCTCGTGTCCCGCGCGGAGCGTCCGTGATCCTCGCCCAGACCGCGCGCCCTCCCGTCACCATCGCGATCGAATCGCCACGCCGCCGCGTCGCGCGCGGGGACAAGCTCGACATCATGCTGACCCTCGCGGTCGATCCCGGATTCCGGATCGAGTCCGTGGACGCGCCCGCCGGGCGGGCGCGGGCCACGTCCATCCAGCTCGGACTCGCGGACGGACTCACGCCGGGACCGATGACCGCGCCCGAGGACTCCGTCGATCCGCTCGGCGGCGGCCGCGTGCCGGCGTACGTCGGACGGATCGCGATCCGGGTTCCGCTCACGGTCGATGCGTCCTGCCTTCCGGGCCCGGCGCCTCTCGCCGCGCGCGTTCTGTTCCAGGCCACGGGCGAGCGCGGGGTCCTTCCGCCCGATGAAGTCGAGGTTCACGCCGAGCTGGACGTGACCGCGGGCTGAGCCCCGCGACACCCACCGCCTACCAGATTCCGGGAATCAGCCGCTTCGTGCGCGCCATGTAGGCGCGGTACTGGTCTCCGAACGTCTCGACCAGGAGCGCCTCCTCGCGCGGGATGCGGAGCAGAACGACGATCGCGAGCGGGAGCGTGAGCAGGAGGAGACCGATCGGGCTCCCGAGGATGAGCGGCGGTGCGATCCATTCGAGGATGAAGCCCGAGTAGAGCGGGTGCCGCACGTGGGCGTACATCCCCGTGTCGACGATCTTGTGGTCCTCCTGGATCTGGACCCGCACGGTGAACATGCGCCCGAGCGTCCGCTTGCCCAGGATGCGCACCGCCATGCCGGAGATCCCGATGAGAAGGCCCGCGGCGTAGGACCACCACGAGGGATGGGGTGGCAGCCCCGCGTGCTGCACGTACATCCAGGCGAAGATCCCGATCGCCGGGATCACGAAGAAGAGCGGCGTGAGCGGGTCGCGGTCGCCGCGCGTCGTGCTCCCGAACGTCGATCGCGTGAGGAAGCGCTCCACGAGGAAGAAGGCGGCCAGGTAGGCGTAGAACGTGATCAGGGTGAGATCGCGGGTCGGAGCGGTCATGCGCGTTCCCTCGCTTGGTGAGGCGCGTCCGCGCCGAGGAGCGCGGAGTGATCTCGGTACTCGGTGACGCATGGAGGGCCGTCCGCGTGAAGATACCGCGGCCGGTCCACGGCGCCGAGCGCGAGGAGCGTGCTCGACACGGTGGGGAAGTGCTCCCGGTGGATGCAGACGGGCGGCCCGCCGTCGTCGCCGTGGCTCCGAAGAATGGAGGCGAAGCGCGCGAGCGCCTCGTCCACGTTCCGCGGCTTCACCCCCTCGAGCTTCGAGAGAACGTGATGCGTGCGCGGCTCGACGGGATCGTCCAGCTCCGCGTGCGTGATCACGTGCCATCCCGCCGGGATCGGAACGCCGCGGGGTTTTTCACCGCCGCCCCCCACGACCGCCCACGAGCCGAGATCGGGGTCGATCCCGACGAGCGTGCAGCGCCCGTACGCGCCGTCTCCGAGCGACCGCAGCGCCATGTCCCACGCGTCGGGGCGCGGCTCGCCGGTTCCGGGATCGATGCGCGCCGGTCGATCGAGCCGCGCGGTCGAGGCCGCTTCGAGGCAGAGAAGGCCGCGCGATCGGAGCCCGTCCGTGGGATCGCCGGGGTGCGGCCGGCGGTTCATGAGGGCGGTCACGAAGCGCGCATCGCGAATGGCGAGCCAGGTCCCTCCGGCGACGAGATCGCGGCCGCCGATCACGCGCGGGGAGGCGACGAGGATGCCCGGTCCCTGAGTGGCGCGCTCCGGGGATTCGTCCCGGTTCGCGCCGAGCACCGCGGTCCCCGGCCCGAGGACGTCGATTCCGATCAGGAGCGTGCACACGGCGCGCGGTGCCGCTCTAGACCCGCTCCTCCACGGGGAGGTAGGGCTCGTTGTGGGTGCCGGTGTAGATCTGGTCGGGGCGGTAGATGCGGTTTCCCTGGAGCTGCTCGATCCAGTGCGCGAGCCAGCCGGAGATGCGCGCCACCGCGAACATCGGCGTGAAGAGCGCGGGGGGGAGGCCCATCGCCGTGTAGACCACGCCCGAGTAGAAGTCGACGTTGGGGTAGATCCGCTTCGCGCCGAGATGCTCCGCCACCACCTTCTCGACCTCCTGCGCTACCAGGAGGAGGGGATCGCCGCCCCGCTTGGCGATCATCTGCGCCGCCAGCTTCTGGAGCACGAGCGCGCGGGGATCCTTGACGCGGTAGATGCGGTGTCCGATCCCCATGATCTTCTGCTTCCGTGTGATCAGGTCCTCGATGTACGGGCGGGCCTTCTCGGATTCGCCGATCCGCTGGAGCATGTGGATCACCTGCTCGTTCGCGCCGCCGTGGAGCGGCCCCGTGAGGGCCCCGATCGCCGAGGAGACGACGGTGTAGGGATCGGCGAGCGTGGACGCTGTGACGCGCCCCGCGAACGTCGAGGCGTTCATCGAGTGCTCGGCGTGGAGGATGAAGCAGACGTCCATCACGCGCGCGACGTCGGGCTCAGGATCCTCGCCGGTCAGCATGTAGAGGAAGTTCGCCGCGTGCGAGAGGTCTTCCTTGGGCGGGATGTAGTCGCGCCCCGTGGAGAGACGGTAGTACGCGGCGACCAGCGTGGTCGCCTTGGCGATGATCCGCACCGCGGAGTTGTAGCGATCCTCCGGCTTGTCCACGTCCCGATCGGGATAGAACATCCCGAGCGCCGCGATCGAGGCCTGGAGCGCCTCCATCGGATGGCCCGTGTCGGGGAGGCATTTCAGGAGGTCGATGAGCCGGAAGCGCACGTCCCGGTTGGACGCCAGGTCGCGCGTGAACTTGTCGAGATCGGCGCGCGCGGGGAGCTTGCCCCAGAGGAGGAGATACGACGTCTCCTCGAAGGTGCTGTGCTCCGCCAGGGTCTCGATGGGATAGCCCCGGTACTCGAGAATCCCCTGGTCTCCGTCGATGAAGCAGATGCTCGACTTCGCCGCCGGGACTCCGTCCAGGCCCGGAACGTAAGGCACGGCCGGCGTGGGGCTGGGCGTGGCAGGTGGCGGCGCGGTGCGCTCCGACATGGGTCTCCTCCGGATGCTCGGCTACGAAGCGGCGAACGAGAATCTCATTCTGTGGCTTTGCGCATTTCGATGCAACGACTCCGGGTTTGGGTGGTTTGGCCGGCGCGGGGAGGGTGTGAGGGTCCTGAACCCGGCGCGTCCTGGCGCTCGATACTCCACCGCATGCGGCGACTTGATTGGCGCCGGACGCGAGGGTTCAGGACCCTCACACCCTCCCCGCGCCTCCCAATTCTCCACAGCACGGAGCCACGGATCGCGCATGCCCCGACTGCGATTCACGGCGAGCGGTATCGCGCGGTCTTCGCTGTCATGGTAGGCGAGGGGAGGATGCTGGGGGCCTGAACCCTCGCGCCCGGCGCCAACCAAATCGCCGCAGCGGTGGACTAGCGAGCGCCAGGACGCGCCGGGTTCAGGCCCCCAGCATCCTCCCCTCGCCGGCCAAGTCACGAAAGCCGCGCGACAGCGATCGCCGCGACTACCGGCGGCGCTTCGCGGGCGGCGCGAGCGCCTGGATGCGCTTCACGTCGTTCTTGTCGTCGTCCAAGAGCCCGGCTGGAACGAGCCGCGGCACGAGCGCGACCCAGCGGCGGTCCCGGGCGAAGACCTTCTTGAAGATCGGCGTGGCCTCCTTCTCGCGGTCGAGCTTCCAGAGGGTCGCCGCCTGCCAGAAGAGAATCTCGTCGTTCCCCGGGGCGAGCCGGGACGCTTCGGCGTAGGACTTCATCGCATCCTCGACCTTGTTGTCCGCCACGAAGGCGTCCCCCTGGTCGACGTTGCGGTAGGCGCGCCACAGGGTCACGAGGCGCCGCAGCTCCGCGATCGGCTTCGGGCTGTCCTCCACGCGAAGGTCGAGGACGCGGTCAGCCCAGGGCTGGTTCGAGCGCTTCCCCTTCACGATGACGATGGCCGCGGACTGCTGGCCCCGAATGTCGCCTCCCGCCGCCTGGCCTGCTTCGAGCGCCCGGAGGAGCCGCTCCGCGAGGTCCCCCTTCGAGGTCTCGAAGGCCTGCGCCATCGCGCCCCAGATCTTGTCGTTCGCCATGAGATTCGCCTGGCAGGAATAATTCTCCCCCTTCTTGTCCCCCGCGTCGGCGATGCAGCGCTTGCCCGTGTGATTCGCCACGTTCCCGTGCACGTCGATCATCGCGACCTGGCGCACGTCGGCGTGGTCGTCCCTCTCGAGGAGCTCTTTGAGCGCGTCCTCAGCCGACTTGCCGTTGCGCATGAGCTCGAGCCCCTTCGGGCCGTAGCTCACTTCGACGAGGGATTGCGTGGCCACCGCGCCGACGCCAGGCTCGGCCCAGGGCACGATCGGTCCCACCGCGAAGTAGTGCGATTGGACGGCCACTCCGATCTCTCCGGTATCCGGATCGCGCGCGACGATCGAGAAGGTGGCCAAGGCGTGGGTGGGAAGCGCGAGAATCGCCAACAGCGCGAGCAGTGCGAGGGCGCTCATCCGTGCGCTCATGAAGGTCCTCCTGGACGTTGTGTGCGGGACGCAGACGGTCGAGAGCAGCGCCCGTGAGGCAATTTCCCCAAAACGATCCGACCCCTTCCGCCAAACCACCCAGCCCCGCGGTTGGACCCAGCCACGAGCCCGATTGGGGGATAAGCCCCATGGCCGCAATTGGTTGCCCTGGCGCTAGTTATGACGAGCTTTCCACATCGTTTACGGAGAGGCGCGGCTCCTGCATACTAGTCGGCTCAACCGTGACCCGCAAGCGCTGGACCTCCAACCTCATGAGCCACGACCTGCGAATGAAAATCCTTTCCGGTGCCACCGCCATTGCCGTGCTCTGCGTCGTCTGCGTGCTCGCTCCGAATGCCCATGCGTCCTGGGCCGCGAACGGCAACCAGGCATCCCTCACCATCAAGAACCAGGTGAACGCCCAGATGATCTCGGACGGGGCCGGCGGAACGTTCGTCGTCTGGCAGGACTTCCGCACCGACACGCTGGGCGACGTGTACGCCCAACGGTTCGACATGAGCGGCAACCGGCTGTGGGGATCGAGCGGCGTCGCCGTCTGCACCGTGGGCGATGCGCAGGAATCGCCCGTCCTCTGCAGCAACGGAGCAGGGGGGATCATCGTCGCGTGGCAGGATCGGCGCGCCTTGAGCAATTACGACATCTACGCGCAGGCCTTGAACGGGAACGGAACGCTTCTCTGGACCCCGGCGACCGGCGTGCCCGTCTGCACCTTCGCGTCCAGCCAGATCCTCGAAGTCATCGCTTCTGACGCCGCCGGAGGCGCCATCATCGGCTGGCGGGACGGTAGGAACGGCACGCTGAACGCCGACGTTTTCGCCCAGCGCGTGAACAGCGCGGGCGTGCCGCAGTGGACCGGCGACGGCGTCGCGGTCTGCACGGCGGGAGGAACTCAGACCGACGTCCGCATCCTGGCCGACGGCATCGGCGGCGCGTTCCTCGTGTGGCGCGATCAACGAGGCGGGCCCTTCCTGGACGACATCTACGCTCAGTCCGTGGATCCCGCGGGGAATTCGCGCTGGACGGCGAACGGCGTCGCGGTGGCGGTCGCCGCGCAGACGCAGGTCGAGCCTTCCATCTCCACGGACGGCAAGTTCGGACTCCTCGTGGCGTGGCAGGACACCCGCAATGGCACCGACGCGGACATCTTCATCCAGCGCATCAAGCCCGACGGCACGGCGCGCTGGGCCGCGAACGGGATCCAAGTGTGCGATCAGGACAGCACTCAGCAGCACCCGCTCGTCGCGACGGATGGCGTCGCGGGCGCCATCGTGGCCTGGATCGATCAACGTGTCAGCCCGAAGAACGCGGACATCTACGCTCAGCGGGTCGACTCGACCGGCGCCGTCGCGTGGGCGCCGAACGGGATCGCCGTCTGCTCCGCGGACAGCGCGCAGTCCCTGTCCACGATCGTGCCCGACAAATCGGGGGGCGTGATCCTGGGCTGGGACGACGGTCGCGGCGCGGGAAACAACTTCGACATCTATTCACAGGCCGTGAGGCAGAACGGAACGGTCCGCTGGACCGCGAACGGCGTCCTCGTCGCGACCGGGGCCAATTCGCGCCGCCTCACGACCTCGGCTCCGGACGGCTTCGGCGGCGCTCTCTTCGCATGGGAAGACAACCGCCTGGGTTCCTATGACGTGTTCGCCTACCGCATCTCGCCCGTGGGAACGGGCGTGGAGCCTTCGACGCCGGCCGCCAGGGCGGGCCTTCTCGCCCCCCGTCCGAATCCCTTCAATCCGCACACGACCATCGAGTTCGCGCTCGACCAGCCGTCCCGCTTCCGTCTCACGATCCACGATGTCCAGGGCCGGCTCGTCCGGGTTCTGGCTGAAGGCGACGCCCCCGCCGGGAGCCGGTCGGTGGCGTGGGACGGCTCCCGCGCGGACGGCACACCCTGCGCCTCGGGCGCCTACTTCGCCGTCCTCACCCTTCCGACCGAGACGCGTACCTCCTCTCTCCGGCTGATCCGGTAGCTCCGGGCGCAAGCCCAGTCGCGCCAACGAGCTGAGCCCGCCGACGCCCCATCCGGATTGACTCCGGGGGGCGAAATTCGGTATGGTCCGACGAACTCCTCTGACGGCGCCGCCGAGCGGCGGCATCCCATCCCAAACGACAGGAATCGCGTGGACATCTTCGAGAAGTGTCGCAACTGGAAGGAGCACCGACTGGCCAAGGCGGCCGGGGTCTACCCCTACTTCCTGCCGATCAGCGAGAACCACGGCACGGAGGTCACGATCGGGGGGAAGCGCCTCATCATGGCCGGGTCCAACAACTACCTCGGCCTGACCAAGCACCCCAAGGTGGTGGCGGCGGCCGAGGACGCTCTTCTCCGCTTCGGCACCTCGAACAACGGCTCCCGCTTCCTGAACGGCACCCTGGAGCTTCACGAGCAGCTCGAGGACCGTCTCGCCAAGTTCACGAAGAAGGAGGCGGCCCTCGTCTATTCCACGGGCTACCTGACGAATCTGGGAAGCATCTCGGCGCTGGCGGACAAAGGGGACGTCGTCATCCTCGACAAGGACGCCCACGCCTGCATCGTGGACGGCGCGCGGCTCTCCTTCGGCGATGTGAAGCGGTTCCGGCACAACGATATTCGCGACCTCGAGCGGGTCCTCTCGAGCGTTCCGGCCAAGGCCGGCAAGCTCATCGTGGTCGACGGTCTCTACAGCATGGAAGGCGATCTCGCCCCGCTTCCCGACATCGTCCGGCTGACCCGCGAGTACAATGCGCGGCTCCTGGTCGACGACGCGCACGGGATCGGCGTGCTCGGCGCCCGCGGCGCGGGCGCGTGCGAGGCCATGAACGTCGAGGACCAGGTGGATCTGGTCATGGGCACCTTCAGCAAGTCGTTCGCCTCGCTGGGCGGCTTCATCGCCGGCCCGAGGGCCGTGATGGACTACTTGCGCCACCACGCGCGCGCGATGATCTTCAGCGCCAGCATGACCCCGGCGAGCGTTGCGGCGGCGCTGGCGGCGCTCGACATCATCGAGGCCGACGAAGGCCGCGGACTCCGTGACCGTCTCCGCCAGATCTCGATCAAGATGCGCGCGGGGTTCCGCGCCCAGGGCCTCGAAGTCGGATCCGGCGTCGAGACGCCGATCGTTCCGATCTTCATCGGCGACCGGCTCAAGACGATGCAGGTCTGGAAGAAGATCCTCGATCGCGGCGTGTTCCTGAACGCGATCCTGGTCCCGGCCGTGGCGCCGGGACGGGATCTCCTCCGCACGTCGTACATGGCCACCCACCAGGACGACCAGCTCGACACGATCCTCAAGGTCGTGGGCGAGGTGCATCAAGAGGTCGGCCTGGAGCTCGTCTCCAAGGAAAGCTAGACCCGTCGGAGGCATGCGCTGGACCTGATTCCGGTTCAGGGCGCCGCGGACCTCGCGCGCTTCATCGAGGTTCCCTACAAGCGCTACCGGAGCGACCCCTTCTGGGTGCCGCCGCTCCGGATGGACGAGCGCGCCCGGCTCACGCCGGGTAAGAATCCCTTCTTCGAGCACGGCCAGGCCGCCTACTTCCTCGCCCGCGAGGGGAAACGGATCGTCGGCCGGGTCGCGGCATCCGTCGACCAGAATCACGACTCGATCCACGGCGAGAAGCAGGTCGCTTTCGGGTTCTTCGAAGCAGACTCGGTCGAGGCCGCGCGCATGCTGCTCGAGCGCGCGGCGGCATGGGGACGAGAGCATGGGGCCGAGGTGCTCCGCGGTCCCTTGAGCTTCACGACCAACGACGAGTGCGGCCTCCTCATCGAGGGCTTCGAGCACAGGCCCGCGCTCATGATGCCGCACAACGGTCCCGAGTACGCGGGATGGATCGAGTCGGCCGGGCTCGTGAAGGCGAAGGACCTCTACACCTTCCGCGCCCCGATCCCCAAGCAGAGCCCGCCCGTGTTCCTCCGGATCGCTTCGAGCGCCCGGAAGATTCGCGGCCTCACCACGCGCCCTCTCGAGATGAAGCGCTTCGTCGAGGAGCTCGCGCGCGTGAAGAGCGTCTACAACGAGGCCTGGGAGAAGAACTGGGGCTTCGTTCCCATGACCGATTCCGAGATCGACCACATGGCCAAACAGCTGAAGCCCGCGATCGTGCCCGAGCTGGTTCGTTTCGTCGAGGTGGACGGCGCGCCGGTCGGCTTCGGGCTCATCATCCCGGACATCAACATCGCCCTCCAGCATGTCGGGGGGCGCCTCTTTCCGTTCGGCATCGTCCGGCTCCTCCTCGCGCTCCCGGGGATCCGGGAGGGAAGGCTCATGGCGCTCGGAGTCCGCTCGGACTGGCGCCGGAAGGGGATCGGTCCGCTCCTCGTCGACGAGCTGATCCGCGCGTTGAACGCGAAGGGCTACGGTAGCGTCGAGATCGGCTGGACCCTCGAGAACAACGACGACGTCAACACCCTCATCGCCGGAGTCGGGGGCGTCCGTACAGGGATCTACCGGGTCTACGAGCGCCGCCTCGCGTGAGCGAGCCGCTCGCGGTCGTCACGGGAGCGTCCGGTTTCGTCGGCAGCCACATCGTCGACGCGCTCCTCGCGCGCGGCGCGCGCGTGCGCTGCCTCCTCCGGAAGAGCTCCTCCACCAGGTGGCTCGACGAATCCAAGGTCGAGATCGCGCGCGTGCCGCTGGACCACGTCGAGCACATGGCCGAGGCACTCAAGGGTGCGACGTGGGTCGTGCACGCGGCGGGCCTCACCCGCGCGCGAAGCCCCAAGGAATTCCACGAGGCCAACGTCGGCGCGACCGAGCGGATGCTCCGCGCGGCCATGCAGGCGGGGAGCTCGCTCGAGCGCTTCCTCCTCGTCTCGAGCCAGTCGGTGGCCGGTCCCGCTGGCCCCGACGGGCGCCCTGTCACGGAAGGGGAGCGCCCCGATCCCGCGTCCGCGTACGGAGTATCCAAGCTCCGCGCCGAGGAGCTGACGCTCCTCCTCAAGGACCGTCTTCCCGTGACGGTAATCCGCCCTCCCGCGGTCTACGGTCCGCGTGATACCGCCATCTTTCGCGTCTTCGCCGCGGTGAAGCGCCACGTGCTCCCGGTGCTCAAGAAAGGGGGCCGCTTCACGCTCGTCCACGCGGAGGACCTCGCGCGCGCGGTGCATCTCGCGCTCGTCGACCCGAGAGCCAAGGGGCAGGTCTACTTCGTCGGCGAGCCGGAGATCACCGACTACGTGGAGGTCGGAGCGGCGGTGAGCCGCGCGCTCCAGTCGCGGGCCATGATCGTGTCGCCACCCGGGTTCCTGCTCGGGGCGGGCGCGATCGCCGCCGAAGTGTTTGGCGCGCTCACGGGCACGGCGCCGCTCCTCACGCGGGAGAAGCTGAGCGAGATCCGCGCCGGCGATTGGATCTGCTCCTCCGCCAAGATCCGCCATGAGCTCGGCTGGGAGCCGCAGCTTCCGTTGGTCGAAGGAATCCAGCGCACCGCCGACTGGTACCGAAAAGCGGGTTGGGTGTAAACTGCTTGAAGCGCCGGGCCGCCGGGCCCGCGCCGAGGTTCCGCCCATGACCGCTACGCGCCGCGCCGCACTCCTCCTCATCGCGCTCGCATCGCTCGCGCTTCCCACGGCCGTCCGAGCCTATGCGGTGTCGAAGAACGTCACGCTCCTCGGTCACCTGGACAACTACGCCGCCTACTCCGCCTGCTGCAGCTACGTGCACTCGGACGGGCGGGAATACGCGGTCCTCGGGACCACGACGGGGACGTCGATCGTGAACATCACGAATCCGTCCACACCGTATGAGGTGGCGTTCATTCCCGGGCTCGGCTCCCAGTGGCGCGAGATGAAGCAGTTCGGGAACCACGTCTACATCTCGACCGAGGCGGCCGGCGGCGGGGTCCAGATCGTCCGGATGTTCGATCCGGAGCATCCGGTGCTGGTCAAGACCTACACCGGTACGTTCAATCAGGAGCACACGGTCTCGGTCGACACGACCCGCTCGCTCCTCATCCTGAACGGCACGCGCTTGAATGGAATCCAGACGGGGATGCGCATCCTGTCGCTCGCGGATCCCGAGAATCCGGTCGAGGTCGGGGCGTACCAGACCGACTACGTGCACGACAGCTGGGTCCGGAGCGACACCCTCTTCGCGAGCGGGATCACGACCGGGACCATGCACGTCGTCGATTTCTCCAATCCGTCGAATCCCTTCGACATCACGGACTTCACCTATTCCGGCGCGCGGACCCACAGCGCGGAGACGTCGCCGAACGGGCGCTACCTCTACGTCTGCGACGAGATGAACTACGGGACGCTCAAGGTCTTCGACATCGCGGACATCTTCTTCCACCCGATGGTGCGGGAGATGACGGTGAATCCGATCTCGATCGTGCACAACGTGCACGTGAGAGGGGAGACCGCGTACGTCGCCTGGTACACGGAGGGGGTGCACCTCTTCGACCTCCACGACCCGGCCATGCCGGTCGAGTGGGGCTGGTACGACACGTATGGGAGCTTCTCCGGCGGATTCCATGGCGTCTGGGAGGTATCGGCCAATTTCCCGTCCGGGACGTTCATAGCGAGCGACATCGAAAACGGCCTGTTCATCTTCCGCGCGACCAAGAACTACGGCTGGGTGAAGCTGGTCGTGAAGAACGCAGCGCAGTCGCCCGTCTCGGGCGTGGACGTGACGGCGCTGGGCGAGGCGGACAGCACGCAGACGCAGGGTCTGGGCACCGCCGGCCTCGCCCTCACCCCGGGAATGCACATGCTGCGCGTGAAGAAGTACGGCTACACGACCGTCAATGTGCCGGTGACCACGAGCATGGGGAGCCACGATTCCATCGCGGTGACGCTCCCGCTGGCTTCGACCGGCACGATCACGGGCACCGTGCGCCGCGACTCGGATCAGGCGGGGCTTCCCGGCGCGACGGTGGAGGCCGAAAGCACGCCGAAAGCCGCGACGACCGCGGCCCTCGGAACGTATTCCCTCACCGGAATGATGCCGGAGACCATGCGGCTCATCGCGGACCGGCCAGGCTATGTGCCGGACGAGCGGACCGTCACGCTGCAGCCGGGGGCGTCGATGACGCAGGACTTCCGGCTCCTCCGCGCGTCCTGGTACGACTCGTGTGACACTGACAAGGGCTGGTCCTTGAGCGCGGCGGGAGACAACGCGATCGACGGGCTCTGGACGCGCGCCATTCCGGTCGGGTCGAGCGTGCCGGGCTCGGGCGCTGCGCCGAGGCCGCGAGGGCCCGCGGCGCTCGCGCCGCAGCATCCGGAGCCGGGCGAAGGGGGCTACAACGCCGAGGGCCCGGTGCAGCCGGGGGACGACTACACCCCCGGTACCGGCTACTGCTTCGTCACGGCGAACGGCCTCGCCGGCGGAGACCCGGCGAACGGGGACGTGGACGGCGGCCGCACCACGCTCACGACGCCGCTCCTCAACATGTCCGGCATGACGGAGCCGACGATCGTGTTCCGCCGCTGGTACTACATGAACACCCCGGGCGAGCCCGACTCCTTCCAGTGCGACATCTCGCGGGACGGCGTCACGTGGGTGAACATGCTGAACACGCGTCTCAGCCATCCCGAGTGGCATCTGGAGAAATTCCGTGTGCGGGACTACATCCTGCCCGGTAGCTCGGTGCGCGTCCGGTTCGTCGCGCAGGATCAAGGAGTGGGGACGATCGTGGAAGCCGCGGTCGACGACTTCGAGCTCTTCGACGCTGCACTCCATACGACGGGTGTCGAGGGGCCGCCCCCGACGCCTGCCGCCGTGCTCGGAATGCCTCATCCGAACCCGTCGTCGCATTCCTCCGCGCTCTCGCTCTCGCTTCGTGACGCGGGTCCGGTCGAGGTTGCGGTGTACGACGTCCAGGGCCGGCGGGTCGCGATGCTCTTCCACGGCGTCGCTCCGGCCGGAGCGCTCGAGCTCACATGGAAGGGAGACGACGCGAAGGGACGACCCGTGGCGAGCGGGGTCTACTGGCTGCGCGCCGCGGCCGGAGGGGAGACCTTCACGCGGCGGATCGTGCGCGCGCGCTAGCGTGGGAGCGCGCCCGCGGAGGCGCGCCTAGAACAGGCTGAACTTGAAGTACTTCTTGGGATCCTTCTCGATCGCCGCCATGAGCCGCTTCATGGATGCCATGAGCGCCTTGGTGTCCTGGTAGAGCATGGTGTCGGCCATCATCTGACCGAAGGTGCCTTTCCCCGACTGGATCGTGGCGAGAACGGAATCGAGCCGCGCCGTGCTCGAGTTGAGCTGATCGTAGAGGTCCCCTTTGCGTAAGAGCTGCGCCGCCGTCCCGCTCCCGTGCTGGAGCTGCCAGCTGAGGCTGTCGAGGGATCCCGTCAGCGAGACCAGCCGGTCGGAGACGCGCGCCTGGTTGGCGTTGATCTTCTCGGTGAGCGTCGTCGCCTCGCGCGTGAGCGAGACCATCTGCTCGTAGAGCCGCTCGTCCCGGCTCAAGCGTCCGAGCGTTCCCTGTCCCTGGGCGAACGCCCGCCCCGACTGGTTCAAGCTCCCGACCAGGGTCTGGAGCGTGTCGACGATCATGTTCGCCTTGTTCATGATCATGGCCGGGTCGGCCAGGATGTCGGTCCGGATCTCGGAGTCGGAGCGGATCGGGGGCGCGTCCGGGTTCGGGTCGATCAGCTCGACGTAGAGCTCGGCCAGGAAGCCCACGGTCGTGATGCTGGCACCCGCGCCCTCGTGGAGTCGCGCGCGCGTGCCCGTCTTGACCCCGAGGTCCACCGCCACGTGGTTCGACTTGGGCTCGAGCTTGATGTCTCGCACCACGCCGACCGGCACCCCGTTCAGTCGAACGATCGCTCCCTCCTCGAGACCGCCGATCCGCTGGAAGCCGATCGTGATCTTCTCCTCCTTCCCGAGCTTGAAGGCGCCCGATTGGAAGGTCGCCCAGAGGAGGAGGATGACGGCGATCACGACGAAGATGCCGATTCGAAGCTGCATGAAGGGGACGTGCCCGGTTCGCTTCACGTGGTTCCTCCACGGAGGGGTGGCGCCGAGGCGGACCGTGGCGCGTCGGTGAGGCGCTGCGCGGCCGCCGCGACCGCGGTGCGGAAGGGCGCCAGGAACTGGTGGATGAAGGAGTCGTTCGACCGGTCGAGATCGGTAGCGGACCCGTCGAAGACGACGCGCCCCTCGTTCAAGACGGTGATCGAGTTGCCCACCTTGAAGGCGTCGGCGATGTCGTGCGTGACCAGGATGGACGTCTTGCCGAGCGTGTCCCTGAGCTGGACGATGAGATCCGTGATGAGCTCGGCGCTCTGCGGATCGAGCCCGGTGGTCGGTTCGTCGTAGAGGAGGATCTTCGGATCCCGCGCGGCCAGAGCGCGCCCGATCGCCACCCGGCGCTGCATCCCGCCCGACATCTCGTCCGGCATGCGGTCGATGAGCTCGTCGTCGAGGCCGACCCTGCGTAGCACCTCGCGCACGCGCGCCTCCACGGCGGCCTCGTCATCGTTCTGCTCGAGAAGCGCGTAGCCCACGTTTTCTCCCACCGTCATCGAATCGAAGAGCGCCCCCTGCTGGAAGACCATGCCGATCCCATGGCGAATCTGCCGGAGCCGCTCCTCGGAGACGCTCGTGATGTCCTCGCCGTCGATGAAGATGCCTCCGCGGTCCGGCTTGACGAGCCCGATCAGAAGCCGGAGCGTCGTGCTCTTGCCCGACCCCGAGGGGCCCAGGATGACGCGCGTCTCCCCGGCCCGCACGGCCAGGGTGATGCCCTTCAAGATGGGCCGGCCGTCGATCGAGTAGTCCACGTCTCGAAATTCGATCATTCGATCACCAGTGGAGCAGCCGGAAGATGAGCCGGGTCAGGACTCCGTCGAGAATGAGGATCCCGACCGAGGAGATGACCACCGACTCCGTGGTGGACGCCCCGACCCCCTTGGCGCCCCCTTCCGAGGTGAAACCCTTCCAGCAGGCCACCGCCACGATCATGATCGCGAACAGGACGGGCTTGATCATGCCCACGAGTATGTTGCGCGGCGTGAGGTAGTGGAGCACCCCGGCCCAGTACGACTCCCAGGTAATATGGTACTGCAATCCGACCAGTCCGCCTCCTGTGACCGCGAGCGCGTCGCCGATGATGACGAGGCAGGGGAGCGCGATCACGAGCGCCACCATGCGGGGCACGACGAGGCGCTTCATGGGATCGGTTCC
>Ga0111539_10003033_pt1 | contig 22262 bp, 16 predicted proteins | sample RhiMethybrSRZTD1_FD_79667 | JGI IMG/M metagenome (GOLD analysis project Ga0111539, IMG submission 79667) | Populus rhizosphere microbial communities from Tennessee, USA - Rhizosphere MetaG P. TD hybrid SRZTD1 (version 2) (version 2) | ecosystem: Host-associated > Plants > Roots > Rhizosphere >...
ACTGGAGCATCAAGCCGAACGTCACGCTGAATCTCGGGATGCGCTACGAGTACTACGGCCCGCAGAAGAAGGACAGCCCGAAGTTCGACTCCAACTTCTACTACCCGAGCACGAGCATTTCGGTGAACACGAGCACCCCGGCCGAGATCGTCACGGCCGTGCGCGACGGCAAGGTGCTGCCGACCAATGAGAGCCCGATTGGCTTACTGTGGAAGGCCGACAAGAACAACTTCGCACCGCGCCTGGGTGTTGCGTGGGACGTGAAGGGTGACGGCTCGACAAGCGTGCGCGGCGGCTACGGGATTGGGTACGAGCGCAACTTCGGCAACGTGACCTACAACGTGCTCTTCAACCCGCCGAAGTACCTCGTCGCGTCCATCGACGCAGGGATCGACGTCGCGTCCATGCCGATCTTTACGTCCAATGACGGTCCGTTCGGCGGCATCGCGGGCGTGACCAAACCGATTCCCGGCGGCAGCCTGCGCCACGTGGATCAGAACATCCAGACGGCCTACAGCCACTTCTACGGTGCGTCGTACGAGCAGAGGATCCTGGGCGGCATGCGCGTCTCGGTGGAGTACTCCGGATCGTCGGGCCGAAAGCTCTACGATCTGGCGGACGTCAACAAGCCCGGCGCCCTCCGCATGATCCTCGGCAGCGGCAGCATTTCGGCTCGGCCCAACCCGTCGTACGCCGCGTTCAACACGCGCGCGAACCGCGGGCGCTCGCAGTATCACAGCCTCTCGTTCAGCGTGGACCGCCGCCTGTCGAGCAGGACCGGCTTGCAGTACTCCGCCAGCTACACGCTCGCCAACGCCAAGGACAACCTGAGCTCGACGTTCTCCGATTCTGGGAACAACTTCAACCTCGGGTACCTGGATGCGTTCGATCCGATGCTCGACTACGGGTACGCCGAGTTCGACGTGCGGCATCGACTGGTGGTGTCTGCCATTTGGAACGTCCCATTCATGCAGGACGCGAGGGGCCTGACGCGCGCGCTGCTTGGCGACTGGCAGATCACCGGCATCTTCGCCGCGAAGACCGGCTATCCGTTCACGCTGTGGGACTGCACGATCCAAGGGTTCTACTGCATGCGCGCGATCGATCCGGGCAACAACGACAAGAACGCCTCGGGCAGCGAACCCACGGGTAGCCCGAACGAGTTCACGCTGCTCAAGCTCACGCCGTACGTCGGCGCGGCCGGCTCGTACAGCAATCCGATCTCGGGCAACTTTGACTGGGGACCGTATCCTTCAACCATGACGAAGCGAGATGCGTTCCGCGGACCCGGCGCCTGGAATCTCGATCTCGCGATGATGAAGCGATTCCGGTTCGGCACACGTCAAGCCGTGCAGGCGCGCTTCGAGTTCTACAACATCTTCAACCATGCGAACATGTTTGCCAACACCGGCAACGCGGACGTGAGCAGTTTCGACACGATCACCGGGTTCAGGGATGGCAACCGAAAGGTTCAGCTCGGCTTCAAGTTCGAGTTCTAACGTCGGGGTTCGCGTGTCCGTCACTCACAGGGGGGAGCCGCAAGGCTCCCCCCTTCGTTGTCTCTGGCGACTCTCCGGGGCGCTCGCGCTCGTCGCCCTGCTCGTCGCGAGCGCGCCCATGACGGCGCGCGCGCCGATCGCCGTTCGCTTCCTCACGTATGACGATGTCCGGGCATTGCCGGGCGTGGACAAGCTCGACGCCCTGACACGCGTCCCCGTCGCTCAGCGGCCCGCTGCGTGGGATGCGTGGGTGCGCCAGCGCGCCGTCGACGTCAACCGGCGACTGCAACAGGGTGAGGAGGACTCGCTCGCGTACCTGCTGCTCTACGGCACGAGCTTTACGACGGCACCGCGTGTCACACGCGAGTTTCTCGAGGGTGCCGCCCGTGGTGCGGCCGCTGGTAGCGCAGACACGTCGCCGGCGCTTGCGCTCGCGTTCGACGCGCGGATGACGGATCTCTTGCGCGCGCTGCAGGCGCCCGGACGCAACGACCGGTTCCTCTGGGCCGCCGCGACACTGGCGCGGCTCGGCTACCGCCTCGACACCGACGCCGGGCGGACGAAGGCCGCGGAGTATCTTCTGAAGAACCTGTCGCGCGTCATGCGCGAGAGCACCGAGCTCAGTCAGGCGCTCGCGGCCAGCGACCGCAACGCGGACCGCGAGGCGCAACTGGCGCAACGCGCGCGGCTCTTCAGCCAGCGCGGTCTCGCGCCCGACACGTCGTGGCCCATCAACTTTGCCATCGCCGCGGCCCTGCGCGCGCTGAAGCCGGTAGCATCTCGCGGCCCGATATCGCGCGTGGCCATCGTGGGTCCCGGCCTCGACTTCGTGGACAAGGACGAAGGCTACGACTTTTATCCGCCGCAGTCGCTTCAGCCGTTCGCCGTGGTCGATGCGATCGCCGGCGCCGGCCTCGCGAGCGCAAGCGGCGTGCGCGTGACCACCATCGACGTGAGCGCCCGCGTGAACGACCACCTGAAGCGGCTCGTCGGGCCGGGCGGCCGGCGGCCGTTCGATCTCCAGCTCGTGCGCGATCCGCTGATCGCATGGACCCCGGACGCGACCCAGTACTGGTCGGGGTTCGGTGCGTCGATCGGCACGGTTGCGACACCGGTGGATCCGCCGTCGTCGGTCCGGACGCTCGAGCGCCGCGCGATTCGCGTGCGGCCGGACGTCATCGGTCACATCGCGCCGATCGACGCCAACATCGTGTACCAGCGCATCATGCCGACCCCGGACGAGCGCTTCGATCTCGTCGTCGCCACGAACGTGCTGCTGTACTACGATGCGTTCGAGCAGATGCTGGCGGCGTCGAACATCGCGGCGCTGCTGGCGCCCGACGGTCTGTTCCTGACCAACACGAAGCTCGACGACCTGCCCGCGTTTCCGCTGGAACGCGTCGCGGAGTCCAGCACCGCCTTCTCCAGCCGGCCGGGGGATGGGGAATACGTCTTTAGCTACAGACGGAGACGCTGAAAGGGCACTCTTCTACGACCCTGCGCCGTTCTACGGCCCGCGCCTTTCGGGGTCTGTGATTGCCGGCCCTCGATCCATTGGCCGGCTGCCGGCAACCACCCACCGATTGATCGCAGCTTTGGTCAAGTAGCAACCGTCACAGTTCGCGAATATACTCGCGGATTCCGGAACGAACGGTCCTGCCGCGAAGGCTTCCAAGGGTGATGTGTGTCTGAGTTGAAGGACGAACTTGCGGCCCTCCGCATCGAGCGCGAACCCGTTCGCGTGGGCGGAGGGCGCTGGATTGGCTGGGTCGTGGGCCTGCTGCTGTTGATCGGAGTGGGCGCCGGCGGGTGGATCTGGTACCGCCGCCCCCGCCCGATTGAGGTCGAAGTGGCGGCCGTGACCGTGCGCTCTGCCGGCGCGCAGGCCAGCGTGTTGAACGGCACCGGCTACGTGACGGCTCGCCGCCGCGCGACCGTGTCCTCGAAGATCACCGGCAAGGTCACCGAGATCAACGTCGAGGAGGGCATGGTCGTGCGAGAGGGCCAGATCCTCGCGCGGCTCGACGATCTCAGCGCGAAAGCGGCGCTGGCCCTGGCCCAGGCGCAGGCGGATGCGACGCGGCGCGCGGTTCACGAGAACGAAGTGCGCCGCGACGAGGCCCGGGTGACGCTCGGCCGGCTCAGCCAGCTCCTCAAGGACGGCATCGTCACGCAGGCGGATGTGGACGCGGCACGCGCGAACATGGACTCGGCCGAGGCACGCATTTCGCTGCTGCGGCAGCAGGTGCTGGTCTCGGAACGCCAGATCGACCTGCAGCAGACGGACCTCGACAACACGATCATCCGCGCGCCCTTCACCGGCGTCGCGATCTCGAAGGACGCACAGCCGGGCGAGATGGTGTCACCGGTGTCTGCCGGCGGCGGCTTTACGCGCACCGGCATCTGCACGATCGTGGACATGCGCTCGCTCGAGATCGAAGTGGACGTGAACCAGACTTACATCAATCGCGTCCACCCGAAACAGAACGTGACGGCGGTGCTCGACGCGTATCAGGACTGGCAGATCCCGGGCCGCGTGATCACGATCGTGCCCGCCGCGGATCGGCAGAAGGCGACGGTGCTCGTGCGCATCGCGTTCGAGCAGCTCGACCCGCGCATCCTGCCGGACATGGGCGTGAAGGTGACGTTCCTCGCGGATCCCGAGCCGAAGACGGCGAATGCGCAAGCGGCGCCCGTCACGCTCGCGCCGAAGGCCGCGCTCGTCACGCAGGGCGCCAGCACGTTTGCCTTTGTCGTCCGCGGCGACAACGTCGAGCGGCGCGCCGTGCAGACGGGCGGCACGGACGGCGACCGCATCGAGGTGCGCGCCGGACTGCAGCCGGGCGATCGCGTGGTGCTCTCGCCGCCGTCGGTCCTTCAGGACGGTGGCGCGATTTCGGTCAAGCCGCGCTAGGCGCAGCTGGCCACGGGTTTGGTTTTTGTGGAGTGAGGGTCATGGCCGATTCGCTGGTACGCATCAAGGACGTTCACAAGTACTTCACCCGTGGGAGCGAACGTATCGACGTCCTCAAGGGTGTCAACCTCGACATCCCGCAGGGTGACTTTTTGGCGCTGATGGGTCCGTCGGGCTCGGGCAAAACGACGCTGCTCAATCTGATGGGCGGGCTGGACGCGCCGACGGGCGGCGCCGTCGAGGTCGGCGGCGTGACGATCAACGGGCTCGGCGGCGGTCAACTCTCACGCTGGCGGTCGCAGCACATCGGCTTCGTCTTCCAGCTGTACAACCTGCTGCCGGTCCTCACGGCCGAGCGCAACGTCGAGCTGCCGCTGCTGCTGACCAGGCTCTCGAAGGCCGAGCGGCGGAAACGCGTCGCGATTGCGCTCAAGGTCGTGGGCCTGGCCGAACGCTCGAAGCACTTTCCGCGTCAGCTCTCGGGCGGCCAGGAGCAGCGCGTCGGTATCGCGCGGGCCATCGTCACCGACCCGACGCTCCTGCTCTGCGACGAGCCGACGGGCGATCTCGATCGCAAGGCCGGCGACGAGATCCTCGACTTGCTTCAGGCACTCAATCGCGAGCACGGCAAGACCATCGTCATGGTCACGCACGATCCGCACGCGGCCGAACGTGCCCGGCGGACGCTGCACCTCGACAAGGGCACGCTGAACGGAGCCGGCGCATGAAGTACCTGCCGCTCATCTGGCGCAATCTCCTGCGCCGAAAGTTCCGCACGACGCTGACGCTGCTGGCGATCCTCGTCTCGTTTCTGCTGTTCGGCATGCTGATGGTGCTGCGGGTGGCGTTCAGCGGTGGCGTCGACATCGCGGGCGTCGATCGGCTGATGATGATGAACAAGATCACCATCATGATGCCGCTGCCGATCTCGTATCTGCCGCGCATTCAGGCCGTGCCGAACGTCAAGCTCGTCACGCACTCGTCCTGGTTCGGCGGCATCTATCAGGATCCGTCCACCAACGTGTTCGAGTTCGCGGTCGAACCCGAGACGTACATGGCCATGTATCCGGAGTTCAAGCTGCCCCCCGCCCAGATGGAGGCCTGGCTCGCCGATCGGCAAGGCTGCATTGTCGGCCGCGACCTCGCGAACCGGCTCGGCTGGAAGCTCGGGGATCGGATTCCGATTCAGGGCACGTTCAACCGGCCGAAAGGCGGCGACGGCGTCACCTGGGAGTTCAACCTCGTCGGCATCTATGACGGGAACAAGGACGTGGACAAGACGCAGTTCCTGTTCCGTTACGACTATCTCGACGAGAATCGTCGAGGCCAGCAGGGCGCCACCGGCTGGTACCTGATCAAGGTGGCGGATCCTTCGAAGGCCGCTGAGACGGCCGCCGCCATTGACGCGCTCTTCGAGAACTCATCGTTCGAGTCGAAGACGTCCACCGAGAAGGCCGTCGCGCAGTCGTTCGCCAACCAGGTGGGCGACATCGGATCGATCATGAAGGCGGTCGCCACCGTCGTGCTGTTCATCATCCTGATCATTGCCGCCAATACGATGGCGCTGTCCGTCCGCGAGCGGACGAACGAGCTGGCGGCGATGAAGGCCATGGGCTACCCCGATGGCCTTCTGCTGACGCTCGTGCTCGTGGAATCGGTCGCCCTCGCGGTCATCGGCGGCGCACTGGGGATGTTCTTCGCCTACTTGATCACGCTCGGCGGCGATCCGACGAACGGCTTCCTGCCGCTCTTCTCGCTGCCCATGCGCGACATGATCATCGGCCTGACGCTGGCCGTGCTCCTTGGACTGCTGGCCGGCACCATTCCCGCGGTGTACGCGATGCGCCTGCGCATCACCGACGCCCTTCGGAGGAACTGACGTGTTCTCATTTCTCAGGCAGGCGATCACCGTCACCCTCGTCAGCATCCGGACGATCCCCCAGCGGCTCAGTTCGTCGCTCGTCGCCGTCGTCGGCATCGCGGGCGTCGTCGTCGTCTTCGTGGCGGTGCTGTCGATTGGCGAAGGGTTCAAGAAGACCATGACGTCGGCCGGACGGACGGATCGCGCGATCGTCATGCGCGGTGGCGCGGACTCCGAGATGTCGAGCGGCCTCGGTGGTCCGGACACGGAGACGATCAAACAGGCGCCCGGCACGCTGCACGACGGCGAACGCGCCGTCGCCTCGTCGGAGATGTTCGTCATCATCGATCTCAATCGCAAATCGACGGGCACGGCGGCGAATGTGCCGTTGCGTGGCGTCGACGCGCCGGTGCAGATCGTGCGGCCGGAGGCGAAGATCGTCGAGGGCCGGATGCTGCGGTTCGGCACGAACGAAGCGGTGGTCGGCCGCGCCGCGAACCGCCAGTTCGTGGGCACGAATATCGGCGATCAGATCCGATCCGGCACGGTCACCTGGAACGTTGTCGGCATCTTCGAAATGAGCGGATCGGTGGCCGAGACGGAGATCTGGTGTGACGTGAGGGTGCTGCAGGGCGCGTACAACCGCGGTAATTCCTATCAGTCCGTGCTCGCGCGCCTCGACTCGGCGGCCTCCTTCGACGGCTTCAAGAACTGGCTCACGACGCAACCGTCGATCGATGTGCAGGTCCGCCGCGAGTCCGAGTACTACGAGAGCCAATCGCGTGCGCTGACGTCGCTGGTGGAGACGATTGGCTACGGCATCGCCGTGCTGATGGGGATCGGCGCGATCTTCGGCGCGGTGCTGACGATGTACGCCGCGGTCGTGACGCGGACACGCGAGATCGCGACGTTGCGCGCGCTGGGATTCGGCGCGCTCCCGGTGCTGCTCTCGGTGCTCGGTGAATCCCTCGTGCTCGCGCTCGTCGGCGGCGCGCTGGGAGGCGCGCTGGCCTACATCGGCTTCAACGGGTACCAGACGTCCACGATGAACTGGCAGTCGTTCAGCCAGGTCGCGTTTGCCTTTGCCGTCACACCCGCGCTGCTGATTCAGGGCTTGTCGTACGCGCTGGTGATGGGTCTGCTGGGCGGCTTCTTCCCTGCGGTTCGCGCCGCACGGCTGCCGATCTCGAAAGCGCTGCGGGAGCTGTAAAGAGCCTTACACCACGTGGGGCACGTGGAGCACGTAGATCGAACTATCGCAGTCAGCGGGCGGAGCCCGCGAGCGACGCGCCCTTCGCTGGACCTACGTGTCCAACGTGCCCTACGTGGTTAAAGCTCTTTTCATCCCATCCTCGAGCGACTGCAGCGACTCGCCTTCCAGCTTGTGACGAGCCTTGGTCACGTGCAGGACGTCGATCGCGCGCTGGCCTTCGGTCGAGATGATCACCAGATCGACGTCGCAGCCCTCGTCTGAGACCGCGCGGCTGATGCGGTACAGCAGCCCCGGCGCGTCGTCGGCGACGATCTCGACGACGGTGTGGCGTTGCGATTGATCGTTATCGAGGTGCACCGTCGGGCGGAACCGCTCGCGGCGGCGGTGGATCGGGCTCTCGAGGCGGCCGCGCAGCAGCGTCGCCACCTCGTCAGCGCCGGCCACCACGCGGTCGAGCATGCGATAGATGTCCGACGTCCCGCGGGCGTTCTTCTTGAGGAACCCCTCGGCATCTGAGAATTCGAAGACGTCGAGGACCAGACCGTCCGGTGTCGTGATCGCCTGGCCGCGATGGATGTTCATGCCGAAGTACCAGAGCACGCCGGCGATGTTCGAAAACAGCCGCGGCTTGTCGAGCGTGACCACCGTCAGCTCCCACAGCGCGTCGCGCCGCGAGAGCGACGCGTGCACTTCGTCCGGCAGCAGGCCGCGCGCCAGCCGCACGTGGCTGTAGATGGCGGCCAGTCCGAACACCGCGAGGTATCGCCGCGGCAGGCCATCCAGGAAATGTGTGAGCTCGGCTTCGGTGATGTCGTCGGGACGGCCGGCGATGATCGCGCCCACGCCCGCCTGCACGCGCTCGATCACGTCGTCCGGGTACTGGAGCGCCAGCCGGTTGTAGGTGTCGACGTACAACCGCCACAGGAGCTCTTCCTTCCACGGCGTGAGCGTGCCCGGACTGACGGCGCTCACGTCCGCGTAGGTCAGCAGGCACAGCAGTTTCAGGCGCTCTTCGGTGATGACGGTCGCCGCCAGCTGTCCGACCACCGACGCGTCGTTCACGTCGCGCCGGAAGGCCAGCTGCGACATCGCCAGGTGCTTCTGGATCAGAAAGTTCACCGTGCCCGCCTGCGCTTCCGAGAGCTGCAGGCGCTCCAGCATCGGCTCGGCCATACGCAGGCTCTCGGTGACGTGCTCGTCGTCGCGCCACTTGCCGACGTCATGGAACAGGAGCGAGAGCGTCAGCAGTTCGGGCTCGTGCACTTCCTGAAGAATCGACGCAAAGCCGGTGACCGGTGCGCCGTCACCGGTCAGCGATTCGATGTGGCGGATCGCGATCAGCGAGTGCTCGTCCACGGTGTATTTGTGGTGGAAGTCGCGCACGACGCGGCAGTGCACTTTCTCGAACTCCGGGAAGATCGCGCCGAGCAGGCCGCAGTCGTTCATTTCGGACAGCCGCGCGTACAGGCCGGGCCGGGGCTTCAGCAGCAGCAGGATCTGCAGCCGCTCGCCTTCCGTCGTGACGAAGTCATCCGGCGTGTAGCGGCGCACGTTCTGCTGAATGAGCGAACGCGCCTCTTCAGACACCGGACAGCCGTTCGCAATGGCGACGCGGAAGGCCTCGAGCCACAGCGACGGCCTCGATGCGGCGAACAGCGGTTCGGCAAACCACACGCCGCGTTCGTCGATCGCCAGATGCCGGCCCACGGTCCGGTGCGTCACGGACGGTGGCGGCGCCACGACACTCGTGGACCACTCGAGCGCGCGCGTCACCGCACGCGCGTGCCGGAAGTACTCGCCCATGCACGCTTCGACGCGCTGCTGCGGAGCGCCGTCCACGGGATCGACGATCTCGGCGACCCGCTCCTGCAGATCGTGATTGAGCACGTTCATGTCGCGGCCGCTCTCGACGTGCAGCACGGCGCGCGCGCGCAGCAGAAACTCTTCGGCCTCGGCGATCCGATCGTCGTCGCCGCGATCGATGCCACGGACACGCTCGCGGCCGAGCGATCGAATCAGACGGATCGCGCCAATGTCGCGCAGCCCGCCCGGCACGTTCTTGATGTCGGGTTCCAGCTGATAGAGGCTGTCGTTCGCGCCGCTGTGCCGTTCGCGCACCAGCATCAGCAGTGCGTGCAGGAGCCGCCCGCGCTGGGCCTCATCGGCGCCGTCGATGTAGGCGCGCACGGCGCCGTGGACCGCCGCATCGCCGGCAATCGGCCGCGCATCCTGAAGCGCCAATTGGAACTCGACGTTCTGCAGGTCCGGATCGGGAATCTCGGGAAGTTCCCGTACGTGATGACCGACCGTGAGGCCCAGATCCCACAGCGGCTGCAGGAAGGCATTGATGAACTGCTCTTCGGACCGGCCGATGTCACCGGAGACGACGACGAGCAGATCGACGTCCGAGTGCAGGCACTGCATGCGACGGCCGTAGCCGCCGATGGCGACGACGGCCACCGGCGTCTCGGTGTGCGGCAGCGCCGCCTGGGCGGTCTCGCGAACGATGTCGTCGAGGCGGGCGGCGTAGCGCGCCTGCAGTTTCCGGCCGCCGCGTCCGGCACGCGCGCCCTCGATGAACTCCTCGCGCGAGGCGGCGAGTGCGGCGGCCAGACGCTGCCGCCGTTCGCGTGCATCAGCACTCGATGCCGGGATCGTCATAGCGGCGCGGGCAATTCGGACCGGCCCATCAGAAACGTGTCGATGCCGCGGGCCGCGCTTCGTCCTTCCGCAATCGCCCAGACGATCAGCGACTGGCCACGCTGCATGTCGCCCGCCGTGAAGACGCCCGGCACGCTCGTCATCCATGACGCGTCGCGCCAGACGTTGCCGCGCTCGGTAAGGCGCACGCCCAGGTCCGTCAACAGGCCGTTGCGCTCGGGACCCCTAAATCCCATCGCGAGCAGCACGAGATCGGCGGGCAGCGTGAACTCGCTGCCAGCGACGGGCGTGATCTCCATGCGGCCTTCACGCCGGGTGACGTCCACCTGCCTGGCGTGGAGCGTCGTGACGCGGCCGTTCGCATCGCCGGTGAACCGTTCGGTGGACACCGCATAGACGCGCTCGCCGCCCTCTTCGTGCGCGCCCGACACGCGGAAGATGTTCGCCCACTGCGGCCACGGGTTGTCGGCCGAACGCGTCTCTGGCGGACGCGGCAGCAGCTCGAGCTGGTGGACGGATGCGGCACCTTGCCGGTGTGCCGTGCCGAGGCAGTCGGCGCCGGTGTCACCGCCGCCGATGATGATCACGTGCCGCCCCTCGGCCGAGATGAGGTCCGCGTCGCTGACCGCATCACCCTCGCAGCGGCGGTTCTGCTGCGTCAGGTATTCCATGGCGAAGTGCACGCCCTTGAGGTCGCGCCCGGGAACCGGCAGGTCGCGAGCCGCGGTCGCGCCGCCGGCCAGCAGCAGCGCGTCGAACTCGGCGCTGAGCTCGACCACCGGCAGGTCCACGCCCACGTTGACGCCGGAGCGGAACGAGATGCCCTCGGCTTCGAGGAGCGCGAGCCGGCGGTCCAGCACGCGCTTCTCCATCTTGAATTCAGGAATGCCGTACCTCAGCAAGCCGCCGATCCGATCGTCTCGCTCGAAGACGACGACGGTGTGACCGGCGCGGTTGAGCTGCTGCGCGGCCGCGAGACCGGCGGGACCGGAGCCGATGACCGCGACACGCTTGCCGGTGCGCGATGCCGGCGGCGCGGCCTCGATCCACCCTTCGTCGAAGGCGCGATCGACGATCGCCGATTCAATGGACTTGATCGTGACCGGCGAATCATTGATGCCCAGCACGCAGGAGTCTTCACACGGCGCCGGGCACAGCCGGCCGGTCATCTCCGGAAAGTTGTTCGTCGCGTGCAGCCGATCGATCGCGGTCTGCCACTGACCGTGATAGACGAGGTCGTTCCAGTCGGGGATGACGTTGCCGAGCGGGCAGCCCTGGTGACAGAACGGAATGCTGCAGTCCATGCAGCGCGCGCCCTGCGCCGAAAGGTCCTCCTCGGCCGCGGGAACGGTGATCTCACGCCAGTCGCGGACGCGCTCCGGCACAGGACGCGTCGCGGGCTTCTTCCGGTGGAACTCGATGAAGCCGGTGATCTTCCCCACGATGACACTTATGAGGCATTTGGACCGGAAATGCGCGCGGAAATAACTCATCGGCCCCATGCATCCGGCTTCTGTGAAACCCATGCGTACCGTGCATGCCCCCTCCGCGCCCGGGCCGGCCGCGCCTTGACAGTTCGCGGCACCGGCTGGTACCGTCCGGTGAGATAGACCTGCAATGACGTCTGTTCTGTGCGTGTGCTCGTGTTGCTGTCCCGCCTCGGCGTCGTGTCGATGCGCGTGTACGGTGCCGGCGACGCGCAGCTGAGACGGTTCACAGTCCCTTACCCGTTCACCCCTCAGTTCCCTGCGCTCGCCCGGCGTGTTCCGCGGTCGAGTTGAATGTGCGCGCGCCACGTCCGGTGCGCTCTGGAGCTGAGAATGTTGACGGCAATTCCCGAAATGGACCGACACACCGAGCCACACCCGCGACGTCTGGACCATCTCCGCGCGCTCGAGGCGGAAAGCATCCACATCATGCGGGAGGTGGTCGCGGAGTTCGAACGGCCCGTCCTGCTCTACTCGATCGGTAAGGACTCGTCGGTCCTCCTGCGCCTGGCGCAGAAGGCCTTCCATCCCGGGCCGATTCCGTTTCCGCTGCTGCACGTCGACACGTCGTACAAGTTTCGCGAGATGATCACCTTCCGCGACTGGTACGCGCGCGAGGTCGGCGCAAAGCTCATCGTCCACACCAACCAGCAGGCGCTGGCCGACGGGACGCAGCCGTACGCCGTGGGCACGCAGCGCTGCTGCGGCCTGCTGAAAACACGCGCGCTGCTCGACGCGCTCGAAGCGGGCCGCTTCGATGCGGCGCTCGGCGGGGCGCGCCGCGACGAGGAGCGGTCGCGCGCGAAAGAGCGTATCTTCTCCGTCCGCGACGCGCAGGGCCAGTGGGACCCGCGGCGTCAGCGGCCCGAGCTGTGGCAGCTGCTCAACGGCCGCCTCGGGCCCGGCGAGAGCGTGCGCGTCTTCCCGCTCTCGAACTGGACCGAGCTGGACGTCTGGCACTACATCGACGTCGAGAAGATCCCGGTCGTGCCGCTCTACTTCGCGCGCGATCGCGAAGTGATCGTGCACGGCCAGTCGATCATCATGGCCGAGCAGGCGTTCGTGCCGCTGCCGGCGAATGCCCGCCGAGAAATCGTCAAGTGCCGGATGCGCTCGCTCGGCTGCTCGCCGTGCACGGGCGCGATCCGCTCGGACGCCGACACCGTCCCGAAGATCATCGACGAGCTGGTCGGCGTCAGGAACTCCGAGCGCCAGCTGCGCATCATCGACCACGATCAGGACGGCTCGATGGAGATGAAGAAGCGCGAGGGCTACTTCTGATGCGCAGTCTGCTCCGCATCTGCACGGCCGGAAGTGTGGACGACGGCAAGAGCACGCTGATCGGCCGGCTGCTGTACGACTCGCGCGGCGTCTACGAGGACCAGGTGCGATCGGTGCAGTCGGCGTCGCGCAGTCGCACCGCCGGCCCGATCGACTTCTCGCTCTTCACCGACGGCCTGCGTGCGGAGCGCGAGCAGGGCATCACGATCGACGTGGCGTACCGGTACTTCGCGACGGCGCGCCGCAAGTTCATCCTCGCCGACACGCCCGGTCACGAGCAGTACACGCGGAACATGGCGACCGGCGCCTCGACGGCTGAGGTCGCGATCCTGCTGACGGACGCCGCGCAGGGCGTGCGCGAACAGACGCGGCGCCACGCTCGTATTGCGCGGCTGCTCGGCATTCGCAACTTCGTTCTGGCCGTGAACAAGATGGACCTCGTCGACTTCGACCGCGCGACCTTCGACAGCATTGCCACGGCCGTGGCCGCGGCGGTGGACGGCGCGGAGGTCCACGCGATTCCGATCAGCGCGCTGCACGGCGACAATGTCATCACGCTGAGCGAGCGGACACCGTGGTTCTCGGGACCGCCGCTGCTCGAGTACCTCGAGACCGTCGAGGTGGCGCGTGACATCACCGACGCGCCGTTCCGCATGCCGGTCCAGCTGGTCCTCCGCCCCGACGACGCGTTCCGCGGCTTTGCCGGCCAGATCGCGTCGGGCGTCGTGCGCGTCGGCGATCCCATCCGCGTGTGGCCCTCGGGCACGGCCTCGACCGTGAAGCGCATTTCGACCTGGGACGGCGACCTCACAGAGGCGTTCGCGCCGATGTCCATCACGCTCGTCTTCGCCGACGAGGTGGACGTGGCACGCGGCGACGTGCTGGCCATGGATCGGCCGTCCGTCGGCCGCCGGTTGGCCGCGGATCTGGTGTGGATGGACGAGCGGCCGCTCGATCCCTCGCGGCTCTACGTGATGAAACACGCCACATCGCGCGTGACGGCCGAGGTGGACCGGCCGATGGCGCTCAACGACATCGCCACGGTCAGCGTCGTGACGTCACGGCCGATCGTGTTCGATGGATATCAACAGAATCGCACGACCGGCAGCTTCGTGCTGATCGACCCGAGCACCCAGTTCACCGCCGGCGCCGGACTCATCGTCGCCGGCTCGGACGATGCCCGCCCCGGAACCCGGCACGCGCTCGCGGCCGAACGTCTGGCGCAGGCGGCGCGTGCCGCCGGAAACGACGCCGACGCGCTGAAGGAAGTCGAGCGCATTCTTCACGAGATGCTTACATGATCGAACCACGTACTCTCATCGCGGAGCAGTTGGCCACCGCCACGGCACCGTGTGTCACGTCGAGTTTTCAGGCCGAGGACGTCGTCCTCGTCCACATGCTGCGTCAGGTCAAACCGAACATTCCGGTGCTGTTCCTGGACACGTTCCATCACTTTGCGGCCACGCTCGAGTATCGGGATCGGCTCGTGGAGGCGTGGGATCTGAACCTCGTCAACCTGCGCGCCGCACAGCCGGAGATCGGGCTCTGGCAGCGCGACACCACGGCCTGCTGCGGCAAGCACAAGGTCACGCCGCTGTTTTCGTCACTGGCGGACTACGACACGTGGTTTACGGGTCTGCGTCGCGAGCAGTCGCCGACACGCGCGGCGCTCGAGGAGATCGAGCCGTTCCACCTGCCCGGCGACCGCACCATTCGCAAGATCAGTCCGCTCGCCCGCTGGACCAACCGCGACGTGTGGGCGTACGCGAAGGCGAACGACATCCCGCTGCTGCCGCTGTACGACGAGGGCTACACGAGCATCGGCTGCCAGCCCTGCACGACGCGGCCGCTCGATCCCTCCAACCCGCGCTCAGGACGATGGCAAGGACAAAAACTCGAGTGCGGGATCCACCTCGAACCCGGTCAGGTCACAGGTCAGGGCTCAGACGTCGGAGGTCGCAAGTAGGCTTCCTTATTTGCTCGAGCTGGGACCGAGCTTGAGTCTGGGTTTGATCTTCTCGAAGATCTCCATCATCTGCTGGACGGCGCGCGGTGGACGAGTGGATTTGAAGTACACCCAGCCGGTTTCGCGGACCAGGCGCTGCCCGACGATCCGGGCACACGAGAGCTGACCTGACGCGACTTCGCGGCTGACTGCCTGGTACGGAATGATCGTTATCCCCATCCGCACGCGGACCAGTGCCTTGATGATCTCGACGTTCTCTGTTTCGGTCACGACCGTCGGCGCGATCTGCTCGCGCACGAAGAAGTCTTCGATGGTCTGACGCGTGTTCGAACCGGCCTCGAAGAGCACGAACGGCTGACTGACGAGATCCGCGGGCGTCACTTCCTTCTTGCGGGCGAGCGGATGCGTCGGCGCCATCACGACGAGCAATTCCTCGCGGAGCACCGGCGACGTCATCAGGTTGGGATCGTTGATCGGCAGCGTCAGCATGCCGAGATCCGCGCTGCCGGAGCTGAGCTGCCGCACCAGCCGCGGCGTCGCCCCCGAGGCCACCTTCACGTCCACGCCGGGGTGCACCCGGCGGAATTCCTTGAGCAGTGTCGGAAACACGTACAGGCAGACCGTCATGCCGCCGACCAGGCGCACGGTACCGCTCAGCGTCTGGCGGCTCTCGCGGAGGGTGGCGCGGGTGGCCTCGATGTCGTCGAATACCCGCTTGCTGAGGTTCAGCAGCGTCGTGCCCGCAGCGGTAATGCGCAGCTTCTGCCCGGCGCGCAGAAACAGCTGCTCCTGCAGCTCGTCCTCGAGCAGCAGGATCTGCCGGCTCACCGCAGACTGTGAAAGATGGAGACGATGCCCGGCGCTCGTGAAGGAACCGGCTTCCGCGACGGCGCGCAGGATTTCCAGCTGCCTGAGGTCCACTCGCTCGCACTCTACACTCGGGTGCGGCAAACCGCGAGCATCATTTGATAAGCGCCAGCCATGAGCGGTGGCGTCCCGGCGAGCGGGCCGCCGTCTCGTCCCCGGAAGTCGTCTGAAGCTCGGCGACGGCGGATTCGCCGGCGCGCCGCGCGCGCTCCGTTTCGAACGCGCCGTCGGCGCCCTGACGCACATCGCTCTTGCGCGCACGAGCCAGCGCCGCCAGATTCAGCCCGTCCATCTGCTCGAGGACGTGCTCCATTTCGTGCACGATCAGCTCGGGGGCGTCTCGGCAGATCGGCACCTCGATCGTCGCCGCGATGCGCCCGTCGGGCGTCTTGCTGATTCTCGCCCGGGCCCGAACGAGCGCCGACCGTACGCCCATCAGCTCGATGTGGATCCGCACGAACGGCGACGCGGCGACGCGCGCGCATTGCCGTCTGAACGTGTCCGAGTGCGCGAGCAGGCGCACGACGACGGGCTGCATGAACTCGGCCACCGTGATATTGGCCGGCATCCCGATCTGAATCGAGCGGCTCTGGCATGTCGTCGTCTGCGCGGATGCCGCATGCGCGGCCGTCATCATCTCGATGCTCAACACGCAGATCAATGCTGCCAGTACACGTTTCCACGTCCACATCGCACACGCTCCTCACCTGGTCCGCTCAGTCGCGGGACACGGATCAATGGAGCAAGACACGATCCGCCGGGCGCGCACGCGCGTGGGTGATCCCCTCAAGTACTACCGCGATGTGAAGTTAGGGCGCGAGCGCCGTCCGCCAGCGCGGAAATGGCGCAGCGACTGATATGGACATAAATGTCGCTTATCGAGTGCGACCCGACATTTCACGAACGCGGCCGGTCTACGGCCCTCCTGCGGGCGCGTGGCCAGAATCAAGGCGTATTGTGTTGACCGCGGGCGGCCGGCGAGGGAACATTTGTGCGCGCTCGATCTGAGCAATCGACAATTTTGTTCAGGCTTGTTGCTGCCGACGCATGAGTGCCATCACACGCGCCCGCCGGGACGATAGTCCGTCGAAGGAAATCCAGAAGCTCACGACCCTGCTGCACATCAGCCAGGCCGTCTCGGGCACGCTGGATCTCAAGGCCGCGCTGCACGACGTGCTCGACACGCTGACGCGGCAGCACCACGCGCTTCGCACCATCGTCGTGCTGCTGAACAAGGACACACAGGAGCTGGCGGTGGAAGCGGCCGAGGGGGTGAACCGGCCGGCCTCGCACATCCGGTACGTGCTCGGCGAAGGCGTCGTCGGCAAGGTCGTCGAAAGCGGGCGGCCGATTACCGTGCCGCGCGTCAGTCTCGAGCCGTCGCTCGTGCATCAGGCCGGTTCGCGGCACGAGGCACAGCACGAGGAGCAGAGTTTCTTCTGTGTGCCGATCACGATCGACCGCGCGCCGATCGGCGCGCTCGGCATTACGGTCAAGTTCAGACCGGATCGCAACTACGAGCGCTCAGCGAAGTTCTTCGGCGTCGTCGGCTCGATGATCGGGCAGGCCGTCAAGGTTCAACGGCTCGTGGCCGCACAGCACCGGCGGCTGGTCAGCGAGAACGCGCGGCTCCGGCAGGAGCTGCGCGAGGGCTACGACTTTTCGTCGATCATCGGCAACAGCGGCCCCATGCGCCGCGTCTACGAGGCGGTCGCCCAGGTGGCACGCACGAACACCACGGTTCTGATTCGCGGCGAGTCGGGCACGGGCAAGGAGCTGATCGCGCAGGCCATTCACTACAACTCGCTGCGCGCGAAGAAGCCCTTCATCAAGGTGAGCTGCGGCGCCCTGCCGGAGACCCTGATCGAGTCCGAGTTGTTCGGCTACGAGAAGGGCGCGTTCACCGGCGCTCACGATCGGAAGAAGGGCCGGTTCGAGCTGGCGCAGGGCGGCACGCTGTTCCTGGACGAAATCGGCGACGTGAATCTGGCCACGCAGGTCAAGCTCCTGCGCGTGCTCCAGGAGCGCGAGTTCGAACGGCTGGGCGGGACCGAGATCGTCAAAGTGAACGTGCGGCTGATTGCCGCGACGAACAAGGACATGGAACAGGCCATCGGACTGGGCCAGTTTCGCGAGGATCTGTTTTATCGCCTCAACGTGTTTGCGATCTTCATTCCGCCGCTCCGCGAGCGGAAGCCGGATGTCCTGCTGCTGGCCGATCACTTCCTCGAACGCTTCGCGTCCGAACACGGCAAGGACATCCGCCGCATTTCCACGCCCGCCATCGACATGCTCACCGCGTATCACTGGCCCGGCAACGCGCGCGAGCTGCAGAATGTCGTCGAGCGCGCCGTCCTCGTGTGTGACGGACAGGTCATTCACGCGCATCATCTGCCGCCGACGCTTCAGACGGCGGAAGCCTCGGGCACGGTGATGAGCCTCTCACTCACCGATGCCGTGGACGCGTACGAGAAGGATCTGATTCAGGATGCGCTGAAGAGCGCCCGCGGAAACCGCGCGAAGGCCGCGCGCCTGGTACGCACGACCGACAGGATTTTCAACTACAAGGTGAGAAGGCTCGGAATCGACTGGCGGAGGTTCAAGAAATAGATCAAGAGCCTTCCACCACGTAGATGGAAGGCTCTTGGCGCTTCAGACGCGTTACTTGACCACCAACGTCCCGCGCATGCCCTGAGCAAAGTGACCAGGGAAGCTGCAGAGGAAGTTGTACGTGCCGGCGGCGGGCGCCTTGAACGTCACCTCCGCCGTCTCTCCAGGACCGGTGAGCGTGGTCTTGGCCAGGATCTGATCCTTCATCGTGTCGGGGATGTACTCCGTCGCGGCCGCCATCATGGAGGCCTCGGAGAACTTGACGGCGCTCGCCGTGACCTTGAGCAGCACGAAGTTGTGGCCCATGGCCATCTTTGGCATGGTGCCCGTGTTCTTCAGCACCACCTTGATCATCTCGCCCGGCTTGGCAGCGATCGTCGCCAGGCTGTACTTCATCTCGTTCCCGACGGTAATGACGACCTCGCGCGGCTGGCCGGCGGCGGCGGGGGTCGTCGCGGGCTTTGGGGCTGGTGCCGCCGCCTGACGGCCTGCGGCCGGGGCGGTCTGGGCCATCAGATGAACGGTGGCGAACGCGGCGACGACGGGAACGGCAAAAGCAAATCGGTTCATGTCAGTCAGTCATCCCTTCAGCAAGTGTGGAGTACAGACCCCGCACTTCCAGGGCGGGGCTCGATCCCTTCTCCAAATGGTGACGGCAGAGCGGATCTTCCGTCAAGAACCACGAGGCGCCGGCAGCGGCCGCATCGCGAAATCGGGACTCTGCGAGCTGAGCTGCCAGGCGCGGCTGCGTCAAATGCAGACCGCCGACAGCGCCACAGGGGTGTGCCCGACCTTCTCTCCAGAATAACTCGCGGGCGTTCTCCGCGCCGAGGACGGCGGCCAGCAGCCGCCGCGGCGCGCCGTGATCGCGCCGGACGCTCGGCGTGTGACAGGGGTCGTGATACGCGTAGGGCCGCGCCTTGCCGATCGGCCGGAGCGTCAGGCGCCCGGATGACACGGCGGCATCGAGCACCTCGACGGCATCGCGAATCACCACCGATTCAGGCCACGCAAGCCCGAGTCGCTGCGGGTAGACGTGCTCGAAGGCCCAGCGATCGGCCGGCGAAAACACGATCAGCTCACGGCAGCCGGTGGCAGCGACCTCGTCGAGGATCCCGCGCGCGAGCGCCAGCGCCGTGTCGTGCAGGCCCAGCGAGGACGCCAGCGCGCCCGTCGATCGGCCCGACCCGATGATGGCGGCAGAGATGCCGGCGCGGGTGAGCAGACTGCCGGCCGCATCGGTTTCCGCAAGCGACAGGTGCAGCCCCGCATCGCCGATGAAGATGGCGACGTCGTTCTTGCGTGGGGCGCTCGGCTTTTCTGGAACGACGTTCGAGTACGGCGTGCCGTTCGTCTTCAACGCGCGATCGATCGCGTACACCGCGGCGGGCGCGGCGCCGGACGTGACCACTTCAGCCCGCGCAGCGGCAATCGCGTCCGGCAGCGGACGATCCGTGGCGCAGTGCGCGCGGCAGAGGCCGCAATCCGCGCACGCGTACAGGACGTCAACCGTTTCCGGGTTCCACTTCAGCTGACCGCGGCGAACGGACTCGATCTCGAGCGCCCAGGCGTGCGGCGTGAACGTCTCGCGCGCCGTCACGAACCCGACCGGGCAGGACTGACGGCACATCCAGCAGTAGCGGCATCCCTCGGTGGTGACCGCCGGCGTCGGCTGCGGAGCTTTGGCCGCCGACGTCATGATCGCCTCCGATCGGCCTCGGCGCGTCGATCGAAGCCGACCTTGCCGGGATTCATGATGCCGTTCGGATCCATCGCGTCCTTGATGCGCTCGAGAAGCGGCCACGCGCTGCCGTACTGCGCCGGCATGAAGCGGCTGAGCTTCAGGCCCACGCCGTGGTGCTCGTTGATCATCCCGCCGTTCTCGAGCGACGTCTTGACCGCGACGTCCCACAGCCGATCGTGCAGCGCCTGGGCGTCCTTCGGATCGGCGGGCGCGTCCTTGAGCAGGAACCGGTCGTACAGACTCGCGCCCCAGCGCCACCAGTGCGAGAAGTGACCGATGTACTCGACGCCGAGATGGCCGAACGTCCCTTCGATGGCCGCCTTTTTCGCGTGGTAGATCTTCTCGATGTTGTCGAATGTGCTGACGGTTTCCACCGTGCCGTACATCGCAGGCAACTTGAGCGTGTGCGGCGGGAAATAGAAGTCGTACCGATGCGCCCACCACTTTTCGCCGGGCTCGGCGCCCAGATCGCGCGCGCCCAGCTCTGCGCAGATCGCCAGCGCGCGCTCATGCTGGCGCGTGGCGATGTCTTCGAAACCGTCGAAGCCGATGATCATGTACGCGCCGGCCAGCTCGTAGCCGAGGACACGCTTCACCAGCAGGCCCGTCGAGTGCGGGTCGTACATGCGAATCACGAGCGGATCGAGACGGCTCGTCATCATGCGCCGGCCGGCTTCGATGCCCGTGGCCACGTCCTTGAAGAGCATCGCGCGGAACAACCGCACCTCCGGCAACCGCGTGATCTGCATCGTCGCTTCCGTGATGATGCCGAACGTGCCCTCGGAGCCGAGGAACAACCGCATGAAATCCGGACCGGAGGCGTGGTTCGGCACGCCGGGCGTGCGGATGATCGTGCCGTCGCCGAGCACGACCTCCATGTGCATCACCAGGTCCTCGGCCTTGCCGTACTTCGTGCTGATGGTGCCGGAGCCGCGCGGCGCCAGATAGCCGCCGAGCGTCGCGCAGTTGGCCGACGCCGGATAATGCGGCAGCGTCAGCCCTCGATCGTTCAGGCGCATCTCGAGCTCGCCGCCGTTGATGCCGGCCTGCGCCGTCACGGTGAAGGACCGCTCATTGATCTCGAGCAGCTGGTTCATCCGCTTCAGATCGACGATCACGCCGCCGTGAATCGGCAGGGCGCCGCCCTGCGTGCCCGATCCGCCGCCCCACGGAATCACGGGCGTGCGGGTGCGATTCGCGATCCTGATGATCTCGGCCACCTCGCCTGTGGACGACGGGTGCACGATGACGTCGGCCGTCGGCGTGCGCTCGCCGCGGTCGAGCCACATCTGCGGCATCCAGTACGCGTCGACGGAATAGACGAGGCGATCGGTCTCGCGGGTAGAGACCCACTCAGAACCGACGACGGACTCGAGATCGGAGGCTAGAGACAAGTTCAAAAACTCCGGAAAGAGCTTTTCACCACGTAGGGCACGTCGGGCACGTGGCCGGCTTTGCGAAAACCACGGATCACGCTGGCGAGTGGTCTGGCCCCTCCACGATCAAAACTCTGGAAAGAGCTTTTCACCACGTAGAACACGTCGGGCACGTTGCCGGTTTTGCGAAAAGCACTGATCACGCTGCCGAGTGGTCTGGCTCTTCCAAAATATCTACGTGCCCGACGTGCTCTACGTGGTGGAAAGCTCTTAGACACGGTCCCTGAATTCGCGCGTGTGCACGTTCACTTCCACGTCGAGCAGCGCCGTGATCGCGCGCGCGACGTGCTCCGCATAGCGGCGGAACGCCTCCTCGCCTTTTTCCTTGGTCGCACGCTCGGGGTTGCCGATGACGCCGGTCTCGGTGAACTCGTGGTGATCCATGGGAAAGCTGAAGTAGCTGAAGCCCTCGAACTGGATGTCGGGCGCGCCGTCCTTCTTGCCGAACTGCTTCGGCAGCCACTGCGGGATGTGGGTCAGCGTCTTCTCTGCCCGCTCCATGCGCACGTAGTTGCTGCCGTGGTTCGCGTCGTTGGCCAGCATCTGAGACGTCTCGAGTTCACTGGCGTGCCAGCCGGGCGTTTCGTCCGCGGGGTTTTCCATCAGGCCCTGCAGCAGCCCAACGTACCGCTCCATGAACGGATTGCACCAGCCGACCATCGCGCCCGTGTCGTACCGGATCTTGCGCAGCACGGGGTCGATCACCTTGATGTTCGAGCCGTG
>Ga0111539_10003035_pt1 | contig 22252 bp, 19 predicted proteins | sample RhiMethybrSRZTD1_FD_79667 | JGI IMG/M metagenome (GOLD analysis project Ga0111539, IMG submission 79667) | Populus rhizosphere microbial communities from Tennessee, USA - Rhizosphere MetaG P. TD hybrid SRZTD1 (version 2) (version 2) | ecosystem: Host-associated > Plants > Roots > Rhizosphere >...
CATCTGGGCTGACACGCTCATCTGGGCTGACACCCTCATCTGGGCTGACACCCTCATCTGGGCTGACACCCTCATCTGGGCTGACACCCTCATCTGGGCTGACACCCTCATCTGGGCCGATTAGACAAGAATATCGAGGAAAAAATGAGCAGACTAATCATTTGGAGCGAATAGGCCGATAGACCGACTTGCCGGCGACATCCCGGCAAGCCGATGCAGAAACGCGCAAATCCGCTATCGTTTGGGACACGTCTCTATATCGCGACGGTCGTCGCGATAGGCGCCTATGTTGTCGCGGCGTCCGTATACGACCTGGTGCTTGACCCACCAGGAACGCAGTGGCTGTACCTTGCGGTCCTAACGTTTCTGACAGGTACTTTCAGCGTAAAGCTACCGTCGATCAGCGCGCGCATTTCGGTCTCTGAGGCCTTCGTATTCGCGGCCGTCTACTTCTTCGGTCCATCAGGAGCCACGGTAATCGTAGCGTGCGACACGCTCATCATGATGAGTTGGTCGCATGGTGGCACCCGATCCCGCGTGCGAACAATCTTCAACTTCTCTGCAGGTTCAGCAGCAATCTGGATCGCAGCGCACGTTTTCAAATTCCTTTTGCCTCAAGCGCCGTCGACGCCTCAGCTGGAACAGCTGCTGATTCCAGTTTTCCTGTTGGCGACGACGTACTTCGCAATTAATAGTTCGCTCATCGCGATCGCAGTGGCCTTCGAAAAGGCACTCTCGCCAATCGAAGTATGGAAGAACAACTTCGTTTGGATCGGGTTGAACTACATTGGCGGAGCATGCGTCGCGATGTTGCTCGTCACCTACCGACAGCGCATAGACCTTACATCGCTGAGCGTAATCGTCCCTCTGCTCGTTATTACCTACCTCACTTTCCGAACATCGCTGGGACGACTTGAGGATGCGAATCGACGCGTCTCACAGGTGAACAGTCTGTACCTCTCAACGATTGAAACGCTCGCGATGGCCGTGGACGCAAAGGATCAGATTACGCACGGTCACATCCGAAGGGTTCAGGTGTACGCCGTCGAACTTGCCAAAAGACTGGGCGTCAACAACGATCGACAACTCAAGGCCATCGAAGCGGCGGCGCTGCTTCACGACATGGGAAAGCTTGCGATTCCCGAGCACATCCTGAACAAACCAGGCAAACTCACACCCGCCGAATTCGAGACGATGAAGCGTCATGCTGCGATCGGGGCTGACTTGCTCTCCTCGATTCAGTTCCCATATCCCGTCGTGCCCATCGTCAGACATCACCACGAGAACTGGAACGGCAAGGGCTACCCGACCGGGATCTCGGGGACGGACATTCCACTCGGAGCTCGCATTCTCGCCGTCGTGGACTGCTTCGATGCGCTGAACTCCGACCGACCTTACCGCCCACGATTGGACGCCGACGAAGCCTTCGCGATCCTCAAGGACCGACGCGGTACGATGTACGATCCGCTCGTCGTCGATACGTTCATCGATGCCTACTCCGAGATAGCGGACCTGGCCCAGACAGCCGGTCAGCAGGCCCGGAGCCTGCTGGATCCTGGCGAGGCAGTTGTCGCCGACCGAGCCCAGACGATCGGACCGCTGGAGGAGATCAGAGCATCGGCCGCTGACAACATGGCGCTCACTCTGGCACGCCAGGGCGTACTCGAGGCGACAAGCACCATTGACGCGATGAACCTCCTCTCTCAGTGTGCTCGGACTCTAACTCCGTCAAGCGTCTGCGCCTACTTCCAGTACATGCCGGCTGCGGACGAACTTGTCTGTGTTTACGTAAGCGGTGATGACAACCGAGCGCTCATGGGACTGACTATTCGGCCCGGAGAGAGAGTCACTGGCTGGGTGGCCGCGAATCGAAAGGCAATCAGCAATTCCGACGCGACACTCGATCTCGGGCAAAGCGCCACCCTACTAAGACCGGAGCCTCGGAGCACCTTATGCGTCCCGGTCGTACTTGGATCCGATGGAGAACTGCACGGAGTGTTGACGGGTTACTCTTCGAGGGTCGATCCCTTCAACCATCGTCACGTATACGCGTTTGAGCAGCTAGCTGAAGCCCTATCGCAGCATTTCTTGAAGGGGCGACCCTCTGCAGGTCGGCTCGTTACATTCACCCACCGGCACGGTTAAGGCCTGCCGTCGTTTTCATGCTGCATAGGTGCGGAGAATAACCGCGGTCCATTTTGGCACGTTGAAGAGGGATTCAAGGCTCGAAACTGTATAACTCGCCGAGTCTTGCAATAAAAGGAGAGCTGACGCAGAAATCCTGATCTATCATCCAACGCTCAAAGCAGTGAGGACGTAGCGATGGAGTTCACACTTGATCGAGTGAGGGACCTCTTCAACACGGGACAGTTCTCTAGCATCTGCAAGGCCGTCGGCTCAGAGCTAAACTCCTTGAAACTGCTCCCACCCGATGCTCGAGTCCTCATCGCGCATGCCAATGTCTACGCCGGACGGTCTGACATCGCGACTGCGTTGGCTCAATCGGTCATCCAAGGAAAAACATCGCCGAGCCTAATCGCACACGCACTGATTGTGTGTGGCCTGGCCAATAAGCGCGATGGCCATATCGACAAGGCCGCAGCGGATTTCCGCAGTGCGATGAAGTTGGCCAAAGAGGAGCGTGAGACTGTCCCATTAGCATGGGCGCACGCCCATCTTTTTCGATTGTTAGCCCTCGCTGGATATCCTCAATCACACTTGACCGCGCTACTTAGTGACACGCGAAGGTATGTCTCCATTTCTGGCGATGCACACGCCATGGCTTACCTGCATGATTCCGTCGCGACTATGGAAGCGCAGCGCGGAGACATCGTCGAAGCTGAGAGGCACCTACGACTCGCGCGTGGTCTGCTCGTATTGCGCCCAAATGCCTGGCTTTCGGAGCTCTTGGCCGTAAACGCTTCCTGCGTGTCGTCCATCAATTGCGATAGTGAAGGCTTCAATCGCAATTCTGCGGAGGCGCGTGCATTCACTCGCCTCAGCGGCAACGTAGCTTCGGCAGCGGCGGTGGATGCAAACGAAGCACATGTTGCGGTTGTAACTGGGCATTTTGGACGAGCCTTTTCTCTCATCGAGAGAATTCTCAGCGCTCCAACGATTCACAACGAATTGGCTGCCCGCGAGAGCCTCGCCCGAATGCACCTCGTCATGGGGGATCTAGATTCCTGCGAAGGGGAACTCAGACAAATTCAGGCACACCGTTCAATCGACGCGCTCAGTTTTACGTTTCGGACTGCAGCGGTCCTGGAAGTTCAGCTACTAATCAGGCGCGGAGACTACATTTCAGCCGCTAAACTCGCAGAGTCACACATTCAAGAACTGCAACAAGTAGACGATCACTCGGCCCTGGTTGCGTTGATCACGTTTCGAGCCCTGGCGCTGTGTGTTTCCGGGAACATGGGCCGCTGCTCACAAGAGCTCCTCGAAGCGAATCGTCTTGGCGCTGCGAGTGTGAGGGCAGTCCAGGCCGACTTTGCCCATGTGTGCGGACTGATTCTGAATCACGTTCACGGCGTTCCTTTCTCAATGTTCGAACGTCGTAGTTTTCGAATCTGGGCGGCACACGGAAATGCGTGCGGTCCTCTTGAAGCGGTGACCGCAAAGGGATACACCGCAACAGACGACGCGACTGCTAAACGGTTGATCAAAGAGCACGCTCCGAAGTCTGACGTGCGGAAACTTGATTCCGACGAGCGGCTAGGAGCTGCCATTAATCACTTGGCGACGGCATTCGACGTCGCGTATCGACCAGAGCTCATCGCGGAGGAGCTTTCTCAGGCGATCAAGGTGTCCGATCTGTCATCGCGGATAGAGATAACGAGAGCTCCATCAACGGCCGAGACCAGTTCTAGTCTGGTACTAAATAGGGTCGCGGAGAAATTCCTCGCCTTGACCTGCGAGCCCCCGGACGACCCGTTCAAGGCGATCCTCCTCGGCGACATCCTCCGCATCGGCCGCGCGGCGATCGCCCTCGAGCGCGCGCGCGAAGAGGAACGCAGCCGCGCCGCGCTGTGGCCCGCCGATCCGGTCGAGGACCAGGGCGATGCCATCTTCATCGCCGAGGAGATGCAGTCGCTCCTCGCCACCGCGCGCCGCATCGCCACCACCACCGTGCCGGTCCTGATCACCGGCGAAACCGGCACCGGCAAGGAAGTGCTCGCCCGCACGATTCACGCCTTGTCGAACCGCGCCTCGGCCACGTTCCTGCCCTTCAACTGCGCCTCGACGCCCAAAGACATGCTCGACTCGCAGCTGTTCGGCCATCGCCGTGGCGCCTTCACCGGCGCGGTCGAGAACTTCCGCGGCGTCATTCGCGCCGCCACCGGCGGCACGCTGTTCCTGGACGAGATCGGCGACGCCAGCCTGGACGTCCAGCCCAAGCTGCTTCGCTTTCTCGAATCGAACGAGATCCATCCCATCGGCGAGACGCAGCCCGCGCGCGTGGACGTGCGCATCATCGTCGCCACCAATGCCGACCTCGAAACCCTCGTGCGCGACGGCCGCTTCCGCGAAGACCTCTTCTATCGCCTGAGCATCGTCCGCCTGCACCTGCCGCCACTGCGCGAACGCCGCGTCGAGATCCCAACGCTGGCCAACCACTACTTGCGCAAGCACGCAATCGAATACCGCAAGGGCGATCTGCGGCTGTCCGAAGACACGATGGAATACCTGATGCTCTATAAGTGGCCCGGCAACGTTCGCCAGCTGGCCAACGAGATGCGCCGCATCGCCGCCCTCGCCGAGACGAGCGCCGTACTGATGCCCGAGCACCTCTCCCCGGAGATCACCGCCTCACGACGCACCGTGCCCGCCTCCGAGCGAACGCTGGACGCCACCGAGGTCGTCGTTCGTCTCGATCAGCCGATGGCTGCCGCCGTCCGCCATCTCGAGCAGACGATGCTGCAGTACGCGCTGAAAAAATGTGAAGGCCGCATCGAAGACACCGCCACGATGCTCGGCTTGTCGCGAAAGGGCCTTTACCTGAAGCGGCAGCGGTTCGGGATCGATCCGCCGGAGAGCCAGGCGGTGCCGGTCAGCGCCTGAGAAGATTTTTCGCCCCCTCTATTTTTCGGCCCGCTCGAATCCCCTTACTCAATGGGGGGAGCCCGTGGTGAACATCTCGACGCCGGTGCCGACCATGGCCGAAACTCGCGACGACGACGCGCATTCGCTTGCCGGCCGCCGGCTTACCGGACCGCTGGATGGTTATCGCCTCGGCGTGACCGACGTACCGGTTCGCATCTACGACCTCACGCTCGAGGGCTGTCTCGTCGAGCTGAGCTTTGGCCCGCTCACCATCAAAGGCATTCGCCTGCAGATCGACCTGCCCGGGGAAGGGTGGACGGTCGTCCAGTGCGAAATGCACCACCTCGCGGGTCACGACACGTTCGCCGTGACGTTCACACGCATGGACGAAGAGGCCCGCAGTCGCATCGCCCGGGCGCTCGCACGCCTGGGCGATCGGCCGCCGGAGGACGACGCCTCGGTCACCAACGGGGAGGCCGATGAATGACTGACGCGATCGTTCCTCCGGGCCGGCCGCGTCTCGACTACGGCGGCTCGGATCGTCAAGCCTCGCGCCGCGCTGAGCTGCGCGTGGCGGGTCCGTTCGACGGCCGTCGCGTCGGCCCGCTGCCGACGCCGCTGCGCATCCACGATCTCAGCGCCGGCGGATGCCTGATCGAGTGCTACTACGACGTCGCGGTCGGACGCCGCATCAATCTGCAGATCGAGCTGCCCGGCGAAGGCTGGATCACCCTCGATGCCGAGACGGTGCACCTCCGCAACAACTTCGGCTTCGCGGTCCGCTTCGTCGGTCTGAGCGCGGCCAATCGCGGCCGCATCGAGCGCACCATGGAGCGCCTGCTGGTGGAGCGATCGGGCGGCTGGTTGCTGGGCAGTCGTGAGATGAGGTCCGGCTAAAGCCGGACACTGGGACCGTCCGGCTTAACCGGACACTACCGACGCTGTCCGAGCGTCCGATCGACGCCGACGATGAACACGTTGCCATCGACGCCTGGGTTGGCCAGCGCGGTATCGGCGTTCGACAGGTGATGAAATTTGTAGCCGAATCGCAGTGATGAGCGCGACCCGTACTGCCAGCGCAGTCCGCCGCCGCATTCGAGCGTGAAGTTGAATCGTCGCGCGTAGAGCCCGGGTACTTCGCGCGTGAACCACACCACGCCCATGGCTGCCCCACCGTAGCCCTGCCACTGGCGGCCCAGACGGACTTTACCTTCGACCCCTACCGGCGACACCGCCATACCAGCCACCAGACCATGCCCCTCTTCGAACCGGATCGTCTGACCGTCGGAGGTCGAGAAGGCGCCATAGGTTGGATTGTTCGAGAGCAGGAGCAGCGGCACGACCTCCGGCGCGTAGCCCAACGCCACGCGGCGAGAGGCGGCGAGCGTCAGCACCGCGCGCAGGCCGACAAAGAGATGGTCGCGATCTGAGGTCAAACCGAAGCGGTGACCGCCCGGCGAGTGGCGCGCGATGCCGACGTAGGGACCGATTTCCCACCGCGGCCACTGCATGCTGCTGTTCGAGGAACTCGCCTGAGCACCGGCAGTCTGCGCCGAGAGCGCAACGCCAATCACGCAAATGAACGACGTCGCGAGACAAGCGCGTGCTCGCACACCTCGAAGCTACAGCTTGCCCAGCTTTCGGAGCGTTCCGACGCCAGTCTTCGTCGCGCGGAAGTGTTCGGGCTTCGTCTTCTTGAACTCCTCGAACTCCTGCTCTTTGGATCGGGTGAACGGCTTGAACGATTCCTCGACGAACATGTCGAGACTTGAATTCACGTAGACGCGCCCGCGCGGCGTGTCGGCCGCGACCAGCGGCACATAGACGCTGCCGCCCGACACCTCGATGTTGGTCATCGTGTGGTAGTACCTCGCGTCGGCCGACCCGAACCGGCGCGTCAATCTCACCTTGACGTCGTCGAGATCGGGCGCCAGGGGCCGCGGCGCACCAGGCTGGTACTGCCATACGCTCATCACCACGCCGTTCTTGCCGATCGCGACGTCGGCCAGCGGCTGACCGTTGGTGGCCACCAGTTCGACAACATAGTAGTCGTCAACGACGTCAGACTTCACGTCGAGAATCCGGCCCGCGACGAGCGGCCCGCCGAGCGCGCCGAGACCAGGGGCCTCGTCCATGCGCATTTGTTTGATGCCGTATGAAATATTCGCGAGGATCTCCTGTGGAAGCCGGCCATTCGGGAACGGTGGGCGGCGGACCTTCGCGTTCGGTGATGGCCCTCGTCCCCGAGCACCAGCCGCACTGGGTGCCGCCTTGCCGGGATCGGGCGTGGACTGCTGCGACTGCGCAAAGCCCGCTACGACCAGGGCGATGCCGATACACAGGCTCAACGCCAGTCGCGTTCTCGTGACCATACCAGCACCTCAAATTCTACCGCGCGGCAACCGCGGCCACGCGGCCCAGTTCCTCGTCGATGATCTCGCCGAACGCCTCGACCGGCCGGGCGCCCGTGATCATGCGTCCATTGATGAAGAACGTCGGCGTCGCCGACACCCCGAAGCGCTGGCCCTCGGCCAGGTTCTGACGCCACACCGCCTCGCGGGTCCCCGAGTCCAGGCACGTGTCGAAGCGCGCCGCGTCGAGTCCGATGTCGCGCGCATAGCGCTTCAGATCGGCGATCTGCAAGCCGGACTGGCTTTCGAACAGCTTGTCATGCATCTGCCAGAAGCGTCCCTGCTCGTGCGCGCAGGCCGCGGCTTCGGCGGCTTTCGGCGCGTCCCTGTGATTCGGCAGCGGGAAGTCACGGTACACGATCCTCACTTTGTTGCCGTATCGCTGCTCCAGCGTCTTCAGCGTCCCGCTCACCGCCCGGCAGTACGGACACTGAAAATCCGAGAACTCCACGATCGTCACCGGCGCGGCGGCTGGCCCTCGCGAGGGCGCTTTGCCAGCGGGGATCTCGATTCTGGGAACGTCGAGCAGAATCCGCACGCGGGTCTTGTCGCGAAGCGTGTCCACGAACCGCCGGCGTGCCCCGTTCAGACGGGCCTGACGAAGGCTGATCTCGATCTGCGCGATGGCCTGCGCGTCGGTCTGGCCGGGTGGCCGAGGCCCTCGGCTCTCGAGCACGGCGCGCGCCTGGTCCTCGGTCACCGGCGTCACTTTCGCGTCGATCTCGATCCGCGTCAGCTCCTGGACGGTAACGCCCCGCGACGCCGCCTCCTGTTCGAGCAGCACGCGTGTCACGTAGTCGTCCAGCACTTGCTTGCGAATCGTGTACTCCTCGTTGCGAATCTTCGCCAGACGATCGTGGGCCACGGCGTCGAGCTCGGCGACCGTGATCCTCCGGTCGCCGATGATGGCGACCGCTGATGAAGATGCCACGCTGCGCGCTGGCTCCTGCGCGGTTGCCAATCGGACCACCGCAGCAACTGCGCAGATGATCAGCAGGGCCCCGACTCTGAGCACCATCCCCGTCCTCCCCTCCAGCAACGACGTCAGCATTGATGCGGGTTGCACTGGTACGGCTCCTCACGACAGTTCGTCACGGATTCTTCCCAGTGACCGCCACAGACGTAGGTATAGGGTTCCTCGCGGCAGTTGTAGGGATACCAGTCGCACTGCCACCACCAGTTGTAACCGTCGGTGTTCCAGTAGCAGTACTCGTCCCAGTCGCAGACGGTCGTCGTCCCTTCGCAATACTCGTCGACCCACACGCTCGTGTAATCGCAGACCGTCTGATAGCAGGTGTCATAGACAATCGGCGCATTCGGACAGCCGCAGTCGCTGTCGCTGCCGAACGAGTGGCCACACGAGTCCGTACTTCCGCACGCGCCGTAGTGATCGTGCGCGCCCTCGCTCTCGCACGGATCACCATTGCCCAGCGGATTCTGCGTGAGCGTCACGGTGGTGCCGGCGATGACGAGCTGGGCGTAGCGAGGCTCGTCGTACGCGGTGTAATTCTCGATGCCGTAGGTCACCGTTGCCGGGCCCGTACCGCTTTCTGGGCTCGCGAGGTAGGCGAAGTTGCTCTGCAGCGACGCCGACCACGGACATCCCGCCGTGGTCGCGATGTCGAAGGCGACGGCGCCGTTTTCGGGACCGACCGTTACAGCCGAAGGGCTGACGCTGTAGTTGCACGTCGACGTGCATTCGTTCGCACCGAAGGCGTCGGGCCTCCAGACACACGAACCGTTGTCGAGCTTCCACCGCCCTGGAGTAGGCGGATTCGGGTCGCCGTAGTAGGTGCCACCGGCATCGTCGAATTCCTGGAGGTGCGGATTGCCGACACCGCGAAAGCTGCGCATCGTGTTGGCGGCGCAGCCCCCGAGGCACGAGGACCCTGGAAAACCCAACCACCAGCTGAGCGACGAGCGATCATTGGGGCGATTCATCGGGTCGTGTGTGACCACGTAGTCCTGCGACGGCTGTCCGGGCGGCAGTTCCTGCCATGACGCGCCGATGAACAAGACCGCGTGGACGCCGCCGTTGACTTCGACAATCACCGGATCGTTGAAGTCGACGTTCTTCTCCTGATCGGCCACCGCCTGTCGTCGCTCCTGAGTAGAGCTGCCGTAGGTCCATCGCGACACTGTGAACGGCAGATACAGGTTGGCCAGATCGTCAATGCGATCGGGAAACACGCCGCCCGGAGCGCCTCCTGAAGGCGGACCTGTCCACCCTCGCTGCGTCGCGTTGTTCCAAATCAGACTCTCGTAGTTATCCACGTAGCTGTCGGAGGAGGCCCAGTCCAGCCACATGAGGATGACCGCCGGTATGCACCAGTTCGGATCGATCTGCGGATGATAGGGAACAGGAAGCGTATGGGCATGGGGTGGAGTGGGCCCGATGCGACATTCATAGGCGCCCATCGAACAATAGGCGACAAGGAGGATGAGCCAAATGTGAGCCGCTCGTACACGTCGCATGAGTCCTCCTCGTCGCTACTTGACGACGGCACCGGACTCTACGAGACCGATGTGCGGAGGTGAAGTCGGGCGTACAGCTGTCGGCCAAACAACCGACACTAGTTCGACGAGATCAGTTTTGCGTAAGCGATGAGCACACCCGCCATCAGCTGCGCGCGCGTGGTCACCTTTAGCTTGCGGTACAGACGCTCGAGATGCGTGTGAACGGTGCGTGACGACATCGTCAGGCGACGGGCCATCGACTTCTCGTCATCCTCGAGATTGAGGATGCATTCGACGATCTCGATCTCACGCGGCGATAATTGCAGCTCGCCGATGAGCGCGTTCCATGTCGCGCTGCGCAGCAGCGACGACACGGAGCTCTGCCCCTGCGCCGCCGCGACCGTCTGGTTGTTGTTGGATTGTTTGGCAAATCGCAGAAGCGATTCGTCGTCACGCATCGTCGAACTTCGAGGCAGCAATCAATACTCGCATTGCCCGAAAGTTGTCTACCAAAAACGTGCAAATGACAAAAATGCTGTGCAACGCTCGCACTTGGTCCAGCCAAGCTGGACACTAGGTACCGCTGAAGAACGACGGCAGCCGCATGTCGCGCATCGTCCGCAGCCCGGGCGCCGCGGTCAGCACGGCGGGAATCGAGTTGACCGTGATCGACGCGGTGGCGATGTCGCCGTGCACGCCGCCGGCAATCCTCGAGTAGATCCGTGGCGATCCTTCGATGAGCACCGAGTCGTGCGGATCGGGGCAACCGAGATACGCCTCCAGTCGAAGGGCGATGAGCGGTACACCCTTCACGTAGCCCACGCCGCTCTGGATCACCCCGCAGACCTGCCCCGCCTCGACTGTCAGCACATCGCTCGCGACCGGCTGCTCAGCGATCTTCGGCGCCACGTGATCCGCGATGCTATCGAGCGTCCAGCCCATCGCGTCGCCGATCATCTGGATCGATTCCGTGAAGCCGACGTGACGAACGGTGCCGAGCTCCACCTGCTTCGCGAACTGCTCGGGCGTGAGCCCGGCGCCGATCTTCTGCTGAAACGGCAGCCGCCGGACCCGCGCATCCTGCACCCGCTGCACCTCGATGCGATCGACGCGCTCGCAGACGGCCGAGAGCGCAATCGGCAGCGCGTCCATCGTGAAGCCGGGATTGACGCCGGTGCCGAGCACCGCGACCTTGGCCTTCTTCGCCGCCGCATCGAGCCGCTTCGCCAGCCGGCGGTTGCGCGGCGCCGGATACGCCGCTTCCTCCGTCGTCGTCACGATCGGGATACGTCGCTTGAGGATCTCTTCGAACTGCGGCAACACGACCTTCAGCGAAGAACTTGTGCACAGCACCGCCACATCGGGCTTGGTGGCCTTGATCGTCTGGCCGATATCGCTGGTGACCTTCACACGCAGCGTCCGCCCAGCCTCGACGACGTCGCCGAGATCGCGCCCGGCCTTCTTTGGATCGACGTCAACGGCCGAAACGATCTTGAATCCTGTGCGCGACGCAATCTGTCGTGCAACCAGCGCGCCGATCGGTCCCAAGCCCACGTGCATCACGCGAATCATGGACGGGGATTATAGGGGCAGGAGCGAGTAGCGATGTGCAAATGCAGGATGCGATCTGGCGAAAGACAGATCCCGTCGGGTCCGATACTCCCCGTAGAGGAACGAATGATGATCCGTTCGGCGTGTGTATGGTTGGTGGTGGTATCCCTTTCAATCGCGGCGCTCCAGGCACAATCACTGGCGGGCGCTGCAAAGAAGGCCGGAGAGGCAAGCGCGAAGTCGAAACAGGCGGACGGCCAGAAGGTCGACAAGCCGCCAACAAAAGCATACACGAACAAGGATTTGGCAGAGGTTCCTCCGTCAACGGCAACCACCACGCAAACCGACACAACTGATTCGAAGACGGCAACATCTGGATCGACTTCGACACCGGCGTCGGCCACCACACCACAGGATGAGCGGTTGTGGCGCTCGCGCGCCCGCGAGCTTCGGCGCACGCTCGCCGACGACCAGACGAAGCTGGCTGCCGCGAAGGCCCATTACGACAGTCTGCCCGAAACGGCAAAAGGGGCGGCTGGTGCTCCTATCGTTGGCGCGTGGATGAAGGCCCGGGAAGAAATCAGTCGTTTGACCGCCGCCGTGGCAAATGATCAGCGCGCGATTTCCGAACTGGAGGACGAGGCGCGTCGCGCCGGCGTGCCGCCAGGATGGCTCAGGGACAGGTAGCGTCAACGGACATTCTCTCCAAGGAACTCCTTCTGAAATTCTCGTTGCGGTAGGTAAGATTCGACGCGTGCATCGCCGCCTCGTCCTGTGCGTGACTGCCCTCGTCGCGTTCGCGTCGATGGGCGCGAATGGTCAATCGACGCCGGCATCGCCCCGCAATGCCAACTACGACATCGACGTCCGGCTCGATCACGCCGCGCGCGCGTTGAGCGGCCGCGAAACGATTCGCTGGCGGAACATCACGGCCAAGCCGACCTCCGAGCTGCAGTTCCATCTCTATTGGAACGCGTGGCGCGATGCCAACTCGACCTGGCTGCGCGAGCGGAAGATGATCCGCGCGTACACGGCGCCGCGCCCCGATGGCTGGGGCGAGATGAACATCACCTTCGTGCGACTGCGCGACCCGTCCGGCGCGATGCGCGATCTGACGCAACAGGTGCGCTTCATCGCGCCCGACGATGGCAACGCGCAGGACCGGACAGTGTTGGCCGTGCCGCTCGGTCTCAGCGTCGAGCCGAACGGGACGATTGAGCTCGAGGTCCTCTGGAACGCGAAGATTCCGCGTCCGGTTGCGCGCACGGGGTACATCGACGACGTCTATTTCATCGCCCAGTGGTTCCCCAAACTGGGCGTGCTCGAAGACGCGGGATGGAACACGCACCAGTTCCATTCGGCCACCGAGTTCTTCTCCGACTTTGGCGTCTACGACGTCCGCATCACCGTCCCGTCGCCCTTCATCGTCGGCGCCACTGGCCGGCAGACCGCGAGAACCGACAACGGCGACGGCACCACGACGCATCGGTATCACGGAGAGGACGTGCACGACTTCGCCTGGACGGCGAGCCCGGACTACATCGACGTCACGCGCACCTTCACGCACCCGACGCTGCCGCCGGTCGAGATGCGTCTGCTGATGCAGCCCGAACACCGCGGGCAGGAAGAGCGCTACTTCTCCGCCACTGAAGCGACGCTGAAACGCTACGGCGAATGGTTCGGCGCCTACCCGTACGGGCACGCGACGGTCGTCGATCCGGCGTTCCAGAGTCAGGCCGACGGCATGGAGTACCCGACCTTCTTCACCGGCCGCGCCCGATGGCTTCCCTCGCGTAACCGCCAGACGCCGGAGATGACCGTTGCTCACGAGGCCGGCCATCAATGGTGGTACGGGATGGTCGCCTCCAACGAGTTCGAGCACGCGTGGATGGACGAAGGCCTCAACACATACGCCACGGCGCGCGTCATCGAAGAGGCCTTTCCCGACAATCGTTGGGAGGCTCGCTTCTTCGGCGGACTGGTGCCATGGTCGTTTCCTGAACTCCCATACACGCGTATCGACAACGATCGCATCTCCGGCTACCGCGACAACGCCGAAGCCGATGTGCCAGCGACCCCGACGTTCCGCTACTGGCCAGGGACGGCCGGCATCATGTCCTACAACAAGACCGCGCTCTGGCTGCACACGCTCGAGCGGCATCTCGGCTGGTCGGTGATGCAGAAGATCCTCTCGACCTTCTTCGAGCGATGGAAGTTCAAGCACCCTCAGCCGACGGACTTCTTCCAGGTTGCCAACGAAGTCAGCGGCCAGGATCTCACGTGGTTTTTCGATCAGGTCTATCGCAGCTCGAACACGTTCGACTACGGCGTGCAGGATCTCGTCAGCGAGCGACGCGACGATGGCACGTATCGGACGACGGTCGTCGCGCGACGATACGGTGAAGCGACATTTCCGGTGGAGGTCGTCACGACCTTTGCCGACGGACATCAGATCACCGAGCGGTGGAACGGCGCCGACCGACGCGCCATCTACGTCTACGAGCGCGCCGCCCGCGTCGTGCGCGCGCAGATCGATCCGCGCCGCGTGCTGCTGCTCGATACCGCCTACACCAACAACAGCCGCACGCTCGAGCCGCGGAGCCGCGAAGCCAGCCTCGGTTGGGCCGCGCGGTGGATGGTCTGGCTGCAGGATCTGATGGTCACGTATGCGTTCTTTGTTTGAGGGCTGGCGGCGGGTTCGATCGGCTCCCGCGCTGCTCCTGGGTGTCTACGCGGCGACCGTCGTGCTCGCGCTACCGCTGGCCATCACGATGCGCGGACAGCTGCAGACGCACCTCGGCGCCAGCCTGGCGGCTGAGCGAGCCGCGGACGGCGTGAACTACGACTGGTGGCAGGAATTCTCGTCACAAGCGACTGGCATCGGCGTCACGTTCGCGCCGGCGATCATCGGCTTCGCGACCACTCTGGACGCCGTGAGCAGCGTGCTCGACGGCCGGCGCGAGATCGCCCCCATCGCCGGCGCGCTGGCGCTGTATCTCGTCGCGTGGACATTCCTCGCGGGCGGCATCATCGACCGCTACGCGCGACAGCGACCGGTTGGGGCGGCCGGCTTCTTTGCCGCGTCCGGCGTGCACGGGTTCCGCCTGCTTCGTCTCGCGGTCATGTCGGGAGTGATCTACTGGTGGCTGTTCGCCTACGTCCAGCGCTGGCTGTTTCTCGAGTGGTTCGTCGATCGCACACGCATCATCGGCGTCGAGCGCGAGGTCTTCCTCTGGCGCCTCGGCCTGTATCTCGTGTTCGGATTCCTGCTCGTCCTGGTGAACGTGGTCTTTGACTACGCAAAAATACGCATCGTCGTCGAGGACCGCCGCAGCGCGCTGGGCGCGCTCTCGGCGGCGTTGCGGTTCGTGTGGCGCCGTCTGGGACGCGTGGCTGGCCTGTACGCGCTGAACGGCGTCGCGTTCCTGGTCGTGATTGGGATCTGGGCGCTCGTCGCGCCTGGGGCGCGCAGCGGCGGCGCGACTCTGTGGATGGCCTTCCTTGCCGCGCAGCTCTATGTGCTCGCGCGGCTCGCGCTCAAGCTGCAGTTTCTCGCCTCAGAGACTGCGCTGTTCCAGTCGTCTCTCGCGCATGCGAGTTATACGGCCACACCGGTGCCGGCGTGGCCCGAGTCGCCGGAGGCGGACTTGATTAGAACGTCCGCCAGGTAAAGCTCGACATCATCGGGTTGCCGGCGGTCATGATCGTCCGCTGGAGCCGGCGGTCGTAGAAGATGCTGAACCCGCCTGTGGACGTAATCTTGTTGGTGATGATCGCGCCGTAGAAGTCCGTGCTCGCACCGGCCAGGGCCGCCGACGCGTTGGGCGCGTAGACCAGCGCCGCCGTATCGGTGCCTCCAGTGATTTTCACCTCGCCGGTTCCGGCGTAGACGAACTGCAGCTGCGTCGGATCGAGCGACGGGTTCGACACGCCACCGCCATCGAGTTTGATTGGCGTCGCCACACCGTTGCCCTTGACCTTGATGATGACTGGGCCCGAATCGATGACGATCTTGGAGCCGCCGCCCAACTCGATGCTGTTAATCGCGTAAATGCCCGCCCTGAGGTGGATCTCAGAGCTGCCGACCCCCTTGACGTCACCCATCGACACGATCGACGCGGGAGTCGGAGGAATAATCGTGGGCTTGCCGGCGACGAGCGTGCAGAACGGCGCGCCAGAACAACCGCTGGCGGAAGTGAAATTGTAATTTATCGCCCCCGGATTCGGCACGGTCGGTGTCGAGAGGTTGATCGGTTGCGGAAGCTGGACCAGGCCTTCCTCGACGGTGGCGAAACCGGAGATCGTCGCCGCGGTGACGTTGTTGTTCGTGCAGTTGCCGACGCCCGATCGCGGTGTGGACAGCGTGCCGTTGATGTCGGTCGGCCCGCCGTTGCCATCGAGGTTTCCGTTGGTGCCGACATTGCCGCCGCTCTGGGAGATCACAGGAGCACCAGCAACCAGAGGCAGGGCGGAATCGTAGCTGGCCGTATTGGCGCCGCCGGCAAAACTCAGTGCATTGCAGCCGTTGTGCGTCGCGAACGCGGCGTACGCATAGACAGGAACCGGCTGCCGCTCGACCGTGGCTTCGACTTCGACGAGCGACTGTCCGGACCCGTTGATCTGCCCGATGCCGACGATCTGCCACGTCTGCAGCGTGATCGGCTGGCTGGTGTAGTAGTCCGAGACGATGGTCATCGACATCAGCGTGGCCCGAGCGCGATGCGCCACCGGGGCGCCATTGACCGCGAGGCTGCCAACGGAATTCGCGACGAACGCGGCCCGCACCGCATCGGCTGGATAGTTCGAGGCGAAGTTGGGGTCGCTCGACAGCACGACGGGGCGGCCGAGGTACCGCACTGGCGACCCGGACATGTCGTAGTTCGCCAGCGGATCCTGGGCGCTGGCGGCGGTGGGGGCGTTGTACATCCAGAGCAGGTAATTGGCCGCCGCGTGGATGCCCGACTCAGCGCCATAGCGGACCTGCGACATCGAGGTATAGCTCGTGCTCGAATTCGCCTCGCTCTTGGCCACCATCACCAGAGAGCCGGTCACGATTGAGACCGCCAGGATCATGAGGAGCGCCATGACCAGCGCCACACCCTTCTCGCCGGAACGGCCCGATGATTTCAGAGTCTGCATGATGTCCTTATGGGAGCAGTTGTTGGACTGACGGCGGCAGCGGCTGCAAGCGCTCGTTGTAGCCAAGGCTGGCGTTCAGCCACACGTTGACGACGTTTCGCGGCGCCACGTTCAGCAGCGCTTTGGTCACGCGCTGGAAATCACCGGTGTTCTGATCGCGCTCTTGCGAACGGACGGTGGTCATGATGGCGACGCCAATCACCCACGTCGTTCCGGAGAACGTCCGCTGCTGATAGGTAAAGCACGGCGGAATCGTCCCGTCAGGGTTCGCCGGGTTCGGCAGCAGGTTGGTGAGCAGCACCTGCTCGACCGTGAGCGCCGGCTTCGCGGCGGCGTCGTACGGCATCACGTTCCGGGACAGACGCCCGTTGGCGAGATTGCACGTGTACTCGACGTAGACCATGTTGCCGTCGCCGTTGACGTCGCCGACGATCTTCAGGACGTTGCCGGTCGATCCGTTGGCCATGTTCGTCGGAATGACGCCAGCCGAGAATCCTCCGGTCGCCGCGACACGCGTGCCGACCGGATGCGCAACCAGAAAGTCAGCGGTGATCGTGTCCGCTCCGAAATCCACCGCAGTGAGGGTCACCGTCTCTTCTGACGTCCCGGAACCCACGACCAGGTTCTCGCCTTGGAACATGCCGGCCGTGTCAGTGACGTTCACGGTGAACACCCCGATGCCCGTGGCCCCGGTCAACGCCACCGGTCCCGGCAGCGACACGCGGCCGGCCTGCCCGACCTCCTGCTGCAGGAGCGCCGTCGCATTACGGACGCCGGAGTGCATGTCCGATCGATTGGTCATCTTCTGACCGAGGCGCGTCATGTCCAGTGTGGAACCGACAACGATGCCGGAGATCACGAGAAGAACGGCCATCGAGACCATCAGTTCAACGAGGGTGAACCCGCCTTCGCTCGCGAGCTTCGGCGCGGCAAGCCCCGCGTTGCTGTCGATCGTCCGCCGCCGTGTGTGCGTGTGTGCGCGGGTCATCACTGCATCCTCAGAAGGGAAACGTCTTGATCGCGCTGACGGTCGCGCGAGGCCTGAGCGCCCACGCACCCTGCGAACGTGCCACCGTCGCCGTGACGGTGATCTGTTTGAGGTTGGCTCGAACGCCGCCTCCCGGGGCAGGAACCGTGCTGACCTGCCACGCCCGCTGGTAGTACCAGCCCTGCGGCGGCTGGCCGTTCGGAGACGGAATCAGCGCACCGTCCACGTCGAGGTAGTCCACGTACAGGGCCACCGGCGCGTTGGTATTGCTGCTGCCGCCGATCGTCAGGCCGCTCCCGTTCAGATCCGTCGCTGGAAAGATCCGCGTGTCGGATGTGCTGTCGCCATACGACAATGCCATCAACTGCTCGAGCTTGTCCTGCGCGTACTCGGCCGCACGCGAGGTGAGGTGGCCCTGGTTTTCGCTGGTCGCGAACGCCACGGTCGCCAGCGGCAGCACGCCAGCGGCAACGACGAGCAGCAGGCAGAGACCGACCAGCGTTTCGAGCAGACTGAATCCCTCGTCTCGGTGGCCGAGCGAGGCGACGCGTTCCATAAATGTCTTCATCGCGGTGTCCAGATCGGGTTCTCGGTGTGAGGTGACGACCAGAACCGAATGAGTGGCGTCGTGGTAATCGTCGTCGCAAACACCGCGTCGTCTCCGGTCACGTAGAGGGCGTGACGTGGATACAGATTGCCGGCAGCATCAATCGGCAACCCACGCGAATTGAACGTGACGCATGCGGTGTCGTTAATTGGGTTCGCCGCCGTCAGTCCGTCCGTGCACAACGGTGATTGCGCGATGTTCACCTGCGTATCCGGCGGCGGCGCATTCAGGCCGCCGAAGCCAAAGGTCACGCCTGTGGCGAGTTGATTGATGCCGCTGTCGTTGACCCAGGTGTTGAGGGTCTTGTCCCACACCTGCACGACATACGTGCGCGGCCCAAAATCCGCGCGGACCCTGGCGCGCGTGAATTGCGCCGAGGCACGCATCTTGGCAACGCCAACGAGATTTCGAATGACGGCCGCATCGCCGCGGAGGCGGCTGCCGCGCAACGAGCTGTCGGTGATCGGGATGATGAACGCCGCGAGCAAGCCGATTATGCCCACCGCCATCATCATCTCGATCAGCGTGTAACCACGTTGGCCCTTCATGCCGGCTGGCTTGTGCAAGCCGAACGCCAGCAGGGCATTTTCCCAAGCAAGTGATTGGTGCAATTGGACGTAGCAGGTGTGCGGCAGCCGAGTGCCAGACCGCCAGTGCTCTCGAATAGAACACACCGATCACAATGCTGAACGACGCAGATTGCGGATCGGTGCGGATAGGTTCGAAATCGTAATCATCTATCGGCCGATCGGCTCGCGACTGGAGGGCTGTGCAGGACCGTGCAGGAAAGCGCCGACGCTATTCCGCGGCGACCATCGCGGGCCGCCCTTTCGGCTTCCTCATGATCAGCACGAGCGGAACCATCACGAAGAACAGCAGGCCGAGTGCCCTGAAGATCGTGACGAACGACACCATGGCCGCCTGCCGCTGGACCATCCCGTACAGCGCAACGTAGGCCTGGTTCGTCGCGGCCACCGCGTCGCCGCTCCGCGCGAGGAATGCCGCTTTCAGCTGCGCCAGCACCTGGCTGGTCGTCGGGTCGAAGATGGTGACGTGCTCGCCGAGCAGCGAGCCGAAGGCCTGACGCTGGCGCGCCAGCATCGTGCCGGTGACGGCGATGCCGATGCTGCCACCGATGTTGCGCATCAAGTTGAACAGGCTGGTCGCATAGCCCATGCGCTCGGGCGCAATGGTCGCCATCGACACCGTGGTGAGCGGCACGAACAACAGCGACAAGCCGAGACCCTGAAGCACCTGCGGCCATGCAAAGTCCCAGTAGCCGGCCTCGAGGTTGATGTTGGCCATCCACAGCATCGTGAAGCCGCCCACAACCAGGCCTGCGGTCAGGAGCTTTCGCGGGTCGATGATAGCCGTCAAGATACCGACGAGCGGCATCATGAAGAGCGACCCAATCCCCCGTGGGGCCATGGCTTCACCGGCCGCCAGCGACGAGTAGCCGAACAGCGTCTGCAGCATGATCGGCAACAGCACCAGACTGCCGTACAGCGCAAAACCGAGCACCGTCATCAGGAAGACGCCGACCGAGTAGCTGCGATCGCGGAAGAGCCGCAGATCGACAATCGGATGTGGCGTCCGCAGTTCGTAGACGACGAGCGCGATGAGCGCCACCACCGAGATCACCGCCAGCGTCGTGATCATGGTGGACGCGAACCAATCCTCCTGCTGACCCTTGTCGAGCACGAACTGCAGCGCGCCGATGCCGACCACCAGCAGGCCCATCCCCCAGTAGTCGATGCCCTGCGACTCGCGGCGCAGGTACGGCGGGTCAAAGACGAACAAGCGCGTCATGATGACCGCGATGATCCCCACAGGAAGATTGATGTAGAACACCCAGCGCCAGCTGTAGTTCTCCGTCAGCCAGCCGCCGACCACCGGACCGAGAATCGGCGCAACGATGATGCCGACGGCCCAGAAGCCCATGGCGCGTCCACGATCCTGCGGCTCGAATGACTCGAGCAGCACCGCCTGCGACAGCGGCTGCAGCGCGCCGCCAGTCGCACCCTGAATGATGCGAAACACGACGAGTGAGGCGAGATTGGGTGCGGCGCCGCACAGAAACGACGCGAGCGTGAATCCAACCGTCGAGAGCAGCAGGAGACTCTTGCGCCCGAAGCGCCCGGCGAGCCAGCCGGTCATCGGCAGGATGATCGCGTTGGCGACCAGATACGACGTCAGCGCCCACGTCGCCTCGTCCGTCGTTGCCGCCATGCTGCTGGCGATGTGCGGCAGCGACACGTTGACGACCGTCGTGTCCAGCACCTCCATGAAGGTGGCGAACATGACCGCGACCGCCACGAGCCAGGGGTTGACGTGCTTCTCGGCCACGAGGCTCAGTCTGTGTAAACCGTCGGAACGACCGACATGCCTGGCCGCAGCAGATGTTCGGGATCCTGACCGGCATCCAGACTGATGCGGACGGGAATGCGCTGCACAACCTTGACGTAGTTGCCGGTGGAGTTGTCCGGCGGCAGCAGGCTGAATCGCGCCCCGGTCGCCGCAGCGAGGCTGTCAACTTTCCCGTTGAACGTCTTGCCACCGTAGGCGTCGGCGCGAATCGTCACGCGCTGACCCGGACGAATGTGCTCGACCTGCGTCTCCTTGAAGTTGGCCGTGATCCACACACGCTCGAGCGGGATCACCGCCATCAACGCCTGACCGGGTTGAATCAACTGACCGACTTCGACGGTCTTCTTGCTGATTTGTCCCTTGACCGGCGCCGTGACAGTCGTGTGCTCGAGATTCAGTTCGGCCTGCCGGACGCCGGCGCGAGCCTGCATGACTCGCGCGTCGGCCGCCGCCGCGCGCGCCTTCGTGACCTTGACCTGCTCCGGTCCAGTTTCTGCTTCGGACAATTCCGCCGAGGCCTGCTGGCGTTTCGACTGCGCCTGGACCAGACGGCTCTGCGCCACACGGATCTCGTGCTCCGCTTCGACGGACTGCGCCGCCGCTGATTCGGCGGCGGCGGCATCAGCGTTCGCCGCGGCCACGGCGGCGTCGTACTGCTGCTGCGAGATTTCGTCCTTGGACAGAAGCGGCTTCAAGCGCTCGACGTCCTTCGCCGTCTTCGCCGCCTTGGCGGCGGCCTCGCGCTGCTTGGCCTGCGCGGTCCCGAGCCGCGCCTTCGCCGCCTCGATGCCCTGCTCCGAGGCGCCGATTTCGGAGGCCGCTTGATCGACGCTTCCGCGCGCCGTAGTGACGTTGCTCGCTGTCGTCGTCGAGGTGATCGGCACGCCAGCGCGCGCGGCAATTGCCGACGCTTCAGCGTCGGCCAATTCGGCACGGGCGCGGTCGAGCGCCACCTCGTAGTCGCGCTTGTCGATCTCGACGAGCACGGTCCCCTCGTGGACCTGCTGGTTGTCCACGATGGGCACGGCGACCACGGTTCCACCGACACGTGCCGCAATCGGCGTCACGCCGGCATCCACCTGCGCATCGTCGGTGGACTCGCGATTGCGCGTTGACCACCACCACACTCCTGCCGCCAGCAGCACGACGACAAGCAGCCCGATCGCGATTCGTATCCTGGCCGGCGTCATCGCTTGTTCCCGCTCCCCAACAACGTTTTCACCGCGTCTTCCGCCGACCCGAGCGATCGCGCCAGCATGGCCTTGGCTAGATTGAAGCCGTATTCCGCGTTGATGAACTGTTCGCTCGCCAGCGCCACTGCTTCCTGCGCCTGGATCACCTCGATGTTCGAGACCACTCCGGCGGCAAATCGATCTCGCGACTGCGTCAGCTGCAGCGCCGCCAGCTCACGTGCGCGGGTCGCCGCTTGCAGCTCTTCCTCCGTCGACTGCAGATCGAGAAACGCAGAGCGGACGTCGTAATACACCTCTGTCTTCATGTCGTCGGCTTCGGCGCGGCGCTCGCGCAGCTCGGCGTCGGCCTCTGCCAACTTTCCCTGCTGGCGGCCGCCTTCGAAGATCGGCACGCCCAACTCGCCGGTCAGGTTGAACGTCGGCAGCGCGCCGCCGACCGTGAGGCCGATCGCTCCGTAGTCCGCTCTGACTTTGAAGGTCGGCAGTCCTTCGC
>Ga0111539_10003036_pt1 | contig 22252 bp, 17 predicted proteins | sample RhiMethybrSRZTD1_FD_79667 | JGI IMG/M metagenome (GOLD analysis project Ga0111539, IMG submission 79667) | Populus rhizosphere microbial communities from Tennessee, USA - Rhizosphere MetaG P. TD hybrid SRZTD1 (version 2) (version 2) | ecosystem: Host-associated > Plants > Roots > Rhizosphere >...
GACTTCGCGCGGACGCTGGGGGCGCTTCCGCCCGGCGTCGCCGCCAGGCGGGTGTCGTCCGGCAAGGCGCAGTTCGACGTGATCGTCTGCTTCGCGCCGACCATGGCCGAGGTGGCGCGCCAGCTGCCGGCGCTCAAGCAGCGGCTGGATCCCGCTGGTGGCCTGTGGATCGCCTGGCCCAAAAAGGCGTCGGGACTGGCAACCGACGTCAGCGAAAACGACGTGCGGGCCAAAGGGCTGGCCGCCGGCCTCGTCGACAACAAGGTGTGCGCGATCGACGACGTCTGGTCCGGGTTGCGGTTCGTATATCGCATCGTGGACCGCCCGCAGGTTGCCAACGTCGCCAGGGCCGCGACGCGCTGATGGGCAACGGTTCGCTCGCGCCGTAGGGTCATGTACATGAAGATGGCGGGTAACAAGCTCGGCGGCGTCGGCAGGGTCGCCGGCTTCGGCAGCGTCGGCAGCGTCGGATTGGCGTTGCTGGCGCTTGCCCTGGCAGGCTGCGAGGGCGGCGACCCCGGGCCGATGTCGGGCCGCCAGCTCCTGACGGGCCGCGACGTCGGCGACCTGTTCTTCTGGAAGGAGCGCACGCTCGCGTTCACCCGAGACACGGCGGACACATCCCAGCCGGAGCCGCAGGATTTCCTGATCTGGCCGCTCGACGATCCGGCGCCGTCTGTGGCGCTGACCGGTGTGCACTGGAGCTCGCCCGCGTCGTGGCCGCTGTGGGTCGCCGGCGACCTGATGATGACCGGCACGCAGCTCGAGCGCATCTACGACCTCGGCAACCGGGTGGAGGCGAATATCCTCGTCGACTTCCCGCCCGCGGGCGGCGGCACCGGCGAGGAGATCACGTTTCGCAGCTTGCTGGCCTCGACCGCGATGCGTTCCGACGGGCTGGCGCTCGCCAAGTTGTTGCGCGGCAGCCCGCAGGCGATCGTCCTCGGGCGGCCGCCGGAGCTGCGGGCCGTCACGATGCCCGAGGGTGCGAGCGTCGGCAGCATCACCTTCGTCGGCACCGATCTGGCGCTGCTGGTCCGGCAGACGACCGCGGAAGGCGACGTCGTCGGCATCCAGCGAATGGACGCGTCGTCGGGCGCGCTGACGGCGCTGGTTCCGCCCACGCCCGCCGCCGAATGGACGGGCATCACCGGATTCTGCGACGACGTCGAACCACCGGCGCGGTGCGGCTTCTTCGGGACCGTCGGATGCGGCCTCGCCGAGTCGGCCTGCCCCGATGGCAAGCCGGCACCGTGTCTGATCCTCTACGCCAAGGTCGATCCCGACGCCGCCCCGAAGACCGCCGCCTACGTCTACGACGTGAGCACCGGGACCAGCACCAAGCTCGCCGGCGCCGACCCGGATCATTTCTTCGCCGACGGCAGGAACAAGATCCTCGCCTGGGGGAGCGCGACCACCCACGACACCAACTACTGGAACATGTGCAGCGACACCCGCGGGCAATGTCCCTTCTCCGGCGAGCTGGTCGCCTGGCGCCCCGACGGCGGCGGGTTCGCGGTCTACGGCCCGGGGGATTTCATGCGCCTGGTCGACGTCGCGGGCGCGACCTGCGTTCAGCCGAGCCTGGAGGCGACGTTCAGCGTCTATCAGGTGCAGTATTCGCCGGGCAGCGATCGGTTGTGGTGGATTGCCGCCACCGACCTGGCGGAGACGTCACAGACCCTGTGGCTGGCGGACGCGGGCGCGCAATCGCCGGTGGCGGTCACCAGCGGGCCTTTCCTGGGCGGCAGCTTCTCGCCCGACGGCCAGCGCATCTACGTCTCGCACGCCAGCGAGAACTCGGCGCTCGGCTGGATCGACGTCAACGCTTCGCCGCCGGTGGAGAAGATCCTGTCGACCAACCGCGGCGACATCGGCCTGCTCGGCAACCAGCGGGCGCTGTTCGTGGACCATTTCAACGCGCAGGACGGCAACGGCGAGCTGGTGCTGGTCGAGGTCGCGACGGGCGCCAGCCAGCTGCTGGCCCGCGCCGTCACCAGCGTCTCGGTGTCGGGCCGCGGCGAAGCGGAGGGGACGGACGTCGCGTACGCCGTCCGCGGCCGCGCGGGGTCGTCGCGCGACGGGTTGTGGCTGACGAACCTGCCACCCTGACGTGCGCGTTCTCCTCTTCGCGCTCGTGGTGTTGGCGGCGGGGGCGGCCCATGCCCAGCTGCCCGCGCCGACTGCGGACGCGGGGGTGCCAGGCGACGCCGGGGCGCCGGGCGATGCAGGCGGGGCGGGTGATGCGGCCCCTCACCCTGGCCCTCTCCCCGCTTCGCGGGGCGAGGGGACCGGAGCGGACGCGGGATCGGGCGGAGCGGACGCGGGGTCGACCGGGGCGGACGCGGGGTCGGCGGCGCCGGCGGCGGAGCTGCGCGGGACGGTGCTGGCGCGGGGCGGGCACCGCAAGCTGAAGGGGGCGACCGTGTTCGTCGACGGGGAGCCTGTCGCCGAGACCGACGCCGAGGGAACGTTTTCGGTCAGGCTCGCGATCGGCCACCACCGCCTGCAGGCCGTGGCCTCCGGCTACGCGGCGGCGGACGTCCCGGTCGACGTGCCGGCGGCGGGCCTGATGACGTACACGCTCCGGCTGTCGCCGGGCGGGCCGGTCCACGAGACGATCGTCGCGACGAAGCCGCAGATAGCGGCCGTGCGCGTCGACGCCGAGGAGGCGAGGACCACGGCGGGCACGACCGGCGATCCGTTCCGCGTGATCGAGTCGCTGCCCGGGGTGTCGCAGATCGTCTGGCCGTTCGCGCTGTACGCGATCCGCGGCGCCAATCCCGGCAACACCGGCTTCTTCATCGACGGCATGCGCGTGCCCGCGCTGTTCCACTTCGCGCTCGGCCCGTCGATCGTGCATCCGTATCTGATCGACAAGCTGTCGTTTTACCCGGGCGGCTATCCGGCCCGGCTGGGCGGCTACGTGTCGGGCGCCGTCTCCGCCGAGACGGCCGCGCCGCCGCGTGACATCGCGCGCTTCACCGGCGACGTCCGGCTGTACGACGCGGGCGGGCTCGCCACCACCCCATGGGACGGCGGCCGCGGCACCGTCGCCGTCGCCGCGCGCTACGCCTATACGGGGCTGATCGTTTCGCGCCTGTTCGGCAACGTCGACTTCGGTTACGCGGACTACCAGCTGCGCGTCGATCACACGCTGGCCGGGGGGCGCGCGACGCTGCTGGCGCTCGGATCGTTCGATCAGCTGAACATCAAGGACGAGAACATCGGCGACGCCGCGCTGAACTTCCACCGCGTCGACCTGCGCTGGGAACGGCCCGTCGCCGGCTGGCAGCTGCTGGCGCGGACCGCGTTCGCCACCGACGCGGCGCGGTCGCAGCTTTACGGCAACCCGATCCGCGTGCGCGGGTACAGCGCCGCGCCGCGCGTCGCGCTCTCGCGCGCGCTGCGCGGCGCCTCGCTGGAGCTCGGCGTGGACGCCGAGGCGCAACGCTTCCAGACCGACACGGCGTTCGCGACGACGGGGATGCCGGTGCCGACGCCCGATCTGCTCGCCGATCTGGCGCGGACGCGCAACGCGCTGTCGCTGCGCGGCTGGGTCTCCGCCGTCGTGCCCTACCGGCGCCTCACGGTGGAGCCGGGCCTGCGCTACGCCCAGTACTTCGAGCAGGGGGTCACGCGCGGCGCGTTCGAGCCGCGGCTGGCGGTGCGCCTCGCGGTCGTGCCCGCCCTGACGATCGACGCCACGGTCGGCCGCTTCTCGCAGATGCCCAGCCTGCCCGTCGGCGTGGCCGGCTTCGAGGCATTCGGCCTGCGCGACTTCGGCCTGCAGACGTCCACGCAGGCGGCCCTGGGCGTCGACGCCCGCCTACCCGCCGAGCTCACGCTGCGCGTGACCGGCTTTCACCAGTGGCTGCGGGTCAGCGACATGCGCAGCACCTTCAGCACCGATGTCACCACCCCGGACTTCCTTCAGATGCGGGCGGGCCGCGGCTACGGCGCCGAGGTGATGCTGCGCCTGCCCGACAAGGCGCGCGTTCACGGTTGGCTGGCGTACACGCTGTCGTAGAGCACGCGCGAGTTCGACGGCGTGTTCGCGCCGTCGGACTGGGACCAGCGCCACATCCTGAACCTGGTCAGCGCCGTCCGGCTGGGGCGCGGCTATTCAGTCGGTGGCCGCTTCCACTACAACACCGGGCGCCCCTATCCGGTCGACGGCGAATACCTGCGGCTGCCCGCGTTCTGGCAGGTCGACCTGCGCGCGGACAAACGGATGGTGTTCGACCGCAGCACATGGGACATCTACATCGAGCTCGGTAACGCGACGTTCAACGAACAGGTGACCGCGTATTCAGCCCCGGTGCTCGGCAATCCGGGCAGCCCGATCACGCGCGAACCGGTCGGCTTCCGCATCGTGCTGCCGTCGATCGGCGTGCACGCCGAGTGGTGAGCGATGAACGTCCGCGCTCGCGCTACCAGCTGATCATCATGCCGGCGTTGCCGACCCAGACGACCTGCTTTTGCTGGGGGAGATTGTTGACCAGGTACCACAACGCCTCGGCACGGAAGAAGTCCAGGTCGATGTGCAGGTTCGGCGTCACGTTGTAGACGACGCCGGCGTTGACGCCCATCTGGTGCTTGATCATGGTGTACTGGAACACCTGGGCGGCGGGATTCATCGGGTCGCGCGGATCCTGAATCGTGGCGCGTCTGTCGTAATCGGTCAGGTCGATCAGCGCGATCCCCCAGCCGGCGAACAGGTCGACCTTTCCGAGGACGACCTGCCCTTGAACGTGCACGCCCTTGCTTCGGCGCAGGTTGCCCTTTCTGTCCTGGGCGGCCTCGCTGACCTCGAGGGCGTACTTGAGACCCAGTCCCTGACCGTAGAAGCCAGACGCACCGAGGTGGAAGCGGCCAAGCTCGAGACGGCCGCCGTATCCGACGCCCGCCACCGTCGCGTCGCAAGGGAGGTTCTTGTTCGTGACGGGTTCGAGGACCATCGGGTTGCAGTAGGAATCCGGGTAGACCTTCTGCCACACGCCGTTGGCGAACAGCGCGACCTTGCCCCAGCCGCTCGCGAACGGCCGTTCGAACGTCAGCTCCGCCTCTGGGCGCGCGTATTTGGTGCGCGTGAAGTTGCCGTAGCCCTGGAGCTGAACCGGGTCGAAGGCGCCGATGTTCAGCTGCAGGCCCCCGAGCGAGGGCGACACGTAGACCATTCCGGCCGAAAAGCCCGCCCCGAGGACGCCGAACGAGAGCTGACCCAGCGAGGGGCCCTTGTTGTCCAGGGCTCCCGGCCAGCCGACGCCCCACCGGTGGGCGTAGAGCACGTCGATGTCCGTGTTCCCGCGCGAGAACAGCCCGCGCACCCGGCCGGCGGTGAAGCTGCCCCAGGGGCCTTCCAGCTTGGCCCAGCCCTGGCGCACGTCCGCGTTGTTCGGCAGGTTCTTCTGCCGGCCGTCGTTCTCGATGAACGACCAGAACTGCAGGTAGACCGACAGCGTGGTCCATTCGGTGAGCTTGCCCCGAATACCGAAGCCGAAGATGTTGGAGACGAAGCCGCTGCGGACGCGCGTCAGATTGATCGTGCCCTGGTCGTAGATCAGGGTGCCGCCCGTCGTGTTGGGATCGACGAGCAGCCCATTTTCGCTGATGGACCTGAAGCCGGCGCCCTCCTGCGGGGTGTCGACGACGACGTACATGCCCGTCGTCGGGTCGACGCCGTACCTGGGCTGCGGGTAACCGTCGCCGTACGCATGGCTGACGAAACCGCCGGCGCGCCCGTCTGTGAAGATCTGCCAGCCGTCGGCGTTCACCACGACCTTCTCGGCAGCCGCGCGGCCCGGGACCAGTGAGACTGCTGCTACGAACGCACCATAGGCGACGTACCTGCGGGTAGTCGCCACCCACGATCGCTTGTCAGACAATGTCCGCCTCTCGGATTAGGGGCTCGTCACCGAAGTGACGTCGAACCAGACCCATTGCAGATAGTAGGTGCTGCCGGCGAGTGAACCCGTGCGCGGCTGGGTGAAGGTACCGCCGCCGGGGGCCGTCGCCGGCGGGGTCACGCCCGCCATGTCGATGATGCGCGCGGCGCTCGAGTTGCAGCTCGTCTGTTGCTCGACGGAGCCGCAGTTCGCGAGCGTGCGGCAATTCGAGTCGTGGTTGACCAAGGTGATCGTGGCGCCCCCCGTGACCTGGAAGCTGGCGTTGAACCGGGTCTCGTAGGTCGCTTCCTTCTGACACCATGCCGTGGTGTTGAAGGAGTTTATGAAGTAGATGTCGTACGCGGCGTTGGACTGACCCGTCAGTCGCGGCATGATCGGCGGCGCGACGCGAATCTCCATCGTGTTCCAGATGCTGTCGCCGGACTGCCGACCACCGGCGTACCAGGTGTTATTCGGGCCGGTCCCGACCCCCGCCGCCGTCGTCGCCGCGGTGCCGCCCGTGTAGCAGCGCGTGCCCACGACGCCGCGGACGTTGATGTTGATCGTGTATTTCTGCCCGTTCGTTCCCCCCACCGTCGTCGCCGTCCTGGTGTTGATGTAGCCGGTCGTATCCCAGGTCGTGCCGGTGGGACAGCCGCCTCCGGGCGGGCCGTACGGATAGTTCGTTCCCGACAGCGCGGTGTTACCGCTCGGGGTGGCTTCCCAGTAATAGCCGTCGAAGCCGGGCGTGATGACGCTGGGGTCGAGCGAGCCGCTGCCGCCGGCGCCCGCTGCGCCGCCGCCCGCGCCGCCGCTGCCGCCGCGTCCGGCCGCGCCGCCGCCGGCGCCCGCTGCGCCGCCGCCGGTGCCGCCGCGTCCCGCCGCGCCGGTCGTGCCCGCCGTCGCGCCGCCGCGACCGCCGTTGCCAATCGCGCCGGCGTTGCCGCCGCCCGCGCCCGCGTTGCCCGGGTTGGTGCCGCCCGCGCCCGCGTTGCCCGGGTTGGTGCCGCCCGCGCCCGCGTTGCCCGGGTTGCCCGCGCCCGCGTTGCCCGGGTTGCTGCCGCCCGCGCCGCCGCCTGTGCCTCCAGTTGCGCCGGCGCCGGTCGTGCCTCCGGTCCCCGCCGCACCTGACGTGCCGGCGGTTCCGTCGCCGCCCGAGCCGGTCGTGCCTGCGACGCCCGCGGGGTTTCCGCCCGACGAGCCCGCGGCTCCCGGCGTCCCTCCAACCGGGTCTTCCTGAGCGCACGAAGCCATCGCCAGCACAAACGCTCCCGCACACGCGAGTAGATACTTGTTCACGTGGTCCTCCCGCAGACCGAGTTTGAAAAGATTATTTCCATGGCCGAAGTCGCGCGTACGCTAACAGTCTCGATATTCAAGTAAAGGGGTAATGAGCGACAATGTTCATCGCGTTTTTTTCGAAGGTTTTCCGCGATCGGAACATGAATTTCCGGGCATGGGGGGGGATGCCTTTGGACCTGCCCACCGGACTTGGGAGAACGAAATGATGCAACTTCGCCGGCTTCATTTGGAACCCGAGCTGGTCGTTCCGCTCGCGGCGCTGGCGCTGGCGCTTGGCGGGTGCGGCACGGGTGCGACCAACATCAACCCGGGCAGCGGGGGCAACATGGGAAGTGCGGGCATGGCTGGTACCGGGACCGGCGGCGGTGCCGGTAACGCATCGGGGACCGGTGGCGGCGGCACCGCGGGTTCGGCGGCCGGCGCGACGGGAAGCGCAGGGACCGGCGGCGGCAGCGGCGGCAGTGGCGGCAGCGGCGGCAGCGGCGGCAGCGGCGGCAGCGGCGGATCGACCGGCGGCAGTGGCGGCGCAACGGGCGGTGGTGGCGGCGCGACCGGCGCCGGCGGCACGGCGGGCGGCGGCGGCAACGCCGGTCGCGGCGGTGGTGGCGGGTCGACCGCGGGCGGCGGCGGCAACGCCGGTCGCGGCGGTGGCGGCGGCTCGACTGCGGGCGGTGGCGGTGGCGGTGGCACGGCCGGCGGCGCGGGCGGCACGGGCGGCGTCGATCCGAACTTCACCAACTGGCCGACCGGCAGCTCGCCGCAGGAGATCGGCCGGCGCCTCGTGAACAACTATCTCGCGCGCACGCTGTCGCTGACCGCGGAGATGCACTACGCCGAGGTGGGCACCTGGTATGGCGCGCTGACGACCACGAAGCTGATCCCGGAGGCGACGCTCGACGCCAACCTGATCACGCGCTTCGCGCCCCTTTTGACGACAGCCGGCGCGGACGCGATCCCGTCGCGCGCGCACGTCGACGATCGCATCTTCGGCATCGTGCCGCTCGAGATCTACCTGCACAACAACAGCCAGCAGCACCTGACGTTCGGGAAGAAGTTCGCCGACGACCAGTGGATGACGACGACCGCGGACGGCATCACGACCGAGGCGCGCTACTGGGTCGATGACATGTACATGATCCCGTCGCTGCAGGTGCAGACGTACCGCGCGACCAAGGACCCGAAGTACCTCGACCGCGCCGCGATCACCGCGGCGGCGTACATCACCCGGCTGCAGCAGCCGAACGGCCTGTTCTTCCACACCACGACCTCGCCGCGGTTCTGGGGCCGCGGCAACGGCTGGTTCGCGGCGGGGTTCTCCGAGCTGCTGCGCGAGCTGCCCTCCAATCACCCGCAGCGTGCGGCGGTCATGGCCGGCTACACCAAGATGATGGCCGGGCTGCTCCAGTACCAGGCGGCGTCCGGCATGTGGAACCAGCTGGTCGACAACACGAGCGCGCAGAACTGGGCTGAGTCATCGGCGACGGCCATGTTCACGTTCGCGTTCGTCACCGGCGTGAAGAACGGCTGGCTGCCGGCGGCGACGTACGGGCCGGCGGCGCGCAAGGCCTGGCTGGCGCTGATCGGCTACATCAACACGAACGGTGACGTGCGCGAGGTGTGCGCCGGCACCGGCGAGGCCGCGACCAGCGGGGGCGGCACCACGGAGGCGACGCAGAACGCGTATTACCTCGCGCGTCCGCGGATCGTGGGCGACTTCCACGGTCAGGCGCCCGTGTTGTGGAGCGCCTCGGCGCTGATGCGCTGACCCGCGGGCGGCCTGTCACTTCGTGGTCAGGGTGCCCACGATCTTCATCGAGTAGCTCTGCGCGGAGGTGTACGTCCCGCGCATCCAGAGCAGCGCCGTGTGGCTGCCGTCCCACTTCGGCACGATCGGGCGGATGTTGTCCATCGTCGAGCGCGCGGTGACCGGCGTCCAGGTGAAGGTGGCGCCGTTGTCGCAGGTGGTCCCGCGCCAGATCTCCCGCTTGGTGCTCATGGTGGTGTCGTTGCGCGGATCGTAGAACGTCGAGACGTAGATCGTCTGCGGGTCGTTGGGATCCAGCGCGGACAGGCCGGTGTAGTCCTGCTCGGAGGCGTAAAGCTTCGTGCCCGCCTTCACGAGGTAGGTCGACTTCCACGACGTGCCGTTGAACCGGGCGTAGAGGATGCGCTTGTCCGGATCGTCGGTGCCGGTGCCGCTCACGCGCGCTTGCCACAGGATCGCGATCGTTCCGTCGGCGTAGCGGACGATGTCGTGGTTCCATGCGTGCTCCAGCCGCACGCCGTTGATGGTCGTTCCGGTCGCGAAGACCTTCGTGTACGCCGAGATGTCCTTCGCGCCCGAGTTGGTCGAGCTGGCGTCCATGAGGGACGCGTCGACCTCGGTGCCCGCCGAGTTGTAGACCTTTCCACTCTGGATGTACCCGTGGAAGAGATTGGTGTCGACGTCGCGCGGGTGGGCCTCGGTCGCGACGAAGTCGATCCGGCCGACGTTGTCGCCCCAGTACTTGTAGTAGCCCGCGACGTAGCCCATCTGGGGCGTGCTGGTCAGGCGTCCGTAGTAGCTCCAGTTCACGCCGTTGTCGGTCGACGTCAGGAACGACGGGCTGGTGTCGACCGAACGAACGCCGGCCAGGATGGAGGTGCCCATGTACCAGGGGTTCGAATAGGTGACCATGTTCGTGCTGGCGCCGGCCCACGGGCAGCCGTACGGCGCCCAGTCGATCCGCTTCTCCGCGCCCCAGGTCGTGCCGTTGTAGATGCTCGTGCGGGTGATGCAGTCGACGCGGTGGCCGGACCACATCGCGAGGTACTGGCCGTCGGGCCGGACCAGCAGCGCGGGGGCGTTGTGATCGTCGACGTTGTTCGTGGACAGATTTGACGGGAGGGTGGACCGCTGTCCCGTGTTGGTCGCGAGGTTGTAGACCACGGCTTCGGCCGTGCCGTTCCGGGCGCCGCCGCTCGCAATCGAGGCGATGACCAGCTTGTTCCCCGCGGTGTCGACCACCGCGCGCTCGTCCTGGTACCAGCACCAGCCGCCGTTGTCGTTGAAGGTGACCAGGTTTCCGACGACGGCGTCGCTGCCGGCCGGGGGCATGGCCGTGGGCGCCGCGCACGCCGGCGTCCCACCGGTGCCGGCGGTGCCGCCACCGGTGCCGGCGGTGCCGCCACCGGTACCGGCGGTGCCTGTCGTCCCGCCGCGCCCGGCGGTGCCCGTCGTCCCGCCGCGCCCGGCGGTGCCCGTCGTTCCGGCGCTGCCCGCTGCTCCGCCACCACCGGTCGTGCCGGCCGCGCCCGTGCTGCCGGCGCCACCGGTCGAGCCCGCGGAGCCGGTCGTGCCGGCGCTGCCTGTGGTACCGGCGGTGCCGGTCCCGACGGAGCCGGCCGTGCCCGTCGTGCCGGCGGTGCCCGTCGTGCCGGCGCTGCCGCTCGACCCGCTCCCGCCGGTCGTGCCGGCGGCGCCGCTGGTTCCAGCCGCGCCCGTCCCCGTACCGGCGGTGCCCGTTCCATTACCCCCACCGGTGGAAGGGCCACAAGACGCGAGCAGCAGCGCGCAGAGGGGCACGGCGGGCGAAACGACCTTGAGCATTCGACGATGGGTCATGGGAGGGCTCCTAATGCGTACGGGCTGACGCGGTCCAAGGCCGTGGCTACGACGGCGAAAGAGATGATACTCCCGGGGCTCGGCCCGGGACGGTAGGGGCAAAATTCGATAACAGTCCTCATTCCCGGGACAGGGCGTCGAGATCACCGGATGACCCCCCGCAGCAAAGGTCGGCCCGGGGGACCGGGGGGCCCCAGAGCTCGAGCGTGGTCGGGCGTCTGACGGGCGAGTCGCGAGGAGCGTGATCGGTGGGGACCTGCCGCGACATGATTAGCGATGGCGCGAAAGCTGGCGGTGTTCCCTAAAGGCGCGCCCAGGGAGAAAATGCGCGCCCTCATGCGGGACGACGCCCTCTTGCGCGGCTGGCGCGTCCTGCTGGCGGCAGCGTGGCTTGGAGCCTGTGGCGGCGGAGCTGGCGGTACCGCGGGGACGAGCGGGAGCGCCGGCACGAGCGGCACCGCCGCCAGCAGCGGAGGGGGATCGACCGGCAGCCCCGGCACCGCGGGTGGCGGCGGCGCGGGCAGCGCCGGGACGACGGGCAGCGCCGGCTCTGGTGGCAGTACCGGCGCGACCGCCGGCAGCACCGGCACCGGCGGTGGCGCGGCCGGCACCGGCGGTGGCATCGCGGGAACGGGCGGCGCGACCGGAACGGGCGGCGCGGCCGGCCGCGGCGGTGGGGGTGGCACCGGCGGCGCCAGCGGAGCGGGCGGTGGGGCTGGCCGGGGCGGAACGGGTGGTGGCGGCGCGGGCCGCGGCGGTTCGGGCGGCGGTGGCGGCGCGGCAGGCAGCGCCGGCACACTGCCGTCGAATTCGCTGGCGGTGCGCTTCGCCAACTCGGTGCTGAGCCGCTGGCCGAATCCGGACAACATCGCGGGCCAGCTCCCGGGGTGGGAGTACAACCACGGCATCGTCCTGCGCGGCATCGAGCAGGTCTGGCGGCACACGAACGACGCGCGCTACCTCACGTACATCCAGAACTTCACTGACCGCTACGTCAACGCCAGCGGCGCGGTCACGATCTCGGACCCGCAGAACCACAGCTTCGACAACCTGCAGCCGTCGATCTTCCTCCCGCTGCTGTATCAGCAGACCGGGATGGCGAAGTACAAGACCGCCGCCGATGCGATCCGCACGCGCTACGACACCATCCCGCGGGGCCCCAGCCGCGGCTACTGGCACAAGCAGACGTATCCCAATCAGATGTGGCTGGACAGCATCTACATGGGCCAGCCGTTCCTGATGCGCTACGCGACGATGTCGGGGCCGTGCGGCGCGTTCTGCACCGACACCGTGTTCGAGCAGACGCTGCTGATCACCCAGCACGTGCGCGACACGGCGACCGGCCTGCTGTATCACGCGTGGGACGACAGCGCCGGCGCGAAGGCGGTCTGGGCGAACGCGACGACCGGGCGATCGCCGTCGGTGTGGGGGCGCGCGCTCGGCTGGTACGCGATGTCGCTGGTGGACCTGCTGCCCGATCTCCCGGCCGGCGCGCAGCGCGATCAGCTGCTGGCGGTCCTGCAGGCCCTCGCGATCGGGCTGAAGAACACCCAGGACCCGACGACCGGCCTCTGGTACCAGGTCGTCGATCAGATGAGCATGAGCACCAACTGGCTCGAGTCGTCGGGCAGCGGCATGTTCGTTTACGCGTTGAAGGTCGCGGTCGACCGCGGCTACATCGACTCCAGCTTCCTGGGCGTCGCGCAGAAGGGCTGGCAGGGGATGATGTCGAAGGTGACGACCGACGCGGGCGGCATGCCCAGCATTACCGGCGCCGTGAAGGGGATGGGCGTCCAGAACAACTACGCCGCCTACGTCGCCACGACGATGATGCCCCTGCTGACCAACTCGCCGCACGGCCTCTGCTCGATCCTCCTGGCCGCGGCCGAGATGGAAGCCCAGTGAGAAGATTCTGGCTCGCGAGGGCGTAAGCGTGAGCGAGTTCGTGTTCGAGGGTGGAACGCGTGCGCGACACGCGGCCCGCGACACGCGGCCCGCAAGCCCCCCTCGAACACGAACACGCTCACGCTTGCCCGCCCTCGCGCTTCTCGCTCTCACCGGTTGCGCTTCGACGCCCCCTCCGCCGGGCGCGCACGCGCCGCGCTGGCGTGGCGACTTCGAGACCGGGAATCTTTTGCAGTGGAGCTACCTGCTGAACCCGCGCGGGTTGTCGATCGTCGATGCGCCCGTCGCGCAGGGACGTCACGCGGCGCGCGTCGAGATCACCGCGCGGGACCTGTGGCCGAACGGCCTCAACCGCGTCGAGGTCGAATACAAGCCGCCGAAGGCGACGCTGGGGGAGGGCAAGCGGAGCTGCTTCGCCTGGCGCTTCTTCCTGCCCGCGGCGCTGTCCGATGAGCGCCACCAGATCGGCTACTGGGAGTCGTACCCGAGCTACAAGCAGATCATGAGCTTCGAGGTGCGCGGCCAGACGATCTCGTTCGTCACGCGCATGCCGTCGGAGCGCGTGCACTGGACGGCGCCGGGCGCGGTGACGCCGAACGTCTGGCACCAGCTCGCGACCTGCGCGGTCTGGTCGGCCGATCCGGCCGCCGGTGTCGTCGACGTCTGGTTCGACGGCCAGCAGGTGGTCGCGCGCGGCCCGGCGCGGACGCTCTGGGGCAATCCGAACTTGCCGATCTCGCCGAACTTCGTCCAGATCGGCATCCTGCGCGATGTCCCCGCCGCGCCCGAGATCATGTTTCTCGACGACGCGATCGAGGACGCCGACTTCGCGCCCTAGCGTGTGCTGTCAGGGCGCCGGGCGTCCGAGCTGCTGCATCAGCCAGGTCATTGCCGGGCGCGGGCTACCGTTGCGGATCAGGCCGCTGTAGGGAGCCGGGCTCCAGGTCTTGCCGTAGATCCAGCCCCAGATGGTGATGCCCTTGACGTAGCCCGAGTCCCTGAACAGCGGGAAGTACTGCTGGTACATCTGCAGCTGCTGGTTGTCGTCGGTCGTGCTGATGTCCATCTCGGTGATGTAGATCGGCAGGGCGCTGTCCGTGCGCAACTTGGTCAGCAGCGTCTTCACCGTGTTGAAGCTGACCGAACCGTGGTCCAGATCGTGGCCCTGCGCGCCGATCGCGTCGATGGGCGCGCCCGCCGCCTTTATCGTGCTGACAATACCGAGAAAGCGCGTGTTGTCGCCGCTCCACTCGATGGTGTTGTAGTCGTTCAGGAGCAGGATCGCATTCGGGCACGCCTCACGCGCCCACTTGAACGCGTTGACGATCCACTGCCAGTTGCCGTTCGTGCCGCCGCCGATCGAGTTCGCGTAGGACGGCGTCGTGTGCGGCGGCGGCTCGTTGACGACGTCGATCAGCCGTGTGTTCGGGTAGCGCTTGCAGAACTCGGTCATCCAGGTCTTGACGTTGGCCTCGCTGATGCTGCCGCCCGGCTGCTGGCTGCCCCAGATGAACGTGTGCTCCTTGAAGAGGATGCCCTTCTGCTCCGTGTAGTCGTAGATCGCGTCGAGCGTGCGCCAGTTGAATGCCGCGCCCGCGCTCGACTGGACGGATCCCCACTTGCCGGCGTTTTCGGGCGAGATCTGGTTCCAGTAGGTCGAGAAAGTCTTTCCGTCGCTGTCGACGGCGTTGCTGGTTGTGATGTTGCCGACGAACTCGAGCCCGCCGCCCACGCCGGGAGTGCCCCCCCGTCCGGTCGTCGCGCCGGCGCCTCCCGTCCCCCCGCGCCCCGCCGTTCCGGTGGTGCCTCCTCGGCCCGCCACCGCGCCCGCCGTGCCGCCCGTGCCGCCGCGCCCCGCGGTGCTGCCCGCGACGCCGGTGCCACCGGTGCCCGCGATTCCCTGACCGCCCGTGCCGCCCGCGCCGCCTTGGCCTCCGATGCTGACCTGTCCGCCCGAACCCGCCGTCGCACCTCCCGTCGCACCCGATCCACCCGGGCCCGAACCGCCGTCGCCGGCGCTCATGCCGCCTGTCCCGGTCGTGCCCCCGGTGGCCGATCCGCCCGAGCCCCCGCCGTTCGAGCCGGCGACGCCGGCCGGATTTGGATCATCGACCTCGCCGCCGGCGCAGCCGAGGACCAGGAAAGCTACACCCGCCGCCGCCGCCCGCCCGTTCGCAAAAGAAGCGAGGCGCATAATGGTGTATTCCCCATGATGGCCGATCGTTTCTCGCTCCGGCTGAAAATCTCCGTCGAGGAACTCTCATTTTTGAAAAAACTCTCATATCTGGCGGATTGCCAGGTCATGGTGTGTAGGCGGATGGGCGCGGGTGTAACCATTTGCCTCCTCGGCGTCATCTGCGGCCTGTCCTGCGGGCGGCGATCCGCGTCGCCGCCGCCCGATCCGCCGGTGGTGTCGCGGCCGGAGGTGGGCGCCGTCCCGGAGGCCCGCGTGCTGCTGTCGCTGCCGCGATCGGCATATCACGCGTCGATCGCCGCGGACGACGATGACGTCGCTTACCTGCTGACCAGCACGGCCGCGTATCGACTTGCGCCCGATCACCCACCGGCCGAGATGCCCATGGATCTTGGTTTCGGCGCGACGACCACCCGATCCTCCTTCGTCTACTGGTCGCGCGGCGCCGTGTTCGAGGCGCCGAAGGCGGGCGGCGCGGCGGGCCGGCTGGTAAGCCTGGCCGAACGCCCGCAGCTGCTCGTCGCGTCGGAGGCCGGCATCGGGTGGCTCGGACACGGCCGCGATGGTTCCTTCAGTCTGAACGCCATTCGCAGCAAGAAGCCGACCACCCTGTACACGTCGCACGGGAGCATCGACGCGGTGACGATGCTGGGCGAGCAGATCTTCTTCGTCGAGAGGCCCGCTGGCAAGGACTGGCGCATCGGTCGAATTCGCCTGACGGTCGGCGGCACGCCCGAATTCACCGCCCCGCGCAGCGGGCGCGCGCCCGCGATGCTCGCGGGCCGCCATGATCTCGTCTTCTACGACGGCAGCCGCTTCGAGGTGCGCCGTCTCTCGCTCGACCTCCGGCACGAACGGACGCCCGCCAGCGGCTTCATCTGCTCGCCCGTCGCCGTGTCGGAGCACATCTACTGCGCGCAGCCGGATGGGATCTTCGAGCTGCGAGCGGACGAGCGACCGCACCGTCTCGTCTCGGGCGACGCGCAACGGCTGGTCACCGACCTGGCCGCGACGCCGAAGCGTCTGCTCTGGATCGTCGACGTGGGCGCCGACGAGCTGGAGGTTCGCTCACTGGCGTTGCGCTAGGCTAGGGCGCCCCGGCCAGCTCGAAGACGTTGTAACCCCAGGGCGGCAGGTCCAGGTACAGGCGGCCGCCCCCGATGTCGTCGCCGGAGCGTTCGTAGCGCGCGTCGCCGAGCAGGTCGACGAGCGTGAACTTTCGCCCCTCCAGGCCCGACAGTCCCGGAGCGCCGATGTAGCCCTGCGCCTGCGACGGGCTGTAGTTGACGGCGACGAGCAGCCGGCGCTCGCCCGATTGCCACGACGACACGATCAGCTGCTGGTGCGTCTGGTTGCCTTGCCACGCCTCGCGGACGTCGGCGAGCCGCCACTCGCCGTCGTGCAACTCGGGGCGTTTCAAGACTTCGAGCAGGCGCCCGTAGAACGCACGCAGCTCGTCATCGACCTGCTCCCACGGCCGACGCCCGAGGTGCATCGACACGTGAACGCGGCGTCCCTCGAACTCCCCCTCGTAAAAGAAGCGCAGCCCGCGCGCCGTGAACGCCACGACCCCAGCGGCCTTGTGCTTCGCGGGCGGGAGGAACGCTGTCGCCGCGCGCGCCTCGTCGTGGTTCTCGAGGAAGCGCATCGAATGATCCTGGAACGCGCCGTCGGCGCACAGGTGCCCGCGCACCTGGTTCGCGTCGCCCGACAGCAACCGATCGTACAGCCGCTTGTCGTAGGTGTAGTCGAACCCGGCCTGTTGCAGCTCGAACTCCATGTCCCAGTACACCTCGGCGATGAAGACGAAGCCCGGGTGGCGCCGCTGGACCGCGCCGATCGCCTCGCGCCAGAACGGATCGTCCTTGGGCGGCGAGCCGTCGCTTGGACGTGAGCGGTCGCCCCAGGTCTTCTTGATGATCTCCGGCTGCAGCAACATCGCCATGTCGCAGCGCACGCCGTCGCAGCGCTGGGCGACCCCACCCAGCTCGGCGACCTGCGCCTCGCGGAAGCCGGCGTGCCGATAGTTGAGCTGGAACGTGTCCGGCCAGCCATCGAAGTAGGGATCGCGGCCGAACGCGAGGATCGTCGCGCTGCCCGCGCCGCGACCGGCGGCGACGCGCGCGTAGTTCTGCGGCTGCCGCGCGAGGTCGTCCTCGCTGCCGTGGATGTAGTACTCGGGGTGTTCGCTGACCCAGCGATGATCTCGCGCAGTATGGTTGGGCACGAAGTCGAGCAGCAGCTTCTGCCCGCGTCGCGCCATCCGCTCGCGCAGGCGCGCGAGCGCCTTGTCGCCGCCGAAGTCGTCGTTGACGCGATAGGCGACGATCGCGAACGGCGAGCCCGTGATGTCCTGCTCGCGCAGGTCGGGCAGATCGCGGCGGCACTCCTCCACCAGCTTCGGATCCGTGCGCGAGATCTCGCGCCCGATCCGACCGGTCGTCCAGACGCCCAGGAACCAGATCCAGGTGAACCCCTTGGCGGCGACGTCGTCGAGAAACGCGTCCGTGATGTCATCCAGCGTCGCGGGGCGCCTGAGCGCCACGCTCTGCTCCTGCAGGAAGACGCGCGTGTTGACCTGGTAGATCAGCGGGTGCGTCATGGGTTCGCTCCCGGTGCCTCCCTGTCGCGTGGCTTCGCCAGATCGGCGAGCCTCGCGTCGGGGGCGAGGACCATCTCCGGCTTCAACATCGCGAACAGGTGCGTGAGCGCCGGGATGACCGCGCTCCACCCCGTCTGGTGGCTGGCGCCCAGCCCGGCGCCGTTATCGCCGTGGTAGTACTCGTAGAACAGCACGTTGTCGCGCCACAGGGGATCGTCCACGAACTTCTTGCTGCCGCCGTAGACGGGCCGGCGCCCCTCGTGGTTGAGGAGGAAGATCGCCGACAGGCGATTCGCCAGCTCCTGGGCCACCTGATAGAGGTTCATGTGCTGGCCGGATCCGGTCGGGCACTCGACCTTGAAGTCATCGCCGTAGTAGGCGTACATCTGAACCAGCGCGCGGACGATGAGCGCGTTGATGGGCGCCCAGATCGGGCCCCGCCAGTTCGAGTTGCCGCCGAACATGCCGCTGTCGGATTCGGCGGGTAGATAACCGACGCTGTACGCGCGGCCTCCGGCCTCGAACACGTAAGGGTGGTCCTTGTGGACGCGCGACACCGACCGGATGCCGTGGTCGCCCAGAAATTCCGCGGAATCGAGCATGCGCGCCAGGACCCGCCGCAGTTTTTCGTCGGACAGCATCGAGAGCATGAAGCGGCCGCCGGCTCCCGGGCGTCCCGGGTGACTGAGGTTCGCCAGCAGCTCGGGCCGGTTCTCGTTGATCCACTTCACGCGTTCCACGAAGCCGGGGAGCTTCGCCACGACCTCGGGTCGGTAGACCGAGACCGCGCACAGCGGCAGCAGCCCGACGAGCGTGCGTACCTTGAGCCGCGTCGTGAACTGCCCGGGGACGCGCAGCACGTCGTAGAAGAAGCCGTCCTGCTCGTCCCACAGCGAATCGGCGCCCCCCTTGCGGTTCATCGCGGCGGCGATCGAGACGATGTGCTCGTAGAACTTGATCGCGAACGGCTCGTAGGTGGCGTCCACCAGCGCCAGCTCCAGCGCGATATCGAGCATGTTCTGCGCGTAGAACGCCATCCAGGCCGTCCCGTCCGCTTGCTCGAGGTATCCCCCCGTCGGCAGTGGCGCGCTGCGGTCGAAGACGCCGATGTTGTCGAGGCCGAGGAAGCCGCCCTCGAACAGGTTGCGCCCGTCGCGGTCCTTGCGATTGAGCCACCAGGTGAAGTTGGTGACCAGCATGTGAAACGTCTTCTTGAGGAATGGTATCGCCTCGTCGCCCATGCTCTCGCGGTTCAGACGATAGTTGAACAGCGTCGCCCACGCGTGCACGGGCGGGTTGACGTCGTCGAAGTTCCACTCGTAGGCGGGGAGCGCGCCGTTGGGGTGCTGGTAGCGGTCCAGCAGCATCAACGACAGCTGTTCGCGTGCGAAGTCGGGATCGACGAACCCCAGCGCCACCGCGTGAAACGCCAGATCCCACGCCGCGAACCAGGGATACTCCCACTTGTCCGGCATCGAGATCACGTCGGTGCTGTAAAGGTGGAACCAGTGCTGGTTGCGGCCGCCGTCGGTGGCGTCGCGCCCGACGCCGCGCGCTTTCAGCCAGCGCTCGACGTCGTAGACATAGGCCTGCTTCGTCCACAGCAGGCCGCCATAGCCCTGGCGGACGACGCTGGTGGCGTCGGCGGAGAGCGTCGCCGGAATCAGGGCGCCGTAGAACTCGTCGGCCTCGCGCTTGCGGTCCGAGAACGTCTCGTCGCAGTCGCGGAACGGATCGGAGAGCGTGCTCGGCGCCAGGACCGTCAGGCGCAGGCGCAGGGTCGCGCTCTGCCCGGGCGCGACGGTCACGGGCGAATGAAACGCGGCCTTCGTTCCCTGGTGATTGGGGTTCACCGCCCCCTGGCGCCCGTTCACGATGTGATCGTTGATGCCGTCCTTCTGGTATTCGCTGTCGTTCGGTTGGCCCCAGAGACGGTACTTGTTGGTTTCGTTGTCGGTGAACAGCAGCTCGCCGGGCCCATCGCAGTACAGGTAGCTTTGGCCGAGCACCTCGTGGCGGGCGGCGATCACGGCGGACCGGCCGTGATGTCCGGCCGCGAGCCCGGGTCGAGGCGCGCCGGCGTCGAGCGCCCAGGTATTGCGGTACCAGAGCTGGGGCACGAGGTGCAGCACCGCCGGCTCGGGCCCGCGGTTGGTCGCGGTGATGCGGATGAAGGTGTCCTCGGGGCCGCCCTTGGCGAACTCGACCTGCACGTCCCAGTAGCGGTCCTCGTCGAACACGCCCGTGTCCAACAGCTCGAACTCGAACTCCTCCCGCGAGCGGCGCGCATTCTCTGACACGAGCTTCTCGTACGGGAACGCCGCCTGCGGGTACTTGTAGAGCATTTTCGCGTACGAATGCGTCGGCGTGCTGTCGAGATAGAAGTAGTACTCCTTGACGTCCTCGCCGTGGTTTCCCTCGCTGTTCGTGAGGCCGAACATGCGCTCTTTGAGCATTGGGTCCTTGCCGTTCCACAGGCCGAGCGCGAAGCAGAGCAGCATGTTGGCGTCGCACCAGCCCGCGATCCCGTCCTCGCCGCTGATGTACGCGCGCGACCGGGACTGATCATGGGTGACGTCGTTCCACGCCTCGACGTTGCGGCTGATGTTTTCGCGCACGCTGCCCCACTGCCGCTCGCTGAGGTACGGCCCCCACTTCTTCCATGGCACGCCCGTCCTGGCGTCCTTGAGTCGTTGCCGCTCAGCCTGCTTCTCGTGCTCGCGCATACAGTCCTCCTGGTTCGGCCGAGTCGAAGTTGGATCGCTCGGCCGGAACGACAACGCATGCCCGGATGATTAGGTCAAAAGAGGAGGTCGCGCATGCGGGGGCGATGGCTCATCTGCTGCCGGACGCTGGCGGTCGGGGCGCTGGCGCTGTTCGTGGCCCTGTCGCCGGTGGTGGCTGATGCGGCAGAGGCGGAAGAACCGCCCGGCCAGCTACAGGTCATCCAGATCGGCTCGCACGTCGTGGCCGTCGACGCGGTCGGCAACGCCGTCCTGTACGACTACCCGCCCGGGGAGGCGCCCGACTGCGAGGGGCAGGAGGCGTGCTGGGGTTTTTCGGCCCGGGGGGCGGCGGGCGTCGTGGTCCTCGAGGGCGGTGACGTCGCCGCCATCGATGTCGCCAGCGGACGCGTGTTCGTCGAGGAGCGCGGACGGTGACGACGCGACGATGGCGGTGGTGGTGCCGCGCGCTGGCGTTCTGCGCGCTGGTGCTGACGGCGGCGCCCGCGACGATCGCGCGCGGCGACGAACCGGGTCACGACGCAGGCGACGATCCGCCCGGCGCGACCGACCGGGTGGTCAAGATCGGGCCGCAGGCCGTGGTGATCGTGGACGAGTTCGGCAACGTCAGGATGTGGGACGACGATCCGTCACAGGAGGCGCGCGCGTGCAACTCGGCGCTGGCTTGCTGGGGCGGCGCGCTGCAGATCTTCGCCGGCTTCGCGATCGCGACCTACGAAGACTTCACCACGAGCACCGAGGGTGGGGTCGGGGGCGATCGACCGTAGCGCGGTCAATCGCCGGCGCCGGCATCGCCGGCGTCGGCGGCCGCATCGGAGCCGGGATCCACGCCGAGGGGCACGTCCCTGTCGCAGCGGGCGGCGGCGAGCGCGAGCGCGATCACGACGGCGGTGAGCCACGCTGTCCGCCTCACGGTGGGGTGCTCCCCTCACCGTCGATCGTGTAGTTGAGCGACAGCGCAAACCACCAGGAGGGCGTCTCGCCGACCGTGCCGTAGGGCTCCGCCTGCAGCCGGTAGGGCCGCGGTTGCCAGCGCACCGAGAGCGCCGCGGCCACGCCCAGGTGCTCCGTCACCCGCAGGGTCGCGCCGGCCATCGCCATGGGCCCGATATCCAGCCGCCACCGTCGATCGGTCTGCACCAGCTCCTCGCCGAGGATCCCGTTGAGTGTCAGCGACCCTCCGACGGCGGCCCACGGCCGGAACCGCCACCGCCAGCTCGTGATCCGCGCACCGACGTCCACCGGTGCGCGGATCACCTCCGCCTTCAGGCCGTGGTCCAGCTGCAACGTCACCGGGCCGCGCACGCCGGCGGCGCCGAACAGCGACCATGGCTTGCTGCCCCAGACGCCTCGGATCTCGGCGCCGGGTGCCCAGACGCCGCGCCCGCTTGGTTCCGCGGCCTCCAGCACGAACCCCTTCTCGACCGTCCAGACCGGCGGGCCGTAGACGATGCGGCGCTGTTGCAGATCGGTGGCGGCGACCGTGGCCGCCGTCCGCGCACGGGCCGCGCAGTCGCGGGCTGGATCGGCCAGCATCACCGCCGATTCGCCCACCGCGATGCGAAAGTTCGCTCCGCGATCCTGGACGGAGACAGGCGCGGCCCGCGCCTCGGCGGGCGACACGAGGCCGGTCAGCAGACGCCGCACCTCACCGGCGTCGGGGCAGGCGCCCACGACGTCGAGCGTGAGGCTGCCGTCCCGGGGCGCTTCGCCGTCCGCACGCGCTGCCTTCGTGTCCGCCGCCGCGGCCAGGACGGCTGCGGCGATCGCCAGTGCGGCCCCACGCGGCATCGGTCACGAAAGGTGGTCCGGCGCGCGCGCGCCTGCGATGCGCCGTTCCCTGATACGTGATTGCCGCCGGGAGCCGACCCTAGGCCCCGCGGTAACGGCGGCGGTCGAGCTGTTACCTCTGGCGGATGCGCGTTACCGGACTAGTCCGGATGAGCGCGCATCCCTTTGCGGTCGTTGACCGATGGTCCGGCATCACCCTTGCTGAAAACCCCCGGCATGGCA
>Ga0111539_10003037_pt1 | contig 22251 bp, 15 predicted proteins | sample RhiMethybrSRZTD1_FD_79667 | JGI IMG/M metagenome (GOLD analysis project Ga0111539, IMG submission 79667) | Populus rhizosphere microbial communities from Tennessee, USA - Rhizosphere MetaG P. TD hybrid SRZTD1 (version 2) (version 2) | ecosystem: Host-associated > Plants > Roots > Rhizosphere >...
CGCGGCATGTCCATCAATCCGACAGGATCCTTCTGCTGGTTCGAGCTGGCGACGAGCAACCAGGCCGCCGCCAAGAATTTCTACACATCGCTGTTCGGCTGGACGGTGGATGACTCGCCAATAGGCCAGGACGAGTTCTACTCGATGTTCAAGCTCGGCGGAAAAGACGCGGGCGCGGGATACACGCTTCGCGAGGATCAGAAGCAGCATCACGTGCCGCCGCACTGGATGGTGTACGTCGCCGTCACCGATGCCGACGCCGCGGCCGCGCGCGCGAAATCGATCGGCGCGACTGAACTCGCCGCGCCGTTCGACGTGATGGAGCACGGTCGCATGGCGGTCCTGCAGGATCCGCAGGGCGCCGTCTTCTGCGTCTGGCAGCCGAAGCTGCACACGGGCGTCGGCGTCAAAGGCGTCGTCGGCAGCGTGAGCTGGTGCGAGCTCAGCACGCCCGACCAGGCGAAGGGCGGAAAGTTCTACGAGGATCTCTTCGGCTGGAAGATGGTGTCGGGCAGGACCATGACGCCCGCCAAGCCCGGCGACTACTTCCACATCGTCAACGGCAACGACATGATCGGCGGCGTCGCGCCGCCCGAACAGCGCGACCCGAACGCGCCGCCGCACTGGCTCACCTATTTCGAAGTCGCCAACTGCGCCGCGACGACCGCAAAAGCAAAGGCGGCGGGCGCGAACGTGTACCTCGACTCGATGGACGTCGGCGAGAACGGCGTCGTCTCGGTGATCGCCGATCCGCAGGGCGCGGTCTTCGGGATTCATCAATCGAAGTAGAGCGCGTACGCAAGGTGCTCCGCGTACGTAGCGCGCTCCGGGTTGTGGAGCGCGATCGGCTACGCTCTCAGCGCCTCGACGGGATCCAGCTTGAGGATCCTGAGCGCGGGAATGATGCTCGCGATCGACGCGACCAACACGAAAGCGATCGCCACACCGAGGTAGGTGACCGGGTCGCGCTCGCCGACGCCGACGAGCGACGACTGCACGAGGCGCGCGGCGGGAATCGAGAGGACGCCGCCGGCCAGTGCGCCGGCGAGCGAGAGCAGGACCCCGCTGAGAGCCACCCGCCGCATGGTGCCGGCCGGCGTCGCGCCGAGCGCGAGGCGGATACCGAACTCGCGCCGCCGCTCGTTCACCGAGTGCGCAATCAGGCCGTGAATGCCGATGGTCGCGAGCAGGATCGCCGCCGCGGCCAGGACGCCGACGAGCGTCATGAGCAGCCGCTGGCGCGCCATCGCCGTGCTCATCACTTCCGTCATGCTGCGCTGCTCGGAGATCGGCAGCAGCGGATCGACCTCGCCAATCGCCTGGCGGATGGCGCGCGCCCCGTCGGCAGGCGACTGCGCCCGCACTGACCACACCGGCGTGTACCAGGTGTGCGACATCCTGAAGTCCTCTTCAGGCGTCTGCGCTGCCGGGACGAATACGATCGGCAGCGAGGTGAGCGGACCCGGCGCGATCCCGGGCATCTCGAGACTGCGGCGCTGCTGAACATCGCCAGTGATGCCGACGATCTCGCGCTCGCTCCCCGCGATCCGGATGCGGCGGCCGACCGCATCTCGCCCGGGCGAGTAAATCCGCGCGAACGTCGCGTTCACCAGGACGACCGGCAACGAGGTCGTCGCGTCGGCTTCGCTGATGTCGCGTCCGGCCCGGACCGGAATGCCGAGCGTGCCGAGGAATCCGGGCGTGATGTACGCCGCGTTCGTCATGGACGCCAGGGCCGAGGGGTCGGCCTCGGCAAAACGAAAGGCGCGATTGAGCAGGCGATCGTACGGCAGCTCCAGCGACACGCCCGCGGATACGACGCCCGGCTTGGCGCGCAGCCGCTGCAGGGAGTCCTCGAACAGCCGGTTGATCCGGCTCGCGTCCACGTAGCGCGCGTCCTGCAGCGAGACGCTCGCCGTGACGAGGTTGCGCGGATCGAACCCCGGATTGAGACTCCAGAGATTGAGGAAGGTGCGCAGCAGCAAGCCCGCCGTGACGAGGAGCGCCACCCCGAGCGCCACTTCGGTGACGACGAGCAGCCGACGCGGCCAGTGTCTGGCACTGCCCGCGATGCTGCGGGAACCGCCGTCGGCCAGCGCGGCCTGCACGTTGAGCCGGCTCGCCTGCCAGGCGGGCACGAGACCGAACAGCAGGCTCGTGAAGAGCGACAGCCCCATGGTCGCGGCGAGCACCCGCGCGTCGAGTGTGACGCGCGCCCACTCTTCGAACGTGCCGCCCGCGAGCGCCTTGAGCGCGTTCAACCCGAGGTGACCGACGAGGAGTCCGAGCAGGCCGCCGGCCACGGACAAGATGAGCGCTTCCACCATGAGTTGACGCACGACGGCGCGCCGGCCGCTCCCGAGCGCCATGCGCGTGGCGATTTCCTTCGTGCGGCTGCTACCGCGCGCGAGCAGCAGCGCCGCCAGGTTGACGCAGGCAATGAGCAGCACCGCCGCCACCGCCCACGTGAGCATCACGATCGGATCGCGCACGCCCGCGACGACGGCCTCCTGCATCGGCTTCACGCCCAGGTCCAAGGTCCCCTTGGTCGTGCGCAGGAGGCGAAACGCCTCGGTGCGAAGGCCCGCCAGCTCCGCGCGGGCCTGGTCCCACGTCGCGTCGTTCTTCAGTCGGACGACGACATTGAAGTTCGTGCCGCTGCCCTCGCCGTTGCTCGAGCCGCGGAGGGGCGTCCAGAGATCGACATCGATGGGACTGCGGAAGTCCGCGGGCATGACGCCGATCACCGTGTACGGCTCGCCACGCAACAGAATCGCTTTGCCGATAATTTCCGGATCGCCCTGGAACATCCGGCGCCACAGGTCGTCGCTGAGCACCGTCACGGCCGGACCGCCGGCCACGTCCTCGGCCGCGGTGAACTCTCTCCCGCGGGCAGGCGGCACGCCGAGGACGCGGAAGAACCCCGCGCTGACGCGATGCTGGTGCACGAACGCCGCCGCGCCGCCGACGACGAGATTCGCCCCGTCACCGCCGGGACGACAGACGGCGGCATCAACCGTCGTCGCGTGATCGCGCACGGCTTCCCACGTGGCGCCGTCCACCGTGACGGTCCTGTACACGCCGCCCGGCGTGGTCGTCGTACGCTCGACGAGCGCCAGCCGCTCGGGCGCGGGATACGGCAGCGGCCGGATCAAGATCGCGTCGGCCAGGCTGAACACAGCCGTACAGGCACCGATTACGAGCGCCAGGGTGACGACGGACGTGAACGTGAACGCCGGCGTCCGGCGCAGCACGCGCAGCGCGAAGCGCACGTCTCGGCCGAGGACATCGACGATCGGCAGGCGGCTCATGTGCTGAATCTCCTCGAGCGGAGCGCGCGGGTTGCCGAACGCCAGCCGCGCTTCGCGCCGGGCCGCCTCTGGGGTGCGGCCGCGTGCGATGAGCTCTTCGACATAGAGGTCGAGGTGCGCCCGGACTTCCTCGGCCCGATCGCGCTCGCGCGCGCGTCTGGAAAACCATCGGCTCAATGACACAGGTCCTCCGCGCTCACGCTTTGTCAGGCGTGAGCACGCGGCCGACCGCGCGGACCAGCGAGGCCCAGCGCGTCGTCTCCGCGGCGAGATGCTTCTTCCCTCTTGCCGTCAGGCGGTAGAACCGGGCGCGGCGGTTCGTCTCCGAGGTGCCCCACTCGGCGGCAATCCAGCCGCGCTCCTCCAGCCGGTGCAACGCCGGGTACAGCGAGCCCTGCTCGACGAGAAGCACGTCATCGGACTGGCGCTCGATCCGCTGCGCGATGTCGAGCCCATGCACCGGACCGCCCTGCACGATCCGCAGGATCAGCATGTCCAGCGTCCCCGCCAGCATGTCCCCCTCCCCCGCTCCCTCCCGTCGTCGTCTCACGGCCCGCCTCCCACCTAGAAATTCTAGGTGAATAGTTAGACGGAGGGGGAGGGAAAAGCGTTGGCTGTGCTGCGCGGGTTCCGGAGTTCCGGGGTTCCGGGGTTCCGGGGTTCGGTTCTAGTGCCGAGTGCCCAGTGCCGAGTGCCTACCTATTTCTCGAGGTGGAGTTTGTGAAAAATGCGGTGGGCGATGGGGGCGACGATGACGCCGGCGGAGGCGATGAAGACGAGGCCGCTGTAGAGCGCGTAGACGCCGGCGAAGATCTTGGCGCTGTCGGTGTGGAGCTCGGCGACCGGGCCCATCCCGCCCAGGAGCATCGACGCGTTCAGAAACGCGTCCACGGTGTCGAGATCGGCGAACCAGGCGTAGCCGGCCATCCCGATGAACAGCGAGAAGACGACCAGGCCGGCGACAAGCCCCAGGTGGCCCAGCATCCGCCGCGCGAACTGGGTGCGGCTCAGGAGTTTAACCGAGCGGTGCTCGTACATGAGAACCAGGTGCACGGTGCACAGTGCATGGTGCACTCTGCCATAATCGGCGGACCCATGATCGGCCAACAGGTATTGCACTATCGGATTCTCCGGCAGCTCGGCTCCGGCGGAATGGGCGTCGTCTACGAAGCCGAAGACACGCGGCTGGGACGCCACGTCGCCATCAAGGTCCTGCCGCAGAGCCTCGGCGTCTCGGACGAGGCGATCGATCGGTTCGAGCGCGAGGCGCGGATTGCCTCGTCGCTGAACCATCCGAACATCTGCACGATTCACGACCTCGGCGTCCACGACGGACGGCAGTTCATCGTGATGGAGCTGCTCGAGGGCGACTCGCTCCGCTCGCGGATCCACGGCCAGCCGTTGCCGCTCGAACTGATCCTGGATGTCGGCTGCCAGATCGCCGACGCGCTCGACGCGGCGCATGCCAAAGGCGTCATCCATCGCGACATCAAGCCCGCGAACATTTTCCTGACGAAGCGCGGTCAGGCGAAGCTCGTGGACTTCGGCATCGCGAAGCTCGGCGGCGAGCGGCCGGAGCACGACGCCACCGCCGAAACCAGGGCCGCCACCGATTCGCTGACGATGCCGGGCATGGCGGTCGGATCGATCAACTACATGTCGCCGGAACAGGCACGCGGCGAGGACGTGGACGGCCGCACCGATCTGTTCGCCCTCGGTCTCGTGCTCTACGAGATGGCCACCGGCCGGCAGGCCTTCGCCGGACAAACCACCGCGGTCGTGTTCGACGGCATCCTCAACCGTCAGCCGGCCGATCCACGGACGATGAACCCGGAGGTGCCGGAAGGGCTGCAGCGGGTCATCCTGCGGTCGCTCGAGAAAGATCGACGCATGCGCTTTCAGACGGCCGCCGACATGCTGGCCGAGTTGTCGCGCATCCGGCGCGACACGACCGGCGTCACGGCAGGCGTGCCGATCGGCACCGCTACGGTCGCGGCCAACCTGCCGTCCACAATCACGACGCCCGTGATCACCGCGGCCGGCGCGGCGGCGGCGGCCGCGCCGCGATCTGGGCGCGGCAAATGGCTGATGCTGGGCGCGGCGGTACTCCTCCTGGCGGCCGCCGGCGGCTACTTCTTCTGGCGATCCGCGCGCACGCCGGCGCTGACCGCGCGCGACACCGTGCTGATCGCCGATTTCGCCAACTCGACCGGCGACCCCGTCTTCGACGACGCCCTGAAGCAGGCCGTGGCGGTGCAGCTCCAACAGACGCCGTTCGTCACGCTGCTGCCCGATCTGCGCGTCCAGCGCACCATGCGGCTGATGCAGCGCACGCCGGACGAACCGGTGGTCGGCGCCGTCGCGCGCGAAGTGTGCGTGCGGACCGGGGCGAAAGCCACAATCGAAGGATCGATCGCTCCGCTCGGGTCCGCGTACGTCATCAACCTGACCGCGAACAACTGTCAGTCCGGTGAACCGCTCGCGCAACAGCAGGCGCAGGCCTCGAGCAAGGAGGACGTGCTCAACCAGATCGGCGTCGCAGTCACCAGGCTGCGCGAGCACCTCGGCGAATCGCTCACGTCAATTCAGAAGTACGACGTGCCGGTCACCGACGCCACGACGAAGTCGCTCGAGGCGCTCCGCGCCTACGGCCAGGGCCTTCGCGCGCGCAGCACCCAGGGCGACGCGGCGTCGATTCCGTTCTTCAAGCAGGCCGTCGATCGCGATCCAACGTTCGCGCTGGCTTACGCCAAGCTCGGTGTCGTCCTCGGCAACCAGGGGCAGGCGGACGACGCCAAACAGTACGCGCTCAAGGCGTACGAGCTGCGCGATCGCGTAAGCGAGTACGAGCGGCTCTATATCAACTGGAACCACGCGTCGCGCGTGCTTCAGGATCAGAAGAAGGTCAAGGAGGCGCTCGAGCTACTGATCGCCGCGTACCCGCGCGACTACGCGGCGCGCAACAACTTCGGCGTGTACTACAACGGCCGCGGCGAGTTCGAAGAGGCGTTGAAGGAGTACAAGGCCGCGAGCGACATCGCGCCCGACGAGCCGAGCCCGATCTCGAACGCCGCCTACGTCGCGATGTTCCTCGGCCGCCACGACGAAGCCTACGCGCTGGTCGATCGCGCGCTCGCGCTCCGGCCCGACGGCGGCCTCGCGATCACGCGATGGGTGTCGGCGGTGATGGAGCACGATCCGCGCGCCGCCGGGTTCGAACCGGTCGCCGTCAAGCTGGCGTCCGAGGATCAGATGCTCTCGTCGCGCGCGAGCATCGCGCTGTGGCGCGGGCAGCTCAAGGCGTACGACCAGATGCTCGAAACGCTGCGGGCCAAGGCGCGCGCCGCCAACAACACCGACGGCGTGCTCTCGCTCGACATCGGCCAGCACATCACCCACGCCGCCTACCTCGGCGGTCCGCACATCCCGGCGCTGGTCGCGCTGATGCAGAAAGTGCCGTATCCCGCCGCCCAGGCGCAGATCGGCGCCCTCCTCAGCATGCTCGGTCAGCTCCCGGCGGTGCGGCCGCTGCTGCCGCAGCTCGAGAAAGCCAGCGCGAACAACCAGACGATCCGGACGGCGACGACGGTCGTGCAGGCCTACGCGAAGGCCGCCGACGGGCACCCCAAAGAAGCCGAAGCGATGCTGACGGCGGCCATGGCCGATCAGCCGCGTTCGCAGGATCTGCAGTATTTCGTCGGCCAGATTCGCGAGCGCGCCGGCGACACCGACGGGGCGATTGCGGCGTATCAGACGGTGGTGAAGGCGCGCGCCTTCCTCGGCGCCAATTCCGTCGTCGCCGCCTCGCGCCTCGCGGTCGCTCGCCTGTATCTCAAGAAGGGCGACGCGGCGAACGCGATCAAGGAACTGGACACACTGCTCCTGCAGTGGAAGGACGCGGACACTGAGTTTGGGATGTTGAAGGAAGCCAAAGAGACAAGATCGAAGATCAAGAGCTAGGTTCAGGGTTCAGCGTTCTCGGTTCGGGTTCGTGGTTCTGCGTTCGAGGTTCCGTTCTGGGTTCAGGTTCTGGGTTCTGAAGTACGAACGAGAACCGAGAACGAGAACCGAGAACAGAACCCCAGAACCCCGAACCACGAACTCGAACCCTGAACGTTGAACCCTGAACCCCGCTCTTACAGTACCGACAGACTCGGCTTCCGATAATTCCCGCCCAGGATCGACAGCGAGTTCGCGCCCAGCCAATTGTCGATGACCTGCGCGTAGACCGATCGGAAGTCGCTGTCGTAGGTGACGTCGCCGCCGTTGTTCTCGAGCGTCGGATTGCCGGAGAAGGGATTGAGATTGGCGGCCGTGCCGAAGAGGCCGCCGCGGACGCCGCCGCCCATCATCATCATCAGGCCGGCCGCGCCGTGATCGGTGCCGCTGCTGCCGTTCTCGCTGATCCGCCGCCCGAACTCGGAGAACTGCACGATCAGCGTGTCCTGCAGCAGTCCCTGGTTGCGCAGGTCGTTGTAGAACGTGAGGAGCGCGGTGTTGATCGTGCCCATCAGGTTGGCGTAACCGGCGTTGGCGGCGTTCGTGTTCTGCGTCGCGTGCGTGTCGTAGCCGCCGGTCGTCACCCAGAACACCTTCGTGCCGATGCCGCGGACCATCGCGCCGGCGACGGCACGGAAGGCCTGCGACAGACCATCGTTCTGGTACGTGACGGTGCCGTTGTAGTTGGCGACCGAGGCGACCCGATCGAGCGTCGCGAGCGCGGCCTGCGTGGTGCCATTCACGAACGACAGATGCGGCGCGTCGGGCGGCAGGTGGGACGCGATCTTCGTCATTGCCGTCCGCGCGTACGTCGCTTCGTTGGCGGTGCCGGGGTTCGGCGTCTGGAACGCGTATCCCTGCGGACTCTGGATCGCCGGCACGCTCACCCTGTTGCCGACGAGCGAATGCGGCACTTCACGGGTCGTGCACCAGCCGGCCAGCGGGTCGACCGGCGACGGCAGCGAGTCGAGATAGCGCCCCAGCCAGCCGGCGCCGGAAGCGTTGGCCGGATCGGCCGTGGACCAGATGTCGGTGCCGAGGAAATGCGAACGGCTCGAATTGGGATAGCCGGTGCGCTGAATCAGCGCGAGGTGGCCGGCATCGAAAATCTGCTTGAGACCGGTGAGCCGCGGGTGCAGTCCCAGCAGCTTGCCGGAGCTGTCCGTGCCGACCTGCAGCACGCTCGTGGACGGCACCGCAATCGTCGGGCGACGGCTGTAGTAGAAGCTGTCGCCGTACGGAATCAGGGTGCTGAGCGCGTCGTTTCCGCCAGACAGGTAGAGCACGACCAGATTGCGACGCGACGCGCCCTGCGCGCGCGCCAGGTCCGACAGAAACGCCGGCGCGCCGAAGCTGACGGTGAAAGCAGCGACGCCACCACGAATGAAGTCTCGACGAGTTACCTTCATGGGCCGCCTCTCAGACCAACTGGTAGCTTCCGGACCCGGTCAGCAAGTGGACCAGCCCGCCCGTCTTGTTGAGCAGCTGCGTGTCGGACCCGGTCCAGGTGCCGCCTGCGCGGACGTAATCGAGCAGCGCGTTTCGCGGGTCGCCGGTGGGCTCGGGCATCGACAGACTCTCGAGCACGAACGACAACAGATCCTCCGGCGTCGTCCGCGCGACGCGCGCCTTGTCGCGCAGCGCCACGCGCTGATTGGTGGCGAGCGTCGCCGCGAAGTTCATCCGCGCCAGCATGCCGCCGGTCGAGAACCACCCGGGGCCCAGCTCCCAGCCGTTGACGTCGGGGGGCTCGAAGAGCTGCTGCCCCATGTTGAGCAGCGGCGTCATCGCCGTGTCCACCGAGAAGCCGACGTAGCCCACTTCCTTCATCGTCCGGACGACGAACTCGACCGGCCAGCTGTAGCGCTGGTAGGGCCGGTCCGACGCGAGGAACTGCGGCGAGAACAGCACGGCCCGGACCACGGGCTTCATGTTCGTGTCGTTCTTCAGGTACACGTCCGAGATGTTCCGGACGAAATCCTCATCCGGCTGGTCGACCTCGCTCACGAACCAGGTCCACAGCCGCCGCGCCAGGCGCTTCGCGGTTTCAGGATGGATGGCGAGCGCGTTGATCAAATCGAGGCCGTCCTGCATGCCGGTCGCGGCCGACCGCGCTTCGATCCGCTTGCTGCCGTTCGGGTAGATCGGAAAGCTGAAATCCTTCGCGTTCGTGTCGTGCCGCGCGGCGTTGTAGTTGAACGCGTAGTACGCCGAGGCGGCGCCGTTCACGCCGATCCGGGCGCGATTCCATCCGGTGAAGACACGGGCGGCCGCGTAGACATCCGTTTCGACGTAGTGCTCGACGCCGAAGGTGAACAACTCCATCAGCTCGCGGCCGAAATTCTCCTGCGGCTTCTCCTTGAAGTTCTGGTCGCCGTCCAACCAGACCAGCATGGCCGGATCCTTGGCGACCTCCACCAGCAGCTCACGAAAGTTCCCGAGGGCATACTGCCGGAAGAGCTCGAGCTGGCCGCGGGCGCGGCCGGGGTCCTCCGACGGCTTCGCCGCCATCATCCGCGTCGCATCCGTCGTCCCGACCACACCCTGGATCTTGGTGTACGCCGTCGCGAAGTGATGGTGCCAGATGAGCGCCATCCTCTCCTGCAACGGCGCGGGCGAATGGACCATCCGGAACAGCCACCGCTGCCGCGCGTCGTTGATGACCTGATTCGGCGAAAACTGACCGCGGACCGCGACGCGGACGTAGCGGGACGGATCAGACTCGATCTTGGAATCGACGGCGTCCGACTCCTCAGGGTCGTACTCGGTCAGCGCCGCCACCGCCATCGGGTAGGTGTAGCGCGAAAAGCGCTCCGCCTCCTCGGGAGTGACGCCGAATCCCGCGCGACGGAGCAAATGTTCGACAGCCTGTGTCGGTCTCGCCATGGGCAGACGCCTTCCCCGTCCGACGGATCCTGCAACCCGGAGACTCTAAGGATACTCCTGGTCAGACTGGTCCCGCAGTACCTGGTATCGACACTTAGACCAGCGCGCTTCGTGCCCCGTTACAAGTAGCGGACGAAGCCGAACGCCTCGTCGGCCGGACGGACGTCGCCTCGCGCCTGCCGCAGCGCGGCCTTCGCCGCCAGCCACGCCAGCGAGTCCCCATGCCAGCCAAAGGCTAAAGCGAAGAAATGAAACGGGTAATTGCGATGCGTCCCAATCCACGGAATCCCATCCGGCGTCGTCACGACCGGCTGCTCCCAGCCCCAGTGGGCGGGCAGACCTGAAATCTCCGGGTAGCGGAGTGACAGCTCGTACATGAGCTGCCCCGTCCGGTGGATGACATATTTGTCACGCTGCCGTTCGGGTGGTGAAGCGGACCTGGCGCCGGCGAATAGAATGCGATCCTCCGTCAACCACCGTAGCCACGGCCGCCCGTCGCCGATCTCGGTCTGCACGGCCGCCCTCCGGCCAGCGGCTCGCCGCATCGCCGCCGACAGCGGCTCGGTGACGACGACGTAGCCGGTCTCGCGACGGACGTGGCGGCGCAACTGACCAAAGAGCGTGCCCGGCTCGCCGGTGGCGACGAAGATCAGCGGCGTCCGGATCGTCCCGTTCGCCAGGACGACGTCGGCGTACTTGCGCGTGAACTTCGTGCGCCGGACCGGCGACTGCTCGAACAGGCGGGCGCCCTTGGCTTCGGCGGCGCCGGCCAGTCCGAGCGCGGCCCGTACCGGGTCGTAGACCGAGGCATCGCCGAGGCGAAGCGCACCGACCGAGTCGGTGCCGAGCTCGGTCCGGGCCGCTCCCGGGGTGAGCCACGGCGCGACAATCGACGCCTGCCGCCGTGCCGCCTGTTCCTTCCGCGACGCCACCTCGTCATCGGCGGTGCGTGCGTTGATGACGAGTGACGTCGCCGCGAGATCGCACTTGGTCGGAAGCTTGCGCAGGGCGGCGGCAAATTCGCGGGCTCCCCGCTGTGCTTCTTCCCACGCCCCCCGCGCGACGCGCCGGCCGGCCGCCGCCTCCACACTGCGAAACGAGGCGTCCGGCTCCGGCAGGATCGCCCCAAGCGCCCCGGCGGTCGCCCCTTCCGCCAGACGCCCCGCCTCGAGCAGGGTCACGTTCAGACCGCCCGACGCCAGCACGAACGCCGCGGTCGCTCCGGTCAGACCGCCACCAATGACGACGGCGTCGGCGGTGGCCGATCCCTTGAACTTCGGGTGCGACCGCCGCCGATTGGCGGCGGTGCGTTCTGCCCAGTAGCGCGCTCCGTAGCCTGGCATGGGCAACAGCATAAACGGTGCACGGTGCACCGTGCACTGTGCTGGGTGCGGAATTCTCGATCTGAAACACGGAAAACACGGAGCAACACGGAGAACACGGGTTGAGAGGATGTACAGCCCGGATTCTCGGTGCTCTCCGGGTTTTCGGTGAACTCCGTGTTGTGGGTCGATTCTTGTCTTTCTATGTGAGTAACTGGTGAGCCAGCCTCTCGTACAGCTCAACCGCCCGGTGGAGCTCCGCGATCTCCACGTACTCGTCCGCGGTGTGGGCGACCGTCACCGATCCGGGGCCGAGCAGGAGTGGTGCGCCCCAGCGATCGAGAAATGGAATGTCCGTGGTGAAGGAGAAGGCTTCGGTGTCGAAGCCCGGGCGCGTCGTGAGCCGCACCGGCGGCACGACCAGCACGTCCTCGACCGTGACGTGGGTGCCGGCGGTGGTCTCGATCAGCCGGCGCAACGTCTCGTGGCTGCCGACGGTCCGGAACATGATCTCGGCCTCGGCCTCCGGCGAGATGACGTTGGGCGCGATGCCGCCGCTGATGAGGCCGATTGTGTAGAACGTCGTGCCCATGTCCGGATCGCCCGGCCAGGCGGCGCCGCGGAGCGCGACGAGCGCGTCCACGAGCTTGTCGATCGCCGACACGCCGAGGTGCGGCAGGCTCGAGTGGGCGGCCTTGCCGGTCGCGCGCAGCCGCGCGCGATAGACGCCGCGGGTGGCGGTCGCCAGGCGATTGTCCGTCGGCTCGCCGTTGACGATGAACCGCGATCCGGGCGCGATCGTGTTCGCGGCTTTTGCGCCTTCGCTGCCCCGCTCCTCGCCGACCACGAACAGCAGCCCGACGCGCGATTCTCCGGCGGCGCGGAGCCGCTCGGCCGCGGCAATCTGCGCGACCAGAATCCCCTTCGCGTCGCACGCGCCGCGCCCATAGAGACGGCCGCCGGCTTCGCGGCTCGGAAAGAACGGCGGGACACAGTCGAAATGGGTCGTAAGCACGACGTCAGGCCGGCCGGTCGTCGCGAAGATGTTGAACCGCCCGTCCAGGACAGGCTGCCGCTTGACCTGGTAGCCGAGACGATGAAGCGTGCGGTCGAGAAATTCCCCGGCCGCGATCTCGTGCGGCGTCGTGGAATCGATGTCGACCAGGTCACGCGTCAGCTGAATCTGCGTCAGCGGATCCACGTCTCGAGCTCCGTGCGGGTGTCCGTGCGATCGTCGCGGTACTTGACGATGACCGGCGTCGCGAGCGACAGCCCCCACTCCTTGCCGGCGCCGACCGACACCGCCCGCGCGCCCGGCACGACGACCGCGCCTTCCGGAACGACGAGCGGCTGACCCTCGGCGGCGCGAATGATGACGCCGCGCGGCAGGTCGTAGATCGGCGTGGACGCGGTGAGGATGACGCCGGCGGCCAGGACGGCGCGTTGCTTGACGACCGCGCCCTCGTAGACGCCCGTGTTTCCGCCCACGAGCACGTCGTCTTCGATGACCACCGGGAGGGCGCCGACCGGCTCGATGACGCCGCCAATCTGCGCACCGGCCGAGAGGTGCACGCGCCGGCCGATTTGCGCGCACGATCCGACGAGCGCGTGCGAATCGACGAGCGTGCCTTCGTCGATGTGCGCGCCGATGTTCACGTACATCGGCGGCATGCAGACGACGCTCGACGCGACGTACGCGCCCTCGCGAATCGTAGACCCGCCAGGCACGATGCGGACGCCGGCCGCGACGCCCGGCTTCTTCAACGGCATCGTGTCCTTGTCGTAGAACGGCCAGCGGCCGTGATCCGCCGACACGTCCACGGTGTCGCCGAATCGAAATCCGAGCAGGATGCCCTGTTTGACCCAGGCGTTGACGCGCCAGCCGGTGGCGGCGGCCGCATCGGGTTCCGCGGCACGGACGTGTCCCTGGCTCAGTTGCTGCTGTAACTCGAAGAAGGCCGCGCGCGCGGCCGCTTTGTCAGCGCGGGTGCCCTCGGCAAACAGCCCGCTGATGGTGTCCGACAGGCTCACGAGGCGCGCGCTCCGGCGACGATCGGCAGGCCGAAGTCGCGCAGCACCGCCAGGACTTTTTCCTGCGCCGCCGGCCGCGGCAGCACCATCGGCAGCCGGTACGCGGGTTCGCACAGCCCCATCGCCGCCATCGCGAACTTCACGGGGCCCGGGCTCGACTCGACGAAGTTGATCTGCATGAGCGGCAGCAGCTTGTCGTGCCAGTGGCGCGCGGTTGCGAAGTCGCCGCGCTCGGCCGCCTCGACCATCTGCACCATCTCGGCCGGCGCCTCGTTGGACACGACCGAAATGATCCCGCGTCCGCCAATCGCCATCAGCGGCACGGTCAACGCATCGTCTCCGGACAGCACGAGAAACGTCGAGGGAACCGATCGGCAGATTTCCGCCATCTGCGTCATGTTGCCCGACGCTTCCTTGACGCCGACGATGTTGGAGAGGCCGCTCAACCTGGCGAGCGTCACGGGATCGACGTTGCAGCCGGTCCGGCCCGGGACGTTGTAGACGATGACGGGCAGCGACGTGCTCTCGGCAATCGCCTTGTAGTGCTGGTAGAGCCCCTCGGGCGTCGGCTTGTTGTAGTACGGCGTGACCGACAACAGGCCCTGGGCGCCGGCACGCTGCATCTCGGCCCCGGCGTGAATGACCTCGCGCGTGTCGTAGCCGCCGGCGCCGGCGAGCACGAGCGCGCGCCCTTCGGCCTCCTCAGCGACGATTTCGACGACGCGCGTCCGCTCGGCCGGCGACAGCGTCGGCGTCTCTCCCGTGGTGCCGCACGGAACGAGGAAGTGCACGCCCGCGTCCACCTGCCGCTTCGCCAGCCGGCGGACCGCCGCCTCGTCGAGCGAACCTGTCCTGGTGAATGGCGTAATCAACGCCGTGCCGACTCCGGTAAATGTCAGTCGCATCGGAGGACTCCTCGTTCGAACTCTATCGCACCGTGCACGGTGCACAGCGCACAGTGCACGTTATCTCCCAATCATGTCCTGAACCGTGAACCAGCCGCGCCGGCCTTTGATCCATTTCGCGGCCTCGAGCGCGCCGTGGGCGAATACCGCGCGGTCGCGAACGACGTGCGTCAGGGTCACGGTTTCGGCCGGCGAATCGAATCCCACGACGTGGGTGCCCGGCACGGCGCCCACGCGCGTGGCGGCGACGTCAATGGGTCGGGCGTAGCCGGCCCGCTCCATGGCGCTCTTCAACATCAGCGCCGTTCCCGACGGCGCGTCCTTTTTTTGCGCGTGGTGCGTCTCGTGGATCCAGGCGCCGGCGTCGGCCTGCGCGCCGAACAACCGGGCAGCCTCTTCGACGACGGCCCGGAAGATGGTCATCCCGATCGAGAAGTTGGCCGACGCGATGACGCCGATGCCAGCGCGTTCGGCCAGCGCGCGCGCCGCCGCCTCGTCCGCCTGCCACCCGGTCGTCCCGATCACGGCGTTCAGCCGGCGTGCCGCCATCTGTTCGAGGTTCGCCATCACCGCGCCGGGCAGCGAGAAGTCGACGGCCACATCCGCGCCCGCGGCCGACTCGCCGGCGATCGCGCTGGCGCCCGACCGGCTCGTCACGATGCCGGCAATCTCGCAGCCGTGCGCCGGCGCGAGCGCCTCGACGAGCCTGCCCATCCGTCCGTGGCCGATCAGCAGGATACGCATCGTTGACCTTCGGCCTCGTCCGTGAAAAACCTCGCGTGCACGCGCGCCAGCGCGGGTTCCAGGTCGGCTTCGTTGATCACCAGCGTGACGTTCCGTCGGGCCGCGGCCTGCGAGACCATCCTGATCGGAATCCCGCCGACCGCCTCGAGCAGGTGACTGACGAACGTGGGATCGGTCTGCAACCCCTCGCCCACCGCGCAGATGATCGCCATTCGATCCTCGCATGTCACGTCCGCCACGTCGGCCAGCGCCGCCATGATTTCTGGAACCCGCCGCGCGTCGTCCAGCGTGACCGACACGCTGACCTCCGAGGTGGTGACCACGTCCACCGAGGTGCGGTGCTGCTCGAACACCTCGAAGATCCGCTTGAGGAACCCATGCGCCATCAGCATCCGGGTAGACGTGATGTCCACGACCGTGACGTTCTTCTTGGACGCGACGGCCGTGAGCGGGCCGCTTCCGGCCGGTCGATCGCGCGTGATCAGTGTGCCCATGGCGTCCTGCGGCCGCATCGAGTTGAGGATGCGCACGGGAATGTTCTTGGCGACGGCCGGTTGAATCGTCGCGGGATGCAGCACCTTGGCGCCGAAGTAGGCGAGCTCGGACGCCTCCGCGAAGGACAGATGCGGCACGACGCGAACGTCGCGGACGACCCGCGGATCGGCGGTGAGCATGCCGTCCACGTCGGTCCAGATCTGAATCTCCGACGCGCCGAGGCCGGCGCCGATGATTGCCGCCGAGTAGTCCGAGCCGCCGCGGCCGAGCGTCGTCGTCACGCCGTCGGGCGTGGCGCCGACGAACCCGCCGACCACGGGAATCCGCCGCGCGGCGAGCAGGGGATCGACGCGGCGGGCAAGGGCGGCGTCGGTCTCGGCGAAGAGCGGGGCGGCGGAAGTGTGGTCCTTCGACGTCACCATCACCGTCCGGGCGTCCACCCAGCTGGCCGCCAGCCCATGCGACATCAGCGCGGCCGAGACGATGCGGCTGCTCACGATTTCGCCCGCGGCGGCGATCGCGTCGAGCCAGCGCGGCGTGACCTCGCGGAGGACGCTGAGCGCGCCGGCGATGCGCTCCAGTTCGGCGAATTCCCTGCGGATGAACTGTTCGACCTCGTCGCGCTCGGCGGCGGTGGCGATGACGCCGGCCACCTGCAGATGGCGATCGCGGAGCGCGTGCACGTGCTCCTGCGCGCCTTCAAAATCCCCCGCCGCCGCTTCCGCGGCGACGCCGAGCAGCCGGTCGGTCGCGCCGCCCAGCGCGGACACGACGACGACGGGCCCGCGCCAGTCGGCGCTCTCCGGTTGGATGGCGGCCTGCCGGGCGGCGCGGACGATGCCGATCAGCCGTTCGATGGCGGCACGGTCCGCGACGGACGTCCCGCCGAACTTCATGACGATCATAGGAGGCCGTCCGCCTTCATCAGCTCGGCGTTGAGAATCGACGCGCCGGCCGCGCCGCGGATCGTGTTGTGACCGAGCGCGAAGAACTTGTGCGTGAGAATCGGGCACGGCCGCACGCGGCCAACCGACACGGTCATGCCGCCGCCCAGGTCGGCGTCGAGCCGCGGCTGCGGACGCGTCTCCGCGTCCATGACGAGAATCGGCGGCATCGGTGCCGACGGCAGTTCGAGCGCCTGCGGCTTGCCGCGAAACGACCGCAGCGCCGCCACCACATCGTCCACCGTGGGCCGCTTGTCGAGATCGGCCGACACCGTCATCGAGTGCCCGTCAACGACCGGCACCCGCGTTACCTGCGCGCTGATGACCGCCGGGTACTCGGTGCGGCCGGCGTCGGTGCCGAGGATCTTCAACGTCTCACGCTCGATCTTGTCCTCTTCACCGCCGCCGATGTAGGGAATGATGTTGCCGAGGATGTCGAGCGACGGCACGCCCGGATAGCCGGCGCCGGAGACCGCCTGCATCGTCGTGACCTGCACGCGCCGCAGACCGAACGGACGAAGCGGCGCGAGCGCCATCGCCAGCACGACGGCCGCACAGTTTGGATTGGTGACGATCGCCCCCGGCCAGCCTTTGCCTTTTCGCTGGGCCGGCAGCACGTCGAGGTGATCGGCGTTGACCTCCGGGATGAGCAGCGGCACGAGGGGATCCATCCGGTGGCTGCGGGCGTTGCTCAGCACGATGTGCCCGGCGGCGGCAAAGCCATGCTCGAGCTCGTCGGCGGCCTTCGCGTCGAGCGCTGAAAAGACGACCTTCGGTCCGCGCCCGGGCACGCAGCCGACGACTTTCAGATCGCGCACCGCCTCCGGCATCGGCGCCGCCAACCGCCACGGCGCGGCCTCCACGTACGCCTTCCCTTCCGACCGCTCGCTCGCCGCGAGCCAGGTCACGTTGAACCAGGGATGCTTCGACAGCCGTGAAATGAACTGCTGTCCGACCATTCCGGTCGCCCCCAACACACCGACTTCGATTCTCACTGTCTGCTCCCTGAAAACACGAAACCCGCCGTGCGGTGCGCGCATCGGCGGGTTCAGCTGCCAGCGGCTGAATCGGTCTCAGCCTCGCATCATGCGCGCACGGACTCCCAGGCGGACTTCGCCCGCTTTCGAGTGAGCCGCTTGAGCCGTTTCGGCATCGCGAACATGAGCATTGAAAGTATATGAGCGAGTCACGCGCAGCGTCAAATGCGCGCCGTTGCTCTCCGATCCTCAACACGGAGAACACCGAGCGACACGGAGATCACGGTCCCTTTTGGGTTACCCCCATGAATCCGTGTACTCCGTGTATCTCCGTGCTGTCCGTGTTGAAGATCGAAATCAGAACGAGAAATTCACACCCATGTCCACGCGCCGGACGCCGCTGACGTTCGTCGGCTGGCCGAAGAACGGCGAGGTCTTCACGCCGCTGTAACCGACGAGGTTGTGCCGGTTCGTGAGGTTGAAAATGCTGACGTTGAAGCCGAGCCGGTAGCGTCCGACCTGCGAGGGCTGTCCGGGCACGACGCTCATCACGCCGCCGATGCTGGTGATCGAGATCCCCGGCGGCAGCGCGACCTTCCGTTTCCCGAAGCTCAACGAGTACGAGAAGTTCGCGTTCAGGAACAGCGACCCCGATCCGCGCGCGCTGTTGCGGCCGACGCCGGCCGGCCGATCGTTGAACACGAGATCGCCGTTGTCGTCGTAGCCGGTGTAGATCGTGTACGGCGACGCCGTCGAGCCGGACATGTTGATGCCGGTGTTCAGACCTCGCAACATGCCGCTGTTGAGCGACACGTTGTAGCGATACCGGATGTCCTCACCCGAGGGACCCCATTCGTTGTCCACACCGTTGCTCGGGGAAATCGCGAACGGGCCGTCCGAGTTGTTCTGCGAGCGGTTGATGCCGAAGTTGCCGAAAATCGACATGCGCCGCCAGTTGAACCGCTGCTGCTGCAACTGCGGCGACGGCGCCGCCAGGCTCCAGTTGAGGTTCGCGTTGAGCGACCGGCCCCACAGGCTGCCGTCGGAGATCACCTCGACGACATTGCTGAACTGCGGATTAGGCCGCACTCCGGCCACCGGTTGGTTCAGGTTGTGGCCGCGCGCCCGCTCGGTCCCGCGGAACTCCGCGTAAGTGGCCCCGACGTTGAACGTGCGGGTGATCTGCTGGTTGAAGCCCGCGCTCAGCCGCTTCGTCTTCGCCATCAGCACGGTGTCGGAGTAGAGATACCGGTTGGTCGGCGGCGCCGTCCCGATCAGGCCGGGAATCGGGTAGTCCGGGTCGATGACGTTGACTTCCTGCTGGTGGAACCCGTCCACGCGCAGTGTCTGTTCATAGGTCGCCGGGCTGATGTAGTCGTAGAAGAACCCGTAGCTCGCCCTGAGCGTCGTCTTCCCGCTCTTGAACGGCGCCCACGTAATGCCGACGCGCGGCATGATGTTGTTGTAGTCGTCGAGGTGCGTCTGCGCTTCGTAGCGCACGCCCGGCGTGATCGTCAGGTTGCGCCGGATGCGGAGATCGTCCTGGAGGTAGAACCCGGCCTGCACGTTGGAATAGGTGATCAACGGATCGCCGGTGCGGCGCGTGTAACTTCGCGGGTTGCCGGCGTCGTACTCGGCCAGGCTGGCGAACGTGAACGTCCCGAGGTAGTTCTGCGTCTCGTTGGAGCGGTAGGTGTAGCCGTCCAGCGAAACGCCGGCCCGCCACGAGTGGATGCCGCGGACGTAGTCGAGGTCGGACTGCAGGCTGTACGACAGCGTCCGGCGCTGGCCCGCGCGCTGCGCGCCGCCGGTCGTGAATGCGTCGTTCACCCGCACCGTCGGCGCCTCGAACGTCGAGCGCGTGGCCGACTTCGAAATGCTGCCGTAGAAGCGCGTGTTGATGAAGAAACGGCGTCCGAGCGGCCCGATTTCCTGCAGCATGAAGTTGTAGCCGCTGCCCTCGGTCGAATAGGCGCGCTCGGGAAGGTCGTATGCGCCGACGCCGAGGTTGCGTGACTTGTTGCGGTTGCCGCCGAACGACATCCGGATCGTCTGATCCTTCGTCACGGCCCAGTCCAGGTAACCGCTGGCAAACGCGGAGTCGCTCGGGGTTTTGAATCTCACGACGTCGGACACCGTCCCGCTCGGCGTCGCCGCGACGATGTTCGGCTGGACGTAGGAGTTCGACCCGCTGAGGTTCAGCGAGAAGGACGCCTTCTCCGGCACGATCGTGCCGCCGATGTTGAAGCCGTAGTTGCGATTCTGCGAGTCCGGCTTCGTCGTCGTGAACGGATTCTCGCCGTCCATCGAGCTGTCGCGGAACCGGAAGTTGGTGCCGGCGCGCAGCGGTCCGAGCCCCGGCTGCGTGACGATCTCGATGAAGAGGCCGCCGGCGTGGTGACTCTCGGCCGCGAACTGATCGCGGGAAATGCGGACCGACTTGATCTGCGCCTTGGGCGGCAGGTCGCGTCCCTCGAAGCTGTCCACCTTGAACACGGCGTCCGGACCGGCCATCTCCGTCAACTGACGCTTCATTTCGTCCGGATCGTCGGAGAGGAGCTCGATCTGCTCGCGTGTGAGCGCCGTCCCGAAGAGCAGCGCGCGATCGGCCGCGGCTTCCTGACGATCGCGTGAGACGACGACCGAGTCCTCGAGCCGCTTCAAGGGCAGGAGCAGCACGTGCTTGTTGTCGCCAGCGCGGAGGCGCGCGTCCGCGATCAGCCCGTTCTCGAACCCCTGGAACTCGCCGAGCACCGTGTAGCGGCCAGGCACGAGCTTGTCGAAGATCGCCAGCCCCTTCTCGTTCGACTTCGCGGGTGCGACCGCCGCCTTCTTCGTCGCGGCCTCGAGGCCCGTGAGCGTCACGGTCGCGTTCTGGAGCACGGCGCCACTCGGATCCATGACGGTCACGAGCAGGCGCGCCTCCTGGGGCGCCTGCTGCGCCTGGGCGAACGAGACCCCGAAGGTCAGAGCGATCAACAACGCGGCAACGGCTCTACGGGCGCTCATTTCTGAACCTCGAATTTTCGCGGGTCGATTCGCGTGTTGATCTTGAACTGGTCGAACGTCGTCTCCTCGACGGTGTCCGGCCCGATCGCGCGACGATGACGGAACGGGAACGTCACGCCGTTGCCCGCGTCCTTGTAGTCCATGTAATAGATGCGGTGCTCGATCGGCTTCGCGCTCGCGAGCGTCTTCGCGCGCAGCGCCTGCACGTCCTTCGCGTACTTGTCCTGCTCTTCCTTGGGCGCGGTGGCGGGCGGGAGCGGCGGCGCCTCGACGACGATCGCGCCGGGCGCGAGGTCCTTGGGCGGCGGCTGGCCCGGGAGCGCCATCACGATGTTGGCCTGCGTCGCCGGCACCGTCCAGCTCACCATGATCGGCAGGTGCGTCTGGCTGTTGATGTACATCCGGAGCGTGAAGTTGCCCTCGCCCTTGACGTCGATCACGTCAGCCTTCCCCTGCGGCGCTTCGGCCTGGCCCACGTACGTGAACGTGAGCGGGTACGTCGAATTCGACGCGGCAAACATGCCGAGCGTGAGCTTGGTGAAGTCCTGCTTGACGCTGTAGAGGCGCTGCTTGCGCGGATCGACGGGCGGGCCGCCGGCGCGTCCGCCCGGCGCAGCACCCCCCGGACCAGCACCCGGCGCGCCGGCGCCCGGACCCATCGCGCGTCCACCCGGCGTCGCGGCGCCTGGCGGTGTCGCGCCGGCCGGAGGATTGCCCGCGGCGGGCGGCGGTGTCGCACCCGCTGGCGGCGCACCCGTTGGCGGCGCACCCGTTGCCGGCGCACCGGCCGCTCCCGACGCGGGTGGCGTTCCACGAGCTGGGGGCGTCGTGCCGGCCGCGGGCGGAGCGCCGCCAGATGGTGGTGTGCCGCCAGCGGGTGGTGTGGCCGCCGGCGGACCACCCGGACGCGCACCAGCCGGCGCCGCGCCGGGCGCGGCCCCCGGGGCGCCAGGGCCGCCCGCCCGCGGCGGCGGCGCGACCGGTACCGGCAGCTGAATCATTTCCTCGGCGTTGAACCCGGTGGACGTCGGACCGCTTTCCTGGGCGGGAATCTCGTCCTTCCGCACGTATTTGTCCGGGAATTCGACGGCAATCTCGAACTCGACCGGCACGAGGTTGATGCCCTGAATCCGGCGCGTGCGCCCGGTCACGACGAAGTTCTTGACCGCGTTGAGTTTGGCGTCGCCGCCAAGCGCTTCCCGCGCCTGCGCGAGGATCGCGCTCGCTTCTGGCTTCTGCTGTGCCTCGGGAACCGCCGCCAGCGCGACCAAACACACGGCAGTCGTAAACTGTCCGAAAACGCGCATCGCGCGCCCTCCCTTTCGTTCTTCCTTATCGGGCGACCTTTAGACGAAGTAAGACACTGGCCGGGTGGGTGTTGCGCGAAGAAGTGTGAAGTTCTTCGTTTCTTCCCGTCCGCTAAGTCTATACGCAGCCAAATCGGATTGGTTTAGCGCTGTGTCAGAGCTCAGAAGGAGGCGGCGGGCTAGCCCGCCCGCCATTGCCGGGCCGGCTGAAGCCGGCCTCTCCGGCCGTCAGAGTTCTGCAACGGTCTCACAGCGTGATCGCCGGCGTCCGGCAGGCTCCCCACACCACGGTCGTCGCCAGTTCCAAGCCACCAGACCCCA
>Ga0111539_10003039_pt1 | contig 22238 bp, 15 predicted proteins | sample RhiMethybrSRZTD1_FD_79667 | JGI IMG/M metagenome (GOLD analysis project Ga0111539, IMG submission 79667) | Populus rhizosphere microbial communities from Tennessee, USA - Rhizosphere MetaG P. TD hybrid SRZTD1 (version 2) (version 2) | ecosystem: Host-associated > Plants > Roots > Rhizosphere >...
GGCAATGAGGCAATGGGGCAATGCGAGCGCTTGTCTTGCTGGCTTCGTCACGGCCAGAGGGGCAAGTGGTGGCATTGCCCCATTGCCCCATTGCCTCATTGCCCCATTGCCTCATTAACAAAGTCACTTACAGGCTCTGCAGTTGTTGTTGTTCTTCGCGCCCATGCTCTCGAGCAGCTTGATCGTCTCGGGGAACGGCTGCGTGCGCTGCTCCGGGCTGTTGGCCATGTCGACCGTGGTCTGGCCGGCGCGATTGACGGCCATGACGTCGGCGCCCTGTTTGACGAGGTACTTGATCATCTCGTTGTCGCCGCGGGCGGCGGCGTGATGGAGGGCGGTGAACCCGTCGGCGTCGCGCATGTTCACGTCCACCTTCAGCTCTTCGAGGAAGTACTTCGCGGCGGGCATCCAGCCGTCGGGCACGTGGCGGTGCTGCTGGGCCACGCGCGAGGTGCCGTAGCCGACGCCGCTCGCGGCGTGGAACGGCGGCACATGCGGTCCGCCCGGCGGCGTCGGCGCCAGGCCGGACTGATCGTTTGGCCGCCGCGCCGCGCCGTACGACATCGTCGGGATGCCCGGGTCGGCGCCGTAGCGCACGAGGAGGCGCATCGCGTCCACGTCCAGGGCATAGGCGGCGCGCCAGAACGGCGTCGCGCCGGTGAACTCGACGCCCATCCGGCCGGTGTTGTAGGCCGCGTACCAGATGTGTGAGACGGTCCGCGCGTTGGGATCGGCGCCGGCCTTGAGCAGCGCTTCCATCAGTTGCAGGTACGACGCGCGTTGCTGCGAGCCGGCGGTCGGCTGCGGATACCAGGTGCGAAGCGCCCACTCGTTGTTGAGCGCCGCGAACAGCGGCCCGGCGCCGTCATCGCTCGTGAGGTTGGGATTCGCGCCGCGCTGCAGATACGTCATCGCCAGATCGTACTGGCCGTTGATGATCGCGACGACCATCGGACTCGAACGATCGCCCTCGGTACGCGCGTTGAGGTCGGCGCCCGCGTCGAGCAGCAGAATCGCGGCGTCAGCATAGCCATCGCGCGACGCGTAGTGCAACGCGGTAAAGCCGCCCTGGCGGCCGATCTGCTCGATGTCCGAGGGCGGCCGCGGGCCGCCAGGCACGCCGCCGCGCCCGGCCCGGCCGGCGCCCGCCGTCGGATCGTTGGGATCGATCACCTGTCCGCCGCCGACACCCGCGCCGCCGCCGCCCGCGCGGCCTGCCGGCGGAGCGCCGGCGCGGCCCGCCGCTGCCGCGGCGCCTGGCGGAGGCGGATCGTTGAGATTGATGTTCGAGTTGGTCGCCCGTCCCGTCGTCGCCGAGACAATGCGATCGCGCGCCTGGCGGGCCTGGTTGTCGGTGGCGGCCCGCTCGCGATAGTCGATCACTTTCGTCGCGAGCCGGACGTCCGCACCCTTCGCGAGCAGGACCTTCATCGCATCGAGCCGGTTCTGCGAGACCGCGAACACCAGCGGCGTCCGCGCGTGCGTCTCGTCACTGGCGTTGACGTCGGCGCCGCGATCGAGGAGAGCCCTGACCGCGTCGGCGCTGCCGGCCTGTGCGGCCAGATGGATCGGCTGCACGCCGGTCTCGGTCACGGCGGCCGGCTTGCTGCCGGCCGCCAGCAGACGGGCAACCGCGGCCGCGTGTCCACGCGAGCTCGCGAGGTGCAGCGGCGTGTAGCGCCCGACGCGCGTCAGCGGTTCGGTCGTCGCGCCGGCGATCAGGAGCACGTTCATCGTCGTGAGGTCGCCGTTGAGCGCGGTCCAATGGAGGGCCGTCATGCCGTCGCCCTGCGCGGCGTTGACGTCCGCCCCGTCACGCAGCAGCGTGCGCACCGTCTCGAGGTCGCCGCGCTGCGCGGCATCGGCGACGGGAGCAGGAGCGGGCGCTGCACCGGGCTTGAGGGCCGTGAGCAGCAGGAGCACGGTCAGTGCTGTGAGGCGTAGACGAGTGCGCATGGTCAGTCTCCGGCGCTTCAGAGTCTCTCGATCTTCAACACGGAGTGCACCGAGAGCCGGAGGGCGCGGGCCTTCCGAAACCAAAGACTCCGGGCCCTCTGTGGGCTCCGTGTTCTCCGTGTTGCGTCATAGGTTGTTGTCACGCACTAAACGAGAACGCTCCCGTGCTGTCGCCGAACGTCGTCATGTCGTCCAGCCCGAGCTTCTGCATCAGCGTCAGCATGACGTTGGCCATCGGGGTCGCGTCGGCGGCCTTGACGTGGAGGCCGCCGTCGAGAATGCCGCCGCCGTGGCCCAGCAGAAGCAGCGGGCAATTGCGGTGGTTGTGGAGGTTGCCGTTGGCCATGGGCGAGCCGTAGAGGACGAGCGTCTTGTCGAGCAGGTTCGCGTCGCCGTCCATGGACGCCTGCAGCTTCTCCAGGAAGTAGGGCAGCAGCGAGACGTGGTACTTGTTGATCTCGGCGAATTCGCGGATGCGCTGCTCGGCGGCCCCGTGGTGCGAGGCGTTGTGGAAGCCGGTGTCGATCCCGCTGAGCGGGTAGACGCGGCCGGAGGCGTCGCGGCCGAACTTGAACGAGAAGACGCGCGTCGTGTCCGACTGGAACGCCAGCACCTGCAAGTCGAACATCAGCTTGACATGCTCGTCGAACGAGTCGGGCACGCCGGCCGGCGCGCCGGGCAGTTCGCGGACGTCGCCGCTCATGTTCCGCTTCTCGATGCGCGAGATGCGCTGCTCGATCTCGCGAATACCGTCCGAGTACTGCTCCAGCCGCTTCCGATCGGCCGGCCCCAGCACCGCCCGCAGGCTGGCCATCTGCGCCGAGAGCATGTCCAGAATGCTGCGATCGGTCGCGCGGCGCATCGCGCGCTGTTCCGGCGTCCCGCCCGCGCCGAACATCAACTCGAAGACCATGCGCGGATCGCGCACCATCGGCAGCGGCTGGTCGGCCGCCGCCCAGCTGATCGTGTCGGTGTAGACGCAGGCGTACCCGTAGGCGCACCCGCCGGACTGATCGACCGGCTCGATGCTGAGCTGCATCGACGGGATCGGCGTGTCCTTGCCGAATCGCTGGACGTACAACTGATCCATCGACGTGCCGACGCGGACGTCCGATCCCTCGGTGAGCTTCGGCCGCACGTGCGTGTACATCACGGCGCTCGAACGGAAGTGATCGCCCCCGACTTCAGCGGGCACCGACGCCTCTGCCATCCGTGCGTCCGTGTTGCTGACGATAGTCAGATGCTTCCGGAACGGTTCGAGCGGCGCGAGGCTGCCCTTGCTGAGATCGAAGTTGCGGCCGGTCGCCGCCGGGCTCCAGAAGTTCTGCGACATGCCGTACTCGCTGCAGCCGGCCGCCCCGTGGACCTGCTCGATGCAGACGAGCCTAGTCCGGGCGGCAGCGCGGGCCGCTGCCGTGCTGGCAAAGACCGTTCGCGCCGGCACCATCGAGTCCAACAAGGGCAGGGCGATTGACACGCCGAGCCCACGCAGGGCCGTGCGGCGCGACATGTGCTTTCCGGTCAGATACATGGTCTACATCCTTTAGTTGCGCGAGGGCCCCACCCCCACGCGCGCGGCCGCGACGGCTCGCTACGCTCTTCTTTTCTTGCGCTGGGGCCCCACCCCCAGCGCAGCGCCCTCACGGCTCGCTACGCTCGCCTTCGGGCGGTGCTCGCGGGGCCCCACCCCCGCTCGCGCGCCCTCACGGGTCGCTCGCTCGCCTTCGGGCGGTCTTGCGGCCAGCCCATGAATTCTCCGTGCCATCCGCGTCTCTCCGTGCGTTCCGTGTTGAGGACCGAACCTCATCTCTTCGCATCCTTCGTACTGACGCTGTCTTCCGCTCTCGCCGTCTGGAACGCGGCGCTCCTGGCGACGCCGAGGATCAGTGACGAGAGGCGATACTCACTGGCTTTCGCGTCACGAACGATCTTCCGAATCGCCGGCATGTCGTAGTACTCGACGCGGCGGCCGAGCGCGTACGACATCAGCATTTCCGCCAGGTGCGTGATCACGACGTCCGAGCGCGCGATGAGCGCCGCGCGCAATTCGGCGGGCCCTTTGATCGGCGTGCCGTCGTAGAGCTCGCCCGAGGTGTCCACCGGCACGCCGCGATCCTTGATCCGCCAGGATCCCGTCACGTCGAAGTTGTCGAGCGCGAGGCCGATCGGGTCGATGACGTTGTGGCACGAGCTGCACGTCTTGTTCTTGCGGTGCAGGGCCAGCTGTTCGGCGACCGATCGGAATTTTCCGTCGGTGGCCTCGGCGGTCTCGTCGAGATCGGGTACGTCGATCGGCGGCGGCGGGGGTGGCGATCCGAGCAGGACCTCGAGCACCCACTTGCCGCGCAGAACCGGCGACGTCCGGTTGCCGTGCGACGTCAGCGTGAGGATGCTGCCGTGCCCGAGCACGCCGCGGCGCTTGTCGTCGGGATACGAGACCTGGCGGAACTCCGGACCGCTCACGCCGCTCATGCCGTAGTGGCGCGCGAGCCGCTCGTTCACGAACGTGTAATCGGCCGTCAGGAGCTCGAGCGCAGGCCGATCGGCGCGGACGAGGTGGTCGAAGAGCAGCTCCGTCTCGCGCGTCATCGCGGCGGCGAGCAGCTCGTCGTAGTAGGGAAACGTCAGCGCGTCGGGCTCGACCTTGTCGAGATCCTGGAGCCGCAGCCATTGCGCGGCGAAGCGCGTCGCGAGCGCTTCCGAGCGCGGGTCGGCGAGCAGCCGCCGGACCTGACGTTCGAAGACGTCGGGCCGCGAGAGCTCGCCGCGGCGCGCCACGTCCAGCAACTCGGCATCGGGAATCGTGCTCCAGAGAAAGAACGAGAGACGTGACGCCAGATCGACGTCGCCGATCCGGTAGATCGCGCCGGCCCGCACCGACGCCGGGAGCGTCTCCATGCGGAAGAGGAAATGCAGGCTCGAGAGCATCGCCTGCACCGCGGTGCGGATGCCGTTCTCGAATCCGCCCAACGTGCTCGCCTGGGCGCCCTGCTGATAGAACGCCATCAGCTCGTCAACGTCACGCGCCGACGGCGTGCGTCGATACGCCCTGGAGGCGAGGCCCGTGAGGATTCGCCGCGCGCAGGCGACGTCCTCGTTCGGCGCCGTCGGGCGGCAGACGAACACCGCGCGCCTCGCCGGGTGGTCCGACACGCCCGTGACTTCGAACGGGCCGGTGATCACGAGATTGCGCAGGTGGGGCAGGGTCGTCACGCCGTAGCCCACGCCAATCTGCGTGTCGGCGAGCGTGTGCTCGATGGGCTTGATGAGGTCGTCCTCGGTGCCCTCGAACTCGCGGATGAACGTCGCGGCCACGCGCCGTGCGCCCGCCCGCACTTGAATTGGCGGCGTCGTGACCGTCAGCCCCTCCGGGTCGGACTCGGAGATCCAGCGATCGACGTTCAGCAGCGCCGCGCGCTCGCCGTCGATCGCGACCTCCATCTGGATCGCGCGGACAGTGCGGCCGAAGAGCAGTCCGGCCGGCTCTCCATGAAGCAGCAACTGGAACTTGTATTTGCCGTCGGCCGGGAAGATGTGGGTCACGACCGTGCCGCCGCGCGTGCCGAACGGCGCGCCCTCGGCGCGATCCTTCTGCGACTGCGTGCGCGGCACGTCGTAGGTCGCCGACGTCGGATCGGCGGCCGGATCGCCGACGGCGACGCGGCTGACGTACGCCGCGGCGCGCATGTAGCCCTGCATCACCGTCGCCGACGGCGTCTGGACGTCGGCGATGTTGTCGAAGCTCGCGCTGATCGTGTCGGCGGGCAGGTAGCTGCTGACGTCGATGTCGAGGCCGAAGAGCGAGCGCACCGCGGCCCCATACTCGGCGCGGTTCAGCCGCTGGAACACGCGGCGCCCCGGATTGGGCATGGCCGCGGCCGCCGCGTCGAGCCGCGACTCGAGCGCCGCCACCATCGCCTGGCGCGCGGCGAGCGGTGGCTGCGTCGCGCCCTTCTTCGGCATCAGCCCGGCGCGCAGCTTGCGCACCATCTTCTCGCCCAGTTCCGCTCGCTCGCCGATGCGGGCGATGTCGAATTGCTCGAGCGTGAGCTCGCCGTCCTTCGTGAAGTCGTCGTGACACTCGACGCAGTACTTCTCCACGAACGCGTTGTGGTCCTGCGTCGGGGTGGACGTCTGTGCCGGCGCGGCGGCCCGCTCGTCGTGCGCCGCCAGCGGTTCGATGGCGCCGCTGCCGGACGCCGGGCCGGCGTCCAAGCGGACGCGTAGCATCAGTGCGGTGCAGACGAGCACCGCGACGAGAAGTGGCAGGGCAGGCCTTCTCATCGATCGCCTTGAGGTCTCAAGGACAACGTACACCCGCCCACGCCGGTTGTCAGCCGGAATCTGGGACGAGCGGTCGACGTTCATCACGAGCTTGAACTTTTGACCGGGTGACGTGTCCTTACCGAGTGTATGGCCACGCGACGAGAGTCCGGCCGCCTTCTCCTGGCGGCCTGGATCTTCGTGATCCCGTGCGCTTGCCTTCAAGCCAGGACGCTTGACAGTCAACTGCCAGCGGCCGGCGCGAGCGGCCCCATGCGCCAGTCCCTCACCGACTGGCATGGCGTCAAGGTTTCCGCCCCGGCGGCGGCCACGGCCATCCGGCGCGCGCTCGAGGAGGCGTCGCGTCGCATGCTCGATCCAGGCTGCCAGCAGCTGCTGACCGAATTCCGCGACGGGGCGGGCCGACTCCTCTCAGAGCGCCTCGCCGCGATGAGCGTCGACGTCGGCACGTACCTCGGCTGGATTCAATTCCACGACGGGGCGTCCCCGCTTTGCGCGAACGGCTGGACGCTCATGTACACGGTGCCGGGCAGCCGCGTCGTCAACGTCTGCAAAGTCGCGGTGGAAAGCGCCGGCACGGATGGCCGCGACTACCTCGCCGCGGCGGTCATCCACGAACTGCTCCATACACTGGGCCTCGAGGAGAACCCGCCCAGCTCGTCCGACATCACGGCGCGCGTGAAGCGGCTCTGCCGGGCGAAGGCACGGTGAGTGCGTCGATCGATGACTGCCGAAGCAGCGCTTGAAAATCGTGCCTTGATTGCCCCGTCTCGATCGAACAGGATAGCGCGCGAGAGTGAACATGACGCGAGAGCTGCTCCGCGAGATGCTGGCCGAGTTCCTGGGCACGTTCATGCTCATCCTGCTCGGCACCGCGGTCGTCGCGCAGGTGGTCCTGTCCGGACAGGCGAACGGCTCGTATCTCTCGATCAATTTGGGATGGGGACTCGCCGTCGTGATGGGCGTGTACGTGGCCGGCGGGGTGTCGGGCGCGCACCTCAATCCGGCGGTCACGCTCACGCTCGCTGTCCGCCGCGGGTTTCCGTGGGCCAAGGTCCTCCCGTACAGCCTCGCGCAGCTTGCCGGCGCGTTCACCGGCGCGCTCGTGACGTTCATCACGTATCGCGAGGCGTTCGATCACTTCGACGGCGGCGTGCGGCACGTCGTCGGGCCGCAGGCGACGGCGGGGATCTTCGCGACCTATCCGCAGGCCTTCCTCAGCACGTTTCCCGGCGGCTTCATCGATCAGATGGTCGGGACCGCCGTGCTGCTCCTCCTGATCTTCGCCATCAGCGACGCCAGGAACCTCGCGCCTGACCCGAAATTCGCTCCGGTGGTGGTCGGTCTCATCGTGACCGTGATCGGCATGACGTTCGGCTACAACGCCGGCTATGCGATCAACCCGGCGCGCGATCTCGGCCCGCGCCTCTTCACGGCGGTCGCCGGGTGGGGCAGTGACGTGTTTCGCGCTGGAAACGGCTGGTGGTGGGTGCCGATCGCCGGACCGCTCGCGGGTGGTCTCCTCGGTGGGTTTACGTACGACCTCTTGGTGACGAGGTTGCGGCGCGACTGAGTCACGCGCGTTCAGCGGCCGGGAGGGGTGGGCTTTAGCCCGCCCTCACTGGGCCGGCTGAAGCCGGCCCCTCCGACCGCCGGTCGTTCTGCGACGCGCGCTTAGAACCGAACGGAGACGAGGACGACTCAGGCTCGCGGGTGACACACGCCAGTCACTCCTCGATCCCACGCCGCGTCGTGCCGGCCTAGAACGAAAACCGCACCTGCATCTGAATCGAACGCGGATTCTGATAGTTGTTGGCGACCCCGAACCCGGCCCCGCGCGGCAGCGACCGGGACACGATGAGGTCGCCCGTCGTCTGGTCGTACGGCAGGTTCTGGATCGACGTCCGGTTGGTCGGGTTTGGCAGGCTCATCGACGTATTGCGCCCGGTGATGATCGCCTGGTTCGGCGCGTTGAACATGTCCACCCGGAGTTGGATGTTGCGGCCCCCGCCCAACCTGATGTTCCGCGCGATCGAGAGATCCAGGGCGCTCTGGAAACAACCGCGCAGGTAACCATTGCCCGACTCGAGGCCGACGCTCCCGACCATCGGACCCTCGAACGCACCGGTGTTGAACTGTTCATACGCGTTGCTGCTGCAGCCGTTGCCGGGATCGCCAACGACGAACACGCGAGCGCCATAGTCCGGTGAGCCCGTGAGGTTCACGTTGGAACCGCCGTTCTGGTACGCGGCCGAGACGGTGTAGGCGCTCCCGGTCGATGCCGTCCAGATGCCCGAGAGCTGCCAGTCGTTGATCACCAGCGCCACCGCCCGCTTCCAGCCGTCGCTGGCGTGCCAGTCAGGCAGGTCCCAGACGAAGTTCGATTTCATGACGTGAGTGCGCGGGTTGTTGCTGCCGAGCAGGTCCTCAGCCTCGGCCTGATCGCTTCGCACCGTGAACGTGCCGTCGTCGGCATGCTGCAGCCTGGGCGCCAGGTTCTGGCGATCGGAAAGGCCGATCACGTCGTTGAAGCCGAATGAGAAGCCGTTGCGCAGCCGGCGCTGGAACGACACCTGGATCGAATGGAACGTCCGGCGCAGGTACCCCTGATTCTGGGTGATCGAGCTGTAGCCGCGGATCGCGCGCATCAAGTCCTGCGAAACCGCGGTCGCCCCAGGCGTCGTGCTGGGCGTCTGCGTGCGATCCTGGTTCTTGTCCAGGAACGCCGCGCCGTAGTCCACGGCGTTGAGGTTGACCGGTTGCACGATGTTGTAGCCGCGCTGGCCGACGTACGACACGTCGAGCGCGATCGCCCACGGCAGCGTCATCTGGACGCCGCCGTTCCACTGGAGCGACGCGGGCAGGGCGGCGTCGACCTCGTAGACGTTGAGCGCCGGCGGCGTGGTCGTCGTCAGGCCGCCGGTGCCGAGTGACTGCAATTCGCCGTAACGGACTGTGACGTTCTGGAGCGTCGGCGGATTGAGAATCTGCGCGAAGACCGAGTTGCCGCTCGGCCGGTCGAAGAACAGGCCGCCGCCGCCGCGCGCCACGATCCGCTGCTGGCCGGTGACATCCCACGCCGCGCCGAAGCGCGGCGCGTAGCCCATCGTCGGGAAGTCGAACACCGTGTCGGTGATCCCCTGGCCGGACAGGAACAGCCCGTTCGTCGTGTTGCCGCCGGGGACGAGCGCGCCGATGGCGAGCGTGGTGTTCGGTCCCAGGAACTGTCCAGTCGCGGGATTCATCGCCTGACGGTTGTTGCCGGAGCACGGATAGACGCCGTTCGCGCACCCGGGCACGTACAGCTGCGGCGCCGCGGCCAGCGCCCAGCGGTCGGGCAGGAAGTTGCTCGACTGGCCGGTCGAGTCGTACTGCGGCTGCTGGTGGACGAACCGCATGCCGTAGTCGAACGTCAGCCGGCTGGTGACCTTCCAGTTGTCCTGCACGTAGAACTCGGCGTTGTTGTAGATCCAGGTGCCTTCGATGAACGCCGACGACTGCGCGTAGGACGTGAAGATGCCGAGCGCGGCATTGGCGTAGCCGAACTGCGAATCGAGCGGGTTGCTCGTGTCGTTGGCGAAGCTCAGCGCACCGAATGGCGCACCCTGATTCTGTCGCTTGACCGTGTGCTGATGGTAATAGCCGGTCTTGATCGTGTGGCGCCCCACGAGCTTCGTCAGGTTGAACGCGTAGTCGTTTATCGACGAGTGGTCGGCGAACCCGGGGTAGTTGTGGCTTGGCGGCGCATTGGTCCCGTTGGAGACGCGGCCGCCGTAGGCGAACGTCGGCGGCAACAGCATCCGTGTGCCGTCCCACGGCGCGGGATTCACCTGATTGAGCGCTTTGTACTGGTAGTAGCCCGGATTGACGACGTTCGCGTCGGGGAAGAGATACGGCAGCCCCAGCAACCCGGTGTTGGCGCGGCTGGACACGTCGTTGACCGTGAATCCGGCCGTGCAGAAATTGGCGCCGCCGCCATTCAGCGCGCAGCCGGCCTGGTCGTGTTCGGCGTGGCCGATGTTGGCCTCGAGGAACATCGTCGCCGTCAGGCTGTAGTTCGCCGAGATCGCCCAGAGCGGCACCACCGGCTTGTTCATCTCGGTGTCGTTGAATCCGGGGAGCGATCCAATCACCGGCACCTTCGGCTGTCCCCAGGAGGCGTACTTGAACGACAGCCGCAGCGCCTGGTTCGCCTGGTAGTCGACCTTCAGCACCGGCTGCCACGAGGTGATGCGCTGCGTCGGCCGTGTCAGCTCGAAGTTGTAGTTCTGCTGCGGCGGGAGGTTCGTCAGGTTCGGCAGCGGGTACTGGCGCAGGATGTTCAGCCCGATCTGGTAGAGCCGGTCTGCCGGAATCCTGCCGAGGACGCCGCCGTCCCGGAAGCACGCGGTCTGGTCTGCCTGACTGCACGTCCCGGCAATGCGCGTGTCGCGGATGTACGGCCACGGATTTCCGTTGTTGTCGGTCGTCGCCGAGAAGTCACCCTGCCGCTCGAGCAGCGTCGGCATCCGGTGACGGATGACGTTGTTGCCGGCCTCGCGCGGTTGAAACTCCTGCGAGAAGAAGAAGAACAGTTTGTTCCGGCCGCCCGGCTTTCCGACCGGGCCGCTCACCGAGAAGCCCCAGTCGCGCTGCTTCGACGTCGTCTTGGGATCGCCGTTCAGGATGTTCGTCTTCGAGTTCTCGTTCCAGTCGGAGTTGCGCTCGACGTCATAGAGCGAGCCGCGAAGCCGGTTGGTGCCGCTGCGCGTGACGGCCGTGACTTGAAGCCCGCTCGAGCGCCCGTACTCGGCCTGATAGTTCGACGTCAGCACTTTGACTTCCGCGATCGACTCGACGTTGACCGCCACCATCAGACGGTTGCTGCCGGGCTCCATGGTCCCGACCCCGTCCATCATGAAGTTGTTCGAGCCGCCGCCGGTCGAGGCCGAATCGCCGGCGCGATTGCCGTCAACCACGCCGGGCGCCAGGTTGATGAACTCGCTGAAGTTGCGCGTGGCGATTGGCAGGTTCGTGACCGCATCGGTCGCGACGGTAAAGGACCGTTCGCCGGTCGTCGATTGAATCAGCGGCGTGTCGCCCTTGACGTCCACGACTTCGGTCGTGCCGCCGACCTGGAGCGTCAGCGCGCCGAGCGCGGCGCGCGTGCCGGGATTGACGATCACCCCCGTCCGCTTCAGCGTCTTGAAGGCCGGCATCGAGACTTCGATCGTGTAGGTGTCCGGCCGCACGTTGGGGAGCAGGAAATCGCCAGTCCCGCTGGTGACGACGGGCGCAGATCGCGTGCCCTGCGTGTCGCTCACGAGCACGACCGTCGCGCCCGGAATTGCGCCGCCTTGTTCGTCGATCACCGTGCCCAGCACCGTGCCGGTCGTGACCTGTGCCGACAGCGGCGCGACGCTCACTGCAAGAGCACCCGCCAAAAGCGCCGTCGCGCGTGCAAATCGTTTCAGAACCATGGTCATCCCCTTGGGCGTCAACGTGGACGTGAACCGGTGCCGTGCGGGCACTCCTCCGGAGCACTAGGAAGCATAGATCGGACGGACCGCCGCGAGCCCAGGCACCTGCCGCTTACGCCATCTTCTCCTCGGTCGACGCGCGGCGAAAGTGGAGCGGATCCCGCAGGTTCTGCAGTTCGCGGTAGTAGTAGAGAGGTGTCGGTCGTTTTCGCCTGAATTGCAGCTTCTTGAGAAACTCGATTTCCTCGACGGTCGCATCGCCACTCAACGACTGATCCTGCAGGAAGGCCTGGAACCCTGGCTGTTCGTCGATCGGCTGGGCAGGTTCCCGTTCGACGAACTCGAATCGCTTCGGGTGGCCGGGCGCAAGGCGGCGGTTCAGGATGACCTCCATCCCGAACGTCGTCAGGTCGATGTCCCACGATTCGATCAGCGGATCGAGAAAGGTGACACAGTTTTCGACCGAGACGTTGAAGATATCCGCCTCCAGGAACTCGAGCACAATCACGCGCACCTGCTCGTAGCTTCGATCGGTGAGTCGGGCAACCAGGCGGAGCCAGTTCTCATCGTTCAATTCCTCCTTCGTCACTCGCTTGACGACGTCCAACAGCTTTTGCGTGACGAGGCGTTCGAGGGCGCCGAAGGGCTCCTTCTCGAACAGCGTACGCATAGGTTGCTCTTTACGGGGCTCGCACTTGCGCAGAATCAACTCGCGCACTTCTTTGAACAACGGCGTGGGGGGATCTGCCAGGCTTCGCTTCAGCGCCTCGGTCCGCTGGAGGTCCGCCAGCGTGGCCAACGTGCCGGCGGGCAGCCGCAGAAACGACTCCATGCGGTCGTAGATGTCGGTGCGATCGGGCGCCGGCGGTGTTTTTTTTCCGGTCAACAGCTGGGAAATATAGGAATCGGTGACCTGGGTCGCCGCCGCCAGATCTCTCTGCTCGGTGCCCAAGTCTTTGAGCCGCTGTCGGATAAGAAGGCGGAAATCCATCAGTTCCCTTGACTTAACCTATTTTACTGAATTAACTAAAAACATACAGCCTAAAATGCAGATTAGCTTGACAATATGAGTTAATTAACCGATAGTGGTAAACGAGACGCGGCCAGCCCCCGGTCTTCAGGCCATCTGAGTTCAAGTCAGGTTGATCTAGGTTCTCTCAGGCTCAACAACCAAGGCGGTCGACATGTTTGCACGCAGTGTCTCGTTCCGTCTCAAACCGGGTCGGGCGGCAGATTTCACCGAGCTCTTCGACAAGGACATCATTCCCATGCTCCGGAAGCAGAAGGGCTTCCAGGACGAGATTGCGATGGTCGCTCCAGGCGGGGCGGACGCCATCGGCATCAGCGTCTGGGATCAGAAAGAAGACGCAGAGGCGTACGCTCGCGGCGCGTACCCCGGTGTGCTCAAGACGCTGATGCACGTGGTCGAGGGCACGCCTCGGGTTCAGTCGTACGACGTGTCCAATTCAACCCTTCACAAGATCACGGTTGCTCCGGCTGTCTGAAGCTGACACGACCGGCGTGTCCGCATCGGGCACATTCATCAATAGGAGAATCATCATGACTATGGTTCGTTGGGATTCGCTACGTGACGTGGTCGCGCACCAGGAGCAAATGAACAGGATGTTCGAACGCTTCTACAGCCGGCCTCAGGAAGACCTCAACCGCGGCGCATGGGCGCCGGCGGTGGACATTTACAGCAATGGCCAGCACGAGCTCGTGCTGAAGGCCGAACTGCCCGACATGAAGCAGGAGGAGATTGAACTGACGGTCGAAGACAACACCCTCACGCTGCGTGGTGACAGGAAGCTCGACACGGAAGTCAACGAAGACCAGTTCCATCGCATCGAGCGCAGTTATGGTCCGTTCGCCCGCACGTTCGCGCTGCCGCCGACGGTCGACAGCAGCAAGGTCAACGCCGAGTACAAGGCCGGCATGCTCACCGTCCGGCTGCCGCTGCGCGAGGAAGTCAAGCCCAAGCAGATCAAGATCCAAATCGCCGCGTAACGTCGTCGCATGAGGCGGAGTCGACGCTCCGCCTCCTGCGCCCGGTTCGTCGTCGTTCTCAATCCATTCGCAAGAGGGAAGTATGACCACTGTATTGTCGAGGCTGTTCAACCGCACCACCATCATCCCCGTGTCGTTCCTCATGTTCGGGCTGTTCATTCTGTCCGGGTCGCCCACGACGTTTGCCAGGGGCATGGTCCTGTTCCTCATTGGGGGCGTGCTGCTGACCACGACGCTGGTTCTGTGGAGGGAACTCGCTCCGAGAAGCGTGCCGATGCCGGCATCGGCTCCGCCGCGGGCGCCGTCTTCCGCGGACGTGGCGCCCAATTCATGGCCAAACTCGGGCTTCCGGAACAGCAGCACTCGAATGACGAGACGCTCCTGACGGGCTAGGTCGTGCTGGTGACCTTACCGGGTCACTGTCACCGGGCCGCGCCAGAATGCCGCCTTGCCGGCCGCCGGATCGAGAACGGTCACCTGACACTCGTACGAGCCCGGCTCCATTTGCCCCGCGGCGATGCTGAGCCGGATCGGCACCGCCCGTGACTTCGGATCCCAGGTCTCAATCCCCACCGCGTCGGTCTCGAACGTCTTGATGCCGTCGCGGTAGAACGCCGCAAACGCGACCAGCGGGCGCACGGGCACAGCGGGTGGAGAGGTTGCGGTCGAAGCCTGAGAGGCAGGTCCCGTGGTCACGGGCGGCGCCGGTAAATCGCGTTCGTAGGCTTGAAGAAAGATGAGCAGCGGTACGCCGGCGCTGAACGTGCGCGTGACACTCGGAATGAGCTTCAGGCCGTTGTCCACGAGCGGATTGGCGGTGGTGGCCGGAATCTTCTGTTGCACGGTGTAGAGCGCGTCGGTCGGGACCACACGCTGAGTCGAGAGGACGACGGTGCTGATGGGAATGCGCGCCTTCTCGCGCTCGAGATTCGGCACGACGAACGGCTTGATGAACGTCCCGATGCGGCCCGTTGTCGCGTCGCGGGCGAGTACCTTGATCACATACGAGCCCGGCAGCAGCGTGAAGCCGGTCTCGTACTGGAGCGGCCGGCGAGCGACCTGTGCCGCAGTCGCGGGATCCAGTTTGAACACGAGCTGGTCGCGCGCGTTTCGCATCGTCACGCCGTAGTCGTCTTTGATCTCGGCAAGCATGTCGATGACCGCGCGGGTATCGCCGCCCGGCCGGGGACGCGCGAGCTCGCTGCCGGGCATCCGTACCGAGATCGGCACGAAGTACTCGGCGCTCGAGACCTGGAAATAGTTGATCTCCATCGCCATGGGAATCTCGGTGACGGGATCCTCGAGCCGGAGCGCCTCCTCGAGCTGCCGCTCCTTGTCCACGTCGTTGAACTTCGCCCACTCTTTGGTGCCGTAGTACCCGGCCCGGTACGCCAGGTCGGCGTCCGGCGCGAGCGTCCCGCTGAGCGAGACCTTGACGCGGCGGAACTTGCCGTCCTTCGCGGCGTTCCTGGTGTAGTAGCCGATCATGTAGTACCCGGTGACCGCCTGCGTCGCCTGGACGATACCGAGGGAGAGATCGTTGTTGTCGAACATCGCGCGGCCGCCGGTGTCTTTGGCGAGCGCGTAGTAAGTGTCCTGTGCGCCCTGCTGGCGCCGGATGACAGCCTGGGCGACCGCGCCGGAAAACATGGCCGTTCCGCCACGCGACGGCCGGGTCGCGTCCCCCAACGGCGCGCTCGCCTGGAGGCCGCGCGTGTCGATTGGATTGATGGTGACGTTGGCTCGAACCGCAGCGTTCACCGTCGCACGCAGCTGCGCCAGGTTGTCGGCGCCGTTCAGCTGCAGCCCGCTGCCAAAGTAGATCAGCGTCTTCAGCTCCGGCAGCGGCGCGAGGCCGGTGATGGCCGTCTGCAGCGCCGCCAGCTGGCGGTCAGTCGTGAACAGGTTGAAAGTGTCGTTGTCCTCGCCGAAGGCCGCGCCGGTTTCCGCGAAGATGTCGATCACGCCGCGCTCGCGCTCGTTCGCGTCGCGCTCCAGCGCGGTAATGACCCGGCGGAGGCCGCTGCGGTCGTCGGTAAACTCCTGTTTCAGACGCACGCGGCTGTTCTCGAAGACCATCACGCTGACCAGGTCGGCGGCGGTCATCTGTGTGTCGACGAACTTCCGCGCGCTGTCGAACACCCGGAATTGATCGAAGAGCGGCATGGTCGAGAGGTCGATGTAGAGCACGACGAGCCGATGGCCGCGATACCTGGTGTCCCCAGGCAGCGGCACGGCCACCAGCGTGTCGGTGACCGGCGCGACCGTCGCCGTCGGTAGCGATGGCACGCCCGGGGTGAGGTCATTGGCTCCGACGGGCGCCGCATCCAGCTTTTGGTACTCGACGAACGCGATCTCCTGCGGCATGCCGTTCTCGGTGACGACGAAGTCCCTGGCCGTGAGACCTTCGATCGGTTTGCCCCGTTTGTCCTTGACGATCACGGTCTGCACGATCAGCAGCGTCGATCCGCGAAACGACGGCTGCGGCGGCGCCTGCCGCGCCAGGAGCCACACCGACTGAGTGCCGACCAACAGGACAATGAGGGCGCGCCGCATCTTCAAAAACCGAACCGGACGAGCACCTGGATCCGCCGCATCTGGTTCGCACTCGTCGGGCGGCCGAACTGCGGGCTCGTGATGATGCGGTCGATGGTGGAAAAGGTCACGCGGTTGAGGACGTTCGTCGCCGTCACGCGCCATTCGAAGGTCTTGCGGCGGCCGAGACGGAACACGCGTGCGGCCGCCATGTCGAACGAGGACGTGGCCGGACCGCGGATCGCGTTGCGGCCGGCATTGCCCCACGTGCCCGGCGTGGGCGCGGTGAACGCCGCGGGATTCGCGTACGCGCCCGGCTCAGCCGACGCGATCGGCTGTCCGGTGAGCGACGGCCGCATCCCGACGACGCCGGTTCCGGCCACCGGAGCGAAGTACACGGGGGTCAGCGGCAGGCCGCTCCCCGCGTTGAACTGCGCCGTCACCGTCCAGTCCTTGTAGAGCGCGCCCCAGAAGCCGTCGGCGAGCGTGCCGCCCGTGACGCCGACGCCTGTCGTGTACTGCATTTCCGCTGCGACCAGATGCCGCTGATCGAACGAAGAGGGCCCGCGCTCGGCGTCGAGGTCGAGCCAGTCCTGCGCGACCGCCAGCGATCCCGGCGATAGCGTCGTGTTGCTGAACGTCGCCGCGTTGTCCGTGGACTTCGCCAGCGTGTACGAGACGCTGGCGGTGAATCCGGCGTAGAGCCGGCGCCGCAGCGTGAACTGGGCGGCGTTCCTGGTCGATGTTCCGCCGGAGGTCAGGTAGCTGAACCCTGACGGGCAAAGTGGACACGGGGTCGTCGCGCCTGTCGGGTAGGTGTTCGGCAGAAACGCCTGCGTCAGCCGCTGTCCGCGGTCGGCGAAGTACACCGCGATGACGGTGAGTGAATGCGGCAAGTCGCGCTGCACCGAGACCTGCCAGGAGTGCAGCAGCGCCGTCCGGTAGTTCGGATCGACCGCGAACGTCGTGCCGCTCGGCAGCGACGCCGGAAACGGATTGGCGAGCGTCAGTGGCGCCGCCACGCTGTTCTGGACGCTGAACGTCCTCGAGAACGGCGGCTGCTGCGCCAGCAGCGTGCCGATCGACTGATACACGCCAAGATTGCGGTAGAGCCCGTAGCCGCCACGGACGACGAGCGACGAGGTCAGGCTGGGGCGCCAGGAGAGGCCGAGGCGTGGCTGGAACCCGCGCCGGTCGGGCCGAACGAGGGCCGCGGGGTACTCGGCGCCGGTCAACGCGCCGGTCGGATCGGCGCCGGTCACGGTCGCGACCGCCACGAAGCCGTGCACGACGTCGAGGTTGGCGACCCGCCCGTCGCGCTCGCGGTACGGCGACTCGTATTCCCAGCGCAGACCCAGATTGAGCGTGATGCCGGCGGCCAGGTGGAAGTTGTCACTCACGTACGCGTCGTGGGACCCGCCGCGAATCCTCGCGCTCGCGTTGCCAAACGCAATCGCGCTCGTGGTCGGAATGCCGAGCAGAAAGTCTGCGACGCTGTCGCCGGTCGCCGCGCCCGTGAAGTTCAGCGTGCCACGAGGGTCGCTCTGCGTCAGCAACTCGATGAAGTGAAATCGCGCGTCACCGCCGAAGGTGATGTTGTGGCCGCCGCGCCGCAGCAGCACCTCGCCGCCGATGACGTGCGACGTGCGGTTCGTCTGCTGATAGTTGCCGTCGCGAAGGTCGGCGATGTCGGGGAACGCGAGCGCAGGCGGTCCCCAGTTCAGCGGATCCTGCGCGTTGCCGGCGATGCCCGCCTCGCCGGAGACGTTGATGCGGTTCGCGAAGAACGGCGTCAGGGTGCTGTCGGAGGACGTGAGCTGATAGGTCGCGCGGATGTTCAGGCGCGTCGAAAAGCGCCGGTTCCACGACAACCCCGCGACGATCGACGACGCCCTGGTCTTGTCGGTGAAGTCGAAGAGACTGGTGGCGTCTGTGACTGATCGCTGATACGCCACCGAGCCGCTGAGGAACGTGCGTGCGCTGACGTTGTGGCCCATCGCCACCCTGAGCTCGTCGGTCGTCGTGCCGGTCAGGATCGGCCGCAGAAAATTGGCGCCGCTTGCCGCCGTGCCATTCGGGAACGGGTAGTAGGCGAGCAGCGCCGCCGCCTGCGGCACGATGCGATCGCGTGGGATGACGTTGCCGGGAAAGGGCTGTCCCGTCTGCGGGTCGCGGATCGGTGCGGCGCGGCCCGACAGGTCGCCTCCTCGCTCGCCGACCGTCGGCACCAGTGCTGACTGAGCGTTCGCGGTGTGCGCCACGCCGTGCTGGTAGCTGGCCTGCGTCACCGGACCGTACTTCACGACGAACGGGATTCGAAGCGGGCCGCCGAACGCCGCGCCGAGTTGCGTGTTGGCGTAGCTGGGCGCGGGCGACTCGGCCCCGCCAAAAGAGTACGGACGCGCGTTCCACGCAGAGTTGCCGAGCGCCGCGCTGAAGGCGCCGCTGTAGAGCGGAGTGCCGGGCGGCCGGTTGTTGCCGATCGCGCGCGGCTGGGCGAATCGGGTCGCGGCCCCGTTGACGAGAGAGCCGGCGAGGACGCCTGCCGTCTCTTCCGGCGTGATTGACGCTCCGGATGGTTTCGGCGCGCCCGTCGCGTTGGCCGGCAGCGCCGGCCAGCCGGCATTGGCCGCGTTGCCGCCGACGATCTCCGCATACGGCCGCATCGTCAACGGCACGCTGAGGTCAGTCCCGGTGAACGGAATAGTGACCTCGCGAGAGACGCTGACGAACCCGCGCATCTCGACTTTGATCGTCCAGGTCCCGGCGTCGAGGTTCACGAATCCGAACACCCCGTTCTCGTCGGACGTCGTGACGACCGATCGTCCGCCCCTGCCCTGAGCGGAGTCGAGCGGGTAGGCGGCCGTCACCGTGGCCCCGGGGACAGGCAGATCCGCGTGGAGCACCTGGCCGGAGAGCGAGAGTTGTGAAGCTGCCTGCCCCGCCGAAGCGCGCTTTTCCGCGAAGGCGGGACCTGCCAGGCCGGCGCTCGTCATGGCCGCGGCGACGACGACCGCGGTCAGGCAGGTGGGCATCGTCGCTGGCTCGCCGAAGCGCTAGCGGCGGCGACCCGGCCCAGCCGCCCGAGCGGGCGGGGTCGACGCCGGCGCGTCTGGCGTCGGCCGTTCGATGTGATCGATCACGAGGTACCCGCGCGGTCCTTTGGTTTTCTCGAGCTTCAGACCGAGCTGCTCCTCGAGCGCCGTGGGAATTGGGGGCGCGTCTCCCGCGCGGACCTCGCGTCCGGATCGGTCTGCGAGGACGTCGTCGCCCGCCGCCTGGCCTTCACGCTGGAACTCCAGGCGCATGATGAACTGGTCTTTGATGTTGGTCCGGTCGATCACGTGGGCGCCGAGCGCTCGCGAGATCGACGCCGCCAGGCTCTCGAGGGTGAAACCGCCGAAGACCCAGCGGGTGTGGCCGTTGGTGGTCAGCATGCTCAGGTTGCCGCAGCGCGGCTTCGCGGCGGCGAGATCGATTGGCGATCCATCGCTTTGTGCGCAATCGCCGTCCTTCATCGGCTTGACCTTGAGACCGCTCTTGGCGACTGTCAGCTCGTACATCGCGACTTCCTCGGTCTCACGATGGAGTTTGAGCTGGAAGCGCTCCTCGAGCAGCGTCTGCAGCATCGCGCCCATCAGGATCGTGCGTTCGGTCGCACCCGCCGCTGTGGCCTCGACGTGGTACTTGTCACGCAGGGAATGCACCCAGTCCGGACCGCCCCGTACTTTCTGCGGGCTGGCGGCCGTTCCCGGGTCGTCGTTGACGAGGCGCTCGGAGACGCCGACTCCAGCTGCGGCGTAGGCCAGATAGATGAGCTGGCCGGTGGTCACGCACGGCACGCTGAATCGGCCGGGTGAGAAGCTGGCGTTCGTGCCGCCATATGTCCCGCGCGCGCCCGACGGGCGCTCTTCGGGCTCGCAGGGCTTGATGGTCGCGACGTCGTACCGCAATCGCGCGCCGCTCGCGGCCGTCGCCTGAGCGGCTTGCGGCGTCGACGCGATCAGCCGGAGCGGCGACACGGCGATGACGATGAGCATCGACAGCGCGCAAGCGGCGGCGACCCAGGCCGCGCCCGCGCGGCCGCGTCGCTGACGGCCGTCGAGCACGGCGACGACGCGCGTGGAAAGATCGGCGCGGTTCGCCATCGCGAGCAGCGGCTGGCGCGAGGCCAGCGACAACCGCTTCGCGAGTCCGACGAGTTGGTCGGCGTAGTCGGTGGCTTCAGAACGGCGCAGCACGGCGTCGTCGCACGCGCGTTCGGCCTCGAGGACCAATCGCCGCCAGGCGATCCATAACAGCGGGTGAAACCAATAGGTGGCGCAGGCGGCCCGCGCCAGGCACTGCGTCATCCAGTCGCCGCGCCGGACGTGTTCCAGCTCATGAATCACCGCCCGGCGCAGGTCGTCCTCGTTCCAGGTGTCCGCGTCGGCCGGCAACACAATCGCGGGACGGACGACTCCGAAGGTCAGCGGCCCGGGTGTGGATTCGTGCAGGTAGACGCCGGCGCGCCGGCGAATGCCATTGTCGAGGGCCATGGTGTCGACGATCGCTTGCGCGTGCGGGCACGGGACGCCCGAGCGGCGGAGTGAGCGCATTTGCCACAGGCCCACGGCGATGGGGATGAGGCACAGCGCCGTCCCAAGCGCCCACACGGCGAAGAGCACGGAAGACAAGGACAGGCTGACGGACGGTACCGCCGGACCACTGATATTCGCCGGCGCACCTGGGATCGTCGGGAGAACCGCATCGCCCTCGATCGCCAACGGCGCGGCGGGCCGCGGCGCACCCTGCGGGGCTGCGATCGACACGGGGATGCCGATCGACGGGACGACGGTTGACGCCAGCGGGAGCGCGATCGCGACGCCGAACGTCGCGGCGAGCACCACGTGGCGGACGGCCGCGCGGCTCTTGCGCGCGAGGTGGGCCACGGCGAGCCCGATCGCCGTCGTGACGGTGAGTTTCGCCAGCAGCAGGGCCACCAGGGCCGCGGTCATGACGGCTTCCTTTCTTTGCGGACGCGCTCAATCTGCGCCTTGAGCGCCGCGAGCTCGTCGTCGGTCCACGAGGCTTCGGAGACGAGCGCGGTCATCATCCTGGTCAGCGATCCGCCGAAGAAGGTCTGCAGGTATTGCTGCAGCGCGGTCCGCTGTGCCGCGGCCGGCGAGATCGTGGCCGAATACAGGTAGCGGAGACCATCCTGCTGGTGCTTCAGCACGCCTTTTTTCTCGAGACGCGCCAGCATCACGCGGACCGCGGAGTCGGTGGGTGGGTTGGTCAGGTGGGCGCGGATGTTCTCCGCCGAGGCGCGGTTGCCGAGCTTGAACACGGCGTTCATGATTTCGCGCTCGCGGCGGGTCAAGTGTTCGGTCAGCGGCTTCGGCATCGATGGCGTCCTCTCCCGACGAACTGCGACAACTGTCGCAGCTTATCCGCGACAAATGTCGCATGTCAAGAGGGAAGAGGCGGGGGACCGCTGACGACGCCCCCGCCCCTGCGGAATCGTTACTTGATTGCCGGCGCCGCCGGCACGGTCACTTCGTGATCGGGCGCGTTCCCCTCGTGCGCCTTGGCCGCCTGCGTGAGCGCGTAGGTGCCGCTCAACTGCACGCCCGACTGCTCGCTGGGATCCCAGACTTTACACATCGCGTAGTGCCCGGTCGCATGATTGAACACGAAGATGACCTCGTCGGAGGTGGCCTTCGGATCGGGACTGGCGCCAAGCCCATCTCCCGACACGAACGCGACCTGCCGGCTGGTGTTGGACAGCGTGAAGATCTTCCCTGCGACCGCGCTGATTTGCGGGGCCAGCACGTACGTGCCGGCCGGCATCAACTGCTGGCCGACCTCGAAGGAAAACGTGGTCGTAAAGCGGACCGGCTCGAACAACTGGGCGCGAGCGACCGCGGGCCAGCCCAGTACGAGAGTTGTCAACAGAAATGAGATGCGAACGATCGACTTCATGGTCAGGCTCCTTTCGCCTCTCTACTAATAGAC
>Ga0111539_10003040_pt1 | contig 22223 bp, 19 predicted proteins | sample RhiMethybrSRZTD1_FD_79667 | JGI IMG/M metagenome (GOLD analysis project Ga0111539, IMG submission 79667) | Populus rhizosphere microbial communities from Tennessee, USA - Rhizosphere MetaG P. TD hybrid SRZTD1 (version 2) (version 2) | ecosystem: Host-associated > Plants > Roots > Rhizosphere >...
AGACGCTCAGCACCTCGCCTGACCCGAGCTGGACGCCTGACATCCCCGCCGACCAGGTGTACGACTTCGACCTCGACAAGGCGAAGCAGATCCTCGAGGACGCCGGCTACAAGGACACGAACGGCGACGGTGTGCGCGAGATGCCCGGCGGCGGCAAGCCGCTCAACTTCACGTACTACGTCCGCTCCGACGGCGAGACCGCTCCCAAGATCGCCGAATTCGAGACGGGTTGGCTGAAGGAGATCGGAATCGACACGACCAAGAAGGTCGCCGACGACACCCAGCTGACCGAGATCATCGGCAAGGGCGACTACGACATGTTCTCGTGGGGATGGACGCCGTTCGTGGACCCGGATCCGATGCTGTCGTACTTCACGTGCGACCAGATCGCGAGCGATCCCAAGGACCCGACCAACTACTACAACGACGCCAACTACTGCGACCCGCAGTACGACAAGCTCTACAACAAGCAGAAGGTCGAGCTCGACCGGGGCAAGCGCGAGGACATCGTCCACGAGATGCTCACGCGCTTCCAGAAGTCGGCGGTCTACAACGTGATCTACACGTACCCCGACACGCAGGCGTACGTGAAGGGCAGGTTCGAGGGATTCGTGCGGCAGCCGGCCAAGATCGGCCCGGTGGTCTACTCGAACACGTCGCCGTCGTATGCGCGGCTGAAGCCGGTCACGGCGTCGGCGAGCGGAGATGACGGAGGTAGCAGCGGCGGGATCATCGCGGCGATCGTCGCCGTGGTGCTCGTCGCGGCCGGGGCCGTGTTCTTCATGCGGCGCCGGCGCACGGCCGACGAGCGGGAGTGAGCGCACGCTTCGTCGGGGCCAAGGTCGCAGGGTCGCTCGTCACCCTGATCTTCGTCATCTGCTTCAACTTCTTCCTGTTCCGCGTCGTCGAGGGCGACCCGGTCGCGAACCTCTACCGCGGCCGTAACCTGAGCGAGCAGCAGCGCGACAAGCTCACCAAGCAGTTCGGCCTGGATAAGTCGACCGGCGCCCAGTTCGTCTCCTACCTGAAGGAGACCGCGACGTTCAACTTCGGGCGCACCTACACCGGCAACGCCCCGGTGTGGGAGGAGATCAAGCGCAAGGCCGGGCCCACGATCGCTCTGGTGGGCATCTCGGCAATCCTGTCGGGGGTCTTCGGCGTGCTGCTCGGCATCGCCGCGGCATGGCGAAGACGCACGCGCACCGACTACAGCGTGACGGCGTTCAGCGTCGGCACCTACTCGATGCCGGACTTCTGGCTCGGCATGGTGCTGCTCACGCTGTTCGCCGTCGTGCTCGGCTGGTTCCCCGTGGGCGGGCTTCAGGACGCGGCGTCAGATGCCACCGGACTCCCGAAGCTCGCCGACGAGGCGCACCACATGTTCCTCCCGTGTCTCACGCTCACGGTCGCCTACCTGGGCGAGTACGCGATCATCATGCGCTCGTCGCTGCTCGACACGATGCGCGAGGACTACCTCGTGCTGGCGCGCGCGAAGGGGCTGCGCGACGTGATGGTGCGCAACCGGCACGCGGTGCCGAACGCGATCCTGCCCGTGGTCGCGCTGCTCGCGATCAACTTCGGCTTCGTGCTCTCGGGGGCGATCGCGGTCGAGGCGATCTTCTCGTGGCCGGGCCTCGGCCTGGCCACGTACGAGGCGCTCAAGGGCCCCGACCTGCCGATGCTCCAGGGGCTGTTCCTGGTCTTCAGCGCGTCGGTGATCTTCTTCAACCTGATCGCCGACCTGCTCTACGGTTATCTCGACCCGCGCGTGAGGCCGGCATGAGCGAGGCCGGCGCGGGCGTCATGGAGGTCACGTCCGCGCGCAGGATCGCCTGGCTCCGCCGGCGGCGCGCGTTCGGGCACGCCTGGCGCGAGTACCGCCACCACCTGCCAGGGATGGTCGGCCTCGGAATCCTGGTGCTGGCCGTGGCGATGGCGCTGGCGGCGCCGCTGCTCGCGGACGAGTCCGGCCTGCGTGCGATCAACACCGTCCACAACCCGACCTTCGCCAGCCCTGCCAAGTTCGCGCCGCTCGGCACCGACGCGCTCGGCCGCGACGTGCTCACGCAGTTCATCTGGGGCGCGCGCACCAGCCTGCTGGTGGGCCTCGTCGCGACGTTGCTCGCGGTGCTGATCGGGTCGATCGTCGGCATCGCGGCCGGCTTCTTCGGCGGCAAGATCGGCGGCGTCCTGATGCGGGTCACCGAGTGGTTCCTCGTGATCCCGTTCCTGCCGCTCGCGATCGTGCTGGCGGCAATCCTGGGTCCCTCGGTCCGCAACATCATCATCGTGATCGGGATCACGTCGTGGCCCCAGCCGGCGCGGCTGATTCGAGCGCAGGTGCTCACGCTGCGCGAGCGCGACTACGTGGACAGGAGCCGGGCCCTCGGCGCGTCGAACTGGCATCTGATGTCGCGCCACATCCTCCCGAACGTGTCGCCGCTGATTCTTGCGAACACGACGCTCACCGTGCCGATCGTGATCCTCTCCGAGGCCACGCTCTCGTTCCTCGGGCTCGGCGACCCGCTCAACCCGTCGTGGGGGCAGATGCTCGACGACGCGTTCGAGTCGGGCGCGATCACGGCCGAGGCATGGTGGGTGTTCATCCCGCCGGGGCTCGGGATCGTGCTGGTGGCGCTCGCGTTCACGCTTTGCGGCACGGCGCTCGAGGAGATCCTGGACCCGCGGCTGAGGGACCGGCGCGGATGAGCCTGCTCGAGGTCAGGGATCTGCACGTGACCTACGCGGCGTCGTCCCCGGCGCCGATCCCCGCCGTGCGCGGCGTGGACCTGGCGCTGGACGTGGGCGAGACGCTCGGCATCGCGGGGGAGTCGGGGTGCGGGAAGTCGACCATGGCGTCGGCGCTCTTGCGGCTGCTGCCGAGGGGCACGGAGGTGACCGGCGAGGTGCTCCTCGACGGCGAGGACGTGCTCGACATGAAGCCCGGGCGGCTCCGCGCGGTCCGGTGGACGGAGCTCGCGATCGTCTTCCAGGGCGCACTCCACACGCTGAACCCGGTCCGCCGGGTGGGCGATCAGATCGCCGAGGCGATCCGCCTGCACTCCTCGGGCAACGGGGTGAGCCCCTCCAAGCGCGTGTCGGAGCTGCTTGAGCTGGTGGGGCTGCCGACGCGGCGCGCATCGGCGTATCCGCACCAGCTCTCCGGCGGCCAGCGCCAGCGCGTTCTGATCGCGCTCGCGGTGGCGTGCGAGCCGCGCATGCTGATCGCCGACGAGCCCACGACGGCGCTCGACGTGATGGTCCAGGCGCAGGTGCTGCGCCTCCTCGCGGACCTGCAGCGCGACCTCGGCCTGGCGATCATCTTCATCACGCATGACCTCTCCACGCTCGTCAACATCTGCCGCCGGATCGCCGTGATGTACGCCGGGCGGATCGTGGAGGAGGGGCCGAACGACCGCGTGTTCGCCGACGGCGCCCATCCGTACACCCGCGCGCTCGCCGCGGCGTTCCCCGTGATCGGCGACGCGCGGTTCCGGATGAACCCGTCCGGGCTGCCGGGCGACCCGCCCGACCCGCGCAGCGTGCCGAGAGGCTGCCCATTCCACCCGCGCTGCTCCGAGGCGATCGACGTCTGCCCACGCACCCAGGTCGAGCTGTGGCCGGCGGGCGACGGCCGCGACGCGGCCTGCGTGCACGTATCCGGCTCGCCCGTGGCCACGTGAACGGCTCGCGGAGAGCGCTCGTGGAGGTGCGCGACCTCCACGTGCAGTACCCGGGCGGCCACGACGGCCCCGCGCGCGCGGTCGATGGCGTGAACCTCGACGTGTACGAGGGCGAGACGCTGGCGCTCGTCGGCGAGTCGGGCTGCGGCAAGACCACGCTGGCGCGGGCGATCATGGGGCTTCACCGGCCCACGTCCGGCGAGATCCGCTTCCGCGGCGAGCCGCTCTCGTATGACCGCGACGGCATGCGCGAGCACCGCCGCCGGGCCCAGATGATCTTCCAGGACCCGACCGGGGCTCTCAACGCGCGCCAGACCCTGTACGAGGCGGTGGCGGAGGGGCTCCGCATACAGCGCGTGCAGGGCAACGAGGAGGGGCTCGTGGCCGAGGCGCTGTCGCGGGCCGGCCTGCGTCCGCCGGAGAGCTTTTTCACGCGCTACCCGTACGAGATCTCCGGCGGGCAGCGCCAGCGCGTGATCATCGCCGGCGCGATGGTGCTCAACCCGAGCATGCTCGTGGCGGACGAGCCGGTGTCGGCGCTCGACGCGTCGGTGCGCGGCGAGATCCTGTCGCTCATCCTCGGGCTTGTGCGCTCGGCCGGGATCACCGTGTTCGTCGTGACGCACGACCTCGGCCTGGCCTGGAACGTGGCGGACCGCGTGGCCGTCATGTACCTCGGCCGCATCGTGGAGGACGCACCAGCGGAGCAGCTCCTCACGGACCCGCGTCACCCCTACACGCGCGCGCTCCTGTCCGTCGTGCCGGAGCGCCAGCACATGGAGCCGCAGATCCTGCGCGGCGAGACCCCGGACCCCACGCGCATCCCGGCCGGGTGCCGGTTCCACCCGCGCTGTCCCGTCGTGGAGTCCGGCGAGGCGGCTCGGCTGGGCATCGAGGAACGGTGCCGTGGAGAGGACCCGCAATTCCTTCCGGCGTGCCACGCGGTTCGGTTAGCTTCAGGCGATGGGCACGAGGCTTACCTACACGAGCGGTGACCTCGGCGCGGAGACGGACGCCGCGTTCGAGGAGGCGCTCGAGGCGGCGCGGCGCTCCGACGCCGATCCGAGCCCGCATCTGATCGGAGGCGAGGAGGTCGCTGAGGGCGATCCCTTCGAGAGACGCGACCCGGCTCACACCGACCGCGTGGCGAGCCGGGCGCACGAGGGCGGGCCGGAGCTGGTGCGGCGCGCGGTGGAGGCGGCGCGGGCGGCCGCGCCCGGCTGGGCGGCCACGGACTACGCGGAGCGCTGCCGCCTGCTGCGCGCGGCCGCGGACGGGATCGGCGACCGCCACATGGAGCTCGCCGCGCTCGCGAGCCTCGAGACCGGGAAGTCGCGCACCGAGGCGATCCTCGAGGTGCAGGAGGCCATCGACCTGATCGAGGCCTACGCCGGCCACATGGAGGAGAACGAGGGCTACACCGCGCCGCTGAACAGCTTCGTGGAGGGCGAGCGGAATGTGGATGTGCTGCGCCCCTACGGCGTCTTCGGGGTGATCGCGCCGTTCAACTTCCCGGTGGCGCTCTCGATCGGCATGGCGAGCTCGGCTCTGATCGCGGGCAACACCGTGGTGTTCAAGCCGTCGGAGGAGACGCCGGCCACCGGCGCGGCGCTCGGCGAGGTCATGCGCGGCGCCGGGATGCCCGGCGGCGTGTTCAACCTCGTGCACGGCGGCCCCGAGACCGGCCGCGCGCTCGTGGACGCGGACGTGGACGGGATCGCGTTCACCGGCTCGGCCGAGGTGGGCAGGGAGATCGCGCGGAAGCTGCAGGACGGGCCGTACGCGCGGCCGGCGCTCACCGAGATGGGCGGCAAGAACCCGGCGATCGTCACGGCGAGCGCCGACGTGGACGCCGCGGCCGAGGGCGTGGCACGCTCGGCCTTCGGCCTGTCCGGCCAGAAGTGCAGCGCGTGCTCGCGGGCGATCGTGGCCGACGAGGTCCACGACGAGTTCGTGGACCGGCTGGCGGCGCGCGCGGGCGAGTTGGCGCTCGGCGATCCGAGCGATCCGGGGATGTTCGTCGGGCCCGTGATCAACGAGGGCGCGGTGGAGCGGTACGAGCGCGCGGTGGACGCGGCTCGCCGGGACGGCCGCGTGGCCGCCGGCGGCGGCCGCCCGGACCTGCCCGGCCTGTACGTGGAGCCGACGGTGGTGGCGGATCTGCCGCACGGCCACGAGCTCGAGCGGAACGAGCTGTTCCTGCCGTTCGTGACGGTCACGCGGGTGAGCTCCTTCGACGAGGCGCTCGCCGAGGCGAACGCGCCGGTGTACGGGCTCACCGCGGGCATCTTCACCGGCGACGAGGGCGAGAAGGAGCGCTTCCTGGCCGAGATCCAGGCGGGCGTCGTCTACGTGAACAGGCGAGCGGGCGCCACGACCGGCGCGTGGCCCGGCACCCAGACCTTCTGCGGCTGGAAGTCGAGCGGCTCCACCGGCAAGGGCGGCCTCGGTGCCTGGTACCTCCCGCAGTTCATGCGCGAGCAGAGCCGGACAATCGTGGGCTGAGCTCCGCGAGGAGCTCGCCGAGGGCATCCACGTACCTGTCCACCGAGCGCTCGTCGTGGGCGACGCTCACGTTCCACTCCGGGCCGCGGCCGGCGGTGGTGTAGACGCCGCGGTTCATCAGCCACATCCAGATCAGGTGCGAGACCTCGGCGTCGCCCGCCCATCTGATGCAGCCCTTGCAGCCGAGCGAGACCACCGTGGCCGGCGCGTCCGCCTCCCCGATCGCCCGCCGCACGCCCTCCGCCATTCGCTCACCAAGTCGCTCCAGCTCGTCGTAGGCGGCGGGCGTGAGCACCTGCCGGAGGCTGGCGCTCGCGGCGGCCATGCTGAGCGGGTTGCCGTTGTAGGTGCCCATCAGCCGCACGTCGCCCCTGGCGAGGAGGGGCTCGAAAGCGGCGGTCATGCCGACCGCTCCGGCCGGGAGGCCGCCCGTGAGCGACTTCGCGAGGGTGACGATGTCCGGGTCTCCGCCGAGGCGCTCGACCGCGCCTCCCGCGGCGATCGTGAGGCCGGTCTTCACCTCGTCGAAGATCAAAACGACTCCGTGGCGCCGGGTGATCTCTCGCACGGCCGCGAGATAGCCGGGCTCGGGGAGTGTGAGGCCGCCGCTCGTCATTGCGCCCTCCATCAGCACGGCGGCGGGCTTCGTCTCCTCGATGCCGAGCTCGAGGGCCGCGGCGTCGTTGAAGGGAACCTCCAGGGCGGGTATGTCCGCGTGCCCGTGGTAGGAGCCGGCCATCCTGATCAGCGGCTCGCGGCCCGTCGCCGAGCGGGCGAGCTTGATCGCGGCCATGTTCGACTCGGTGCCCGAGTTGTTGAAGCGCCAGTACGGGAGCCCGAAGCGGCGGGTCAGCTCCTCCGCGACGGCCACCGCCTGCTCGGTGGTCGCGCCGAAGTGGGTGCCGAGCGGGGCGCGCTCCCGCACGGCCGCCACGATCGCCGGGTGCGCATGTCCCTGCACCATGGCGCTGAACCCGTTGTGGAAGTCGAGGTACTCGTTGCCGTCCACGTCCCAGATGCGCGCGCCCTCTCCTCGGTCGATGTACACGGGCCACGGGTCGCTCCCGTGGTAGGACGAGGTCACGCCGGCGGCCAGGGCGCTCATGGCACGCTTCGCCAGCTCGCGCGAGGCGCCCGTGCGCAGGGCGAAGCGCTCGCGCTCCTGCTCATACAGGTCGCCGCTCAGGCCGCGGCTGCCGGGTCCGTCCATGGCTCCCGATCGGCGGGGAAGAGGATCTCGCGGCCGCTGCCGGCGATGGCATCGGCGATGTCGCGGCCGCACATGAAGCCGGGCACGTTCCCCACGCCCGAGTAGCCGCCCGAGACGTACAGGCCGTCGCGCCCGGGCACCTCGCCGACGTAGGGGAGCGAGTCGTCGCTGTAGCCGACCACACCTGCCCACCGGTGGGTGATCTCCGGCTGGACGCCGAGGTCCTCGCGGAGGTAGCGCTCGACCCGCTCCCAGATCAATGGGCTGCCGGCGTCGCTGTCGGTGTAGGAGTCGTCGGCGTCCACGTCGCTGAAGCCGCCCACGAGGATGCGCCCGTCCAGCCGCTGCTGGAGGTACTCGAAGCCCCAGCGGGCGTAGACCATCGTCTCCATCGCGGGTGGAACCGGCGCCGTTGCGACCATGTGCAGGCGCCGTGACCGCACGCGGCCTGCGTACTCGGGCACGAGCACCGGCAGCGCGCCGTCGGCGGCCACCACCACGCTGGCGGCCTTGACCAACCCCTTTGAGGTGATGACCGGGCCCTCGCCCGGCGCTGCCACCGGCCCGCTCACGCGCGTTCCTTCGTAGATCCGAGCACCCGCCCGTTCCGCCGCCGCTGCCAGAAGGCGGTACCAGCGGGCCGGGTGGAGGGCGCAGTCGTGCGGTGTCAGGCAGCCGACCAGCCCGATCCGCTGCAGCGCGGGCGGGAGGTCGGCGCGCTCGATGGTCTCGCCCGGGAACCCGTCCTCGCGGAGCGCGGCGGCGTGGTCGCGCACGTGTTCGGCCTCCTCCTCGGATACGGCCAGCCGGATCAGGCCGATCTGGCGGACGGCGTCGCCCGCGCCGAGCTCCTGCGCCAGGGCGATCACCTCGCGCTGCGCCTCGAGCGTGGCCGCGTACATCGCGCTCGCCCGCTCGGCGCCCAGGCGCTCACGCGCGTCGTTGTGGAAGAGGGCGACGCCGGTGATCAGGAAGCCGCCGTTCCGCCCACTGGCGCCGCCGGCCACGGTGCCGGCCTCGAGCAGGACCGTCTCCACGCCGTTCTCCGCCAGTCGGCGAGCGCAGGACAGCCCACCCACGCCGCCGCCGATCACGCACGCCTCCACCTCGAGGTCGCGGTCGAGCGCCGGCCGCGGCTCGTACGGCGCGTCGAGCCAGAAGGGCGTGGTGCCCGCCGTCACGCGGCCGCTCCCGTGCGCCCCGCGGGACCCCGTCCGCGTTGCCCCGCGGCGTCCTGTCCGCGGCCACCCGCGGCGCCCCGTCCGCGGCCACCCGCGCCGCCTCCGCCCGTGATCGCGGTCACCGCCGTGCGCAGCTCCCGCACCAGCCCCGCCGTCGCCTCGCGTCCCGCCCTCGAGGCGGGCAGCGACACGTTCACCGCCACCGGGCCATCGCCCTGCACCCAGTCGAGCGGAACGGCCACCGAGCAGAGGCCGATCTCGTACTCCTCGCGGGAGAACGCGACGCCCTCGCGGCGAATTCGCTCCAGGTTCGGGCGCAGCTTGCTCCAGCGGGTCACGGTTCGGTCGGTCAGCGCCTCGTATGGCTCGTCACCGGCCGCCGCGCGGGCCGCGTCGTCGTCGAGCTGCGCCAGCAGGCACTTCCCGAGGGCGGTGGCGTGCACCGGGAGGCGCAGGCCCACGTGCGAGCGGAGCGTCAGCAGGTGGCTTCCGGTCTCGCTCAGGAGGTAGAGGACCTCGGTGCCGTCGAGCGTGGCCAGGTTCGCGGTCTCGCCGGTGCGCTCGGCCAGCATCCGCAGCGGCTCGCGGGCAAGGCCGGGCAGCCGCACCGCCGGCAGGAGCCGGGCCGCCCCGAGGCCGAGCCGCAGGCGGCGCGTGGCCGGGTCGCGCGCCAGCCAGCCGCGTTCGGTGAGAAGCTTCACGAGCCGGTGCACGGTCGGCACGGGCAGGCCGAGCCGGTCCGAGATCTCGGTCTGGGTCAGCTCGGGCGACTCGCCGGCGAACAGCTCGAGGATGTCGAGGCCGCGGGCGAGGGTGCCCACGGAGGCTTTGTTCTCATCCTGCGAAAGTTGCTTTCGCATATCGACTTCTGAAAGGATAACCCGCCGATGGGTCGCACGCAGGTGGAGTCGCGCGTGGAGACGCTGCCGTACAGCTGGTACGCCGATCCGGCAATCGCCGCGGCCGAGCGCGACCTGATCTTCCGGCGCTCCTGGCAGTACGCCGGCCACACCGGCGAGCTGAACGGTCCGGGCAGCATGTTCCCGACGCAGGTCGGCGGCCTGCCCGTGGTCGTCGTCCTCGACCGGGAGGGCGAGCTGCGCGCCTTCCTCAACGTCTGCCGCCACCGCGGCACCGTGCTGGTGAACGAGCCGCAGGCGCGCGGCACCATCCAATGCCCGTACCACGCGTGGACCTACGGGCTGGACGGCTCGCTGCGGGGAGCGCCGCGGAGCAGGGAGGAGCCGGACTTCGATCCCGCGTGCCTCGGCCTCGTGTCCGTGCAGGTGGGCACGTGGGGACCGTTCGTGTTCGTCAACCCGGACATGGACGCGCCGCCGCTCGACGCCGCGCTCGGCAACCTGCCGGAGGTCGTGGCCGAGAACGGGCTGGACGTGGACTCGCTCCGCTTCCACAGCCGTGGGTTCTACGAGATCCGGGCGAACTGGAAGATCGCGATCGAGAACTACCTCGAGTGCTACCACTGCCAGCTCAACCACCCGGACTTCGTGAAGGTGATCGACGAGCAGCGCCAGCGGATGGAGGCGGACGGCCTTAGGCTCAGCCAGTTCCCGCCGGTCCACCCGGATGCGTACGGGCCGGACGCGCCGTACGACGTGACCGACAGCGTCCCCACGGCGCAGTACCACATCCTCTTCCCGGCCATGAAGTTCAACGTGAACCCGGGCCGCCCGAACCTGTCGATCGGCCCGCTGTGGCCGGTGGCCACCGACCGCACCGCCGCATGGTTCGACTACTTCTTCGCCGAGGGCACCGACGAGGCCTGGATCGAGGAGATGCTCGCGTTCGACAACCAGGTGGGAGCCGAGGACACGGGACTCGTCGAGGCCGTGCAGCGCGGCGCCGCGAGCGGCGCGCTGGAGCACGGCCGCCTGCTCACCCGCACCGAGCGGCTGATCGGAGCCTTCCAGGACATGGTGCGCGCCCGCGTCGAAGGGGGTCTGACCCCTTAACCGAGGTCGCGGGGCGTTTCGAAGTCCCACTCGCGGTGGCGTACCAGCTCGCCGTCCTCGTAGGCGTCGAGCTCGGTGTGGACGAGGAAGCGCTCCGCGTCGCAGGTCATGACCGAGTGGATCTCGGCGCGGGTCAGCCAGCCCTCGCGGCCCAGCTCGGTGGCGGCCTCGCAGCGGACCTCGGCTGAGAGCGGGTCGTCGGGAAGGATCGAGTAGACCGTCTTGGTCCAGTAGCCGGCCTGGAGGCCGGCGGCGACGAGCCGGTACCGGCCACCGGCGGCCCAGTCGAAGATCAGCTCCGTGCGGCCGGTGGCGAAGTCGCGCGTGACGGTGCGCGACCCCTCGACGGGGTCGAGCTTCTCCACCTCGAGAGCGGGCGCCTGCTCGGGCTCCTCGAAGGGCCGCAGCCGCTCGTCGTCGGGCCGCGGGGGGCGGACCGGCAGCACGAGCTCGCTTTCGCGGGTGTGCACGGCCAGCGTGACCGGCTCGGGCGCCGGCCACAGCCATGGCCAGTACGCCGGCGAGAGAGCCAGCCGGACGCGGTGGCCGGCGGGGATCGCCTGGGCGATCCCGTCGAGCTCGAGCGACACGCGCCCCGGCCTGCCCGGCTCGAGCGGCTCCGGGTGTTCGTGGCCGTTCCGGTGGGTGAGGTTCAGCACCCCGCGGGTCACGAGCAGTGAGCTGCCGTCGGGCGCGACGTCGCAGAGGCGGGCGGCGAGCTGTGCGACGGGGCGGTCGCTCTCGAGCACCAGCTCCACGCGCGCGTTGCCGAGCAGCTCGGTCCGCTCCTCGAGCGGGGCGGAGGTGAAGCAGAGCGCGCGGCCGTCGTCGGCGCGCTGGTCGACCGCGCCCTCGCCGTGCGTGCCGTCCGCGCACCACACGCCGCCGTCGAGGCCGCAGAGGAGATCGGTTCCGACCTCGAGCCGCAGGCCGCCGGTGCCGGGCGCGGGCCGCCCGTCGCCGGAGGCCGGCTCCTCCGTGAGCGTCCCGTCGCCGAGCGTGAGCCGCAACTCCTCCACCTTCGGCGAGGGCCAGCGCTCCTCGGCCACCCAGCGTCCGGGGCGCTCCACCTGCCGCGCCGCCGGCGTGACCGGCTCCTGCATCCACGCGCGCAGGATCGGCTCGTCCTCGACACCGGTGTCCACCCCCTTCAGCCACCGGTCCCACCACCGGAGGCACTCCTGGAGAAAGCCGATCGCCGGGCCCGGCTCCACCTCGTCCGGGAACGCGTGCGACCACGGGCCGAGCAGTCCCTTCGAGGGCGCGCCGAGACCCTCGACCAGTCGGAAGACGGCCTCGGAGTACCCGTCGACCCAGCCGCCGATCGCGTAGACGGGGCACCTGATCGCCGAGAGGTCCTCGCACACCGAGCCCTGTTTCCAGTAGTCGTCGCGGCGCTGGTGGCGAAGCCACTCGTGCTCGTAAGGCTCGACCCGGTCGAGGCGCTCGAGCCACATCTCGCGCCACTCCGGGCCGGCCACCTCGGGATCGGGCGGGATGGCGTTGAACGACAGCATCGACGCTCCCCACGAGAGCATCTCGAGCGCGAGCACGGCGCCGCCGCGGTAGTGGACGTCGTCGGCATACCGGTCGTCGGTCGAGCAGAGGCTGATGACGGTCTTCAGCTGCGGCGGGGCGTGCGCGGCCACCTGCAGTCCGTTGAAGCCGCCCCACGAGATGCCGAACATGCCGGCGTCGCCGGTGCACCACGGCTGGGCCGCGATCCACTCGAGCACCTCGAGCGCGTCCTCCTGCTCCTGGGGCAGGTACTCGTCGGGCAGGATGCCGCCCGACTCGCCCGAGCCCCGGATGTCCACGCGCAGCACGGCGTATCCATGGCCCGCGAAGTAGGCGTGGCGCGGCTGGTCGCGCGTGGCCGTGCCGTCGCCCTTGCGGTAGGGGAGGTACTCCAGGATCGCTGGCACGGGATCGGCGTCGGCGTCCTCCGGGAGCCAGATCCGCGCTCCGAGGCTGATGCCGTCCGACAGCGGGATCCAGACGTGGTCGAGCACCCGCACCGGGCGCGGCAGGTCCGTGACGACCCTCATCGGGGCTGAGGTGCTCCGCTCAGCTCGCCGGCGTGCTCGTCGAGGCCGGGCGCCGGGCGGCCGGAGGCGGTGGGCGCGCCGTCCACCTTGAAGGGGCTGCCCAGCAGGCGCACGGGGCCGACCCCGGGCTGGACCACCGTCTGGACGAGCCCGTTCGCGCTCACCTGGGGGTCGTCGAACAGCTGGTCGAGTGCGCGCACCTCGCCGGCGGGCACGCCGCGATCCGCCAGCTCGCCCACGGCCTCCCTGACCGTGAGCCCCGCGAAGCCGGCCTCCACCGCTCGCACGTGAGCCGCCCTCCGGTCGCGCTCGGCGGCGTCCGCGGGCGTGGCCTGCGGGTTGTCCACGAACGGATCGCGGAGGTCGAGCAGCTCGCACACCCGCAGCCGCTGCACGACGTTGAGGCAGGCGAGCGCCACGAAGCCGTCCGCGCACGCATGCGCGCGGTAGTACGGGTCGAGCGCCTCGCCGAGCTCCACCCGCGCCGCCGCTCGCTCCAGGTCCGGCCGGCCCGCGAACGGGCTTCCGTTTTCTCGCCCGTCGATGGAGTCGACGGACACGAAGCGCTGCGCCTGCAGCGCGAGCGCCGCGCCCAGCAGGGACACCTCCAGCTCCGGCGCGCTCTCGTCGCGGCCGAGGAGGCCGGCCGTCACCGAGAGCGCCGCCAGCAGGCCGGCGGTGAAGTCCGCGAGGGCGAGGCCGCCCGTGCGGCGGGGCACCACGTCGCCGGGCCGCGGGTCGGCCAGGAGCAGGCCGGACAGGGCCTGGCCGATCAGGTCGTAGGCGGGCCGGCCGGAGTCCGGACCGTCGCTTCCGAAGGCCGAGACGCAGACGATCACGCACCGCGGGTTCACGTCTCGGACGCTGTCGCGGTCGAGGCCGAACTCGCGCGCCCGGTCCGGCAGGCAGTTGTGCACGAGCGCGTCGGCGCCGGCGATCAGCTCGCGGCTGCGCCCGCGTCCCTCCTCCGACTTGAGGTCGAGCGCGATCGACCGCTTGCCGCGGTTGAGCGCGTAGAAGTACCGGCTCTCGCCCGGCTGGAACGGGTCGTACCGTCGCCACTCGTCGCCGCGCGGCGGCTCGACCTTGACCACGTCGGCACCGAGGTCCGCGAGCAGCATCGTCGCGAACGGGGCCGCCACGTACTGCCCGTAGTCGAGCACGCGCAGGCCGGCGAGCGGAAGGGCGGAGCTCACAGATCCCACGCGGCGAGGACCGCGTCGTTCCACGAGCGCGTCGAGCGGCTGCGCCGGTACGCGCGCTGGAGCGGAAACTCCATCGTGAAGCCGAGCGCGCCGGTCACCTGCATGCAGATCGTCACGGCACGCTCCGCGGCGTCGCCCGCGTGGGCGAGCGCGTCCATGCCCGGAGCGTCGGCGGTGAGCACGGTGAGCCCGTCCACGAGCGTCGCGGCATCGGCGAGCATCTGCTGCACCGGCTCGAGCGCCGACAGCGGACCGCCGAACGCCCGCCGCGACCGTGCGTGCTCCACCGCGAGCCGCAGCGCCTCCTCGGACAGCCCGGCGATGTAGCCCGTCGACGCCGCGACCCACGCCGCCATCCGGCGATCCGCCTCCTCGGCGGCGAGCCTGCGCTCGCCCGACACGCGGACGCTCGCGACTCCGAGGGCGTCGGTGTACGGCACGGCGGTGGCCTCCTTCGCAATGCCGTCGAGAATCGCACCCGATCGTGGCTCCGCGGTGACGGCTCCCGGGGTTGCGTAGCGCGCCAGCCGGCCCGCCTTCAGCGCTCCGCCGAGCAGCGCGTCCACCGGCGCCAGCGGGGCGAACGCCCGGCCGAGAGCGGAGCCGGCGGGGGCGGCCAGGGGGAGGAGGTCGCCGTCGCGAGCGAGCTCGTCCCAGCCGGCCTCCCTCAATGCCTCGTCGAGCGCTCCGTTCGCGTCGGATGCGGCCGCGCCCGGCGTCCACGGGTCCGGCTGCTCGTGCCGGGCGGCGAGTGCGGCGACGGTCGCCGCGAACTGGGCGGCCTCGTCGGTCGTGGACTCGGCCACGATGCTCACGCCGCGCATCCCAGGCCCTGGCGGGCGATCACGCGCTTCTGGATCTCGGACGCGCCGCCCGCGATCGAGCTGCCCGCCGTGGAGCGGGTCACGCCCGCCAATCGCCCCTCGCCGATCGAGACCGGGCCCGACTCCACCAGCGCGCGCGGGCCGAGCAGACGCGTGCCCGCATCCGCGGTCCGCTTCGCGAGCGTCGACATCGACAGCTTGGCCATCGCCGCGGCCGCCGCGGCCGGCCGTCCCTCGGAGATCAGCCTCACCGCTCTCCGGCCGAGCAGGCGCGCGGCCTGCGCCTCGCCGCGCAGCCGGCGTAGCTCGAGCGACGCGCCGTCGCCCCCCGCGAGCGCCGCCTCGATGTCCTCGAGCACGCGCAGCACGATTCCGATCTTCTCGCTCGTCACCCGCTCGTGGTCGAGGGTGCTCATCAGCACGCGCCAGCCGCCGTTCTCCTCGCCCACCAGCTGCGCCGCCGGTACGGACACCTCCTCCAAGAACACCTCGTTCAGCACTCCTCCGCCCACCACCTCGATCCCGCGCACCTCGATCCCGGGCGAGTCCATCTCCGCCACGAGCACCGACACGCCCCGGTGCGGCCGCGCGGCCTCGGGGTCCGTGCGCACGGCCAGGTAGATCCAGTCCGCGACCTGGGCGCTCGACGTCCAGATCTTCTGGCCGGACACCACGAAGCGGTCGCCGTCGCGCCGCGCGGTCGTCCGGAGCGCCGCGAGGTCCGAGCCGGCCTCGGGCTCCGAGAAGCCCTGGCAGAACACGAGCCGCCCGGCCGCGATCTCGGGCAGCAGCCGCTCCTGCAGCTCGGCTGGCGCATGGTCGAGCATCGCGTTGCCGATCGTCTTCACCGACAGCAGGTAGCTCGACAGCGGCAGCCAGTGGTAGCCGAAGCGCTCCTCCGCCGCGACCGTCAGCAGCGGGTCGAGGCCGCGCCCGCCGAACTCCTCCGGCCAGTGGAGCCCGATCCACCCAGCGTCTCCCATCGCGCCGTACCCGGCGCGCGAGTCGCCGTCGGAGGGCATCCCCTGGAAGCGGTTCTCGTCCTCCGCGGACAGGCGCGTGGCCAGCTCCGCCCCGAAGCGGTCGGCCTCCGACGTGATTTCACTGAGTGAAACCACCTTTCATTGATGCTACGGGGAGCCGAAAGCCGGGTCAACCACGCCGCTTGCGGCGCTTCTTCTTCTTGCTGACCGGGTGCGGCCGGTTCACCGGCGGCGCGACCTCGACGCCCTCCGGCTCGGTCTCGGCGTCCTGCCCCTTGTTGCGGCGGACCAGCACGAAGCGCAGGCCCACGAGCGCGCCAATGGCGCCGATCTTGAGCGCCCCATACGCGGGGCTCCCGGGCGTGAGCGGATGAATCGCGGCAGGTGAGACCAACGCCACCATGACGCGTCAGGGTAGCTGGGCCGGCACGTCCTCGGCCTCGGACTCCTCGACCCCATCGGTCGCCTCGTCCGGCTCGCTCCTGGTGAGCACGCGGACGGCGTCGGGCGGCAGGCGCAGGGAGACGGCCGCGCCCGGCTCGAGGTCGGCGCTGGCGGCGCTGCCGTCGTTCGGCACCATCGCTCTGAGCAGCTCGCCGCCGAGCACGCGGACGTGCACCTCGTAGGAACCGCCCAGGAAGACCGACCGCTCCACGATCCCAGGCAGGCGGTCGTCGCCCTGGTTGGCATGGGGCTCGAGCACGATCCGCTCGGGCCGGATCATCACCTTCACCTCGCCGCGTGCGTCGGTCGCGCCCTGCTCTGCCCTCAGTTTGCGGCCGCCCACCTCCACGGTGCAGGCCGCGCCGTCCTGGCCGAGCGCCGTCGCGTCGAGCAGGTTCGACACACCCAGGAAGTCGGCGACGAAAACCGTGTCCGGCTCCTCGTAGATCTCCTTGGGCGACGCCGCCTGCTCCACGCGGCCTCTGTACATGACCGCGATCCGGTCGCTCATCGTGAGCGCCTCGCTCTGGTCGTGGGTCACGAAGATGAACGTGATCCCGAGCTCGGCCTGGAGCGCCTTCAACTCGACCTGGAGGTTCTTGCGCAGCTGCGCGTCGAGGGCGCCCAGCGGCTCGTCGAGCAGCAGCACCCGCGGTCGCAGCACCAGCGCGCGGGCCAGCGCCACCCGCTGCTGCTGCCCGCCCGAGAGCTGGTCCGCCTTGCGGCCCGCGAACTCAGCCATGTCGACCATCTCGAGCGCGTCCCTGACCCGCGTGGCGCGCTCCTCCTTGCTGAGCTTGTGGTACTTGAGGCCGAACGCCACGTTCTTCGCGACGTCGAGATGCGGGAACAACGCGTAGCTCTGGAACACAGTGTTGACGTTGCGCTGGTGCGGTGGAACCCGCGCGACGTCGTTGCCGTCGAGCAGGATGCGCCCGCTGGTCGGACGCTCGAAGCCGGCGATCATGCGCAGCGTCGTGGTCTTCCCGCACCCGGACGGGCCGAGCAGCGTGAAGAACTCGCCCGGCGGCATGTCCACGTCGATGCCGTCCACCGCGACGACGTCTTCGAACTTCTTGCACAGCTCCTCGAGGCGGATCTCGCCTTCCATCAGACCTCCATCGTCGCCAGCGAGGCTGCCTCGTCCCGCCCCGCGAAGCGGCGGTAGACGTAGTACGCGAAGGCGAGCGTCAGCAGTGTGATCAGCAGGTTCACCGTGGCAATCGCGTTCAGCGCCGGTGTCGGGGCGCCGCGCGCGCTCGAGTAGAGGAGCATCGACACGGTCGTGGTGCTCGCGTCACTCGACAGGTACTGGGTGACCACGAAGTCGTCGATCGAGACCGCGAACGCCACGGCCGCGCTCGCGACGATCGCCGGCGCGAGCAGCGGCAGCAGGACGCGGAAGAACTGGTCGCGGCGGGGGGCGCCGAGGTCCGCCGCCGCCTCCTCGAACTCGGGGCCGATCGAGACCAATCGTCCGCGCACGATCACGACCACGTACGACAGCGTGAACGTGATCTGGCCGATTGCCTGCGCGTCGGTCCCGAGGCCGATCCCGCTGAACACCTGCAGGAACAGCAGGAGCAGCGCAACCCCCATGACGATCTCGGGCGTCACGAGCGGCAGGAGCATCAGCGAGTTGACCGAGCCACTGCCCCGCCCGCGCCAGCGCTGCAGACCCAGGGCCAGCGCGACCCCGAGCGGCGTGGCGACGGCGACGCAGATCACCGCCAGCAGCAGCGTGTGCCCGAGCGCGTCCCGCAGGGCCGGATCGTGGAGCACGCTCCCGGTCTCGCCCGTGAACCAGCGGGTCGAGAATCCCTGCCAGGTCGTGCGCGAGCGCCCGTTGTTGAACGCGAACGCGATCGCGATCAGCACCGGGACGACCGACCAGACGATGTAGCCGCCGGTGATCAGCGCGAGGAAGCGCGGCTGCCCCCAGGGATTGCGCAGCCGGCTCATGTCGTCTGGGCGGTCGTGCCCGCCCGCCGGGTCGTTCGCAGGTAGTAGAACATCAGCCCCAGGAGGAACACCGACAGGAGCAGCGTCAGCGCCGCACCCGTCACCTTCTCCGACCCCTGGCGCATGAACTCGTCGATCTGGTTGCCCATCATGTTCGTCTGGGTCGACGCGGAGACGAGATCGGCGGTGTAGTAGTCGCCGAACATCGGCAGCGAGATCAGCACGGCGCCGGCGAGGATGCCCGGCACGGACAGCGGCAGCGTCACGCGGAAGAACGCGCTGGCCGGGCTCCCGCCGAGGTCGCGGGCCGCCTCTATGTGGCGGCGGTCGATGCGTTCGATCGCGACGAACAGCGGCAGGATGAAGAACGGGATGTAGCCGTACAGGAGCGCGAGGATCACCGTGGTGGGCTGGCCGTTGAGCCAGCCACCGGGCTCGTCGAGCAGCCCCATCGTCAGGAACAGCTTCTCGATGCCGACGCTGTGGAGGACATCCGAGCCGATTCCGTCCGGGGCCAGCAGGTTGATCCACGCCAGCATCCTCATCAGGTAGTTGATCCACAGCGGGAGGATCAGGGCGAGGAGGATCGCTCCCCTCCAGCGGCCGGCGTGGCGGGCCGTGAAGTACGCGACCGGGTATCCGATCAGGAGCGACAGGGCAACGGCGATCGCCACGAACTCGATCGTCCGGATCGAGACCTTCAGGAACGGGCCGCCGCTGAAGAAGTTGTCGAGCGTGTCCAGGACATAGCCCACGTTCCAGTCGAGCGGGTTCCAGTGCGGGATCGGCTGCGACAGGGTGTCCTGGTTGCCGAAGGCCACCGCCATCACCGCGTAGAAGGCGACCAGGAAGAACACCGACAGCCATGCCACGCCGGGCAGGGCCACAAGCCGCCACGTCCAGCGAGAGCGCATCAGCCGGCCTTGAACTTCGACCAGGCGTCATCCCAGAACCGCTGGCCGGCGACGCTCAGCTGCAGCAGCTCCTGGTTCGCCGCGAACTGGTCGGGGCGCACGACCGCCTGCTGGAGGCTCTTCGGGATCAGGGCCTGCTTGAGAAGCGTCTCCGCGTCGATCCCGTTCTGCGGCGGCGTGTAGCCGGTGAAGTTGACGAAGTTGTCGTAGGCGCTCTTCTCGTCGAGCATGAAGTTGATGAACTCGTGCGCGAGCACTTGCCGCTTCGACGTGCGCCCGATGCAGAGGAAGTCGTTCTGGACGACGCCGTTCTCCTCCGGCCCCCAGAACGAGAGCACGTCGGCCTTGACGCCCTTGGGCATGTAGTAGAACGCGGCCGACAGCAGGTCACCGGACCATGAGTGATGGAGCACCGTCTTGGCCTCCGGCAGCGTCTGGTAGTCGGTGATCGTCACCTTCGGGTTGCAGATGCCGCTGAGCTCGGACAGGTCGCTCTGGGCCTTCTCGACCAGCTTCTCGTCCTCGGTGTTGAGGTCCGCCCGGACTCCCTTCCGCATCGCGTCGCGCTGCATCGGCATGCTGAGCGCGTCGCGGCGGTCGTCGAGGATCCCGACCTTGCCGCGGTAGGCCTGGGCGTGCCAGAAGATGTCCCAGGGCACATCCATGCCCGCGACGTCCTCCTTGAGCTTGTCGTTTCGCCAGCCGATGCCGTCCATCCAGACGACGTACGGAACCGTGTAGCGGCTGCCGCGGTCGTAGAACGGGTCCGCGAGCGGTGCCCAGACGTTCTTCTCGAGGTTCGGCAGGTACGAGTGGTTGAGCGGCGCGAGCAGCTTCTGCGCGATCAGGTCCACGACGTTCGCGCCGGTCAGCCCGACGATCAGGTCGAAGTCGACCGCGCCGGAGGCCAGCTTGGCCACGGCCTCCTCGGCCGAGTTGTAGGTGGCGATCTGGACCTTGGTCCCGAACTGCTTCTGGAAGCGCTTGATCGTGACCGGGTCGAGGTAGTCCGCGTAGTTGTAGATCCGCAGCGGCCCCTGCTCGGGGCTGCGACCGTCCTTGACCGGCTTGTTCTCGTCCGTGATCGCCCAGGTCACGGAGTTGTCGGTGCGGGGGAGCGGCAGCCCGCCCGGCCCGGTCGGCTTCTGGACGACGAGCTCGGCGGCCGCGCCGGTGGCGCCGGCCGCCTCCGCGCCCACCGGGGTGGTGGTGTTCTCGCACGCCGCGAGCCCGGCCGCGACGCCAGCGCCGGCGACCGCGCCGGCGGCCCCTCGGGCGAACTGGCGTCGGCTGATGCCGGGTTTGTCCTTCGGATGCGCCACTGCGACTCCTCCTCCGGGGCGCAGTCTAAGCGCGCGACGGAGTCTCTCGCCAGCTACGTTTGTGAACCTTCCGATGGCCGAGTGCTTTGACGTGATCGTCGTCGGCGGCGGCTTCGCCGGGGTCACCGCGGCGCGCGAGTGCGCGCTGCAGGGGCAGCGGACGCTGCTGCTCGAAGCCCGCGACCGGCTTGGGGGACGCACCTGGAGCTCGGAGTGGAACGGGTTTCCGATCGAGTACGGCGGCGCGTGGGTGCACTGGCACCAGCCGCACACGTTCTCGGAGCTCACCAGGGGCGGACTGTCGGTCACGGTGAGCGACGACACGGGTCGCGCCCACTGGCACGTGGATTCTGAACGGCGCAGCGGGACGATCGAGGAGCGCGACAGCATCGCCCGCCGCGGCTGGGACCGCTTCGTCGACGGCGTCCGCGAAGCTTTGCCGCAGCCGCACGCCCCGCTGAGCACGCTTCCAGAGCTCGCCCGGTTCGACCGGCTTTCGATGGCCGACCGGCTCGCCGAGATCGAGCTCGACGAGGAGGAGCACGACGTGCTGGCCGCGGAGCTCGAGTCGGTGGCACACGGCAGGCTCTCCGAGGCCGGGACGGTGGCGATCCTGCGGTGGCACGCGCTGTCCGGTTACTCCCTCGAGCTCACCCAGTTCACGGGAGGCCGCGTGACGATCGACGGAGGCACCGTTGCGCTGCTGGGCGCCATCGCCGGCGCCGCGGAGTTCGAGCAGCGGCTTTCCACCCCGGTCGCGGCGGTGGTCCGTGACGGCGAGCGCGTGGAGGTGCACACGCGAGGGGGCGAGGAGCTCGTCGCGGGCTCCGCGATCGTGGCCGTTGCGCTGAACGCGCTCGGCGGGATCGAGTTCCGCCCCGCGCTGCCGGAGGACAAGCAGCGGGCGATCGAGCTCGGCCAGGCCAGCCGAGGGATCAAGGTGATGATCCACGCGCGGGGCGAGGCCGTGCAGCAGAGCTCGATCCGGTTCGAGCATCCCTTCGGCTACCTGAGCAGCGAGGTTCTGCGCGACGACGGGACGCAGCTGATGATCGGCTTCGGCTTCGATGCCGAACGCTGTGATGCGACCGATCTGGCCGGCATGCAGGCCAGTCTCGACGAGACGCTGCCCGGCTACGAGATCCTGGACGTAGCGGCGCATGACTGGCTCGCCGATGAGTTCTCCCGCGGCACCTGGGCGATCCATCGCCCCGGCTGGTACGAGCATCATCACGCCGCGATGCGCCGGCCGGAGGGCAACGTGATCCTCGCCGGCTCCGATCTCGCGAATGGGTGGGCCGGGTTCATCGACGGGGCGATCGAGTCCGGTCTGCGGGCCGGCGCCTGGGCCACTCGGCGCTGATGCCGAACGCGAATCGCGCCCCCGGGTGGGGGCGCGATTCGGGTACGGCTGTGGTGGTTTGTCGGGTTACGCGGTCGCGGGCACCACCTCCGGCTCCGGGCTCACCGCCGGCAGCCAGCCGAGCTTCGTCGGCAGGTACCAGTTCCAGTCGCCGAGGAGCTTCATCGTGGCCGGCAGCAGGATGCCGCGGATGATGGTGGCGTCGATCAGGACGGCGGCTCCGAGGCCGATGCCGAGCTGCTGCATCTGCGCCTCAGGCGACAGCGCGAACATCGAGAACACGCCGACCATGACGACCGCCGCGCTCGTGACCACGCCGGCCGTGCTCCTGATCCCGTGAGCCACGGCGTCGCCGGTGCTCATGCCGCGATCGAATGCCTCACGGACCCGGGTGAGGATGAACACGTGGTAGTCCATCGACAGCCCGAACAGGACCACGAACAGGAACAGCGGCAGCCATGCGGCGATGGGGCCCTCGGTCAGGCCGATCGACTTGCCGAGCCCGTGCTGGAACACCAGGGTGAGCAGGCCGTAGGCGGAGCCCACGGACAGCATGTTCAGCGCGATCGCCTTGAGCGGAATGACGATCGAGCGGAAGGTGACCAG
>Ga0111539_10003041_pt1 | contig 22221 bp, 11 predicted proteins | sample RhiMethybrSRZTD1_FD_79667 | JGI IMG/M metagenome (GOLD analysis project Ga0111539, IMG submission 79667) | Populus rhizosphere microbial communities from Tennessee, USA - Rhizosphere MetaG P. TD hybrid SRZTD1 (version 2) (version 2) | ecosystem: Host-associated > Plants > Roots > Rhizosphere >...
CTGGTACGTCATCGTCTGGGTCGTGCTGGGCGTGTACGCGTGCCTGGACGGGCGCAACTTCGGCGCCGCCGCGCTGCGGCCGGTCGTCGCGAGGGATGCGGCCGAGCGCCGGCAGGTGCTGGACGCGATCGGGCCCCTGTGGACCTGGCACGAGGTGTGGCTGGTCGCCGCCGGCGGAAGTCTCCTGATGGCCTTTCCGACCCTGCTGGCCACGGCCTTCGGCGGCTATTACCTCGCGCTGTTCGTGGTCCTCTGGACGCTGATCCTGCGCGGCATGGCGCTCGAGGTCGGCGCGCACCTCCCCCATCCGCTCTGGCAGCAGTTCTGGGGTTTCGTGCTCGCCGCGTCGAGCGCGCTGCTGGCCCTGCTGCTGGGCGTGACGCTCGGCAGCATCGTGCGCGGCGTCCCGCTGGATGCGCGGGGCGACTTCAGCCTGCCGCTCTTCACCGACTTCGGCGTGCGCGGCGAGGTCGGCCTGCTCGACTGGTACACGCTGTCCGCCGGCGTGCTCGGCCTGCTGGTGCTGGTCGCCCACGGGGCCACGTACCTGATGCTCAAGACGTCCGGAGCCGTCCGCGACCGCAGCCGAGTGGCCGCGCGGCGGAGCTGGCTGGCGGCGCTGCTGCTCGGCCTCGTGTTCGCGGCCGAGACGCGCGCCGTGCGTCCCGACCTCTGGTCCGCGCTGGGCGCCCGGCCGTTCGCGCTGCTGTCCCTCGCCCTGATGCTGGCGGGCGGCCTCACGATCCTGAGCGGCTTCCGGAAGCAGCTCGACCGCCGCGCCCACGTCGGCTCGTGCATGCTCATCGCCGGCATCGTGGCAGTGCAGGCCACCGCGAGCTTCCCGGTCCTGCTGCACTCCACGCTCGACCCCGCCGATTCGCTGACGGCCTGGCAGGCCGCAGCGCGGCCCGAGAGCCTGGCCATCGCGCTGGCGTGGTGGGCCGTGGCGGCTCCGCTCGCGGTGTCCTGGGCTGTCTGGGTCGGCCGGTATTACCGCGGCCGCGCCACGACCGCTCCGGAGAGTGGCGGCGCGTAGCTGCTCAGCCCAGCAGCACCTCGAACACGTGGTAGCCCCAGGCGGGCATGTCGAGATACAGCCCGCACGAGCGCACATCATTTCCTTCGCGCTCGTAGACGGCAGATCCCATCAGGTCGGTCAGTCGCGCAGACTGGCCGGCCAATTCGGCGAACGGCAGGCGGACATAACACTGGCTCTGATGGTCCGCGAAGTTCACCGTCACGAGCACGCGATCGCCGTCGCTTCCCCGCCAGGCGAACATCACGAAGTAATCCCACGTCCAGTTGCCTTCCCATGCCGGAGCGCAATGGAGCAGCTGCCATTGGCCGTCGCGAAGAGTTGGGCGGCGAAGTACAGAGAGCAGCCGGTCGTAGAACTGGTGTAACGCTTCGTTCGTCGATTCGATTGGCGCACGGACCAGGTGTGGCGAGATGCGTTTCAGTCGCCCACCAAATTGTCCCTGGTGCAAGAAGCGCAGCCCCGGCGAAAGAAACGTGATGACTGCTGCCGCCTGGTGAATCGCTGGAGGAAACGTCGCGGCGGCGCGCGGCTCGTCGTGGTTCTCGAGAAACCGGGCCAGCTTGTCCTGGTAATCGAATCCAGCGTGGAAGTGCTCACGCACCGGCCGGGCATGCCCCTCGCGCAGGCGGTCGTACAGCCTCTTGTCGTACGCGTAGTTGAAACCCTGCTGCTGCAGCGTCCACTCGAGATCCCAATAGACCTCCGCCATGAAGCAGAAGTCAGCCACCTTCTCTCGAACACAGCGGATCGCCCTCGGCCAGAACGGCTGCGGCCGCCGGCCCCACGTTCGCTCGAACACGTCCGGGAGTACGAGCATCGCCATGTCGCAGCGCACGCCGTCACATTGACCGGCAATCTTCATCAGCGCCGCAATCATCGCGCCCTGCGTCGTCGGATTGCTGTAGTCGAGTTGCAGCGTGTCCGGCCAGCCTGGAAAGTACGGGTCGCGGCCGTGAGCCAGGATCACGTCGCCGTCCGCGCGCGCGATCCGCGTGTAGTTGTGCGGCGCGTGCTCGAGATCGGCCTCGGTTCCCTGGATGTAGTACTCAGGATCGACCTGAGCCCAGGGATGGTCGAGACCGGTGTGATTCGGTACGAAGTCGAGCATCAGCTTCAGGCCGCGCGTGCGCAGCCGGCCGCGCAGACGCGCGAGCGCAGCATCGCCTCCCAACCGCTGATGCACGGTGTAGCCGGTGATCGCAAACCCTGACCCCGCGACATCTTCTTCACGAAGATCGGTCAGCGTCTCCTCGAATTCCCTTCGCCATTCAAGTTTGCCGCGGGAGACACGCTGCCCCGCTGGACCGGTCTGCCAGACACTCAATAGCCAGATCCAATCGAATCCCATCGCAACGAGCCGATCGAGCTCGGTGTCAGGAATGTCGTCGAGCGTGGCCGATCGCCCCAGGCCGCGAGAAAGCTCGGTCAGCCAGACTCTCGTATTGATTTGATAGAGCGACGCGTATCGGGTTGCAGGATTGTGATGCTGGTCGCGAGACAAATCACTGTACCCGGCGCCAGGATGAGTCGGGATTGTAGGCCGTCATCTTTCGCGCAGTGGCGTCCGTGCCCGCTCCGAGATCCTTTTCATGGACGATGCCGTCCTGATTGACGATAAAGGTCATGACGCCGGTCACGTCATATTGAGCCGGCCACGCGACCAGTGCGAATCCGCCGGACATCATGCCCTTGACGACGTACTGCTTCGGGCCGCCGGCTGCGGCAGATCCCTGTGACGTCAGGATCTTGAAGTAATAGCCATTGTAGGGTGATGGTTGCGAGCGATCGCCACCCACCGCCCGACCTTCTGTCGCCGCCTGCGCGACCAGATCCCCGAGTGGACTTCGCTTCTGACCCTTTTTCACCGGCCAGTACAGACCGTTTTCCTTCCCGGGATCGCTGGCGAACTTCGTGGCGTGTACGCCGGGGGGGTTCCCGTCATGGCCCTGTTCCGCGTAGCGTAGTTGCGCGGTCACGTACGCATGGGCTGTGGCAATGGCGGCGAGCTCGTTGCGCCCGACCCGCCGCGCGATCACCTCTTCCTTCCCCGCCGCCGTATCAAAGTGCCACCCGGTTCCCGCCTTTACGATCGGTACAGGAAACGGCCAGTCCTCGTTGCCAATCACGAGCGTCTTGGAATCCGGCGTCGTATCCTCGAGATGCCACTTTTCGGCCACCGCGACGGTGAACACCTGTCGGTTCTGGCGAGCGGTCGCGGGATCCGAGGATTCGATCAACTCCTTGCCCTCTGGCCCGAAAATAGCCACGAGATCGTCGACCTTCCCCGCCTTGACCGTGTCGATCAGCGCCTTGACGGCTTCTTCAGGCGACGCAAACTGACGGGCCGCCTGGGCCGCGGCACTGCTCGAAAACGAGGGAGCTGCTACCAGCGCGCACGTGCACCAGACGACGAGGCTCGGCCAGATGACCCTGCGGACGTTGCCCGATCGATTCTTCATGCCCATGTCGACCACCTTTGCAAACGCGTAGGTCATCGCCGGCGCCCACCGCCGCTAAGCGAAGCTCCTCCACGCGACGCAGCGCTGCTGCGGCTTGCCTGCCCTCGAGAACTGGTGGCGCGTTGCGAGGAGCCGCTCGAGTAACCGGAGAAGGCGTCCGAGCTCCGTTGCGTGGACTGAGTCGCCGCCGTCCCGCTGCTGTAGCCGCGAGCCTCTGTGCTTCCAGTGCGACTGCGCTGCGTCGAGGCGCTCTGCGTCGAGGCACCCTGTGTCGAGGTGCGTTGTGACTGCCGCTCCTGAGACCGCTGCTGTGCCTGCTGCTTCTGCGCGTCGGTCGCCTGCCGTCCACTCTCCTGCCGGTTCTCCTGACGTTCGGTGCGCTGCTCCTGGGTATTCTCACGGCGGTCGGTTCGCTCCTCGGCGAGATCCTCGCGGTGATCGATATAGTCCTCGCGCGCGTCCTCCCGGTGGTCGTAGTAGTCGTCCCAGGCGTTGGCATACATGTAGCCGCCACCGTGCCAGCCATATGGACCGTAGTAGTAGTTGTTGTCCATGGCCGCGCCGATCGCAATGCCGGCAGTAAACCCAATCAGGCCGGCCGCGACCGCGACATCGGCATCGTTATCTTCCTGAACGATCACGGTCGTCGTTGGAGGTTGCGTGTAGACGACCTGCGGGTTGTATTGCGGGACGTAGACGATCTGCGGATTCGTCGGCTCGATGACGATGACCTGCTGCCCGGATTCGGTCGTTTTCGTCTGGACCTCCTGCTGCGGCGTGCTTTTGAGCGTCCCGACGCTCGCCGCTTGCGCCCTCAATCGTTGGATGCTGTCGAACAACGCGTTCCGATCGTTCGTGAACCACTGTCCGAGCGATCTCGTCCACTCGATGTTCTGCGCCATGTACGTGACGACCTGCGGGAATATCGCCAACGCGACATAGCTCGCGTCAAACCCCGCCTTCACCGCGGCGTTCTGAAGCTCGGTGCCTTTCAGATTGGTGCTCAACCGCAGAAACTGGTCGAGCTCGGACACCTTTGCGGGATCGACCGCGCTCATCATCATTTGCGCCAGGAGCGGATCCGGATAGAGCGCGATCGGCGCGAGCATCTGATCGAGCGTGCCCGTGACCGGCTGCTGCGCCGTTTGCTGCGCCGCTGAGCCACAGGAGACGAACAAAAGCGCCAAGAGGGCGATCATGCGTTTTGCCATATAGACCTTGCCAGCTTCGGAAGAGCACGTGCCATGCCGGAACGCCGGGGTCAGGGCCCGGGCGCTAACTCGTTTAGATCGAAAGAAGTTGACTGATTTCGACAATCAATGACCGCGGCTTCGCCGCTCCATTTCGTGGGAGACCCTCCTAAATGCCGGAGGCGAACGGAGGTTGCGGAGGAAACGGCATGACACGGAGAAACGGCGGAACGGAGCACGAACGGAGTCCATGCCGGTGATGCGCTTCGCGCGGATTGGATAGAGCGCCCCCGCAATCACAAGCCACAAACGATCGCGAAAGGCTTGTGAATTGCGGTGTCGCTCTATCCAGCGGCCGGCCGAACGGCCGGCCTCACCGGCATGGCTCCGTTCGTCCTCCGTGTCTCCGTTGCTCCGTGTCGGTCCGTTGCCTCCGCCTCTACCGCTCCCCAGTTTAGAAGTTAAACGTCACATTGAAGCGCGCGAGACGCGGTGCCGCAATTGCCGTCGGCGTGAGCCAGGCAGCGCCGTTCGTGCGGTACTCGTACGTCTGTTGGTAAGCGGTCGTGACGTTCGAGTTGAACAGGTTGTAGAGGTCCACACCGACGTCCGTCCGCGTGCCGCCGAATCGCAGGATCTTCGCGAAGCGCATGTCGACGAGATTCATGCGCTTCAGCGTGTAGAGCTCACCAGGATTCAGCAGATTCACGGTCGTCGTTCCGCTCGCCAGCGCGTTGGCCGGCAGGCGGCCGAGCGCGTCCTGGATCACGGTGTTCGGCACGACGTAGTTTGCGGCCAGCGAGCCCCCGTTGGTGGCCACGCCGCCGCCAGGTATGGCCTCGAGCGATCGCATGCTGGCGCTCACGAGCACGCCGATCTTCGGCAACGTGTACGACGCGAGGCCTCTGAACACGGTGGTCCACTTCTCCGTGACGTCGCAGGAGTCGACACGCGCGGTGCCGAGCAACTCGGGCAACGCCTTGGTCACGTTGCAGATGTCGCGGACTGCGCGGCCCGTGCTCGTCCCACCCTGAACGGTCAGCCCGTTGGCCAGACGCGCCGTGCCGGTGAAATCGAAGCCGTGCCAATACGCCGTCCGCGCATCGCCGTAGTCCTTCTCGCTCGTCATGTAGTTCTGCGCGCCGCGATTGCTCGCGGCCTGCGTGATCGCGACAAACGGCGCCATCTCGCCCGCACCTGGAAGATTTTCGTGAGTCGGGATGACGAGGGAGTAGGTGTCGTAGTCCGCCGCCGTCGTGAGGACGTTGTCGGTGACGAAGAAGTTGCCCCACCACCGGCGGTTGTAACCCGCTTCGACAGACACGCGCGGCACGAGCTCGTGCTGGATCGATCCGCCGATCTGCCAGTCGTACGGACGCACGCCCCAGCCGCCGAGGATGTCGGGATTGACCGTCGTGCTGTTCGGGTTGGCGCTGCCGAAGTTCAGCTGCGGACCGCCGAGCGCCACGCACTGATCGCCGCCGGTCGCAAGATTGTTCTGTCCGGCCGGATTCAACAGATCGCAATCGACGACGAAGTTGCGGTTGCCGTCGGTCCAGGCACGCGCCGCCGCAGGCCCGGAGCCGATGCGCGTGATGATGCGCGCCGCCGGGTTGTTGGAGCTGTAGATGAGATCGCCGGTTGCGGCCTCGAGGTACTTGCCGCCCTGCACCTTCAGCGCCGTCCTGCCGTTGCCGAACAGGTCATACGAGAGACCGAAGCGCGGAGTGATGTCGTTGAAACCGCGGACGCTGACGGTCTTCTCGAACGTGATCGGATTCGGGTTGAACTTCGACGTCTCGGTCGTGCCATTGCCATCGGCCGGCGCCCAGCTCCACGCGCGATCGTACCGGACGCCACCCTGCAAGGTGAGCTTTCCGAGCGTCCACTGATCCTGCGCGTAGAACGACATCGTCTCGGTGCGATCGTGCTGGTCCCAGCGGGGTGACAGGAAGTACGACACGCTCACAGGACACAATCGGTTGCCATCCTGAATCGTACAGGGCGTGGTTGCGGGCGCGGCAGAATTGAACGTGTAGCGCAGCTGCTGGTGGTTGGGCACGCGTCCGTTGCGCACATCGACGAAGGACCCCATGTAGCCGACCTTCATGTTGTGTGCGCCGGTGACATATGACACCGCCGCCCGCCAGGACGTGTTGAGCGCCGAGTTGTCGTTGAAACCGAAGTCGAGCGGATCGAAGACGCCGCGATACGAGAAGTTCGGACGCCCGTAGATGCCCGTCTGCTCGGTCACCGGGACCAGATCCATCAGGGCGTCGGGCGCGGCCATGCCGAACCGCGCGTAGTCGTACTGGAATCGTGAGTAGCCCCCTTCAATCAGCGTGCGGCTGCTGATCGGTGACGAGTAGGTCGCCTGCGTCGTGTTGTACGGGAAGTTGTGATAACCGGGGAACGTCTCAGGCGACACCGTATCGGCGCCAAAGGTTCGGCCGGACGCGATCCAATCGTTTCCCGCCTGACGGCATCCATCGCCGTCTGTCTTGACGGTCGAACCGCCGCATCGGCGCTGATAGTCGTGCGAGAACGTGATGCGATTCCGCGGCGTCACCTGCGCAGTCAGGCGAGCCGCGATGATCTTCCTGCTCTCAGCCACACGGGATTCGACCGACTGATCGGGCGAAGGATCCCAGTGTGAGGGGTCGCCGGCAAAGCGATTCGCGAAAATGCCGTCGACGACCGATGCGTTGGCCCAGCCACGCACGTTGGCAAAGAACCAGAGACGATCCCGCTTGATCGGGCCGCCCATGCTGTAGCTTGCGTCCCAGTTGGTCCGCAACGTCGGCGGCTGCGTAATCCCAAGGGCTCGCAGCTCGTCGTCAACATTGTTCGACGAGGCCCAGTCACCCGATGTGCTGTAGAACGCAGAGCCACGGAAATTGTTGCCGCCAGACTTTGGCACGATGTTGATGCTCGGGCCTCCGGTCTCGGCTTCGGCGAGGCCGCCCGAGATCAGTACCTGCATTTCCTCAGCATTCGCGGTGTCGTATGTCACGTCCGAGACGCCGCCGCCGCCGAAGGGCGCCGCAACCGTGAGGCCGTTGGTCATGACACGCCCTTCCCCACTGGCGCCGCCATGTGTACTGAAGAACGTCATCGAAGGAGTGGTCGGCGCCGTGGTTGCGTTCGCACCTGCGACACCACCGGTGTTCAGTGCTGGAACCGCTGCCAGCGCGGAGCCGTAGCCGCGCGTCGCCGGAATCGTGCTCAGGATCTCGTTGTCCAGCACGACTTCACGTCGCACCGATTGCGTATCGACGAGGGGCGACTCGCCCGTCACGGTAACGGTCTCTTCGAGCGCTCCGACGCGCAGCTCGACGTTCACGGGCGTCACACCGGAACCTGAAACGACGAGGCCGTCGCGCTTCACGGTGCTGAAGCCCTGGAGAGTAAAGGTCAGGACATACGTCCCGGGAGGAAGATCGGTGATTCGATACTGCCCCGTTCCGTCGGTCACGACGGTGCGGGTCTTCTCGATAAGGACGGGGCTGGCCGCCTCGACGCCGACGCCGGGTAACACGGCGGCGGATGCATCTCGGACGACTCCTGCAATAGTGGCTTGGGCAAACACGAGACTGGGCAGCAGCACGATCCCAGCAGCTGCTGCGACGGCTTTCACGACTCGGTGCATCTGTTTGAACCCTCCTCGGACCATCACCAGCGATATGCGACTTTGCGGAATGCGAAAAGGAGGCTACCACACCTCGGCCTCCTCGTCGCGATACGAGTACACGGGCACGCGGGTTGCGTATCCCTGCCTGGACACGGACCAAGGAGCCACTACGAAGGCCCAAGGTCTCGCGCGCTAGGTCGGTTTCAAAGGCGCGATAGCGATCCGCCGGTCGGCGGACTCATCGAACGATCGATTCAGGGCAGGCGGTACCGACGGGCTGCAGCGAGGTCAGGTTGATCGCGCTGTCGCCCGTCGCGCGGAAGATCAGGCCTCTCGCTTCGACCTTTTGCCCGGCGCGGCTGTCCGCCTGGTAGCCAGCGACGACGCTGACCAGATCGAAGTTGAGACGACCGAGCGGCTGCGCGGTCGCCTTGGCGATCGCGGCCGGCGTCGACGTTTCTTCCTTGGTGACGACCGGTTCGCTCGCGTTCGTCAGTTTCCAGCCCTTGTCGCTGGTCGGTGCCAGGCAGCCCACGAGCTGCACGAGGTTGAAGTTCGACACGCCTTCGGGCGTCCCCCCTTGTCTCACTATCGTGATCGACTCGAGTGCCGGGAGTTCGAGGCTCAGTTCTTCCTTGCCGGCGGGCGCGCCGTTGACAGACAGCACATAGGCGAGGATGTCGAGCTTGCCGGCATCGGTCACGCTTTCGATACCACCCGCCGGCATGGTGTCGCGAATCTTCGTGAACAGCTTGTCGAGCGTGTCGTTCTCCCAGTGCGAGAAGAAGCCGTCCCCCTTGAGCGCGGGAGCACGCTCCGAGCCCACAAGCGCATTGTTGTGGCAGCGCCCGCAGCTGGTTTCGAACGCCGGCTTGCCACGCGTGGCCTGCGCCTCGGTGTAGACGCCGTCCCAGATCTTGCGGCCGCCGGTCTCCTGCGCGGTGACGACCGGCCGCAACGCAATGACCATGGACGCGGCCCACAGCAAGACCGCAATCGAAACGCCATTTCTCGTGTGCATCGCGTCGCCCCTGATTGGGGTCAGACCCCTTGAGTCAGTCCCTGTCAAGGGGTCTGACCCCTTCTCATTTTTGCTCGATCGAGATCGCCTCGAGCCCTGCGGGCGCGTCGGGCAACGCCGACGTGCCGGCGGGGACGTCGTTCACACGCAGAAGATAGGCAATCAGATCGGTGTACGTTCTCGCGCTCAAGCTCCCGCGATTGTCGGCAGGCATCGAGCGTCTCAACAGATCGAAGAGCTCCTTGAGATTCTTCCCGCGCCAGCTCCGCATGAACGGATCCGAGACGAGCGGCGGGATCTCGCGCCCGCCATCGCCTTCGAGGCCCGGTCCATGGCAGTGCTCACAGCTTCTGCCGTACTCGCGCTCGCCGCGATTGGCCTGCTGATCGGTGTAGACGCCATCCCAAATCGAACGCTTGCCGCCGGGCTCCTGCGCATCGCCCGAAGCGATCACGCCAAACGCCACAACCAGGGCGAGCGCCGCCGTGAGCACGACGCTACTGCAGCGTGGTGTTCGTCCGGCCACTTTCGCTCATGAGTTGTCGCAACAGCGCCGCAGTGCTCTCGCGCGGCCCACCCGCGTTGCGGTTGTTGCCGCGGGCTGCGCCCGCTCCGACCCCGAGCGCGACGTCGAGGGGCGTTCGACCCTGCTTGTCGGTCCTGTCCAGCTTGGCGCCATGTTCCGCAAGGAACTTCACGACGGCGTCGAGACCACGGCCAGCGGCGACGTGCATCGCCGTCTGCCCGGTCGTATTGAAGGCGTTGAGGTCGACGCCGCGATCGATGCAGATCTGCAGCGCCTCGAGCGTGGCAGACAGCGCCGCATCGGGACCGGGGCCCAGATAGCCGGCATTCGCCTGGCCCGCCGCGACCAGCATTGCCGCATTGGTTCGATCTTTCTTGGTCAACGTCGCGTCGGCGCCCCCCTCGAGCAACACTTTCATGAACGGCACATCGACAGCCTTGGCGGCGCGGAGGAACGGCGTGGTCCCTTCTCCGAGCGTCGCATCTCCCGAGCCGTGATATCGCCCCAACATCGGCCGCAATAGCCGAGCATTTGGATTGGCGCCCTTGGCCATCAGTTTCTTGAGCAATCCTTCCGCATCGATGGCATCAACCAGCTTCGGCGCCGGACGTCCCTGCATGTTACCGAGGGTGTGCATGTCGACCAGGAAATAGAGCGCGGCAGTGCCCGTGCCGTCGGCGACATTCGGATCGGCGCCCTTGTCGAGCAGCATGGCGGCGAAGTCGTAATGCGCGTTGATAATGGCCACGACGAGCGCCGTCGTGCCGTCTGGATCGACGACATTCAGATCGATCTGGGGCGCGTCGGTGAGAGCCTTTCCAGCCTCGAGCGCGCCTTGTCGCGCCGCATGCATGAGCGGTGTCCAGCCGCCGCGCGGAAGCGCCGTGCTGACCATGCCGGAGGTCGTCCACTTGAACTCGGGGAAGTTGAGGACCTTCGACTTCGCGTTGACGTCGGCACCGAGCTCGATGAGCGCCTTGACGGCATCGGTATGGTTCTCGGCCGCCGCCCACGCAATCGCGCTCTCCCCCATCCAGCTTTCGCGCACGTTGACGTTGGCACCACTCGAGGCAAGCACCTTGATGGCAGGAGCACTGCCCGTACGAGCCGCCGTCATGAGCGCCGTCTCACCTTCGGGCAATGCGGCATTCGCGTCTGCGCCAGCCTTCAACAGCAGATCCAGCATTGGCGCGCTGCCGTTTTGCGCGGCGAGGGCGAGCGGCGTGAACCCGTAGCGTGTGGTTGCCTTCGCATTGGCGCCGGCGCGAATGAGTAATTTTGCCGACTCGATATCGTTGTTGCGCGCCGCCCAGTGAAGGGCCGTCATCCCGTCCACTTCGGCGATGTTGACGTCCACCCGCTTCTGGACGAGCGCGCGAACGGCTTCGACGTTTCCGGACTTGACGGCGTCCACAACCGGCGTTCCGGCGGCCCCGAGCGTGACCGCCGAGCAGATCACCACAACCGCGATGCGAGTGACAACAAGTACAAAACTCTCGCAACCAGCCGCATAGCGCTCCAACACGTTGCGCATGGCTCGTCTCCGGACGCTCACTACGAGACCTCTAACCGGCCCGTGCTGATGCCGTAGGACTTGGCATCGGAACCGAACTTGTTGGCCAGATCGAGGAGGAAGTTGGCCATCGGCGTCTCTTTCGGCGCCACGATGTGCTGGTTTCCCCTGACCATCCCGGCTCCCTTGCCGACGAGCAGCGTCGGGATGTTCAACCGGCTGTGCGTATCGCTCTCGCTCATGCCGCTGCCATACAGAATCAGCGAGTGGTCGAGCAGTGTGCCGTCGCCATCCGGTGTCTTCGCGAGCTTCTCCACGAAGCCGCGGAACAAATCGACATGATGCGTATTGAGCTTGACGAGATTCGCCAGCTTCTCCGGGTTGTTACCGTGGTGCGACATCGCGTGATGCGGCTCGGTCACGCCGATCTTCGGGTACACGCGCTGGCTGGCGTCGCGAGACTTCATGTAGGTGACAACGCGGGTGAGGTCGGCCTCGTAGGCAAGCGCCATCAGGTCATACATCAGCGCGGCGTGGTCCTCGAACTCCTCCGGGATACCGACCGGCGCGTCGGGGACTTCCACGTTGGTGAGCGACTGCTTCTCGGCCTTCTGGATGCGCTGCTCGATCTCGCGGACGTTCTCGAGGTAGTCGTTGAGCCGATTCAAATCCTTGCCACCCAGCCCCTTGCTCAACCCCTTGAGCTCCTCGAACAGTGAATCGAGCACGCTGCGGTCGGTTGCCATCCGCGCGAGGCGCTGCGCGCTCGTTCCGGGACGCCCGAACATGCGCTCGAAGACGCTGCGGGGGTTGATCTCCATCGGCATCGGCGTGGTCGCGTTCTTCCACGAGATGGTGTTCATGTAGGCGCAGCTGTACGACGGGTCGCAGCCGCCGATCCATCCGGTGAAGTCCTCGGTCGCGAGCTCCAGCGACCGCATTGGCGTGTCCTGTCCAATCTGATCGGCGATGACCTGATCGACGGTCACGCCGTTGTTCACGTTCTCGGCCAGCGTTCGCTTCGGAATCGCGCCGCTCAGCCAGGCTGCGACCGTCGTCGCGTGTCCGTCGAGCGGGTCGCACAGCTGCGACACGACGGTCATGTGGCTGCGGAATTCCTCGAGCGGCTTCATGATCGCGTTCAGCTCGAAGTTGGCGCCCACCGTCGTCGGATCCCAGAACCCGGGACGCTCGCCCAGCGGCACGAAGATCGCCCCGAATCGCTTCACCGGTGTCGCGGCGGCAGCCGGGTGGAACACGGGCACCATGGCGTCGAGGAATGGCAAGGCGAGTGTCGCGCCCATTCCACGAAGAATCGTCCGCCGTGACAGTGCCCTATTCGCAATGAACATGACGCACTCCTTGTGAGAGCCCAGACGAACCGTGATTTTCCACCCAGCTACCTAGCTACCCAGCTACCTGGCTACTGATCTTGGGCCTCAGGCACCCGTCGCATCAAGAACGCAGGGCTGTTCACGACGCCCTCCACAATCGACGCGAAACGGTAGTCCTGCCGGCCGCTATCGCGCACGATTTGCCTGACAGTCGGCATATCGGTCGCCGCCACACCGCGTCCCAGCGCATACGTCGTCAGCTTTTCCACGAACGTGCCGACGAAGATCTCAGGATTGCGCAGAAGCGCCTTGCGGAGCGAGACGATGCCGTCGACCTTGGTGCCGTCGAGCAACACGCCGGACGCGTCGATGGCGGTGCCGTGCGTGCCGCCCTCGCGCGTGCGCCACGATCCTACGGCGTCGAAGTTCTCCATCGCCAGGCCGATCGGGTCCATGATCTTGTGGCAGTTCGCACATACCGGGTTCCGGCGATGGACTTCCATCCGCTCGCGCATGGTCAGCACGCGTCCCGCCTGCTGCCCGTTCTCGTCGAGCGGCGGCACGTTTGCGGGCATCGGCGGTGGCGGCGCCCCGAGCAGATTGTCCAGCACCCACTTGCCGCGCACCACTGGCGAGGTGCGATCGGTGTGCGAGGTCACCATCAGGATGGCGCCTTTGCCAAGCAGTCCGCGGCGCACGTCATCGGTCAGGGTGACGCGCCGGTAATGGCTGCCGTAGACACCGGGAATGTTGTAGTGCTTCGCGAGCCGTTCGTTCACGAACGTGTAGTCGGCGTCCATCAAATCGAGCACGTTGCGGTTTTCCCGGATGATGCTCGCGAAGAAGAGCTCGGCCTCCTGTTCGAACGCCCGCCGCAGGTTGTCGTCGAAGTCGACGAACTCGGTCGACAGCGGCACCATGTTCTTCAGATTGCGGAGATACAACCACTGACCGGCAAAATTGGTGACGAGCGATTCCGACCTGGGATCGGCCAGCATCCGCCGCAGCTGCTGCCGCAGCACCGCCGGCGTGCGCAGGCGCCCCTGTTCCGCGACGCGCAGCAACTCGTCATCCGGGATGCTGCTCCACACGAAGAACGAGAGACGCGACGCCAGGTCCATGTCATTGAGCCGATAGACCGACCCCGGCGTGGCGCCAGCCGGATCGCGCTCGATGCGAAGCGCGAACTTCGCGCTCGCCAGCATGCGCTGTAAGGCGAGCTGGATACCCTTGTCGAATGAGCCCTCCTTGCGGCCCTGCGCATAGAAGGACATCAACCGCTGAATATCTTCGGGCGTGGCCTGGCCGCGATACGCCAGGCGCGCGAGCGTCGACACGATGCGGCGCGCGCAAGCCTCCTCCTCCGCGGCTGTCGCCGGGCGGCACATGAAGATCTTGCGGCGACTCGGTGTGTCGCCGGCACCTGAAGGGTTGTAGGGTCCGGTGACCGAGAACACGTCGAGATGCGGATAGCCGGTCGGGTCGAAGGTGTCGTGCGAACTGCGCAGGAATGGCTGCAACCGCCAGCTGTTCTGCGCGGCGGTCTTTTCGATGAATGCCACGCCGATCGTATGTGGCCCGGCTGTCATGCGGACCTTCGCCCGCGACCGCGCCTCCACATCGTCGCCTGCCAGCGTCGGGTTCTTCAGTGACGCCTTGAAGTCCTGATCGCCACCAAAGCTGGCCAGGTGGACGCGCGCGCCGTCGACGCTGACCTCGATCTGATGCTCGTATTCCAGGCCGCGCATGGCGCCAAGATTGGTCCGGAACAGCCGCGGCTGGATCACGTACTCGCCCTCGAGCGGCAACGTGATTTGCGCGAGCATCCCGCCCACCGTTCCGATCGGCAACCCCTCGACGTGACGATCCTGTGATGCGTCCTGCCTGACACGGAAGGTTTCCATCCCGACACCGCTGTCGGGATCACCAACCGCCAGGGCGCTGACCTTGCCCGCTGCCGACAGATATCGCTCGAGCAGCACGGGAGAGACACCGAGGACATCGGCGACGTTGTCAAAGCCGTACGCGGAATCGTCAGCGGGGAGCAGGCTCGCCGGATCGATCTCGAGCGCCAGCAGATCGCGAATCGCGTTGCCGTACTCGGATCGATTCAGGCGGTGCACGAGCGGCCGGCCGGGATCGGGATGCGCCACCGCATGGGCATCGAGCGCTGTCGTCAACGACGTGACGAGTGAATCGCGCGTCGCCGGATCGGGAACTGCCGATCCTTGCGGAGGCATCATCCCGACACGAACTTTGCGAACGACCTTCTCCCAGATCTCAGGCGCCGCGGCGACGTTAGTGGTGTCGATGTTCTCCAGGCTCAGACCCGCCGTCTTGAGCCGATCGCTGTGACAGGTCACGCAATAGCGATCGAGTGTCGCCCGATGTGACTGGACGGGCTGCGCGGGGGCGGCGGGCTTGGTGGCGGCTGCCGCGCCCGCGGACCGGGGTTGTGTGGCGTTCTGTTCGCGCGCGTCCACCCATGTCCAGCAAAGAGCAAGAACGAAACCAGCGGTCAGCGCGTGTATGAACCTGTTCTTTCGCATATCGAAACGTGATTCGCCCGTCGCAAATGAGACAAATAATAGCGCCCCCACAAGGGCCGGGCTACCTCCTATTCAGGGGGTGGGAATCTACGATCCCCGCCCCCTCGGCCACGGTCACATCCTGTTGACTGGCAATAGCTTTCAGGACGTCCACCCGGCCGCTTGGCCAGCGCACGTCGAGCCGATCGACGACTGATGCACGGCCCAGGCCGAAGTGAACGCGCACGTCATGTTGCCCGAGGTAGCTCGAACCAGCCCGTACCTCGCGGACGAGCCGCCGCGATCCGACCGTCGCCACCACCAATGCCCCGATGCCGTCCCGATTGCTTTGCCGGCCGCGCAGCTTTACGCGCAAGGCGTTTCCGAGGCCCTCCGTGTCGTTGCGCAGCAGGTCAGCAGACTGGCCGTTATTGCTGACAAGGAGATCTAGATCGCCATCGTTGTCGATGTCGCCGGTCACCACCGTTCGACTGACCTTCTCGAGCGCAAAACCAGGACCGGACTGCCGTCCGACTTCCGTAAATCGCCCGTGTCCTTCATTGCGCAGTAGAAGATTCCGTTGCGCGTACTTCGACGTGGACTTGAACAGGCTGGTGTTGTCGAGCACGTGCCCATTCGCGATCACGAGGTCGAGATCCGTATCGTTGTCGTAGTCGAGGAAGGCCACACCAAATCCGAGAAACGGAAGCGTCGCCGGGCCCAGGCCGCTCTCAAATGTCCCGTCGGCAAACAGGCCGCCGCCAAGGTTCCGGAACACGCTGTGCGCCTCGGATTCGAAGTTGGTCACGACGAGGTCGAGCTTGCCGTCGCCGTCGTAGTCGCCCACGTCGGTTCCCATGCCTGCCCGCACGCGCCCGTCGCTCGCGACCGCGACGCCGGCAGGAAGCCCCACCTCTTTGAACACGCCGTTGCCTTCGTTGTGGTAGAGGAAGTTGCGGGTCAGATCGTTCGCGACGAACAGATCAACCCGGCCATCGCTGTCGTAATCCGCGAACACGACACCGAGCGCCTTCCCATCGCTGCGATCGAGTCCTGACGTCTTCGTCACATCGGTGAAGGTGCCGTCACCATTGTTGCGATACAGCGCGCTCGGCACCCCGGCATACACATCCGGGCGGCAGTAGGCGCGCGCTCTCGCGTCCCCGCAGACCTTGCTCGGATCCGGGTCGACGTAGTTGGCCACGAACAAGTCGACGTCGCCGTCGTTGTCGATGTCGGCGAACGCGCAGCTGGCGCCCAGCAGATTCGATCCCACACCGGCACGCCGGGTGACATCGGTAAAGGCGCCGTGACCGTCGTTGTGATACAGGACATCAGGCCCGAGATTGGTGACAAAGAGGTCGACGCGATCGTCGTTGTCGTAGTCGGCGGCACACGCGCCCATGCCGTACTCGCGATGCTGGATACCGGAAGCTGCGGTCACGTCTTCGAAGCGCCGGCTGGCAGACGCCGCTGTGCCAGCCGCTCCCGCTCCGCGATTGCGATAGAGGCGATGGCGGGCGCGCTTGGCGATCGCGGGATTGGTGACCGACCCACCGTCGACGAGAAAGAGATCGAGCCAGCCGTCGTTGTCGAAGTCGAAGAACAAGGCGCCCGATCCCATGGTTTCCGCGATGTGTTTCTGCGCGCTCGCGCCGTTGACGTGCGTGAATTCGATGCCAGCCTGATCCGTCGCGTCGACGAAGTTCATCGCGACCGATTGCGCGACCAGGGCTGATTCATCGACATGCGCGACGGCGAGAAAGAGCACCAGGCCCAGCGCATATGCGAGAGCCTTTCCCGCCGTCCATCGCCACGCCAGCGGGTCAGTCACTGAATTGCGACGCCCCTTCGCAGCCGCGCGCCCTTGACCGCGTCATACGCCGCCTGATGCGCGCGGCTCTCGTCGTCTCGATGAAGAGCGGCGTATGCCTCGGCGAGGTAGCGATGCGCCTCCAGCGCCTCGCGCGCCACGGCTTCCTGCAACAAGGGGATCGCGTCTTCGTACTCGCCGGCCTTGATCAGGAGCGCGCCGGCAGCCAGGTGCACGGATCCATCCGGAGGCGCGTACGCCACGGCACGGCGAAGCAAATCGGCGGCGGCCCGATAGTCCTGGCGTGCCACCTGTTCAACGGCCTGCTCTTTCAGGAGCTTGAGTTGCCACTCGGCATCGCGCCGCGCGCGCGCCGCCGCCTGCAACTGCTCGAACTTTTGCAGCGTCGCAAGCCCTTCATCGGTCTTGCCGGTCCGGAGCAACGCGGTTCCCAGGGCATAGTGCGCGGCCTCATGCGACGGCCGAAGCGTCACGGCAGTGCGCGCCGCCGCGACGGCATCTGCAAACCGCGACATCCGCAGCAGCGTCTGTGCGCGCGAGGCGTGCGTGTCGGCGTCGCGCGGATCGATGAAAAGCGCGGCGGCGAATTCCGCCAGCGACTCACCTAGCCTGCCGTCTTGCGCGTAGAGATCTCCCAGCCGGCGATGCGCTGCCGCGTTGTTGGGATTGACCTCCAGCTCCACTCGAGATGCCGCAATCGCGTCGCCGAATTCGCCCTCGCTCACGCGCAGCGCGGCGATGGTCTCGTACAGCGAATCCCGGCCGACCAGGACGGGTCGTTCGGCGCTCGACGTGAACGCGGCGATCGCCTCCCGAATGCGCGATTGAGCCTGGTAGAGACGGGCAAGACGATAGTACGCCTGTCCCGACTCCGGCAGCAGCGCAATTGTCTCGACGAGCACGCGTTCGGCCGCGTCGGTCTGCCCTGACGCGATCAGGATCTCCACCGACGTCAGGCGAGAGCGCTCATCGCGTCCGTCCCGCTGAATCGCCGCTGAGAGTTGCTCGAGGCTTTGTCCGTATCGCTCGTCGCCTGCGTACGCCATCGCAAGCATCCGTCGCAGCTCGGTCGCATCAGGCCGTTGCGCAACCGCTCGTTCGAGTCGAGCGATTGCGCCCGTCAGGCTCCCTTCCCGCATTGCCGCGGCAGCGTGCACTCGTTCATCGAGCGTCTCGTCAGTCGCCGCAAGCGGATCGCGCTCGATGGCCTGTTGAAGCGTCGCGGCCGCTTCGTCGTAGCGGCCGGCGTGAACCAGTCGAAAGCCATCGGCATAACGCGCGGGCACGTAGACCGGCGCGGCGCCAGGCGTCTCGCGCAACAACCCTAATCGGAGGAATGGTGTTGAAGGTGTTGCCGAAGCCGTTGGGGGGGCGCCGCGATCGTATCGACCGCGGAACGCGAGCAAGGTCCGGGTGATCTCACTTTCATCACCGGTTGCGACCGCCTGCTGCACATTCGCGTAGGCGATAGCTGGACTATCAGGGGTCGCGCGCGCCGCCGTCGTGAGCGCTCGCGCCGACTGCTGCCGTTTGTCTTGTGCCTGATACGCCAGCGCCAGCAACAACGACGCCTCGCCCCATCGCGGAGCAAGTGCCACCGCTTGACGAAACTGATCGATCGCCTCCGACGTCAGGCCGCGATCGAGATACGCAGTCCCCAGCGCGACACGCACATCCGCGCTTCCGCCCACGGCCGCGAGCGTTGCCCGAAAGCCGCCAAGCGCATCGTCCCATTGCTTGAGAGCGGCTCGCATCTCGGCTACGGCCGTGCGAATGCGAGGGCCCTCGTCGCCGCGCGCACCCGGAAGCCCTTCGGCCAGACGGCGAAGGGCAGCCACGAACGCAGCCTTGGCCTCGCCGGCCCGCGCCGCAGCGGCGCCAGCCTCGCGAAGAACTTTCGCGTCGGGTGTTTGGATCGCGAGTCCCGAGTCCCGGATCCCGAGTCCCGAGTCCCGAGTCCCAGACTCCGGATCAATGTCCTGCCCCAACGCCGGCGTGGCGGGGGTGCAGACGACAAGCGTGAGCAGAACAACGTACTGTGCGAGGGTGCGAGGGTGCGAGGGTGCGTGGGTCCGGTGCGAGGGTGCGACGGTCCGGTGCGACGGTGCGATGGGACCCTCGCACCTTCGGACTGGACCCTCGCACGCTCGCACCGCCGCCCCATCGCAGTGCACGATCTTCTCTCTCAGAAATCCATTTGCAGACTGAGCTTGATGAAGCGCGGCGGCATGATGCTCGTGGGGATGCGCCACCCCGAGAGCGTCGCATCGCGGTAGGTCGCGCTCTCGGTCAACACGGTGTTGGCGTAGAACGTGTTGTACAGCTCGAGGCTCGCACCCAACCGCAGCTGGTCGAGGTGAAACGGCTTGGTGAATCGCAGATCGAGCTGATTCCTGCGCTCACCGTACATCGACCCGGGTTGAACGAGGTTGACGGTGACGTTCGGCGCATTCGCCGACAAGTCGCGGCCAAGCGACTCCCTCACGACCGAATTGGGAATCACCTGGCTGGCCGTCAGCAGGGGTCCGGGACGGCTGTAGAAGAGGCCACTCACGTTCACGTCAGCTTTCGGAATCGTGTACGTCCACACCAGCTTCCCGTCGGTCAGGAAGTTCTCCTTCTGGCGACAGTACGGCGTCGTCAGAACGGCCGCCTCGGGGAGATTCTTCACGACGTCACAGGTGTCGAGAACTCGCTGTCCGGTGCTGACTCCGCCCTGTAGCGTCATGCTTGCGGGCAGCCGCCAGTTCACCGTGAAGTCCATACCGTTCCAGTGCTCGATCTGCTTGCCGTAATCCTTCGTGAAGGTGAAGTAGTTGTTCGGCGCCACGGTCACCTTGTCCGGGTTCAAATCGTAGAAACCGTTTGTGGTGTAGCCGCCGCCATCGGGCAACCTCGAATCGACGGGCGCGGTGACGCTGAACGGGCTGTAATCGCCGGGACCGAGACTGAGGTTGTCGGTGATGCCGAAGTTGCCGAACCAACGCCGGAAGTATCCGACATCGATCGAGAGGCGCGACCGCAGCTCGTGCTGCACGCTGGTTGAGAACTCCCACTGATAGGGGCGCGATCCCCAACCGTTCAGCACGTCGGGGTTGTAGTTGAGGCTCAATGTCTGCTTGCCGAAATTCGTGTCCGACACGACTCCGCAAAGATCGCCCCCGCTCGCGCGGAAGTCCTGCGCCGCCACGCTGGTCAGATCGCAATCGGGAATGAAGTTCCGGTTTCCGTCGGTCCACGTGCGCGTGACGATATTGGCCATCCGGTTTACCGGGTTGGCGGTGTCACCATAGGTACCCTGCAATCCCTGGGCGGTCACGTACTTGTTGATCGATGCCTTGAGCGCGGTCTTCCCGTCGCCGCGCACGTCGTACACGGTCCCGAACCGCGGCACGATGTCCTTCCAGTTCGCCATGTCCGTCTTCGGGAACGTCACGCTGCGGTTGGGCACGAGCGGACCCGGCACCAGCGTCTGTTCGGGGAAGTAACTCTGAAAGTTATCGAAGCGCAGCCCACCGCTCAGAGTCAGCCGGCGCATCGTCCACTTGTCCTGGACATAGATACCAAGATCCAGCTTCTGCCGTTCCGCGCGGTAAAGCGGCGTGGCACGCTCGGTGAGCTGATTCGGCACACCGTTGTTGAAGCGGTAGGTGAGATGCGACGCGTTGTCGAGCACCCGCGACGTTCGCTGGGCCGTGACGTTGTAGAAGCCCACCTTCGCCGAATGACTGCCTGTTACATACGACATCGCGGCAGACGAGGGCATGCTGACGCCGAGCGTTCGCTGGTACGCCTGCGTCGCGTTCTGCAGTCCACCTCCACGATAGAGCAGGCCTGGAATGAGGCCGCCCTGCTCGATCACCGGGATGAGCAGATGATTGGGATCCTCCTCATTGTGCGGGGAGTAGGCATACTCCTCGCGCCGCACGCCCCAGCGCGCTTCGACCAGCACGCGGTTGGACGGCGTCGCGGTCCAGGCGATCGACGTGAGGTCGCTGATGGGATATTCCAGCTCGTGAGCGGCTTCCTGTGAGACCGCCGCCGCGGTGGTGCGGCACTGACACCTCCAGTGCTGATCGTAGAAGCCACTGAACTTGTTCTTCGGATTGACCTGCCACGTCATGCGAAGGTTGATGCTCTCCTCCGTCGCGTTCGAATATGCACGTTGGGCCTCGTCTGGGACGTAGGCCCACTTCGTGATATCCCAGGCATTCAGGTTCTGGAACAAGCCGCCGATGTAGTTCGCCTGCCTCGTGAACCGAGCGGACGTGTAGAACCACAGCTTGTCTTCCTTCACTGGTCCGCCAAGACCGGGGTTGACGTCGTACTGGAGCTTGAGCGAATTCGGCGTGCGCAACCCGCGAGCGACGAGATCGTCGTTGGTGTTGGATCCTTCGAACGCCGAGTTCACCGCCGTGGCGAAGAGCGTCCCCGAATACGAATTTCCACCCGTTTTCGGGATCATGTTGATCTGCAGACCACCGGTGATGCTTTCGGCGGTCACCGACGAGTAGTCGACCGAGACTTCCTGCGTGCTCCCCATGTTCGGGAGCATGTTGGCCGACCAGCCCGTGCCTTCCGTGTTGGCGATGGTGATGCCGTCGATCAACAGACGCGTATCGTCGACACGGCCACCGTGGATCGACATCGAGCCGCCCGTGGTGTTGATGATGTTAGTACCACCAACGTCGACGTTGCTCAGGTTGACACCCGGGATCAGGAATGCCGCCACCTGCGGCGTACGTCCCGTGGGAATCGCAACCAGCAATTCCTGATCGATGACGCGCTGGCGCTGAGAGCTCTGGATGTCGACAACCGGTGAATCACCCTGGACCGTGATCGTCTCCTCCACCGATCCGAGCTTCAGCTCTGCATTGACAGTCGCCGCAAACGATCCGGCCAGTTCGACGCCTTCGCGACGAACCGTGCTGAACCCCGTCAGAGTGAACGTCACCGTGTAGGTTCCGGGGCGCAGTTGCTCGATTCGGTACTGTCCGGTTCCGTCGCTCACGACCGATCGAACTTTCTCGATGAGGGCAGGGCTCGATGCTTCAACGGTCACGCCCGGCAGCAAGGCTCCCGAGGCGTCGACGACAGTTCCCGCGATCGACGCGGTGGCCTGAGCGAAGGCAGGACTTGAACAGGC
>Ga0111539_10003042_pt1 | contig 22221 bp, 13 predicted proteins | sample RhiMethybrSRZTD1_FD_79667 | JGI IMG/M metagenome (GOLD analysis project Ga0111539, IMG submission 79667) | Populus rhizosphere microbial communities from Tennessee, USA - Rhizosphere MetaG P. TD hybrid SRZTD1 (version 2) (version 2) | ecosystem: Host-associated > Plants > Roots > Rhizosphere >...
ACGGGCGCTTCGCGCGGTGCGAGGGCTCACGTCGCCGCTCTCGACGACTTCGAAGCCAGCCTCGCGTGCGAGCGCGATGTATCGATCGAAGCGCTCGAGGCCCGCGCATGCCCAACCGCGCAGAACGCGGCGAAGGCTTGCTGCCTCCTCGCCCGCACCCGCAGCGCGGCGCTGAAACACGTCGAGCGAGACGTAGCACCCGCCCGGGGCGAGGACGCGATGCGCCTCGCGGACGAGCGCGCCCTTGTCCATGGCGTAGTTCGAAGACTCCTGCGTGAAGGCTTTGGTGAACGTGGCCTCGGGGAAGGTCATGGCCGTGAAATCCATGAGCTCAAACTGGACGAGATGCCGAACGCCGCTCGCCGCGGCGTACCTGGCGGCTTGCTCACGTTGGACGCCAGAGACGGTGATCCCGGTCACCCGACATCCGAAGGTCTTCGCCAAGAACACGGACGTCCCGCCGACACCACATCCCATGTCGAGCACGTGATCTGAGGCATGTACCGCCAGCTTGTCAGCCACGAAATGATCGCCGTTCACGATCGCCTCGGCGAGCGAGCGCGTGTCGTCCCACCAAAGGCCGTAGTGCAGCGACCGCGTTCCGCCGGCCGACCAGCCGACGTTGTAGAGCCACTGGACCCTGTCATAGTAGCGAGCGACGATGGACGCGATGTCGGTCATGGGTCGCCGACGACGAGGTTCACGGGCACGCTAGTCACTTGGCCAGCGGCATTCTGCACCAGCACATCGTACGAGCCGCTGTCGCCCTCTACGGCGCTCAAGATGCGAAACGTCGGCATTCCGACGACTGAGCCACAGCGCGGTCACTCGCGAGCCTCTACCTCGTAAGCGAGATTCACCGGCGAATCCCTTCACCGCAATCGTCTTCGGTGCTGTTGTCCGAAAACCCTTGGTCGACATGGACTTGGCGCTAACTGGCACTTGGTCGGCCACTCCTTGACCTCGATCCGCCGTCAGGATGGAGCTGGGCAGCGATACACTGCCGAAAGTCCCGTCCGAGGAGATTTACAAATGCGCACCCACCTGATGTTCGCCATTCTTGTTGGCCTGCTGGTCGCTGCCTCGTCGTGCAACTCACCCTCCAAGACACCCAGCGGCCAGGCAAGCTACCGGCTGAAGTGCGGCCCAAAGGTGCCGCCCGAGATCGCTCGCACAATCGAGAGTAAGACGTATTACGAGGGGCGCAACGAGCTGATCTCGTCGCCCACAAGTCGCTTGTACGCCGTAATTGCACAAGGCGAATTGGATTCAATGATCCTCGAAAGTCGATGGCGAGAAGCCAACAGTGGTTGCACGCATGCCGGACCCGCCGCCGAATCCGACCGATGAGACGCCGATGGGGTGTGATCAGAAGTTGGATTTGTGCCTCGCAGGTTGCAGTTCAGCGCCAGATCCAGAGTGCTGCAGGTGCCGATGCTTGCTGAACTGGATCATCTGCAGACGGAGCGGGCCCGGCGGAGGATCGCTGGGCATCAGCATCTACTGAGTTCACATCGCATCAGTGCACCTGCGGCTGTGACGCCGCCACAGCATTGGGCCGGCTGGTCGGCTTCGGCGCAAACATCGTGTTCAGCATCGTCGCAAGCCGAATTCCTGCCCGTTGCAGCTGATCCTCGACCACCGGCAGGTTCCGCTCATGGTAAACACCGCGCCCAGCTCGTCGTTGTCGAGGTCCTCGTACAGCCGGCGCGTGATCTGCAGCGTTTCGTTCGCCCATGCCAAGGGACCTGTGGATGAACCGTAGAGCGTCGCGGTCTCGGCCGTGATCGTGCCCGCAGTTCATCTCCCCACTTCATCCAGTCGCCACCGGCCAACTTCTGCCTGAAAGCGCTACTTGGGAACGCGAATCTCTCGGCCGCCAATGAACTCACTTCTGAATCGGTCCGCCCACAGCCGGGGAGGCGGGTATGGCAGAGTCGAGCGCCTGTTTAGGGGATTGTCTGCCGCCGGGGCGCTCGATGTGATGGCGCATGGCCCAAGCTGCGGCGAATCCGCCGAGCACTGTGAGGATCGCGCTGACGTAGAAGTTCGCGCCAGCGAGTGGAATGGGCGAATCTCGGAATGGCGGTGGTTCTTGCGTGAAGTACGCGAACGTCCAGCCCCCGATCATTGGGCCGATGATGCCGGCGAGGCTGACCAAGCTTGCGATCGCGCCTTGGATGGTGCCTTGCTCGGTGGGCAGCACTTCCTTGGAGACCAGCGCCTGCCCGGCGGGGACGCTGATCGCGCCCAACGAAGCAATGCAGATGATGGCGTAGATTATCCAGCCGTGCGTTGCTGCGCCGTAGCCGATGTACGCGCACACACCCACGATGATGCCGAACATGAGCGAGTGCTTTTCGCCGAGTATGGGAACAAGCCTTCGCGCGAGGCCGCCCTGCACCACCGCCGAGCCGATGCCAACGAGTGTAAGCGAGAGTGCGTTGCGGAACGGTCCCCAGCCGAAGCGATGCTCCATCGATAGCACCCACGTCACGTGCAGCGCGAACTGGGCCATGTTCACCAGGAATAGATAGATGGCCATACCCAGTACCAACGGGTATTTGGCCAGCGAGTAAAACGCGCCAACGGGATTAGCCCGCCTGAGTTGGAACGGCCGGCGACGCTCCGGCGGCAATGACTCCGGCAGAAAGAAAAAGCCGTACAACCAGTTGATCAGGGTAATGATGCCGGCGAAGTAAAAGGGGAAACGGATGCTGCCGTGCCCGATGAACGGGATATGCGAAGCGGGCGAGCCGAGGTAACCCCCGATCAGCGGGCCAATGACGAAACCCAGCCCAAATGCCGCGCCGATGAGTCCGAAGCCCGCAGCGCGTTTTTCGGGGGGCGTGACGTCGGCAACGTACGCGCTGGCGGCGGAGAAACTCGCGCCGCTGATGCCGTTGATCACGCGCGTGACAAACAGCCACGACAGCGTGGGCGAAATGGCCATGGCGAGATAGTCGATTCCGGAGCCAAAGAGGGAGATGAGGATCACCGGCCGCCGCCCCACGCGATCGGACAGCACGCCGAGGGCTGGTGCAAAGAGGAACGACATGGCATAGAAAGTGGAGCCGAGGGCGCTGACGACAGGCGCGGCCTCCGAGGCTGTGCCTCCGCTTCCGTGATGCAGTAGCGATTCCACCAACAACGGCGAAACGGGAATCAGCAGCCCGAAGCCGAGCACGTCAAGCACAAGCGTGATGAAGATGAAGCCGAGCGCGGGCTTGCGGGGCTGCATGGCTGCGACGATATCACAAAGGAACCACAGAGCACCGCGGTAGCGCTTTGTCAGCAGAACGTAGCGCGCATGATCCTCAGAAATCGATCTTTGCCCGGAGGCCAAGCACGAGCGAGATGTCGGCATCTTCCAAAACGGGTGTGATCACTTGCAAGTCCGTGGTGAGATGACACCATGGTGTCACCGCGATGTCGTAGAAAAACTCCAGGCCGTGCTCGTCGCGAACGGGCGTGATGAGACGGGCGACATCTTTAAAGTCGTTGCTGATACCCAGGTAGTAATACGCTAGACCGAAGGTGTCCCTTTCGCGGCCGGGGATCGGGCTGCTCCCGCCGATGCCGACAATGGCGGACCATTGAATTGGGTTTGGCTTTCCATCGCTGATCCCGAAGTTGCCGAACACGCCGAAGCTGCGAGTTTGATCGGTGGGATCAACCCATAGCGCCTGGTCGACCGCATACGTCATCCACCAGGACCCGCGCTCGGGAGTCAACGGGGGCGTTCCTCCCAGCACCGGCGGGATTTGATTCAGAGATTGCTCGTCCACGATTTCATAGCTCCCGGAGCTATAGCCCGCCGAGAGGCTGTGGTGTCCCGGCATATCAAAGAACTTCGTCGGGACCGTCACGGTGGGATAGAACACCGCGCCATCCTCGAAGGCATGCTCAAAGCCGGTCGTGGTGGTGGCGTCGTGGGTGTCATACACGGTGAACGAAGCCACTGGCTGACCGTCTCTCAGGATGGCGGCGCCGGCCCCCAGCGTTGCGTAGTTCATCGTGCGTCCTAGAATCGGGTTCCAGACAAACGCAGCGTTCATGAAGCCGGTTTCTTTGCCGCGCTCAGGCATGAACGGCTGCTGGACGAGATCAAGCGTGTTGATTTTCCCGCCGTACACGACGAAGTTTTCCGAGAGCGCCTGGGTGAACTTGACGGCGGTGAGAGCCGTCTCAGCACCGGAAATGGAAGGATGCGCCATGCCGATGTTCACCGGCACGATGGCGCCAGTGTCGAGGTTCACGGATTGGCCGTAAACGGATTCGCCGCGGACGGTGGCGAAAAACCCCGGCCAGAGTCCGGCCTTCTGACCGTCCACGTTGAGCCAGTAATCACTGCGGCCCCCAAACTCGAAGCCCTCGTGCAGCCCGCCGCTGGCGATCCCCTGGTAGAACGCGCTCGAGCTGAAGTCGAAGGTAACGCCGTGGTCGCGGAGCTGCTCGCGGGCGCCGTACCAGTCGCCAGTCAACTTCAGCCGTGAATCCCACGGACCACCGAACGAGGGAGACTGCGGGCCCGGTGCGCTATCGGTGTCCCTCGTGGCCGGCTGTGACGTCTGGGCCAAGGCGCGCGTGGCGCAGGTCCACGTGAGGCAGAGGGCGAGCAGGATGAAGCGACGAATACCCAACATTGATATTCACTTCGAAATGCCCGGTAGACGCTTCTTGATTTTCGAGACGGTGTGGAGCTTCACCGCAGCAGCCCACGGTCCATCGACTGTCCGCAGGCCCGGACTGAGCGCGCCTATATCGAGCGAGAGGTTGGTGACCAGAACATCATCGCCGTGGAATGCGAGGCTGTTCGACCAAAGAAACCCAATCGGCGCGCCGTCTTTGTCAATGCCGCCGAAGTCGCCGAGCTTGGCGATCACACTGCCCTGCGTCGGTTCGAGCACGAGGATCTCGTTGGACTGATTGCACGCGATCCAGAGGTTGTCCTGCTCGTCAATGATGAGGCCATCGGGTCCGCCGCCAGCGCGGTTGACGAATATCTCAGGCGCGGCGGGCTCCAGCGTCGGGCCGCTCACCGGAATCTTCACGATAGTGTCTTGCGCGGTGTTGGCGACGAACAATGCGGTCTGTTCGTTGTTGAACGCCAGACCGTTTGCACCAATGGGAGGCGGAGACCTCAGCGGCTTGAGCAGCGCGCTAGTGACCCACGCGGTCGCTTTGCCGCCGTCCTTTCCGACTTTCCAGATGATGCCTTCGTGTGCATCGGTTACGTACACGTTGCCCGCGGCGTCCAACGTCAACCCATCGAGACCGGCGTTCTGGCCCGTGACTGTCATGAAAACGGACGACGCGCCCGTCATGGGATCGACGCTTAGGACCTTTGCGCCTTTGTAGTCGACGATGAGCAGTCGGCCCGTGCTCGGTTGAAAGCGAAGGTCAAGCAGCCATGGCGTTGAGTCCGGGATGGGAACGGTTCGCAGGTGCTTGCCGTTGGGATCGAACACGAGCAGCGTGCCGCCAGCCGTCGCCGGTTTGTCCGCTGCGACGGTGACAACATAGACGTTGCCCTGATGGTCCACGCAAATTCCCTCGGGATGCGATTCGCCAGCGGGCAGCGTGGCAAAGCGTTCGACTGTGCCGCGCTCCCAGGCCTGCGCCGTGGCGAGCATCGTCGGCAAGAACAGCGTCAGAATCGTGATGGCTCTGTTGAATTTCATGTTTGTCTCCATCGCGGTTGAACGATGAGTGGATGAAGTTGACCAGCGTTCTACCGCCCACCCGATAGCGTCATGTGAGCCTCCACCGGCGCGCGCGGGCCCGCGCAAAGGCAAACCAGGCTCTCACCGTAGCGAACCGCCCCCACAAAATGACCGCTGCGAAGCAGCCCAGTACCAGGGCCGCCACCGGCGAGCCACCGAGTATCAGCAGATGTGCCAAGACCGCCCCCGTCATGGTGCAAACCAGCAGCGCCGCACCGACCGACGTCAGGCGGGGAACCAACAGGAGCATGGCCGATCCAATCTCGATGAAGCCGGTGACGTAGCGGAACCACTGGCCGATGCCGACCTTCTCGAAGGTTTCCACCATCATCGGCTGGCTAGACAGCTTCGCGAAACCAGCCATCAGAAACGCGGCGGCTGTGAGGACCTGGAGTACCCAATGCGCGATGTGCGCCACGCGCGAACGGTCTTTCTTGAGTTGAATGTTCATAGTCGCATTTCCTTTCGGTCAGAAACTTGTACGCGGCGGGTGTCTCACCGAGCTGCGGCCAGGCTTGCGAGCTGCTTTGCCTCGTTCAGCACCAGCGCCGGATCATTCAGCGGTTCATCGCTGATCCGCCGCCAGCGAACGCCGCCCTGCGCATCAATCAGAAAAGCGCCATGCAATGGCTGGTCTGCGAAATCGACGCACCGATAGGCTTTGAAGACCTCGAGTTTGGAATCCGACAGCACGGCGAATGGAAAGGCGTCGCTCGCTTCCTCAAGTTTCTCCGGTGAGTCGGGACCGATGGCGACCAGAGCGATTCCGGCATCCGCAAACTTCTGCGCGTTCTCTGAAAAGTTACTCAGCTGCTCTGCGCATCGAAGACAAGCGGCGCCCTCGTAGAAAATCAGCACCAGAGGCCGACCCTTGTACTGACTGAGCGACACGGTCTTGCCAGACCCATCGATCAGGCTCCAGGCCGGAGCCGGCGAGGTGGCGCTCGAGGCGACGTCGCTGCCGCGATTGGCATTAGAAGGCTCTGCGGATGGCGCGGCTCCGGGCTTGGGCGGCTGCTCATAGCGGTCGTACTCATAGCCAAGCTGCGCGACCCGGTCGCCCGCGCTGACCGGCATGTCTATGCGCTTGCCATTGCGATCCGCGTAGGTGAACGTGCGGGTGAGATATTTCGGATCGGTCGGATTGCTGTTGCCCAAAAGGTTCCAGCTTTCCCAGATGCGGTCCAGGTTGCAGTGGTGTAGATAGAAGATCGGGTCGCCGCCGACGGTTGCAAAATCCGCCATGTCGCCACCGATCGCGATGTGAGTGAAGAAGTGAGGGTTCTGGTCCAATCTCGGGCAGAACCCGAGGCTGCCGGTCGCCGAGTCGATATACGACTTCTCGTTGAGACAGTCCAAAGTCAGCCAATTCATCCAGAGGCTGTCGATCCGCTCGCCGCCATTGACCCAGGGCCAGCGAGTCCCATTAAAGAGCGGGCTTCCCGGATCGCGAAACACGGCCGGCAGCGAGAGATCGGCCTCGTTGCCGGTGACGGGATTCCAGTATGGAAGCGAAAACCCATCATCCTTCAGCACTTCGCGAATCGTCTGCTCAAACTGATAGAGCATCAGCCGATGCCAGGGCAGGAAGTACCATTGTTGATACTGCTCGGGGTTTTCAGGATTGAACGGGTGGGCCTGGCAGCCGTTCCATGTCGCCTCGGCGAAGGATTGGACATCTCGCGGCAATTGCGCGATGACGGCTGTCTTATGTTTGCGGGATTCTTCCCACAGAAACGCCGGCGGCCCCTTGATCCAGTGGGTGTACCACCACCAGTTCCATGAATGCGGGTCGCTGTCGGGCAACTGCCGCATGATGGTGATCGCCTTGGTGTATTTCTCCAGCATCTTCTGCCCTTCAGGGCTCTTGATGTCGTAACGGGTGTAGGACACGCTCTTGGCTGCGGAAGCAGGGGCGGCCGAGGCTCCCGCAACTCCCGAAGTTGTCTTGCCCTCGTTCGCAGACCCCGGCAGCTCGAGGATGTCGGTTGACGAGGTGTCGATCTGGAGCTTCGGGTCTTGCATCGCCATCGCCCCGGCCGACTGGATCATCCCGCCCGCCATGTAAAAGCGATTGCCGATCACCGCCGCCGCGAAGCCGTGCCGCGGCATCGGCATGGAAGGCAATGTCGCCCAGGAATTAGTCGCCGGGTCGTACGACTCAACCGCGCGATACGCGCGCACGAGCTGCTTGGTGGTCACCGCGCCACCGGCTACGTAGATTCGCTTGCCGTCGGTGCCCCAGCCCCCGCCGCTTCGCGCCGTCGGCATTCGCTCCTTGGGAGCGCTCCACAGGTCATTGGCCGGATCGTACTCCTCCACCGCGTCAGTGTTGGTCGCCACCATGATGAAGCCGTGACCGGTGCGCCCGCCAATGACGTAGACCTTGCCGTTGACGGTCGCGGCAAAGGCGTGATTGCGCGGCACAGTCATCGGCTCGCGCGTCTCCCACTTGTTCGTTGCAGGGTCGTAAACATAATTCGTGCTCAGAACGTTGCACGATCCCATGAAGGTGAAGAACGGAGTCTTGGACCCTTCGACCGTCGTGACGCCGCCGATCAAGTGAATCTTGCCGAAGGCTTCCACCGCCGCGCCGGATCCCAACTTGATGGGCAGCGGCGCTAGCGCCTTCCACGAATCGGCCGCGGGGTCGTATTCCCAAGCGTTGTCGATCGGTTCCCAAGCGGCGCCAATTGGTAACGGGCTTTTGTCGGGCGCGACAAATCCGCCGCACACGTAGATCTTGCCGTTGCAAACCGCAAGCGCCGCGTGATGTGCCGGCCGCGGCATTGACTTCTTCTTCGTCCACGCGTCGCTAGCCGGATCGTACTCGTAGTTGACCCCGGCAGCCTTGCCTTCGCCCCAACCGCCGATCGCGTACATCTTGCCGTTGACGGCAACACCGTAGAGTTCTTCATCCGGTTCGGGAAACGGCGCTCCCTTCTTCCACGGTGAGTTGGGAAACTGCGCCAGCCCCGCCGAGGCGAACACCAGAATTGCGATGATCGCGGCGACGACCGCGCTTCCGCGTTGTAAGATTTTTGACATGAGAGTCTCCGTTCGAGGTAGTTGATGTGATGAACAGGCAGCCGCTGCTGGCTCGCCGCACTAGCAAGCGTGGAGGGCTAACACCGTGTAAAATGACCCGCTAGCGGGAGTGCGGCCACCGCCAGGGAGTTCCCAAACGGCCCCGGAACACACAACTCTCGTCGTTCAGCGTTACCTCGATGAGCTGGCGGGGGGTTCGCCTGCGGAGCCTGTGATTCGGTCGCTGCTGGAACGTTCGGTTCGCCGGCTTGAGAACCTGTGCTCGCTGATACTGCACCGAAGCTACCCCAGGCTGGCTAGGCCGCCCCTGAACCTGCAGACCGCTGAATTGCTCAGCGCCGTGGTCGAACGGCTGCTCAAAGCCCTGCGCGAGGCCCGGCCCACGACGGTGCGGCAATTCTTCGCCCTGGCAGGCCAGCACATGCGATGGGAACTCAATGATATGGCCCGACGCTTAGATGAAGAGTCCAGGACATTGGAGCTCAAAGATGACCTTGTGCCCGCGCCTGCCGATTCAATCTCTGGTTTGACGCCGCGCGCCCGCCGCATTTTCGCAAGTATCGATCAATTGCCGGAGGATGAAAAAGAAGCGTTCGATCTGGTTCGCATTCAAGGATTGTCGCAAGCAGAGGCTGCACGAATGCTGGATGTTTCGCCCATGACCGTGATGCGCCGATTGAATCGCGGTCTGCAATCGTTGGCGGCATCACTGGCGGACCTCCACCCGAATCTGGGAGATCCATTGCCGTGAGCGCCGTTTCAGTTTCGCACAAGCAGGAACTGTCGTTGTCGTGGAGTCATCAGTGAAGCAGAACGATCCACGCCTGGCCGGGATGCTGGATGAGTTGCTCATTTCGCGCGCAACACCCGAGGAGGTCTGCGCCGCCTGCCCCGAACTCTTGCCGGAACTCCGACGGCAATGGAACGAGTTGAGCAAGGTTCGCGCCGAACTCGAACTGCTGTTTCCAGCAGCGGATGGAGATGATGCTTCACTGCCGCCGCATTCGTTTGGGCAAACGGATTTGCCGCAGATTCCCGGATATGAAGTCGAGGGCATTCTCGGTCGCGGCGGTTCGAGTGTGGTGTACCGTGCTCTTCATCTGCGCCTCAATCGCACCGTCGCGCTCAAAATGCTGTTGGCCGGCGTCTATGCCACGCCGGAGGAGCTCGAGCGCTTCCAGCGCGAAGCGGAGGCGGTCGCCGGCCTTCGCCATCCCAATATCGTGCAACTGTATGACGCGGGAGACGTGGATCGCAGACCTTACTTCACAATGGAATTGGTGGAAGGCGGAAGCCTCTCCGCTCAACTCGCAGGCACGCCGCAGCGCGCGAATGCAGCCGCGGCGCTCGTTGCGGTACTTGCAGATGCCGTTCATTTCGCACACGAGCGCGGAATTGTTCATCGTGATCTGAAGCCGTCCAATATTCTGCTCACCCTTGATGGAACGCCGAAGGTGAGTGACTTTGGTCTGGCGCGGCAGGTTGATCTGGGACACCTCACGCTGACTTCGGCAACCATCGGCACGCCGAGTTACATGTCGCCTGAGCAGGCGCGCGGCGATCGAAACGAAATCAATCTGGCATGCGACATCTATGCGCTCGGGGCAATCCTGTACGAAATGCTTACTGGTCGCCCGCCCTTTCGCGGCGAATCCAGCACCGCAACCATTCAGCAGGTGGTGGCGAATGAAGCGGTGCCGCCCAAGCGATTGAATCCAAACGTCCCGCGGGACCTTCAGACCATTTGCCTGAAGTGCCTGGAAAAGGAACCGTCGAAGCGTTATGCGAGCGCTGCGGCCCTGGCGGAAGATTTGCGCCGCTTCGAGCGAGGCGAACCCATCGAGGCTCGACCAGTGGGGCCAGTAGAGCGCACGGCGCGCTGGGTCCGCCGCCGACCTGCTTTGGCCGGGGCATTGGCCATCGGCGCGCTGATGACACTGGCGCTTGCAATCACTGTCTTATGGTGGCATGGGCAACGCACGGCGCTTGCAGCAACAGCCGTGGCGTACGCCGAAGCAGACCTGAGCGAATCGGAACGGTTGCGCGATAAAGGTGAAATAAAGGCGTCGGCTGAAGTGCTGAGTCGGGCCAAAGACAGGTTGGGAGAATACATCCCGCCTTATCTGCGCGAGCGGCTTTCCAACGCAGTCCGCAACCTGGAGCTTGTCACGGGCCTGGAGACGATCCGCCTACGCCGCTCGGTCCTGTTCAATGAAACACATACATTCGACCGCGCGCAATCGGACCGCGACTACGAGGAGGCATTTCGCTCGGCGGGGCTGGGCACGGACCAGGAGATGGCGGAAACGGTCGCCGCCCGGGCCAGCGACTTGCCGGTGCGCAAGGCTCTCGTGGCCGCGCTGGACGACTGGGCCAGTTGCACGGGCGACCCGCGCCGCCGCGCCTGGTTGCTGAAGGTGGCGCGGCTGGCCGACCCGGACCCCTGGCGCGATCGGGCCCGCGACGCGGCGGTCTGGGAGGACCGGATGAAGCTAAGCGCATTGACGGATGCCGCGCCGGTCAAGGGCCAGCCGCTGACCCTGCTCCTCGCCATCGGGGAGCAGCTGCAACTCACCGGCGCCGACGCGCGGCAATTCCTGTGGCGCGTTCAGCAGCAGCACCCCAACGATTTCTGGGCTAATCGTGCGCTTGGCGACGCACTGTACTTGCGCGGGGAGCAGGCCCTCTCGGTCGGGTTCTTCCGCATGGCGCTCGCCCTGCGACCTGACACGGCCGTGGCCAACAACGAACTCGGTGATGTCCTGTCGTGCACGGGCCGGGCGGACGAGGCCATCTTTTACCTAGAGCGCGCACTCGAGATTGAGCCTCTTTCTGCCCGCAACCACCTGTATCTGGCTGACGCCCTGAGGGTCACGGGAAAGCAGGACGAGGCCGATCGTCATTACCACGAAGCCTTGCGCCTCGTGCCGGACACAATGCTCGGCCGCTGGTCCGTGGCCTTGGGGCTGGAGCGAAGTGGACGAGAGAACGAGGCCCGTGCGCTTTATGAACAAAACGTCCAGCTCAATCCGCGCGATGAGAAGTGCCGGCGCGACCTCGCGCTTCACCGGGCGCGACGGGGCCTGCGCGATGAGGCTGCGGCGCATTTTCGGGCGGCCCTTGACATCAACCCCAACTCGGTAGAGGCCCACGCCGACCTGGGCCGGTTACTGCGGGATATGCACCGGCCGGACGAGGCCGCCGCACATTTCCGCGCGGCGGTTGCTATCAACCCCAAATCCGTGATGGCCCTCCACGACCTGGGCAGGTTGCTGTTACAAACGGGCGAGCCGCGCGAAGCCAGTGAGTACCTCCGGCAAGGTGCCGCCCTGGAGCCTTTCAACAGTCTGATCCAGGCCGACTTGCGCACCGCCCTGATCCGCCAAGGCCGGCTGGAGGAGGCGCTGGCCGCTTGGCGGAAAGCACTCGACGCCGGCCCGCCGGAGCATGACGCCTGGTTCGGCTATGCCGAACTCTGCCTGTTCCTCGGCCACGAGGACGACTACCGTCGCCACCGTCTCGACTTACTCGGCCGCTTTGGCGACAACAACACTCCGGCTGTCTGTGTGCGCACGGCGCGCGCGTGTCTACTGCTTCCGGCGGCGGAGGCCGATCTGCGTCAAGCCGTCGGGCTCATTGAGCACGCCGTGGCCGCCGGACGCTTGGGACATGAGGCTGAGTACCCGTATTACCTCTTTGGCCAGGGCCTGGCGCGGTATCGCCAGGGCCGGTTTGATGATGCCATCAAGCTGATGTCGGACGAAGCCGCCTCTGTCATGGGCCCGAGCCCTCGCCTGGTCCTCGCTATGGCGCAGTACCAAAAGGGCGAGAAAGTCGAGGCCGGTGAGACTCTGGCCACAGCCGTTGGTTCCTATGACTGGAGCGCGGAAAAGGCCACGACCCCCGACGACCGGATTGCTCACATCCTCCGTCGTGAGGCCGAGGCGCTGATTCACCCATAATGTCTCTAGACCGCCTTAGGCTGCCCAAAACGCGGTTCCGTCTCAGCCAACGTTATGAAGAGGGTTGCTCTCGGGGAGTTCGCCAAGCCGTCGCGAGTCTGCGACGGCTTGTTTGTTGACGGCTCGCGCTCTCGGATCGGTCGCGCGACGCTTTGGCGGAATCGCCTTGTTCCGCAGCGCTCGGGAGAGGAAGCTGGAATCGTCGCGCTCTACGTTTTGAACAGGGTGGCGATCGGGGTCGAGCCGAATCGCCGTAACCCTCTCAGACTCTCTGTTCTCTGGTTGACGCACCCCCTCTGGTTAACGCGGGGTTGCGATCGGGGGCATGTACGAGGGACAATCTGAGTAGATGACGTCAAGTCTCAAGATACCGACGCTCGTGTATGTGCAACGGAAGTGCCTGAAAGCGATACACCAGTCTTGCGTTCAGCCGGATTTCGTGAGCCGAGCAATCCATGGATTTCGCACTGAGTCGTGAGATCGACGACCTCCTGGCAGTCATTGCGGTGATCTCGGCCCGGGGATCGTGCCTATAGGCCGTGGCATTGGCGCTTTGCTTTGCGCGGAAGGCGCAGCTTCGTTTCGCGAGCCGGTGATCGTCGCATTCTTGACAGGATGGCAGGACTCGCCGGAAGACGTCACGCAAATGGAAGATGGGACCGTCATGTCTGACACAATCAATGCTGCTCTTCGTCGTGGAACGATCGTTGGCGGGCTCGCGATGATCGCTGCTGCTGCATCTGGCTGCGGCGGTGACATCGAACCGGGTGAGCTTCGTGGTTCGATCGGCTTCGCATCGCCATCACCGGCGGTGGTCAGCTATCTGACCGCAAATCCGCCGCAAACAGGCGGTTCCGTCATTGCCACGAATGTCACCGATGCGTCTCAGACCGCCACCGGACCCTACACAATCCAATCCGGAACAACGCCGCCGGAAGTTGGTCAATATGTTCTGAATCCGAATGTTGATCCTTCCGGCAGTACGTTCTTCATGCAGGTCGCCAACCTTGCGTTTCAGGATGGTGCCACCTACCGAATAGGCGCATCGAGTCCCGGCTTGTCCGGCACCTGGACAACGCCGGTGGTCAACCCTGGAACACCTGCAACGGTGTTCGATCTTGACGATGAGTGCGCAGTGCTCGCGACAATCACGGTGAATGCAACAGGGACGGCGGAGGATCTTGACGCGCTAGATGCTGTCGTTGTCTGCACGGTGGTTGCAACCGTCAGAGAGAATCCGGGCCTCCCAACGACGTTCACGGCACAAGCAACGTCAAATGCCGTCGTGTCCACGGTTTCGACGCTTCGAAACGGTGGGGTGCAGATTCCGATCCTGGTTCGCAGTGGCCAACCGGTCCAATTCAGCGTCGGGTGCCTGTTCCAATCGAGCGATCCTGGCTTTCCGCAGAACCCCGCGCTACCTCCTGGCACTGTTGTCTTCGGTGGCCAAGCCACTCCGATCGATGTTGCCTGCGCTGATAGTCCGGCGGTATCGATCGACGTCGAGGTGCGCAGGAATTCTGGCCGGTTGAAAGGACTGCTCGATGTCGTCGGCCATTCACTGGCACAATTCGATGTCGAGCTGATCCCGAGCACCTTTAGGGTTTCCGAGGCGGTTACCGGTGAGGCACCACCGCACAATTGGCAGTTTGACTCTGCGCCATCGGGTTCCACAGGAGTCTCAGCGCGCGCCCTGCTCGAGGGTGGTACTGCGTGGATGAGGTTTCCACAACTCCTGAATGCCGATCAAGTTCAGATACCGAATGGCGGCGAGTTCGATCTTCGAAGGCGCTTTGTGGTGCAACCCTTTGCACTACAGACTGCGATTACGCTTCGCGACCCCGTCGCCGACACGCTCCTGACGCACCTTGAGCTCGTGCCGTTCTCAACGTTCACGACGGGCACGGATTCAACTTCCTTCGTCCGCGCGGATGGCGATACGGATTACTTCTTTGATAGTGAGGGCAACCGTGGAGCAAGCGGCATCGGTGGCTTGGCCTTCTCCAAGCTTAACGGTGCCTTCGATGCTGCCGCCCAACGCGCCGATCTCACCGCTGACCTTCTGCTGCTCGGGCTTAACGAGCGAGATGGCTCTACGTCAGGCGCACCCGCGCTGCCGGCGAACTGGCGCCCAAAGGAATTCAACGTGCGCCTGCGACAGCAGAACGTGTTTAGCGAGTCAGTCCAGATTGACCCGTCGATCTCCTCGCTGATCACAGCACTCCCCGGAGAGACCGGGACGTTCCTGCCGCTTGATGTATGTTTCGGTGAAGCGACGCTTCAACTACGCGCTCCATCGGGGTTTCGGCTCTTCAGTCCATCGGTGACTGCGCTCACCTCCCCCGTTCTCGATGCTACGGATGAGAACGGCGTTGCCCTCCGCTACAGCACCGCGCGAGGCACAGCGCAGAGCGCGCCGTTTGGCAGCGGCAACGCGGCCCAGAATGTGGCAATGCGCGTAGCCTTGCCCGCTTTCATTCGATATCAACTGCAGAGCCGCGTGTCACTGCTCAATGATTCCACAAGCACCGCCACCTCGGTAACCCTCCCGGTTGTCTCCGTGCCCGAAGAACGGGCGTTGCGCTGTGGCGAACGAGTGGCAGAATGCAATTTCATTGATGAGAACGGCGTCGCCACCCGGCTCACCGCTGAGATCACGTCCGGTGACGTCTCTTGTGATCCAGGCGACGTAGGTGTGACCGGTCGAGTGCAGGTCACCGGCCCCAACGCTGCAGCTACGCTCCAGAGCGTGACACTTCAATGGGACGGCGATCCGCCGATTGAACTCTGCGGTGCTGGCAGCACGCCCTGCACCAACCCTCTTGTCTTCACTCACTCCGTCGGTGACCAATCTCCCGGGCTGCACACCGTGGTGCTCACGGCAACCGACAGCAATGGCTGCGTCGCCACTGACGCGATCACTATCACGGTGCAACCGATCCCGGTACTTACTTGTCCCCCACGAGTGATCACCCAATTGATCGGTCAAGAGACTGAAGTTCCCTATGATCGCATTGCCAGCCAATTGCAGGCTCAATGGGTGGGCGGCTGCACAGATGAGTTCTTGCCGCCGATCCAAGACGACCATCCGGCCGGCTTCGCACGTGGTGAGACCACCGTGAGATTCTTCAGCGAGCCGAATACCACACCTGCCGGTGAGCAGGAGTGCGAGACCATCGTTGAGGTGTTGCCCCCCGGCGGTTGCATTTCGTTCAATATCCTGCCATTGGGCGACCTCACACAGCCCACCATGATCGGAGATGTGCTTTTCACACCGCAGCCCAACCGTACCTGCAGAGTGAAGGACGAGTTCCCGCCGTTCCCTGAGCCCGATGACGGGGAACTTGAGCTACAGATCGGCGAGGTGGAAGCGCTCCTGCCGTTTGAGGCTGAGTGGATCAGCGTCCGGTACGTCAAGGCCCATTCGCAGCCCTTGACGATCGAAATGTTCAACGCGGCAAATGAACTAGTTCGAACGTGGCAGAGTCCAGGCGGTGGACCTGATGGTGAACCGGAACGACTGAGACTCACACGGGTCATCATCAACCGAGACCGGCCAGTCAATCGCCTGCGGCTGAAAAGCAGCGAGAGCGAGCTGTTCCTGATCTCGATTTGCTATACCCGGTTTGCGCCGCCGCCACCACAGCCCGGCGACGTCATCCTCGTGCCCCCCAGCGACTAGACAGCGCTGGCGGAGGATGGGTCCGAGAGTTGACTCTATCGTTCGATCGCGGGGATGGAAATGAACTCGCCGGCGTGCTGAGCGTTGTAATCCTTGGCGACCTGGAACAGGTCATTCTGGTATTCCGTCGGCGTCAGAAACAGTCGGTGGTTCGAATCTGTCGCCGGAGGTCGCTTGAGAACGCAGGCGAAATCCAATGAGGAAGGGTGTTTGAATCGATCGGTCGAACGGGTAGTCATTCCCAGTTGAGGATAACCCTGAGCAGGTCGCTTACGTTGATGACGCCGTCCCGTCATTCCCAATGGCTGATCACCATCAGCAGATCGTTGACATTGACTTGACCATCACCATTGGGAGGCGGTGAGATGTCGGCGAGGCAAAGCGCTGGCGGAGTTGGACACGGTCCCCATGCGCTGATCACCGCCAACAGGTCGTTGACATTCACATGTCCGTCGCCGTTGATGTCGCCAGGTATTGCTGGGATCTCGTAGGCCCCCAAATCGACCGTGCTGGCGAAGCGAGGGTTGCCATCGAGATCAGTGACGATGCCCGGAGGCACCGCGGCGTTGTCGCCGGCATTCACGCAGGGCGAACCCGTCATCAGGTGCAAGTCGCCGGGGGAATTCACGAATAGCGGATCGGCAGGCGGAGTGATGTTTCCCGCGCCCCACACCAGTGTATTCCCAGGACCGACAAACACTCCCGCCTGACCGCCGGCCACGTCGCAGTTGGCGACGGTGATTGTCGAGAATGGTTCTGTGGCTAGCACATTGAAGATGCGGATTTCGGGACCTTGCGACGCCAAGTCACCCCAGAGGACACAATTGGTCAGGTATCCCACGCTGCCCTTGCGCGCGTTCACGCCACCTCCACCCCCGGCGGTATTGCCTGCGAAGGTACAATTGATGATGTTGCCGGAAGACTGAAAGAACGTCACGCCGCCTCCCCCAGCAGTCGCGCTATTGCTTGCGAAGAGGCAGTTCGTGATCGCCGGGCCTTCGCCAATCCACAAGCTCAAACCGCCACCCGGTCCGGCTGCTGCGCGATTACCTGTGAAACGGCAGGCGCTGACCAGACCCGGCGCATCGTCGAGAGTCATCCCTCCGCCACCGTTTGCGGAGTTGCCTGTGAATTGGCAGTTGGAGATTGTCGGCTCGCACAAGAACGCGAACAGGCCGCCGCCGAGACTATTCCATACTCCGGTTGGGACGGCGTTGGCGTTTCCGGCGGTGATAGTGAATCCATCAAGCGTTGATCCCCCGTCCGCCGCATCTACAATCATGACGTGATAGGTGTTGTCCGCATTGTTGGCAAAGTTCGGCCCGTCATTACCCAACAGGTCTCCGCTCAGGATTGAGGGATACAGCGCGATGTTCCGTTCGTCGGGGCTCGGCGCGCCATAGCCGGCATATCCGCCCCTGACGGCGCATCCGGCGGCCAGCACAAACGACAATGTGCGGTCGGTAGAACTCTGCACGGGTTTATAGGTGCCGCCTGCAACGCGTACTTCGCTGAGCAGTCCATCCGAGGCATAGGCCGTTTCGGTTGCTGTCTTCAGGTCGCGCATCGCCGCCGCCCAACTCGTCCCATCCCCGCCCGGCGGGGCGGAATCATCCACGTAGAGCGTCGCTGGGTAGGTTGCCGCCGTGTAAATCACCTGCCACGGTAGCGGGAAGCACGCGGTTGTCCCCGCGGCGTTGCCCGCCAAGACACGCCAGAAGTACAGCGTGTTCGGCGAGAGGGACGTCGAACCTGAATATGAAGTTGCTGTGGTCGTAACATCGATTTCCGGCGAGTTGAAAGACACGTCATTATCCACTTGCAGCCGATAGTCCAGCGCGCCTTGGGCGGATTGCCACGTGAAGGCTGGCGACCACGAAATTCCGACCAGCGCGTTGGGTGCCGGCGCGGTCAACGAGAAGTTTCGCGGAGGCAGGTTCGCAATTGGCGCCCCATACATGTCGGACAACGTCCAATTGTCTCCCGTGCTCAACCACGGTCTCTGAAAGCGGGCTTCGGAAAGGTGCTGCTGCCAGAAACGGCGATACGGCGCCTTCACCCTGATCGCGGCCGGTCCAACGGAATTCTCGCGCTGCGCATAGTGCATCGTGGACGGAAAGTCGTAGATGCCAGCGGTCTGCGCGTTCACGATTGCGAAATTGCCTCCTTCGCCAGGCGGGACATTGGTCCAGATGATCTCGACATACTGATCGCGATCGGGGCGTTGTTGCTCGTGCCACATCCCCAGGGCGTGGCCGATTTCATGGACAAGGAGACCTGTTTCCCACCCGCAACTGGATGCTTGAATGTATTGCACGCCGCCAACCAAGCCGACGGAGCTGGAGCCGCAGCAGCCGCCGTCCGGCCCGCACGTATTCTCATTGAGGTAGAACTCGACCCAGTTCGGCTCGGTCGTGTGTGGGACGAAGGTTACATTGGAATTGGCGGAGAGAGCGGCGAATGCGTCATAAACCACCTGCTGCTGGGCGGGCGATACGTTGGCGTTGAAGGTGTAATACACCACGCCGTCAGGCCAGAGGTTGAGAACATACACACCCTCCGGGCCGGCTTGTGGTGGTGCTGCGGCGCATCGAGTGACTAATTCCATCTGCGGGTCGTCGCCTTGCTCGGAGGTGTCTTGCGCGAGCGCCCGACCTGGAGCCAGGTACATCGCCACGAGGGCTGCCACAGAACTTCGCGCAATTGAAGTTGAACATTTCATTTGATGGGTTCCTTGTTGTCCAGAGATGTCGTGTTTGATGAGATGTCCGGTGATGCCGTCATCCCCAATTGCTGATGACCCTCAACTGATCTGGCGGATCAATGGAAGTTGTGGACCACCCTCAGGATGTCTTGCGCATTGACCACGCCATTGCCGTGCGGCGGCGGCGCGATGTCTGCTGGACACGGCTGCGGCGACGAGGGGCATGAACCAAGCGCCGCGATCACCGCATGCAGATCATAGACATTGACCAGGCCATCGCCGGTGACGTCGCCGGGCCGTGGGATCTTCACCAGCCAGGCACGCGCTTCGTTGTTGTAATAGCCGTTGCCGACGATGACTGAACCGTCGGAGTTCAAGCCACGAGCATCAGTAAGCACCCAGCCTGTGAGGTTCAATCCCAGCGAGGGCAGGTAAGTGTTGAGGTCAACCATTCCGAGGTCGGCGGTCCAGAGGAAGGCCGTGTACCAATCAGCGCCTGCAACCACCAAGCCATCTCCACTAATTCCCCGCGCCACTGACGAGCCGCCCGGCACGAGCACGCCGAGATCCTGCATGCCGGCCTGCGTCCAACGGAATGCCTTGTAGCCAGTTATTCCCCACGAATCCTGCGAACAATAGCCTGCCAGCGCCGATCCGTTGCCGCTGGTCGCGACTCCCCAGGAGTACGATGTGCCGGGCAGAACCCCGAGCATTTCAATTCCAGTCTCGTCCGTCCAGCGGAAGGCCCGGCCCTGGGTGGAGCCCGCCACAACCGAGCCGCTGTAGTTGATGGCGTTCGCTGCAGTTGGCGGCGGTGCCGGCAAAAACGAGTAATGTGAAGCCAGCAGCTCCAGGCCTGCAGCGACTGTCCAACGATAAGCTGCGGTGTAGTTGTCGATGTCGGTGTGAATCGACGAACTGCTCGCCGCGCTCGACCCATCAAAGCTGATACCTGATCCCCAGACTGAAAAAACAAGGCCTGGGCCAAAACTGGCGTGGGGACCGCACACCTGCACGCTCCCGTCAGCCGCCCACCACCGAACGACATCGCCTGTTCCCGAGCACCCATACTTCGGGTCGCAGCCATAGGCGAAGCTGGTTCCCGCGACGTACGAACCGTCGCCGCTAATGGCATCGCCATAGGTACTGGACAATACCCCAAGCTGCAGCGTGCCGAGGATTTGCATGCCGCCCGCCGCCGTCCATCGAAAGGCGCGATAGCCATTCGTCGACTCGCTGGTGCCCGCCACCGCCTTCCCGTCAGCGCTGACGGCGTTGGCGTACGACGCCGTCCCGCCTGGCAGCACGCCAAGGTTGGTGATGGTTGGGGTTTGGCCCAGGGCCGGCGCGACGGCGAGCAGCGCCGCTAGCGCGCACGCGCCGATGCGAATCATTCGTTGAACCTGCGACCTCCACATGCCAGTCTTCGGATGTGTCGTACGCGAACGCATGACAGATTCCTTTCAGAGCATGTTCCTTCGCGCGTGGGCGTTCGTTGCCTCGGCGATCCCGCAGAGAGTCTTTGGGCCATCCAAGGACGCGGAATCCGCGTATCCGAGGGCTGGAACAAAATTGGAACCGAGCGCAAACGGCCATTGGATGCGTGGGAAGTGGTACAATCCACGCCGTCGAGGCTTCCCCTCTTGGATTTCGGGCTTGGGCCTGAAGCCGACTGCGGATCGCCGATGGACCATTCCAGAATCGAGGACCGGCCTTGAAGCCGGAACAGGACGCGACCATGATGTTGGCGGCGATGGGGCGTGGTGATCGCAGCGCCGCTGACGAGCTGATGCAGCTGATCTATGAAGAATTGCGCAAACTCGCTTCGCACTATCTCGAGGGCGAGCGGCCAAATCACACGCTGCAGCCCACGGCCCTGGCCCATGAGGCCTATCTACGCCTGATCGATCAGTCCAACGCCGATTGGCAGAACAAAGCCCACTTCATGGCGATGGCTGCGGAAATGATCCGGCGAATACTCGTGGACCATGCGCGCAGGCACAATGCAATCAAGCGCGGCGGTGGGCAAATGGCGGTCAGTATCGAACCCGAACACCGCGTCGCCCAAGATGCGGGCGTGGATCTTCTGGCCCTCGATGAATCGCTCACTGAACTCGGCGAACGAAGCGAGCGCCAGCGCCGTGTGGTGGAATTGAGGTTTTTCGGCGGCCTGAGTGTCGAGGATACCGCCCTGGCGCTGGGCATCTCGCAAGCCACTGTGAAAGACGACTGGCGGCTGGCCCGGGCCTGGCTTCGCCACAAACTGAAGGATTAGGAGCGATTGTGGCCGCGCACAAGAGAATCTCCAGCCCAAGGCGGGTTGTACTTCGCGTTTCTGCTTTGAGGACTCTGATCCTTTGAACAAAGAACGACACGAGCGCATATCCGCTCTGTTTGCCGCGGCCGTCCGTTTGCCGGCCTCGGAACGTCCGACGTTTCTCAACACTGAATGTGGTGACGATACCGGACTGATTTCCGCGATTCAGTCGCTCCTGGACAATGACATTGAGGATGACGCCTTCCTGCAGACGCCCGCGCTGGGTCATGTCGCCATCAATCTCGGCCGCCTTTGTGAACCAGCTCAGAATTGGATTGGCAAACAAGTTGGAGAGTTTCTGATCAATGGCGTGATTGCCAGTGGCGGCATGGGGACGGTCTTCAAGGCCACGCAGCGCGACCCGCATCGACTGGTTGCACTGAAACTGATGCGCCCCGGCTTGATGTCGCCATTGGCGCAGCAGCGCTTTCACTATGAAGCACAAATCCTGGCCCGGCTTCAGCATCCCAACATCGCGCAGGTCTATGGCGCCGGTCAGCACAATGAAGCCGGTGTATCCCTGCCGTACTTCGCTATGCAGTTCATCACCGAAGCGTTACCCATCACGCGCTTTGTAACGGACCATAGACTCGCTTTGACGCATCGGTTGGAATTGCTCACCAAAGTCTGCGATGCGGTGCACCACGGGCATCAGAAGGGAATCGTGCATCGAGACCTCAAGCCCCACAACATTCTTGTGGATGCGTCGGGCGAACCAAAGGTGATCGACTATGGGGTGGCCAAAGCAACGCACGCGGACATGCCGTTGACGCTGCAAACTG
>Ga0111539_10003044_pt1 | contig 22218 bp, 17 predicted proteins | sample RhiMethybrSRZTD1_FD_79667 | JGI IMG/M metagenome (GOLD analysis project Ga0111539, IMG submission 79667) | Populus rhizosphere microbial communities from Tennessee, USA - Rhizosphere MetaG P. TD hybrid SRZTD1 (version 2) (version 2) | ecosystem: Host-associated > Plants > Roots > Rhizosphere >...
CCGAACCTGATCTTCCGAGTGATCCTCCGCGGCGCCGGCCAGTGTGATTCTGATTTCGTCCGCTGGCAGCCAGACTTCTTCGTTGGTGAGGGGATTCTTTGGAGCCTCAACCAGGCGATCCCGCCTTTCGGCAACGTGTGCTGCAGTGAGCACGAGGCCGTTCGTGAGCAGTACGCCACTTCCTCCCGTAATTTTCGTGCTGTTCCTGAAGAACTCCAGGTACACGACACCGACGTCGGACGCGTCCGTAATGCGCACCCCCGCGACGATCGGCGCTTTGGCCGACGCGATCGTCGAATCGTCCTTCGCGTCGGACGCCTTACATGCGCTCACCGCGAGAAGAACGCACGCAACACAGAAACCACCCCGAGCGTCCAGATTTCCCATTCAAAGCCGTCTATCACCTCTCTTCCACTCCTCGTCCTGAATAAACCCTGAATTCGAACTCTACACGCTTCGCTCGCGACGGTTCACAGTCATCCCTCCTTGTCTTCGAGTTCCTTCTCGATTTGCTCGATACTCGGCAAGCTGCTCCAAAACTCCTTCGGCAACGATTCGACCAGCTGCTACTCAGCGACCTGGAGTTGTCCCCGGGGTCGCAGTCAGCGGCTCCGCGGCAGGAGGTGGGGCACGCCAGTTTGTCAGCAACTACGGTGCGACGTCGTAACCGATGTCCGACAGAAACGCGAAGTCGAGCGCCGTCGGGCCGAGCCGAGTTCCGACCGTCATGGTCGGGTCCATGAGGACCGGGCCGCCGGCGAACATCAGGTCGGAAAGCATGTGGCCGCTGCCGGCTTCCAGAGGAACCGGCCCACCGTAAAGGGCAGTTGCCTTCGGGCCGAGGAACTCTGTGCCCGCCGTGCTGACGAGCGCCAGGTACGTTTGCGATGCGCCGATTCCGAGGGCGTGACCCACTTCGTGCGCGACGAGCGTGATGAAATCGGACTGGTTCCGGGGAATGTCGTCTGCCGTGTCCGGGGTGGTGTCGAAAAAGAAGTTGGACTGGCATCCAAACGCGATGCCGACGACCCATGGTTGTTGGTCCGCGCCGGTCCAGCGCGCGCGCAATCGCTCTTGGAATTGCGCTCCGTGGGTGGGTGGAAACACAGCGACGCGCCGCGTGCGAGCCAGCACACCGAGTGAATCCAGGACGCTCGAACAAGCGACGTAGATGCGCAGGTCGTCGATGGGAGTGGTCGTCACCATCTCGATGTACGTGTCGTCGACGTTTGCGAGATTGCGCACCTGAATCGGCGTCCCGATCGGGATTTCCTCGAAATCGTCCCTGATGCGGCGAGCCCAGTACGCGGCGCCAGCGGCGAGCCCGGTTTGCACCGCCGGCGTATTGAACCAGCCCGACGTGTCGAGGCTGGCGTCGAACACGATGCTGAACTGGTGACCGGATGCGCCGCCGCTCCCGGCAGTTCCTCCGCTTCCTCCAGTGCCTGCAGTGCCGGACGATCCACCGGTCCCGGTGCCGCCCGTGCCGGTTCCGCCGGATCCCCCGCTGCCGCCTCCCGCAGTGCCCGCTGTGCCGCCCGTCGCGCCACCCCCCGTCGCGCCGGATCCGCTCACGCCTCCTTGCCCGCCGGTTGCTGCCGCGGCTCCCTGACCTCCCACCGCGCTCGCAGGTGGGCCCGGTGACGCATCGTCATCGGACCCGCAGCCCAAGAGTCCAAGGCTGCCCGATAGAGACACCACCGCCGCCACCCGCCAATCGTTTCGAAAGAAAGCCACTTCAGCTTCTCCCTCCGTCCGTCGCCCCGGCGCAAAGCACGCGCGGGGATACTACCGGCACTTGCAGCCGTCCGCCACCGTCACGCTCAGTGACGAGCGCGGCTGACGACGGTCGAGTGCTGTTCGCGCTCGCCGGCGCAGAGCAGGAGCGTGAGGCTTCCCGCGAGGCGCGCTCGGCGCGCGCCGCCGAAGCGGATGCCGGTTTGCTCGAGCTGATCGAGCGCTTCTTTCACCATGCCGACCGCGCCCTCGACCAGCGTGCGCCGTGAATCGACCAGCGCCTGCGCCTGCTGGCGAAGCAGCATCGATTGCGCGATTTCCGGTGCGTACGACAGGTCGTTCAGGCGCACGAGCAGCACTTGAATTCCGGCGTTGTTCACCTGGGCCTGCAGCTGTCCGGTCAGCGCGTGGAGGATTTCGCGGCTCTCCTTCTTGAGACAGGGACGCCCGGGGTCTCCACTTTCGTACGGAAAGTGCGAGGAGACCGCCTTCAGCACCGTCGACAGCTGCGACAGCACGAAATGCTGATAGCCGTCGACGTCGATCAGAGCGCGAGCCGCGTCCACGACGCGGTAGATGCAGACCGCGGAAACCTGAATCGGATTGCCGTGCACGTCGACGACCGTGGTGACGGGCGTGGAGAACGTCAGGTCCTTGGTGGACACGACGTGCCGGGTCAAGCCGATCGGGAACGCGAAGTGAAGCCCCGGCGTCGTCACCGTGCGGCTGATCTTGCCGTAATAGAGAAGAACGTGTGCCTCGCGCGGGTAGACCACGAAGCTCCACATGCCCCACAGAATCAACGTCACGACGACGAACGCGATCGGTCCGCCGATGGCGAGCCCGAGCAGACTCTCGGTGTCCACGTCAGCCCTCGCTCCGTTCGGTGCTGGCGATCTCGACCGGCAGGACGGTTTGCACCCGCTCTCCGCTCGCGAGCACCATCAGCAGATTCTCGGCGAAGCTTTCGATGGCGGCGCGATCGTTGGCCAGCCCGCTCGCGACCATGCGCTGAACCGCTTCCGAGACGGTGCCGAGCGCGCCCTGCACGATCGTGCGGCGCGCGTCGACCAACGCGACGGCCTGTTGCCGCAGCAGCATCGATTGGGCGATTTCAGGGGCGTACGCAAGGTCGTTGGTCCGCAGCTGAAATACTTCGACGCCGGCCGCGTGGACCAACGTCTGAAGCTCGTGGATCAGCTGTCGCGCGATGACGTCGTTCTCCTTGCGCAGGCAGGGCACGCGCGGATCCGGACTGTCGTACGGATAGTGCGAGCACACGTTCTTCAGCACTGCGGTCGCGAGCAGGCTCACGTGGTTGTTGATGTTCTCGAACTCGAGCAGCGCTTTTTCTGCATTGACGATCCGGTACGAGCAGACACCCGATACTTCGATCGGGCTCCCGCTCGCTTCCACCACCATCATCTTCGGCAGATCCGCCGAGATCACCGAGCTCGTCACGCGCATCAGCCGGCGGCCGATCGGGAACGAGTAGTGAATCCCCTCGTCGGTGTACGTGACCTTGGGTTTGCCCCAGCGCAACACCAGCACCTGCGTGCGTGGCTGAACCACGAAGAACCCGAACAGCGCTATCAGCAGGAGAATCCCGAACAGCACCGGTAGCGGGACGAGCAGCACCAGCAAATTCGGATCGAAATCGAGGTTTTCCACTCTCGCAGGGTATCAGAACCCAACGTCTAGCGGCTCGGCGCCCGTGCGGCTAAGATCCTCCTCCAGGTCGGGGTCGGGAATTCGTGGATTGGAGGCTAACGGGAATGAGGGGCACGAGGTGGGTCGTCGTGTTGGGCTTCGGCTGGTGTGCTTGCACCGCGTCTGAAGATAGCCATCGGATCGGTGATCCGACCGGAATCGATGCGACCGGCGGCGCTCAAGGATCGAGCGGGAGTGATGCCGGAGGAGCGAGCGGGACCACCGGCGGCGGAACGAGCGGGAGCGGAGCCGTAGGCGGAAGCGCGGATGCTTCGCTCGGAGCTGGTGGAACGAGTGCGGGCGGTGCTGCGCCCGCCGATGGAAGCGGTGGCGTTGCGGGCGGTGCAGGCGGCGTCGGCGATGGGTCGAACTGCGGTGGCGATCGCCACGAGGCCGAACGGAGCCAGCTCGACATTTACGTGATGTTCGACGACTCGGGTTCGATGGTTCCCTGGTGGGTCCCGATGACGCAAGCCTTCACGGACTTCTTGAACGATCCGGGCTCCCGGGGAATCGGCGTCGGCATCCAGTACTTCGGCACCAACTGTGATCCCGCTTTCTACGCTACCCCGCGTGTGCCGATCGCTCTTCTGCCGGGCAACGCGACAGCGATCCAGAACTCGTACCCTGACATTCCCATCGAATCGACCTCGACACACCCGGCGCTGGTCGGCGCGATCCGGTACGCTCGCGACTGGCAAAATGGGCATCCCGAACACAAGGTCGTGGTGCTGCTCGCGACCGACGGTGAACCGACGGAGTGCTCTTCGACGCTGCAGAACGTGTCACAAGCCGCGGCCGACGGCCTGTCGGGAGCGCCTTCGATCCCGACCTATGTGTTCGGCATGGGGCTCTCCCTGGCGAATCTGGACGAGATCGCACGAGCCGGCGGTACGGGCAAAGCGTTGCTCGTCGACCCGAACTCGACGCCAGCGTCCGCGGAGGCGCTGAAAGCGATCCGCGGCGCGGCGTCGCTCTGCGACTACGTATTGCCCAACGGAGGCAACGTCGACACCAAGCAGGTCAACATCGACTTCACGCCACCGGGCGGCAGGTCGACGCGGCTGCCGAACGTCCGCGACGCTTCGCGCTGTTCGGCTTCGGGCGGCTGGTACTACGACAAGCCCCAGGCGCCGAGGCGCGCGATCTTGTGTCCGGCCAGCTGCTCGAGCTTGAACGTCCCGTCCGGTGGACAGGTCGACGTCATCCTCGGCTGCGACACGATCGTTTTCTAGCTGCTTGTCTCAAGACGGGACCACGAGTGATCGCTGGCGTGAGCCTGAGTAGGGCGTTGTCCCCGAACCGACCACACTTCGCGACGTCAGCGGCCGCGTAGGGTTTCGCTCGCGTTCATAGGGCGACTTAAGCAAGCGCCACTTACTTCCGTATTGTCAGGCGGCGTGTCGGGTCATTGCGGTCCGAGCGGCCGTCGACGTTCATAGATGGATTACAGGAGGCGTCTCGAAATGACGGGGCTTAGAGCGGTGGGCGTGCGCTTGGGTTCGACTGGTTTGAGCTGTGCCGGCCTGGTGCTGCTCGCGGGAACGGTGGCGTGCGGATCGAGCCCCGATGAAACGGAGAGTACGGCGTTCGTCGTTCAAGAACTCGCGCCGACCAGCGCTCCCACGCAGCTCGCGCCGAGCGGCACCGGCGCCAGCCGTACGCCGACCTTCAGCTGGACGTCGGTCGCGACCGCAACCGGGTACGACGTGGAGATCGAAGACGGCTCCGTCTCAGGAGGCGTCATTCAGCGCACCTACACCGCTACTCAGGCCGGCTGTGCGGGAGGCGGCAACTGCAGCGCGCAACTGACGACTGCGCTCGCGGCCGGGCTCGCCAAGTGGCGGATCAGGGGGAGCAACACGGACGGGCCCGGGCCGTGGAGCGGCTGGGTCTCGTTCGCGGTCTGCGTGGGCACGCTGCCGCCGACGGGCCGGCCGACCTTGATCAGTCCCACCGGCCGGATCGAGACCAACTTGCCCACCTATAACTTCACGTCGGTCGCCGACGCGACCAAGTACTTCCTCTGGGTCGACGGTCCGTTGTCGGCCGACATACTCCAGGTGTTCACGGCGGCGGAAGCGGGTTGCGTCGGGGCTGCGAACGACTGCGCTGTGACTCCGACGACAGCGGTGGCAGTCGGCACCAGCAAATGGTGGGTCCAGGCGCAGAATGCCGCGGGCTCAGGCCCCTGGTCGACCAATCTTTCGTTCATCTATGGCGGCGTTGCGCCGCCGGATGATCAACCCGTCACGATTTCGCCCACCGGCACCATCTCGACGACCACGCCCACGTACAAGTGGAACGCGCTGCCCACCGCGAACCGGTACACGCTCTGGGTCAACGACGCCTCGGGTCCCAAGCGCGTCAAGCGCACGTACAACTCGGGCCAAGCTGGATGCTCCTCTGGAGGAGTTTGTTCAGTCACTCCGCCCGAGACGCTTGCGCGCGGCATCGGTCAATGGTGGGTTCGCGGCGAGAACTCCGCGGGCAACGGACCGTGGAGCAACGCGGTGAACTTCACCGTCAGCGGCGGGCCGCCGGCGCCGACCACGCCGCCCACCCTGATCGCACCGTCGGGTACGATCTCCACCACGACGCCGACCTACTCCTGGAACTCCGTGACGAACGCGACGGAGTACTACCTGTGGGTCAACGATCACGACGGGATCAGCATCCAGCAGTCCGTCACTGCGACGGCTGCGGGCTGCGCGAGCGGCGGAGTTTGTGCGTTCACTCCGTCGACGGCCGTCGCGAGCGGGACCAGCACCTGGTGGGTGCGGGCGCAGAACGCCGGCGGGACCACGGGCTGGAGCGTGGGGTTGACGTTCAACGCCGGCGGCGGCTCGCCGCCCACCGGCATGGCGACGTTGGTCGCGCCAGTCGGCAGCGCGGACAGCGCGACGCCCGCCTACGAGTGGACGGCGGTGACCAACGCCACCGAGTATCTGCTCTGGGTCAATGACGTCGGCGGCACGCGCGTGCAGCGGGTCTACACCGCCACCGAGGCGGGCTGCGGCGACGGAACCTGCTCCGTAACGCCCAGCACGGAGCTCTTCGCGGGCATCGTCACCTGGTGGATTCGCGCCGACAACTCCGCGGGGCCCGGTCCGTGGAGCGAGGGCGCTTCGTTCGCGTTCTGCAGCACTTCGGCGCTGACGGCCGCGCCGGTCCTGATCGCGCCGACCGGCACGGTTTCGAACAACCCGACCTACCAGTGGTCGAGCGTCGCCGGGGCGACGGACTACACGCTCTGGGTCGACGATTCGTCGCGCAAGGGCGTGGTCAATAGCCTGCTCAGCGCGGCAGCTTCGGGTTGCCCCGACGGCGGCAATTGCGCGGTCACTCCCGGCACCACCCTCGCCGCGGGCGCGTGCAAATTCTGGGTGAAGGCGCAAAACTCGATGGGTCCCGGTCCGTGGAGCACGCAGGGCGCGTTCACCGTGCCGTGAGAGGGCCTTAAACGCTGTCTCAAGGCTGGCGAGTCACACGCCACGGACCGGTACAAGATGGCGGGACGAAGCCCGCTGGCGCCTGGCCCATTAGATTCCATTGGCCGGTCATCGTGCTCGTCAACCGATCGAGCTTGCCCGAGAGGTCGCCGAGGTACGGATTCGGGAGCGGAAACAGGTCGAACGTGTAAATCCCGTTCTGGATCGTGGCCGCAAACTGGTTCGTCAAGCACTCCAGTTTGCCGGCCAAGTCCCCGGTCATCGTGACTCCAAACTCCACTACGCTGGCGTTCAGCTTGCCGTCTTTGATCTCGAGAAACTCGCCGCTCGCCGAAGGCTCCAGCTTGAACGACACCTGCCCGGTGATCGGAAACATGAAGCCGGCGCTGGTGACCATGCATTCGTAAGTGCCGCTATAGGTCCCGGCCTGACACTTGCCCGCGTCGACCGCCTCCGGCCAGTCGAACCCCGCGTCCGGATCGTACGGCCGCCCTGCGTCGGGAGTGCTGGTGCCTCCGCTCGCGCCCGCGCCGGCGCTTCCACCCGCGCCCGGGGCGCCACCGGCTCCGCCCGACCCGCTGCCGCCGGTTCCGGAAACCCCGGTGTCCGGTGGGCCCGAGGTCGCACCGCCAGCCCCTCCATAGCTCGACGCGGACGTTGCTCCCCCGGCGGAACATCCCGCAGTGAGAGTGAGGCACGACAAGAATAGGAAAACGCGAGTGAACACGTGAGCGTCAGTTTCTGGCCGCGCAATGGCCGGCCTCGGTCAGTACGATCACGGGTCGGGCAGTCAGCTCCGCAGCGCAAGTGGATGAGGATGTCTCTATCGGATTGATCGAAGCTGTCGCCCCCGCTGGGCTTCACATACCGCGACGGAAGGCATCTTCAACTTCATGTCAACGATACCCTCCCCGATTCTAGCCGCTCTGGTCTCGAGCGGCCTGTGCGCGCTCGCGACGCTGGTGCCCTCCAGCGCTTCCGCACAGGTGTCTCACGCGCCATGTCCAGCCGGTCGCGAGAGCTTGATCACGATCACCGGTTACACCGCGCAGCCGTACACGGCGAGGTTGTGCTCGGGCGTTCCGTATGGCACTCAGAACGCCAACGCCGTCGGCAGCACACAGCGGCTGGACATCTACCGTCCGCTGAACGATCCACCGAACGGGGGCAAGTTTCCGGTGTACGTCTGGATTCACGGCGGCGCGTGGGTGGGTTTCGATCGCATTTTGGACCGGAACAACGACCGAAACATCTCGCTCGCCGAGGATTACCAGGGCGTCTTGCGTCAGATCACGCGAGGCTTCACGGTCGTTTCCGTCGACTACCGACTTGCGCCCGCCGTCCACTTTCCGCAGCCGCTGCTCGACGTGAAGCAAGCCGTTCGCTGGGTGAAATCGCAAGCCACGGCCTGGAAGTTGAATCCCGAAAAGATCGCCGCAGGAGGCCACTCCGCGGGCGCTCATCTCGCAGCACTGACGGGTGGCACGGCCGAGGCCGGCTACTTCGAACCTGATCCGGCGACGTTGACTGGTCAGTTCGAACCGCTGCGAAGCCAAAACTCGAAGACGGCGCTCACGATCGGATTTTCCGGCCCGTACAACTTCCTCAACGACCTCAGCAACTCCTTGGTCAGGGTCGCCCAATCTCACTTTCTGGGTTGCGACATGCCGGGCACCGACGTGCCCGAATATCCAACCCAGTGCCCCGCGCTACTTCTCGCCGCGGCGTCTCCGGCAGCGTTCCCCGTTGGCCCACCCGTTTATCTCTTGCACAGCCCGGGCGACCGGGTCGTCGATTATGACCAGGCTCTCGACTACAAGGCCGCCCTCGACAATGCGTCTCGTCCCGTCGCATTGAAGACACTCGCCATCGAAGCGGACCACGGCGGCGAGACCGGGAATCCCGCGCACTGGAACTATTGCCGCGCCGGCGACTGCCTGCAGCAGGAGGTCGACTTCCTCTTGTACGCCTTCGCAAACGGACCCGCGCCTGGAACGCCGTATCCCTACACGATCCCTTTTCCGTGAATCGAAGGGCGTGTGAGAGAATAGACCCGATGGCGAACGCACTGATCTCCGTCGGGAATGTCGCGGACCCTGCGTTGGCCGATGCGGTCGAACGCGGCTTGACCGAGCACGCTGTCGAGTCTGGATTCGCTGGACCGGAACGACACCCGCTCAGCGTCGCCTTGCGCGATGCCGACGGCAGCTTGATCGGCGGGCTGATTGGCGAAACGTTCTGGGGGTGGCTGGCCGTGAAGATGCTATGGGTGGCCAAGCATCGGCGCGGGACAGGCCACGGAGCCGCGTTGATGGCTCGAGCCGAAGAGGAAGCGCTGAAGCGCGGCTGTCACGGAGTCCATCTCACCACGCTGGGTTTCCAGGCCAAGCATTTCTACGAGAAGCTCGGGTACTCGTTGTTCGGCAGCCTGCCCGACTTTCCGCCTGGCCACACGCGCTACTATCTCGCAAAAACGCTTCCGAAACTCTGACCGTCATTGCCGGGTCCGTGAGCATCACCGATTGCACCGACGGCGGCGGAAGTTGCCTGCCGTTCTGAGGTCAGCGCTCTTACAATCGCGCGCGCGTCAAGCTCGGCCAAGGGCCGAGGACGTCGAAATGTGCGACTGATAATCGGGTGTGACGCTCGCCACGTACTGCGCGCTGACCCGTACTCGCGCAGGTTCGATGGTGTGTGCAGGAGTAGCAGTCACTCCGCGGAGCGGCTTGAAGGTCGGAGATCCGCGTACAAGAACGCGGGTTAACCAACCGCGGAAACCGACCGTTGTCGAAACTGGATATCCAGGAGAGGCCTTCCCGAATGAAGAAAGTGCTCATCGTCGACGACTCGGAGACGATTCGTCAGCAGGTCGCCGGCCCGCTGGAAAGCGCTGGCTTCACCGTGCTCATGGCGGCCGACGGGATGGCCGGCCTCGAGTGCATGGAACAGAACGATCTTGCGATGGCCATTCTCGACGTGAACATGCCTCGGCTCAACGGGCTCGAGCTGCTCGAGAAGTTGCGGGCCAATCCGAGGCTCGCAGGCTTGCCGGTGCTGATCCTGACGACCGAAGTCCAGCGCTCGATGATTGACCGCGCCAAGAGCGCCGGAGCCAAAGGCTGGCTGGTCAAACCCGTCAAATCGGAGCATCTAGTTAGTACGGTGAAGCGCTTGCTCCAATGACTCGGGACGCAACGCCCCGCATGCGACCCACCAAGAGCCTCCGCAACAAGTTCTTCCGCTCCCTGCTGCTCGTGACGGCGCTCGGCGGCCTCGCGACGCTCGCAATCGTCGTGGTGCAGAGCATCCAGGCCTCCGCCCGACAGCTTGCCGCCGTCCAGCACTACATCGAGGAAGGAATTTCGAGCAAGGGCCGAGTACTCACCGAACACCAGGCGCTCGCCCTGCGCGGTCTGACCGTCGACAACGCCTTTCTCGACATCCGGCGCCTGGTCGACCGCGCGGTGCAGGAAGACCAGGACGTCCTTTACGGTGTTTACGTGGCTTCGGAGCGGGAGACGCTGGCGTTGAGCCGGCACGGGAGCCCGTTCTCCGAGGATCAGTCTCCGGCCGCGGACGCCTGGCGCACGCTGGGGCTCGCGGAGCCCGAGCTCCAGGTCGCACGCACGACCCTCTCACATCCGACCCGACTCGGCGAGACGGTGCTCGAGGTGGCGGCGCCGGTGCGCGATGAAGACGGCGAGTTGCTCGGCACCGTCCGTTATGGCCTCTCCACCCGCCGCATGGAGCAGGCCCTGAGCCAGGCACGGGCGGATTCGGACCAGCGCCTGCGCCGGTCGGTGTTGGTCGTCGGCGGGCTGATCGCGCTCACGAGCATGCTCGGGCTCCTGCTGAGTCGCGTTCAAGCCCACCGCATCACCAAACCCGTCGCCGATTTGACCCACGCGGCCGAAAATCTGGCGAAGGGGGACCGCTCGGTGCAGGTCGCCATCGATTCCGGTGACGAGCTCGAGCTCCTCGGTGCGTCGTTCAACCACATGGTGCGCGATCTGGACGCTTCCTATCGGCGTCTCGAAGAGATGAATCGCACGCTGGAGCGCAAGGTCGAAGAGCGCACCACGGAGGTCGTGCAGAAGAATCGCGACATGCGCCTGGTTCTCGACAACGTCGACCAGGGCTTCGTCACGCTCGGCATGGACGGCAAGCTCGCCCTGGAGCGCTCGCGCGTGGTCGACGAGTGGTTCGGCGCCTATGCCGAACCGGTCCAGATCTGGGACTACTTCGGAAAGGACTCGGAGCAGTTCGCGCTCGCGTTTCAGCTCGGCTGGGAGCAGGTGGTCGAAGACATCCTGCCCCTCGAGGTGGCGCTGGCGCAGCTCCCCGACAGGCTCACCCACGAGCTCCGCGCGTTCAGCCTGCGCTACCTGCCGTTCTACAAGCAGGACAAGCTCGATGGCATTCTGGTCGTGATTGCCGACATCACGGAGCGCCTGGCTCGCGAGCGCGAGGAAGCCGAGCAGAAAGACTTGATGCAGGCATTCAAGAGGCTGATGCTCGATCGGAGCGGGTTCGCTTTGTTCCTGCGCGACGGTACCGAGATGGTCGAACCCATCTGCTCGCGCCGCATGGACGGCGATCTCGTCGGGCTCAAGCGCGCGATCCACACCTTGAAGGGCAATTCCGCGTCGATGGGCCTCGCCGTCGTGGCGCGCCTGTGCCACGAATTCGAGGAGGAGCTCGCCGAGCACGCCCGCCTGACCGACGAGAGATTGGCCGAGCTCCGCAAGCACTGGCGGGCTCTCTGCGAGCACGTCGCGAACTTCGGCGCCCTCGGCAATCAGCGAGTGATCGAGGTGCCGGAAGCGGAGTACTCCTCCCTGCTCGCGCGACTCTCGACCGAGTTTTCCGAGCACACCGAGCTCCTCGAGCAGGTCGAGGCGTGGCGGCTCGAGCCGGTCGCGCGGCCGCTCCACCGTCTGGCCGAACAGGCCAAGGGTCTGGCCAGGAGGCTAGGCAAGGGCGAGGTCACGACCGTCGTCGAGAGCGGCGACGTTCGGCTGGATCCCGATGGCTGGAGTCCTTTCTTCGCCGAGCTCGTTCACGTGGTCAGAAACGCCGTCGATCACGGGCTCGAGCCGCCGGACGAGCGAGAGCGGCTCGGCAAGCGGCGAGCGGGCAGCCTGAGCTTGCGGGTGGAGTGCCGTCTGAACACCCTGACCTTCGAGATCGGCGACGACGGCCGCGGCATCGACTGGGAAGGCATTGCGGTGCGGGCCAAAGAACGCGGCTTGCCGCATCGAAGCCGGGAAGAGCTCGTCCTGGCGCTCTGCGCGGACGGCGTCACGACGCGCGCACACGCGACGGCCGCTTCCGGGCGCGGCGTCGGAATGGCCGCCTTTCGCCAGCGCGTCGAAAGCATGAACGGGCGCATCGAGCTCCGTTCCGTCCGCGGCGCCGGTACCACGATCATCGTACGTTTCCCGTTGCCCGCGAAGGACGCTGCGAGCGGCACGGTGCGCCGCGCAGGCTCCGCCCCGCGCGCCGCGGCGGGTTGAGCTAACACATGCCCCAAGTAAGCCTCGACGTCATCGTGCAGAGCTCGGCGGTGGGCCTCTTCCATTCGTGCGGCCTCGCTGTGGCGCCCCTGCCTTGCAACAAGCCGGCACTGGGCCCGATCCCCCATCCGGAGCTCGCGGCCATGATCGGGTTCCGCGGCAAGGGCTTCACGGGCATGCTCACGGTCGGCGTCCCCGAGTCGGTGTTCGTCATGGTCCCACAGAATCCCGAGCATCGCTTCACCGGCAAGGACTGGGTTCGGGAGGTCGCCAATCAGCTGCTCGGTCGCGTGAAAGCTCGGCTGCTCCAGCTCGGAACCACGCTGGTCGTCGATCTGCCGAGCCTTCTGACCCTCGAGCGCTTGGAGCGACTGCGCGCGCGGAGCCCGTTTTTCGCCGTTTATCGCTTTCGCACGCTGCGCAGCGAGATCGTGGTCACGCTGACGGGCGATATCGATGCGAGCATCTTCGTTTACACGGGCGCCGTTCCCTCCGCGGTCGAAGGCGACATCATCCTTTTCTAAAGCGTGTTGGCACGCTGTCAGCGACGACCTCGAGCTGTCCCGAAGGTTGTTGCCCGGCCCTGCGCCACACCGCGGCACCGACGATGGTCACCTGGCACGTGGCTTCGCACCCGAGCCAGACGGCGTCGAGGATTCGACCCTGGCCCGCGCCGCGGCCTTCACGGTCGGGAGCAGGGTGGTCCGGATGTGGCCCTTGCTCACGACCGCGTCCGCGCCCACCGCGGAGGCTAGCTCCTCGAGCGCGACCCCCGTTTCGCCGGAGACGAGCACCACCGTGAGCTTCGCGAATCGAGGGTTGCCCCGAAGGAGCTTCGCCAGCCGATCTCCCCTCATGCGCGGCATGACGACGTCGAGGACGATGACGTCCACCTTCTCGTCGTGAATGACCCGAGTTGCACCGATCGGGGACGGTAGGGACAAGACTTCGCACCCCCCCTGCTCGAGCTCGCTGCACAGCGCCTCTCTCGCGATCACATCGTCGTCGACCACGAGTACCTTCATCCTCGTCAGGCTCCGCGCGAGGGTGGGGGTGCAGAGTCACCGAGCCGAGCTGGTCGCGCCGCAGCTGCGCTACCGAGCTCTTGCTCGAGCAGCGTGACGACGCGGGAGAGCCGGGCGTGAAGCGACGTTGCGAGCTCCCGCGCGTCCGCCAACGATCCGGAGTCCGCCGCGCGCTGCACCGATTGAGCGGCCTCGGCGGCCAGGCTCGCGCCAATGGCGAGGCAGCTTCCCTTCAGCTTGTGCGCCTTCGCGCGGGCTGTCTCGAGCTCCCCGGCCATGAGCGCGGCGTCGACCTCCGCCAGCGTCTTTGGTGCATGGGTGACGAACAGCGTCGAAAGTTTTTGGGAACGGTGAATGCCGGTGTCGAGATCGACGGCTTCTGCCTCGACCGGCGGCGGCGCGGGGAGCTCGTTCGCCTTGGCGCTCAAGTATCTGTCGAGCATGCGCTCCAGGGATTGCGGCTTCAGCGGCTTGGAAAGGTAGTCATCCATACCGGCCGCGAGCACCTTGTCCCTTTCGCCAACCATGGCATGCGCGGTGAGCGCGATGATCGGCGTGTGCCGCCGGTCGCCCTCCCATTCGCGGATGAGGCGCGCCGCCGTGTATCCGTCCATGACGGGCATCTGGCAGTCCATCAGCACCGCCGCGTACGCCGTCGCCTTGACCTTCTCGACCGCCTCTTGGCCGTCGGAGGCGATGTCCGCCTCGAAACCCGCCTGCTCGACCTGTTCCGTGGCGACGAACTGGTTCACTTCGTTGTCGTCGACGATCAGCAGGCGCCCTCGCCCCTTGGGCGATCGCTCCGCTGCCGGCGCCCGCCGGACGCCGTTCCGCGTGCCGGCCAGGGTCCCCACGATGCAGTTGTAGAGCTCCGAAAGCCGGAGCGGCTTCGTGATCTGGGCCGTCACTTCCGCTTCGACCTCTGTGAGCGTCGCGTTCGCGCCGAGCTGCGTGAGGACGATGAGAGGGAGCTTTGCGGCTCCTGGGATGGCGCGAAGCTCCCGTACGAACGCCTCGATGTTGACGTCTCGCAGCTGAGCTCCGACGACGGCAACTTCGTAAGACGCCTCGGCGGTCATGTTCCGGAGCCGCTCCAGCGCGGGCTGTCCGTCCTGAAGGCAGTCGCAGCTCATCCCCCAGATCTCCATGTGCTCCTGAATGATGCGCGCCCAGCGGCGGTTCGCTTCCACTACCAGGGCGCGCCGGCCCTCGAGAACCTTCTCGTGCAGCGAGGGTTTCCGCTCCTTCGAGCGCTCCACCTGGACGGTGAACCAGAACGTGCTGCCGACGCCAGGCTCGCTCTTGACACCGATCTTGCCCCCCATGAGCTCGATGAGGCGTTTCGAGATTGCAAGCCCGAGCCCCGTCCCGCCGTGCCGGCGGACCATGGACCCATCGACCTGCGAGAATGCATCGAACAGCCGCGCGATCTCGCCTTCCTTGATCCCGATGCCGGTGTCCTGGACCACGGTGCGCAGGGTAAGCATCTCCGAGGTTTTCTCGTCGATCGAGAGGTCGATGTAGACCTCGCCGTGATCCGTGAACTTCACCGCGTTGCCGACCAGGTTGTTCAGGATCTGGCGGTAGCGATCGGGGTCTCCCGTCACCGTCTGCGGAACGCCTGGCGCGCGCCGGCAGACGAGCTCCACGCCCTTCTCCCAGGCGCGGCTGGACTGCAACTCGGCCACCTCCTGCAATAGGACGCTGGGGTCGAAAGGTGCGGATTGGAGCGTGTATTTTCCGGCTTCCATCTTCGAGAAGTCGAGGATGTCGTTGATGATGGTCATCAGCGAATTCGCCGAGACTTCCACGGTTTCGGCGTAGCGCCGTAGCTTGCCTTCGAGCGGCATCCGAAGGATGAGCCGCGAGACTCCGATGATGCCGTTCATCGGCGTCCGGATCTCGTGGCTCATGTTGGCCAAGAATTCGCCCTTGAGGCGCGAGGCCTCGAGCGCCGCCTCCACGGCGCGGCTGAGCTCAGCCATCGCGCCTTCGTTCGCCTCCTGCATGTGGTTGAAGGCGCCCGCGAGTATCTCGAGCTCGTCGTTGGTCTTCACGTCGACGCGAACGCCGCTCTTGCCGGAGGCGATTGAGTGGGCCGCTTGCGTCAGCGTGGCGAGGGGGCTCGCGATGCGCGCGGAAGCCCGCCGCACCAGGAGGAATCCGAGGACCGTGCTCAGGAGCACCGAGGCCGTGATCCACGCGAGGGTGGTCTCGAGGGAGCTCCGGGACTCCGCCCTCACCTGCTCGAGAGCCGTTCGAAGCGGCTCCGTGCTGAACCCGTAGGTGATCATGCCCAGGACCTCGCTGTCGTTCAGCACCGGCCGTGATACTTCGATCACCTTCTGCCCGAAGAGCGTCACCTCGCGGCGACCCCGCTCGTTCTTCTGCCAGCTGCCCTCCGGGAGCGAGAGCTCCTTCCAATGTTCGACGAAGTCCCGCGGTTCGCCGTTCGGGAGCGTAGGCGAGACGTAGGCCCACGGAGTTCCGTCCGCGGAGACGAACGCGCCGTAGACGATCTGCCGATCCGCGTGCACCGCATGGTGGACGAGCTTCTGCGCGTCCGTGAACGCATTGTCGAGGACCAGGCCGCGCATCGCCAGAGCGTGATTGTCGACCATCACGTTGGCCTTGCTCGCAGTGGCCTCCTGAACCTGACCCTCGATCTCCTTCAGCCGTCGTCGTTCCTGACGAAGGTTGACGTTCGCAGCCGAGCCGAGTGTCGAGATGGCGACGAGCAGTTGAACGCCCAAGACCAGCCTGAGGAGCTTACGGTTCAGTGAGGTCGCGGACGTGCGAGTCATTTGGTTCTTCTCGGCTGACACGGCGCGAGCGCTCGCCCCGCTCCGACTCGTTGCTGCGAGAGTACGACCGGTGCTCCGTCCTTTTAAGCCGCGCACGTCGAATCTCGTGCGACACGCTTAAGGAATTACGTCGGGCGGTCGTTCTCATGACGGTCCGGTCTCGCTGGCGAAGATGATGAGAGTCCTGGTCGTCGACGACGATGAGGTAGCCCGAGAGCTCCTGTCCCGTGAGCTCACGCAGGCAGGGTACGAAGTCCTCTCGGTGCCCTCTCCGATCGGAGTCACGCGCGTCATTCAGGAACAGACCATCGACGTCGTCGTCATCGACGTCGTCATGCCCTCGCTCCGGGGGGATAGCTTGGCCAAGTTGCTCCGCAAGAATCCTAGGTTCGCCAAGCTGGTCGTTATCCTCGTCTCGGGCGAGAGCGAGGGGGAGCTCGAACGGCTCGCTTCCGCCGCCGGAGCAGATGCCGTCGTGAGCAAGCGATGGGTTCCGGGAACGCTGGCCGGAACGGTGGCCGCCGCCGTCCGCGCGCGCACGAAGGTCGCCGAGGCGCCGCGTTCCGCAGCGAGCCCGAACTCACGGAAGTCGTGAGCCAGCTCGCACCGTCCTCTGGCGCAGGTTCCATCGCACCGCCAGGGACCTCGAGCTCAATACGTATGCCGTAGCTCAAGCATCACCTCGCGCGGCGCGAGCGGATACTCGAAACCGGAGAAACCCGGATCGGGGCCCAGCTCGCCGGTGACGTTGTACACGCGAAGGGCGGCCACCGTTTCGTGGCCCGGAAATAGGTACAAGCTGCGCGTGGTCAGAAAGACGTTCGCCGTGAGATACGGATCGAGATCGAACGGCGCACCGTAGGCGAGCACGCTCGCGTCCGCCGCATGGCGAGGACCGACGAGCATGCCCTCGGCACCGAGGGAGAGCGGCAATGACGCCGGACTCGGAAGCCCGACGGTCGCGCCCAACCTTCCGATGTAGGACGGATAGACGACGTTCTCGTCGCCGACCGTCTCCGCGACGTAACCGACCTCGCCGAGGTCACGTCGCGAGCGAATCCACTCGAAGGACGCATAAGTCGAGTAGTCGTCGTAGTGACGAAAGTCCGCCCGGGTTTCCCAGGTGAAGGTGGTCTGGTTCGCGGCGTTGCGCGCAACCTGGTTGATGCCGCGGGGGCTGAACTCGGCCTTGTCGCGGAGCCAGCTGTAGGAGACGCCCGAGCTGATCCCGAAGAACGCGCTCGGCTTGAAGGAAAGCTGATACTCGAGCGTGTGGATCTTCTGCGGTTTCAGCTCGGCGTTGCCGACCACGTCGCCCGGGCCGAGCGGCAGCGCGTACAGGAGGTAGGGCGAAGGTGCCTTGAACGCGCTTCCATAGAGGATTTTCATCACGACCGGCGGCGCCAAACGCGAGGTAATGCCGGCGCGTCCGGTGAGCTGGCCCCCGTAGATGCTGTGATTGTCGTAGCGGACGCCCCCCGTGAGCTTCATGTAGCGTTCGATCAGCCACAGGTTCGAGCTGGCGTAGGCGCCGAGGTTCGCGAAGTCGAAGCGCCTCGACCTGGTCTCCGCGGTGGGCACGATCTGTTCCGTCTGGCGGATGATCCGCTCGGGCGCCGGGAGTGACTCGTCGTCGTACAGCGCCTCGACGCCGGCGACGAGGTTGAAGCGGGGAGAGGGGATGAAGCGCGTTTCGAACGTCGAATCGACGCCGCGGTACGAGGTACGGCGATGCACGTAATAGAGCTCGCTGCCCGTCTCCACGCGATCGCCGGGCAGCGTTCCACCCAAGAAGTAGGTAGCGTTGGCGGCGAGATCCAGCTCCTTCGAGGCGTGGAGGAGACCGTCCAGGTTGAAAAGCGCTTTTCCTAGCTCGATGCGCGTGCCGGTGACGAAGGGGTCGCCCTCGGCGCTGTTCGTGAGCTGGGCCCAGCTCGCGAAATCACCGCCGCGGCTGAACTCGGAGAGGTACGCGCTCGCGACGAGATGACCTGCGTCCGGGACCCGATAGCCGACGCGGGCCAGGAGCCCGAGCGATCGGCGATCCAGATTGTTCGAGACGGTGCGGCCGTCCGCGTAGGCCGGAATGTTGGGGCTCGGCGAAATCGCGGGCATTTCGAGCCCGGTGCGGCTGCCGTATTCGACGGAGGAACCCACGAGGATATCCCAGCGCCCCATGCGGCCGGAGCCGACGACCTCGAGCTGCCCGGCAGGGTTATGGCCCGTCGCGCCCATGAACACGCGCGTCTCGAGCGGCCGCGCTTCGTCGGGTCCCACGGTGATGATGTTGACGACCCCGAGAAAAGCGTCCGCGCCGTAGAGCGCCGACGCGGGACCGCGAATGATTTCGATCTGCTTGATCGACTCGAGGGGAATCAGCTCGGCGCCCAACCAATTGCCGGAGGTCGTGCGGTAGGCCACCGAGCGGCCGTCGATCATGACCTTGATACCACCGCTCTCGGCGCCGAGGCCGCCCATGACGCCACGAACTCCCACGTTGGGCTGAATGTGGTCGTCCACGGCGAAGAATCCGAGGCAATGGCTCAGCACCTCTCCGACGTTGCGATAGCCGAAGCGGTGAATGTCTTCGCGAGTGACCACGGTGATCACGGCGGGCGCCTCGTCGAGGTTCTCGGCGGTCTTGGTCGCCGTCGAGACCTGCAGGTTGAGCAGCTTCACCAGATCGAGATCGTCGGACGACTGGTCGGGCTCTTCGGCGTGCGCGCCGCTTGCGATGCACAAGATGAGCACGAAGGATGCGCAAGTCGCGCACGTCGTTCTAATCCGAGCTGACACTCCGGTCGTCACCAACGTTCAGGGCTCGGAGCAGAGAAACGCGCAGCGCGCATGCTCGCCGCTACGGTTGCTTCACGGTTGCATTAAGTCTTCGCACAATCGCGCTTAAGGGTTTCGGGTTCCGACCGTCGACTGAAGAGAACTGCCTCGCCAGGACCAATTCTTGTGTCCGGCGCGCGACGTCCTACTCCGAACCCCCGAACAAAGAGAGGGTCCCCAATATGCCGAATCGTCTCACCGCACTCGTAAGTTCTTGTGCCCTCGCACTCGCTGCGACGGGCTGTGGCAGCGACGACGCCGCCCCCGGAGGTTCGAGCGCCGTCGAAATCAGCTACATGGCCTGGTACAACGTCCCGAGCGAAATCAACACCACGCAGGGGACGCTCGACGCGTTCAACGGGTCCCAGGGCAACGTTCGCGCGAGCCTCATCTCCGCTGACCGCAAGGTCTACGAAGCAACGCTCGACGCGCGGTCGGATTCCAACACGCTGCCCGACACGGCGATGATGGTCGAGAGCCAGGTCGTCAGCTGGGCGCTCGCCGGCAAGCTGGCCGACGTAGCCGACCTCTACCAAACGGAAAAGCCGCTGCCGCAGCTTGCGTTCACGTATCAGGGTCGGACGGTCGCCTACAGCGAGGCGAACGAAGTCATCATCATCATCTACAGCCGGAAGGCCTTCGACGACGCAAAGCTGCCCTACCCACCGGCCAAGGCCGAGAATGCGTGGACGTGGGACGAGTTCGTCAGTGTCGCGAAAAAGCTCACCAAGGATCAAAACGGTCTGACGCCGAATGACACCGGTTTCGACGCCGGCCACATCGTGAGCTACGGCGCCGACTTCAACCGGCGCTCGTGGATCTGGCCCGTGCTGGCCGTTTCGAACGGCGGCGGCGTGGTCAGCGAGGACGGCAAGACCCTGTTGCTCGGCACGCCAGAGACGGCCCAGGCGATGCAGGTCATCGCGGACCTCCAGCACGTCCATCATGTCACCGAGTCCTACACCGATTGGACGAACGACATGCAGAACCTGGACCAGATGCTCCTTACCGGCAAGTTCGCGATGGTGGTGAGCGGGCAGTGGGAGCTCGGCGTCACGCTCAACAAGGCCGTGATGGACCACCCAAACTTCTACGGAGTGGGCGTGCTGCCCAAGATGAAGACGGCCGTCACCTACAACACGGGCGGCACGAACGTGATGTTCAACACGACGAAGAAACCTGACGCCGCCAAGCAGTTCATCAAGTGGTACTCGTTGGAAGAGAACAACCTGGCGAACATCCAGAGCGGCCTGTGGATGCCGATCCTCCACAAGTGGTATACCGACGAAAGCCTAATTCGGCAGTGGGCCGACAACCCTCAGCACCCGCCGCTCGACGAGTACCGCAGCGCGGTCATCGACTACGCCCTCAACAACGCCAAGCAGGTGCCTTGGTACTATACCCCCGGCTACGAGCAGATCGATGGCATCATGGCCAACGAGATGGAACAGGTCTGGGACGGCACCAAGTCCGCCGCTCAAGCACTGCGCGACGACATCGTTCCGCAAGTGCAGCCGATCTTCGACGCGAACCATTGATGATTCGTTCCAGGGCGGGCGCCCGCCTCACAGGGAGCTTGTTGGCGGCGCTGAGCGCGGTCGCAGCGCTGGCACTAGTAGGATGCACCTCGGCGCCACCGAACGACGACGCCTCGGCCATCCCGGTGGGAGCCCTGCTGCCCTTCACCGGCGAGCTCGCGGCCTACGGGGCCGAGTACGAGCGCGCGTTGATCCTGGCGGTCGAGACCGTGAATGGAGCCGGCGGCGTTGCGGGACGCCGGCTCCGCCTCGTGTCTCGTGATACTCACTCCGACACCGACCGGGGCATCGAATCCGCCCGCGAATTGTTCGAGATGGGCATCGTCAACGTGATCGGCCCCGAAGAGCCGGAGCTCACCCTGCGTATGGCCACGCTCGTGAGCGGATACGACGTAACTCAGATCCTCCCCTCCATCTCTTCGCCGCGGCGGGGGGGCCGCACCGTGAACGCCCCCTGGATCCACATCGCTCCTGGTCCGCGGCTGCTCGGCTGCATGATAGGAACTCGCCTCTACAACGACGGTCGCGCGCACGTGGTGATCGTCAACGAGAACGACCCGTTCCTCTTCGAGCTTGCCAGTGATGCGAGCGCCCATTTCAATGCGCTGCTGAAGCCGGGCGCCGACGCATATCGGACGACGGCCACGGTGCTGCCATTTCAGACCGCCCAGAAGTCGTACTCCGCTCTGGTCAATTCAGTCACGGCGCGCGCTGCGGATTCGCTCGTATTACTCGGGTATCCCACGAGCGCCGCGAAATTCGTCGCTGCCTGGCAGGTGGACGGCAACGGCGCGCCGCTCTATCTGTCGCCGACCCTGCAGTCGGAAGCGTTCCGCCTGAACTGCCCACCCGGTGCACTCGAAGGCAGCGTGGGCATCGGCGTCGACCTGGGCGAGGACAGAACGGCATTCGCGAAGGCGTTTGCCAACCGCTGGGGCGGCGAGCCGCCGATGCCGATGGCCTACTTCTATTACGACGCGCTCGTGCTCTGGGCGCTGGCGTTCCAGGCCGCGTACACCGAGGTCGGGGCGCTACCCCCGAGCTCCTTGGTCCAGGAGCAGCTCGGCAAGGTCTCGAAGCGAGGGCCGAACCCGGTGGGCTGGAACGAGGTGCAAAAGGGGCTCGCGCTCGTCGCCGCGGGCGAGGGGATCGACTACGGCGGTGCGTCCGGCGAGCTCGATCTCGGAGACGACGGCGAGCTCACCGTTGGCAGCAGCGCGACGTTCTGGCGCATTCGGGGCGAAGCCGTGGTGGATGACGTGCCCGGTGTTTGCGCCTCGTCGAATCTCTAGCTCGAGCAGTCCCCATGAGTGGTCGTCTATTGGTCTATCTGCACGTCGCGATCAAGCAGCGAGCGCTGCAGAGCGACATGGAAAGCGCCTTGCCCGGCGTCGAGGTGATCGCGGTCGGTCGTGTCGCCGACTTCGAACGACTGCTCAAAGACAGAGTCGACGCGGTGTTGGCGCTGCCCGTCGTGTTGTCGGCGTACAAGCTGTCCCCGGGGCTCCACGGGCAACGCGCGGGTTCGAGCGAGGAACGCTACGTCCTCGTCGGTGTCGGCTCCGCGCCCGTGGCAAGTCGCATCACGAGCGTGGGTGCGC
>Ga0111539_10003046_pt1 | contig 22201 bp, 16 predicted proteins | sample RhiMethybrSRZTD1_FD_79667 | JGI IMG/M metagenome (GOLD analysis project Ga0111539, IMG submission 79667) | Populus rhizosphere microbial communities from Tennessee, USA - Rhizosphere MetaG P. TD hybrid SRZTD1 (version 2) (version 2) | ecosystem: Host-associated > Plants > Roots > Rhizosphere >...
AATTCTTACCAATCGCGTTTGAAATTTCTCACTTCTCTTCGAGCTTTCTCATTCTTCGCGCCAGCCGTTCTCGAGCCGTTTTGCGCAGATTAATGACTTGCTGCCGAGTTATGCCAAACATTTGCGCAATGCGGAGATCATCAAGCGGCAACTCGTTCCATAGGTTCTGAAAGTCTGCGTAAGGCATATCCAATAATCGTGCGAGCTCCTCTTTAGAAGCGACACCCAGGAAAGGTAGAAACGAAATCACTCCCCCATCCCTTGAATCTTTGAGGTTAAGCAACAGAGCGGCACGTTGGAGCACCGGCAATTGACACACCTCAAGCCAAACCTGCTCAAAGTACAACCGCTGCTCCAGGGCCAAATCAACTCTGGGTTCTGAACTCGTAAACTGGTCATCTCTCTCCGAGCCATTGGTATCAATGGATTCGGTTGGCGGATCGTGGATGTGCCACTCTTCAGCGGCGATCTTTACAATCTCATCGAAAACTATCGCTCGACCGAAGCGCTCGAACAAGACTCCAAGAAATTCATCAGACTTCATCTGGGTCGCACTCAGTTTCCCGTCCGTCGGATCTGGAACTGATTCAAAGACGTCGGGTTCTTCCGCTTCAGATCCGGTTTCCTGGCGTCCGCTGAAACCTGCATACCATTGCTTATCTTCAGCTTGCCACAAAGCAAATCGTGGGTTCTGTCGCAAACGGCGGCGCAGCAAGCTTTTTAGCCGCCACCGCTGCGGATGCTTCTCGCGAAAATAGTCAGCACACGCAGAGTAGGTTTTGATGGCGACATAGTCGGAGAAATTGGCGATTGCTGTTTGATTTGGATTCTGTCTCAGGGCTCGCAAGGTTGAGATAATCGAGGCCCGCAGATCGCCGGCTATCTCCAGCGCGTCCTGGTTTTGCTGAGTGCCGCGTCCATTGAGTGACACTCGCAGCTTGCTTCTAAGTATTTTCTTGATAATTGGGTCGGCGTGTTCATCGATGATCGCGCGCAGCAATTCATCCGAGATCGATTCCGACTTAGCAGTCAGGAAAGGAACCAGCATCGAGTCTGAACTGTCGTCTTTGGGGTCGTGCTGCATAAGGAATGATTTGTGGGCGCAGCAGATATTTAGACGGATCAGAAGCTAAAGTCAAAGAAGTGACGTTAGAACATTTAACGCTCTACGGCTTGCCTTCCCTTTTGTGCTCGGTAATGACAGCCGAAGTATTTAGTCTGTGAAGTATTATATCGGTCGGATTGGATTAAAGAAGCGGGTTCAAATTTGGAACGAGGCTAAACGTGATCCAAGCGTGGATTCGGACCAATCCTGGATCTCAAAAGTCGGCACAGAAAATCATTGTTCGAAGCTTAAAGGCCCGAAATAGCTCCCGACTCGCATTCGGAGGAGGCTCACTCTTACACTACATTGATTCGTCCTTTAGTTAGTAGAATCGTGGCTCGCGAACAATACGTAAACAGCGAAGAGCCGCAAACAGCCCAACGAGCCAACATTGGCCTGGAACAAAGACGACGTAAGCCCTGTACCTTAGTGAGATCCATTGATCTCAAACGACTTCTGTGATTCGGTAGGCCACCTGAATAGGCCGGCGTCGGCGGTTCGATTCCGTCCCTGGCCACCAATACTTTTCAAAACAAACTCAACCTTTCACCAAGGAGAACTATCGTGAGCCAGTCCCCGACCCGTGGCGGCAACAGTGGCAAGCCAATCTTATTAAGTGACCAACAGGGGTTTGATCGGCGCTGGTTTGCGCCGAATTTGAAGGCCGTATACGCGCCAAGCCGTCTGGAAGAAGTGGCCGGTTGCGTGGCCGATGCCCTGGTTAATTATGGGAAGGACGTGAAGGTTACATCTGGCCGCCACTGCTATGAGAACTTTGTCTACAACGACAGCACGCTCGCCGTGATCGATATGTCGGGTATCGATGAGGTTGGATTCGACAACGAACGCTATGCTTATTTCGTAGATGCCGGTTGTGAGAACTGGAGCGTTTACCGCAGCCTGCTCAATACCCACGGCAAAACCTTGCCGGCCGGTTCGTGTTATTCAGTGGGCGCCGGAGGCCATATAACCGGGGGCGGTTATGGCCTGCTATCGCGCATGCATGGTTTGACGATCGATTACTTGACGGCAGTGGATGTGGTGACCTGGGACGCCGCCAGCGGACAGGCGACACTGCGCCACGTATCGAACGAAAGTGCCAGCGAGGCTGAACGCGATTTGTTTTGGGCATTGAGGGGCGCCGGCGGCGGCAACTTTGGCGTGATTGTGCGTTACTACTTTGAGCAATTACCCGATGCGCCCGACTATGCCACGCTGTTTAGTTTGGCTTGGGATTGGAGCCAGGTCACACAAGAAATTTTTTCCGACTTGGTGGAATTCTATGCTGCGCTGATGCCGTTGCTGCCGGATAACGAATTCACAGCACTTAGACTCTCCCACGTTTCGGCCGGTCAATTGGGCATGACACTACAAGTGGCCTCGCTACCCGGTATGTCGTACGACCAACATTGTCAACACGCCTCTGAAAGGGCCCAGACCGTGAAACAATTTTTTGATAAGGTCCTGCCGGCGGTGCATTTGCAAAAACCACTAAACGGCCACCCCGGATATATGAGTTCCATCACCAGCAGCTTGACCGAGCATCATCTGACGTACCTGGAAGCCGTCCAGCAATTGAACGGGTCCGGGCCGAATCAATTTGGCAAATACAAATCGGCCTATATGAAAAAGGGATTTCCCGCGGATCAGATTGCGACCATTTACACTTTTTTGCACGACACGCCGAATGGCCCGGGTAACACGCCGTTGGATATGGCGCAATGCCTGCTGCAAGTCGATAGCTATGGCGGCGCCATCAATCGCGTTTCGCCTAACGCCACAGCAGTACCGCAGCGCAGCTCGATCATGAAGCTGCAGTATCAAGCGTATTGGAATAATGCCGCCGGCCCTGGCCAGGCCAACGAATCACCATACCGCGAGATGGCTCAGGGTTATTTGGACTGGATCAATCAGTTCTATGCCGAGGTGTACGCCGCCATGGGTGGCACGCCTGACCCGCTCAAAGACCCGAGCGGTACCGTTGATGGTTGTTACTACAACTACGCCGATAGCGTGCTGGGCACCCACGCCGACGAGAGAATCGATCAGGCAATGTGGTTATACTTCCTGGACAATTTCCGGAACAATGAGCGGAATCTGGTTGAGTCAAACGCTATTGGGACCCGGAAAATTATTTCAACCATCCACAATCGATTCCGTTGCACTCAGTTGAGAAATGAGCACGTCCTACCATAAGAGATTCAAGGATGCGTATTTGTCTTTGCAGGAGTCTCTCCATCACTACTCCGGTTATTGATACGTCAGCGCGACTTCAAACCCATCCTCCGAATTACCTGTGACGTTTACACTTAGGCTGTGACCGGATGGAGCGAATGCTGCGACTGCCGGGGACTCGCCGCCCCCGCTACCTATGACCCAGAACTGTTCTGTGGACGCTCCTTTCATTTCATAGCCGAACACGATTGATCCGGGATCCTGAGGTTCAAAAGGGTTAAGCGAAGGGTTTCCGCCTGCTGCAATAGTAGCTGGCGCCGCTGGGATCCAGTTGGTTGGATTCTGAACGGTCGCCACAAGGTCCAGTTCACTTCCGGTCTTATTGATCAGTTGATAATAGATAGTACCTGGCATTTTCAAACTCCTCCTGTCTATTCAGTCAAGGGATTTAAACACTTAGAAATCGCCCTCGCAGCATCAGAGCCACTCAACCTCGTCTTGGGGGCGCGCTATCCTACACTCTGTTTGTTGCTGGTACAAAGCTGCGTGAACGCCGCTCTCATTGCTTCAGTTCCGCGGTCCAATTCAACACGACAGTCATCGGCATGGGTGGCGCCTCTACAGCCGCGCTCACAACAAAGCGCCGGCCGTCACGGGTAACATCGTAGAACGGGCTGCCACTCAGAGGAAAATTACCGATCGGCATCTCAAACAAAGGCTGCGGAGGACCAATCTCTAATTTGTTTCCGTCTGCTTTCACCTGGACCACCATCAGCTTTTTATCGGCTGCGACGTAGAAGAGTTCTTTTCCATCACGGCGCCATTTCGGCTGATAGCCACCGTTGGTTGAAACCTGCCATCTTGCGCCCGAGGGCGGGAAGGTTTGGACAGTAACCTGGGTCGTACCTGATTCATTTGATTGGTAAGCAATCCATTTTCCGTCCGGAGAAAGCCGGCCCTTCATCTCATTGAATGTCGTTTGCACGACAACGGAAGGCTTTTGATCACCGGAGCGTGGCAGGACCCACAAGTCATGATCGGTCTTCGGATCGCGATCCTCGTAGACAATGAATTGCCCATCTGAGGACCAGTCAGTCGCGGCCTTCAAATCGTTCGAACCATACAGCAACTCATCGGTTCCGGCACCGTTCGAAAGTCTTTGGTAAAGGTTAGCCTCGCCATTCTTATTCGAAGTAAAGACTATGCGGCTACCATCGGGCGACCATACCGGAAAGGTTTCGTTTGTCTGATCGAAAGTAAGCCGCAACGCCTTTCCACCTTCGGACTCGACTATCCAGAGATCGTAGCTGCCTACATCGGGATCCAGACGGCTGACCACAATTCGTTTATCGTCGAGCGACAGCGAAAGACCCATAAAGTCACCTTCGTTACCCAACTTTTCGAGCTGTTTGCCGCCGCGATCGTAAACGACAAGCTGCGTGTTTGAAGGAATATTGGGCCGGTATGCGAGTACTCCGGTGCTCGAAACAGAGAACAATGTTCGCGCGGTAGTTGCGCTGTAACCTATCTGCTCGACGATCGGAACAGGGTCGCCGGCAAGTTGTAGCGTGTCCGCATTGAAGGGTTGGGCCATCAGCGTTCGCCCGCGCAGGAAAAGAACATAACCTGGTGGCGCGTACGCTGCGCTCGCCTCAGAGTTCAGGAGAAACTTTGGCTCTTTCGAATCGATCGAGCCCACATAGATCGCGCTGTTCCCAGGCTGCGAACTCTGAGCGAGGTAGATAAAGTGCCGGCCATCCGGCAGAAAGTAGGGCCAGTTGTGACCTATTTGATTCTTTGAAGCATCCAGCGTCGTTACGGGTGTTACAGGCCCTCCCAATGCGGAAACGCGATAAAGCACGTCGCCAACGTTAGGCGCAAAGACAATGAGCCCGTCTCGGCTCCACGTGCCGCCTCGGTTCGTCTGCGCGTCTGCCAGAATTTGGGCAGCCCCGCCGGAAGCTTCCATCTTCTTAAGCTTTCCACCGGCGAAGAATCCGATGAAGTTGCTGTCGGGTGACCAGAAAATCTGGCTTGCGTCTTCAGTGCCCGGCAATTTTTGCGCGCTGACTGAATCGACCGGCCGCATCCAGAGAGATCTCTTGCCATCCTCGCCAACAGCAGAGAAGACCAGCCGGCGACCGTCGGGAGACACGAAGTCTCCGCTACCCTGGAACGTTGTTGACGCGGGCGGATAGACGAAGAAGCGCATTGCCTGCGGTTCCGACGTTTGCGGAGGGCGAGAATACGAGATCAGGAGCGCCAATACGCCAAGCAGTACCGTGGCCGCCACCACCGACCACGCGATTAACTCACGTCGCTTTATCGATCGCAGCGCGGGAACCACAGCCATTCGAGATGAGATCGTTGTCGATCCGGAAAGCGCCTCGATCGCAAAGGCGAGATCGCTTGCCGAATGAAACCGATGCTGCGGATTTTTTTCGAGACACCGTCGCATGAGCAGGTTTATTGCAGGCGAAATCTTGCGACCGTTTTCGGACGGATCCGGTGGATCTTCTGTCACAATCGCATGCAGCGTCTCGCGCAACGTCTCGCGCGGGGGAAATGCGCGTTTGCCAGTTAGCATTTCGTAGAGCACCACACCGAACGAAAAGATGTCTGAGCGGTAATCGATCGGTTTGCCGTCGACCTGCTCAGGCGACATATAACCCAGGGTGCCGATCACTGCACCGGGAGTGGTGAAGAGCTTGCGCGTTGGCTCGTCGGCGAGCGTTAGGTTGGCGTTCGCCGGTTCGATCAGTTTGGCCAGTCCCAAGTCGAGAATCTTTACCTGGCCGTCTTCCACGATGAAGATGTTTTCGGGTTTCAGGTCTCGATGCACGATGTTTCGTGCGTGTGCGGCCGCGAGACCGCGGGCAATTTGCGCGGCATAATCAACGACCTTCCGCTCCGGGATGAGTGGGCCAAAAAGGCGATCGCGAAGCGTCTCTCCTTCCAACAACTCGGAGACGACATAAGGCGCACCCTCATGCGTGCCGACATCGTAAACCGCAAGAACGTTTGGGTGGTTTAATGTGCCTGCCGCTTTTGCTTCCTGCTCAAAACGCCGCAGTCGATCCGCGTCCTGAGAAAACGATGCGGGCAGAACTTTGATTGCCACTTCGCGGTTCAGTTTCTCGTCGCGCGCACGATAAACTTCTCCCATTCCGCCTTCGCCGATCTTTGAGCGGATTTCATAGCGGCCGAGACATGTGCCTGCGGGAATGGTCATCAACCCATCAACTCGAAGGGAGGGTCGAAATCGACGAGCGCACAATTCTAGTCATATCCGACCCGGCGCGCCAGACTTGAAGCGAGACAGCGGTGTCTATTTTGGATTTCTCTGTGCACAGAGAAGAAGTTCAAACTAAGACTGCTTAATCACGTACACGTCCGATCTGTAGTCCACGTTCTGAATGGTAAACACCGGCCTGCTCATCTGATCACCGATCAACTCAGGATCGATCGATGGATTCATCGGTCTCGTTCGCAGCAGAATTCCCGCGTTTAGCATCCACTTTAGAGTCTCGCCGGTTGAGGCCACCAAGGGACGCGTCATGAGACTATTCAGTCGCTTCAATTGGACCACTGGTTCCCTTTTGAGGATCTCGAGTATGGCATGACACGTTTCTTGATAATCCTCCGGCATGGTTAAATCCATCGGGAAAATCGGATCGTTTATTTGTATGAGTCTTCCGTCTGTCTGAACCGGAGTAGCAAGAACCAACAAGTGATCTGGTTGCAGGCTGTCGGCCATAGGAACCGCGCTCTCAGTGACACCAGTAAACGGTGCGATCAGATCTTTATAGAGCTCGAATGATCTACGACCCCGTTGAAGCGGCGGCTGAGACATTGGACCGTGAAGACAACGATCCCAGAACTCAGCTCCAAATTCCGACAGCTCCAGTGGCTGGCTTCCGTTCTCACTTAGCTTCTTACAGTCGACCAGGATTGATTCAAGAATCTCGTCATAGCGCTGCTTCGAAAAATATTCCATCACATGAATCGGGCATCGCTCACGAAAGCGCCGGCGCGTTGCTTCATCTTCAAGCAGTTGAACGATTCTATTGATCCCTTCCCACCAGTTGAGCTTGACGCCAGCATCGGTGACAACAGTGCTGACATGGTATCCCGTCTCATCGTGTTTGATCGTATCTTTCAGGCCGCCCCACTTGGTTCCGACAACAGGTGTTCCGCACGCCATGGCCTCGACCTGCGCGAAACCAAAGTTCTCGTCGTGATGCAGCGTCAAATTAACCAGCGCATCAGCAATGATGTAGAAGTCACGTGTTTGTTTCGGAGTTTTGGGACCGAGAAAATGTATGCGCCCGGTATCGAGTCGCAGCTCGGAAAGAAGCCTTGTGAACATACCGGTAATATCCACGGGGTACACTCCGGCCTCAGGAAAGCCAATGTTTTGAAGCTGACCGATTATTACAAGATGGAGGTTCGGCAAGAGACGCTGGAGAATGCTGAGCATTCGGATCTGAGTATGCAGGTTCTTTTCCAACGTGATTCGTCCCGCATACAACAAGATCTGGTCGCTTTGCTGATAACCCAATTCCGCTTTGAGTGCTTGTCTCCGCGAGTCATCGACCGCGTGGAAAGTAGATTCATCAAATGAGAAAGGTAGCTTTCGAGCCTGGGCGTTCTTGAAGAACTTTGCAACTATTTCCATGTCGCCGCTACAATTTCCCACCAGCACATCCGTTGACTTGAGGAAACGATGCACCCAGGGCAGTTCACCGCCGCCTCGAGAGATTGCGCCAAGTAAGAAGCAAATAAAGGGAGGCTGTCGCTTAAGCCGTTCTCTGGACCGGAATACTATCTCATCTATTCTGCCAACCAGAATGTCAGAGTTAAGCACGAACTCATCGTGCAACTCTTCCCGCCTGCGTGGGGAGGAGTAGAAGAATTCGATCGAACGGTGGCTGACCTTATGCCGCTTTGCCAAACTCTGTTCGAGCCCTTCAAACACATACCTCAGGCTCTGCATGTCGATTGCTTCTCCAACAACTCCCACGTTCATAAGACCTTCCTCCACGACGGCCATTCAGTGTGGTTTACTTCTTGCCTTCGTGTCTCCATGGCTTAGATGACGCTGAAAATCGTACAGAGGATTCTCTTATGGGTCCATCGTACTTCTAAGCTCTTTACTGGTTGATGGATTTCTCTGTGCACAGAGAAGAGAGGAATAAAATTGTACGATTGCATAGTTGTTGGCGCCGGACCCGCAGGTCTTTCCGCATCCCTGTTCCTCGCTCGCTACCGCCGTCGCGTACTGACCTTTCACCATAACAGCCCGCGTAACGAATACGCCCACGGCGTTCATGGTTTCCTGGGTCATCACGGAATTTCTCCCGCTGAGCTCTTAGCACGCGGACGCGATGAAGTCACAACTCATGGTGGACTGATTATTGAAGCTTGCGTTACCGGAATTGAGCGACTCTCAAACGAGCATTTCCGCGTCCATACAGGACACGGAAATCAAGATTCCCGAACATTCGATGCTCAACGTGTGCTACTGGCAACCGGGTTGCGCGATCTGACACCCGACTGCCCGGGCTTTCGCGACTTCTATGGTGTCAGCGTGCATCACTGCCCGGACTGCGATGGTTACGAATGCATCGATAAGCGAATTGCTGTGCTGGGAAGTGGCACGAAGACGGTTGGATTTGCATTAGGTTTACTGACCTGGACCAACCACATAACGCTAATCACAGAGGGGAAGGACGATCTGAGTCAAGAAGATCGGGCCAAACTCGCCGCTTTCCAAATTAGCGTGCGAGAGCAAAGCATTAAGGCACTGGATGGAGACTTGAAGTCGAAGCAATTACGACGAATATTATTCAATGACGGCGACGTGTTGGAGTGCGACGCACTTTTCTTCAACCTCGGGACCGAACCCGCAAGCAATCTGCACGAAATACTCGGCTGCAAGCTCGATGAAAGCTGTGGCCTGGTATGGGTTGACCAAACCCAACAAACGAGTGTCGAAGGTGTCTACGCGGCCGGTGACCTCACGCCAGACTCCCAGTTGGCCATTGTTGCAGCAGCGGAAGGCGCAATGGCTGCGATCCATATCCACGATTCGTTGATCCCTTCCGCGCGCAAGCCAAAATGATGCGCTAGTTCACTTTTTCAAAACGTAGTGCCCGGACGCGGCCCGTACTCAACAAGAAGCCGCTGATGCGATTCTGTTTGTTTCGCGTAAAGCGAAGACTACCCGTGCCCGGAGCGAAGAAAGTTTCAGCGAACTGCACGGCCAGCGGAGTATCAGTGTCAAGACCGTTTCTCGCGAGGATTAATTTGTCTCCGGATTGCGTTATCGTGTAGGTCGCTTCGATTTCGTTGCTATGGTATTTGCCGGTGAATTCTGCGAGTTGCTGTGATGTGTAGGTTGCGGGCTTGACCGAGTCATGGACGATAAACACTTTGCCATTCGCAGCGGTAAACATCTGTAACGGAGCGCCCGGTTGCTGTGATTTAAACGTAATCTCGATGCGATCGGGAACGCCCAGCATGAGGAACCGATTGTTACCAAGTGGCGCCAGCTCGCTTTCACTTCCGCCGCGCGAATAGAACAACTTTCCATTCTTCACATAAATGCGCCTGAAGTTGTTACTCGCGAAGTTAAAGTACGAGCCTGCTACGGCAGTTAACTCCTGTTCCGGCACTTGCACGACTTTGGGCGCCGGAAGACCCGCGTCATTACCGAGATGTTCAGTCCGTTTGAAATCATCAGCGAGGTAAATATCTGCAATTTGTCTGGTCAGTCGTCCTGATTCGATATTTGATAAGTTGCATAGACAAATCACTGAGAAGTGCTGATCAGGAAAGCGGATCATGTCAGAGGTGAAGCCATAAAAAGCGCCGCCGTGACCGATCATTCTCAACCCTCTGTAGGTTTCAACATCGAGGCCAAAAGCGTAGTCGATCTTGGCACCGCTATTCAGTGTTCCCGGTGTGATCAGTTGTGAGATCAAATCGGGGGCCATTTTGTTCGCGTAAAAATTCTGATCCCAGAGCACCAAATCGTCGACCGAGGTGAGCAGTCCACTCGGGCCTGTTTGAGGATGAAGCGCCAGCTCAACAGAAAAGCCGCCGCCCCGCGCTGAGTAACCCGTCGCGCGGTTCTTTACGATTTCCTTACCATCATCAACAAAACTCGTGTGCGACATTTCCAGTGGTTGAAAAATATTCTCCTCGGCAAACTCGCGCAGAGATTTGCCACTGACAGCCTTCACGATCTGCGCCAGGAGGATGTACCCGGAATTGCTGTACAGGTATTCACTGCCCGGAGTGAAATTGAGCTCCTTCTGACGCGCGATCATCTTCATGACATCCTCGGTTGTCGCATTCTGCTCAAATATTCCGGCCAATTGCAGTAGATGGGGGTATTCGCGAATGCCGCTGGTGTGGTAAATGAGTTGTCGAATGGTAACCGGATACGAATATCGCGGAAGTTCCGGCAGGAATTTATGAATATCGTCGTCGAGTGAGAGTTTTCCCTGGCGGGCGAGAATAGCGATGCTTGCCGCGGTGAATTGTTTTGAAGTGGAGGCGATGTTGAAAACAGTCTTCGACGAGATCGGAATTCCATAATCGAGGTTAGCCATGCCGTAGCCGCGTGCATGAACTACTCTTCCATCCTTAATGACGGTGACAGCGCATCCCGGAGATTCGGGTTTGTTCCATGCGGCAAATAATTTATCGACCTGCGCTTCACGCGGTATTCCACCATCGCCTTGCGCAAATGCGTGCGGCGCAAAAATTAAAACGCCAAGTATTAAAAGTAGTGATCTGGACATCGCCCCCTGGATTAAGCGCACGTTCGAAATTAAAGTTCCAAAAGATCCTTTATTTGGTATGTTGCCGTGGTGATAGGATCTCGAAAGTCACGAAATGTGATTGGACACAGTCAGAATCACCTCACGGTAGCGGGTGGGTACGCCGTAGGCTCCAATCGAAAAACGCTGCGCGGCACCGACCCGCTACCGCGAGGTGGTTCTGACTATATCCAATACGGTAGCTTGAGCCAAAGATCTCTATTCGGAGCAGCCTGAATGAAGTGGCTATGGACCTCACTTGCCGTCGCTGTTTTCAGCACCATAGCGACGGGTCAACAAATCAAGCTCAGTGGAAAACTGATCACTGACGCGGGAGAACCTGTGGCGAATACGAAGGTGCGGGTTGAGGGCGAGTCGGCGCGTACTGATGTGAACGGGAGCTTCAGCATCCTACTCCCTTCGAGATTGCACGAGGGTACAAAGGTAACGGTCATCGTTGAGAAAAAGAACTGGGTAGTCAATCAGCCACTCGACGGCGAGTGGACCCTGCCAGCCAACGACCTGCAACCGCTGGACGTAATCATCGCTCAGTGCGGATCAAGGGCGTTATGGACCGACGCGCGAATCGAAAAAGAGCTGAAGCAAAAGTCAGACACCATCGACCTTGAAGGATACATAGAACAACTGACCAGTAAGTATGGCTCAACGCAACAGGTAACCACCGAGGCATTCGACAAGTGGGCCACAACGCAAAACGATAACGGCAACACACTAAGGGATCGAGGCAGAAGCGTTGACGGCCCGGAGGCGGTTCGATTGTTGGGTGAAGCTGTATCGGCTTACCGGCGAGCCCTCCTTGTTTTCACGCCCGAGTCAATGCCGCTCGAGTGGGCGACGACTCAACATAATCTCGGATTCGCACTTCAGGAACAGGGAGCAAGGACGAATGGTCAGGACGCGATTCGATTGTTGGGCCAGGCTGTTGCGGCTTACCGTCAAGCACTGACGATTAGAACGCGCGAGCAATTGCCGCGACAGTGGGCCACCACTCAGAACGATCTCGGCAATGCGTTACAGGGACAAGGCACCCGCGCCGACGGAGCCGAAGCAACCCGATTGTTGAGTGAAGCGGCAGACGCGTATGGCGAGGCGTTACTGTTTTTCACCCGCGAGTACGCGCCGCAGGACTGGGCAATGACTCAACACAATCTGGGCAGCGCGCTTCACGAACGAGGCGTACGGACTGATGGACCAGACGCGTTGAGATTACTGGCTGACGCAGTAACGGCTTACCGCCAGGCCCTGTTGGTTAGAACTCGAGCGCAAGTGCCCGGACTGTGGGCGTTGACTCAGAACAACCTGGGAAATGCATTGCAAGCTCAAGCCACGAGGGCAAACGATCCGGAGGCGAGGCGTCTATTAGACGAAGCAGTGACAGCTTACCGCCAGGCCCTACTCGTCTTCACGCGCGAGCAACGGCCGCAGATGTGGGCGATGACAAAGCACAATCTTGGAAGTGCATTACAGGAACAGGGCACCAGGAGTCAGGGGCCGGATGCCAACCGGTTGTTGGAAGAGGCCGCGAACACTTATCAGGAAGCACTACTGGTTTGGACCCGCGAGCAACGGCCACAGCAATGGGCGATGGCTCAGAACAATCTCGCTCGCGCTTATTTCAACCTGAAGGATTGGACCAATGCGGCACAGCGCTATGAGAATGTCCTCGAAATCCATCCAGACTTTCGACTTGCGTATGAGAGAGCCAGATCGCTGGAACATGATGTGCTCTTCAACTATCAACGTGCATTCAAATTGTCTCAGTCGTGGTTACAACGAAATCCGGGCGACTTGTTAGCGGCTGCCGACTTTGCAGAGAAGCTTTTTACAACCGGAAGTTTTGAGGAAAGTGAGCGACGCATTTCATCGGTGTTATCAGATTCGAGAGCCGGCGCAAGAATCAAAATACCTTTGCTGGCGATCGAAATCGCAAACCTGATCGCGATGAAAAGATCGACAGCGGTTCCTTCCCGAATTAAAAGTCTGATTGAGCTGTTGGACGCTCAGCCGGCGGATTTTAAACTGCAATGGTCCTTTGCCGGAACCAGACACTTCATCGGTCAGAGTCAGGAACTCACTGCTAACAAGGATTGGCTGTTGCGCTTGTTCGAAACACTGGCAGGCGAGAATCGCGATGCGATCATCAAGGAAGTGAAGACTCTTAATCCACAGATTACGCCGGTTCCATGAGTAAGTTCACTGATTGACCAACGTGGATCGTGCCGGTTTGGACCACCGTGCCATAGACGCCCGCGTTGTTCGAGTTCAGCCGCACGACAGATTTCAGCACTCGGCCGTCCTCTTGTTTAGCGGTGTCGGGATCCAGGTTGATCATCATGCAGCGAACGTCGCGTGCAGTGACGCTGACCGCTGGTCCGGATTCAGTATCACCGAATACCAATCGACCGGCGACCCACGTGTCCTCGTCGAACGGCTCCGCGTCGTCTGTATCCAGCACGACGTTGGCTCGAAAGCGCCGGGTGTCCAACTCCACTCCCGCTTCACGACAGATCGTGGCGATCGTCGAGCGGCTTATTACCGACACTGACGCATCGTCGAAGATCCCGTGCTTGAGTTGCATCAATTCCACTGGACTGCGAAACCGCTCGGCGATCTCGTTCTCAAGCGTCTTGCTGCGCAGCTCGACTTCCGCTCCGAATGGTGTCCGGACATGTGTCGGAAGTGGTTCGCCGGTACTCTCGTCGAGACCGAAAGGCCGGTAGAGCAGCAGTTCCGGCAAACGACTCGCCGACAGCCATGGGAAGCCGCTCTCGTCGCCGATGCGTCGAAACGCAAAGCGTCGATCACCTTGCAACCCGTGCCAACCGAGGAAAGCCGAGTCTGCCGGAGTACCGGCCATTGATTTGATGGGATAACGTACAAGCTCGCATACGTGCCCGATGGATTTCATCATCGCAACACTATACCGCAAGCCTGAAAGTTAAAGATTGAGGGCTGTTACCAGCGTGGTTCGCGATTGCCGCCGCCGCCGCCGCCGTAGTTCTTACCACGACCGCCTCCACTGCGATTACCGCCGTAACCGCCACCGCCGTTGCGGTTGCCGCCGCCGAATCCACGTCCGCCACCACCACCGCCGCGACTCTCACGCGGTTTGGCTTCGTTGACTTTCAAAGCGCGACCGCCGATTTCTCGGCCATTCATTTGCTCGATCGCGGCAGCAGCTTCTTCCGGGGTAGACATTTCGACGAAGGCGAAACCTCTCGAACGACCCGTCATGCGATCTTCGACCACACTTGCCGATGCAACCGTACCAGCCTGAGCAAACAATTCCTGCAGGTCTTCGCTGGTGGTTTGGAATGAGAGGTTTCCAACATACAGTTTAGTAGACATTCAAATTTACTTTCTCCCGTTTTGGGATGAAAAAGAAGCTGCGAAAAGGGTTGGCTTCGGCGAAACGGTAGTGGTCGAAGGACCAGGTTCGGATGCTCTTTCAAGAACAGAGCGGCTTCTAAAAGTTTGACAAACAGCCCGCTCCCGAACTATCCAAAACGTCCAGCGCCAATCGTTTGTGCGCGGGGCGCATCACCGTTGATGCGCGAGAGAAGGGTTAACTGCGGCTATCATGCCCTATAGGCACAAGACGTTGCAAGCGGCGGCTTGGGGAAAATTTGAGCGAAATCGAACCAAAATGTGTAAAGAGTTTTGTCGGATTCGTCACAAAAAAGTCGTTGACTGATACGTTGCCGGGTGTATAATTCCCTGCGTTGCGGGTGGTGCTGATGCCCAAACGTCAGCTAGGTTGAAAAGACGGCCATCCAATTCAAAATTGATAGTGCCCGCCAGTGCCAGCTCGGCCGCCGATCGCGCCCCCCGCAGTCGCTACCTTCGAGCTGGCACAGCCATTTTAAATCCGCGTTTATCCGCATAAATCTGCGGCCAACCTTAATTTTTCAGCTTCAGACCTCGCCGTGTCTATCGTTTCCCTTTCATCAATCGTCAAGAGCTTCCCATCCCTGAGCACAAATTCGCCCTCGATGAGCACCGCCTCCACGTCATCGGGCTGCGCTGAATAAACCAATGCTGAAACGACGTCCGCGACCGGCGTTGCATGCAATCGATCCAGCCTCACGAGTGCCAGGTCCGCACGCTTTCCAGCTTCAATACTTCCGATCTCAGCATCGAGGCCCAGCGCCCTCGCCCCGTCGATCGTAGCCATGCGAAGGGCGCGGCTCGCGGGCAGGACTTCCGGTCCGTGTAATGCCTTTTGGAGCAGCGCCGCCGTGCGCATTTCTGTGAACATGTCGAGCCGGTTATTGCACGCCGCTCCATCCGCTCCCAGCGACACCGAAACTCCCTGTTCCAACAACTTCACGATCGGCGCAATTCCGGAACCGAGTTTCAGATTTGACGACGGACAGTGGGCCACATTGGTTTGAGTTGTTTTCAGTGTCTCAATCTCGTCGTCGCTGAGATGAACACAGTGGGCCAGAGCAACGTGACGACCTGTCAATCCGAGACTGTCGAGATACGTAATATTTCTCAGACCAGTCTCCTGCTCAACCATTTCGCACTCGGTTGTGTTTTCGGATGCGTGCGTATGAATCATCACACCGCGAACTCGTGCCAACCGGGCCACTTTCTCCAACAACTCACGAGTACAACTGACGGCAAATCGTGGAGCAAAGCAGTAGCGAATTCTTCCGTTCGCCTTGCCGTGCCACTCTTCAACCAATTCGAGCGACTCATCGATCGAATTGGCTGTCTGTTCCTGCAAAGCACGGGGGACTTCGTCGCCTTTGTCCATCATGCATTTGCCCACGGTGGCGCGAAACCCGCTTTCCTCGACGACTTTGAAAACTTCTTCCGTGTGATTGACTGTCTCCATCGTGAGCGCGCAGGTAGTGCCACCTTTGATCAGTTCGGCAATACCGAGACGAGCGGAGGCTTTGATCGAAGCCGCAGAGTGGGCCGCTTCCATGGGCCAGACTCGCTGCTTCAACCAATCGATCAGAGCAAGATCATCGGCGGCGCCGCGAAAGATTGTCTGGCAGAGATGAATGTGTGTTTGTACGAAACCGGGGATGACAGCACAGCCAGCCGCATCGATCACTGTATCGGCCGTTTGTCCCGTGCCACCAATCGCTTCGACGAGTTGATCGCGTATAAGCAGATCGCCACGCACGATGGAGTTGCGATCATCCATCGTCACAAGCGTTCCGTTCTTTATGAGAACTGATGACATTCGAGCACAGTTTACGCCACAAAAAGGGCCACAGAAGGCACAAAATGCACAAAAGGCACATAAAGGCGCCTTCTTCTTTGTGCCTTATGTGCTTTTTGTGCCTTTTTGTGGCTAACGATTTACTTCGTGGCGGCCTTTACAGCTTCCGGCTCTTCGCGAACGGGAAGACCGAGCTTGACCTTCACATCTCGCTCAATCTTTCGCAGAGTTTCCGGATTCTCACGCAACGCGACTTTGGCATTTTCGCGGCCCTGACCAAGTCGTTCGCTCTTGTAAGAGAACCAGGCGCCACTTTTTTCCACTGCCCTTTGAGCAACGGCGAGATCGAGCAGATCACCTTCACGCGAAATGCCTTCGCCATACATGATGTCGAATTCACACTCGCGGAACGGCGGCGCAACCTTGTTCTTTGCCACTTTTACTTTGGTGCGATTGCCAACCACGCGATCGCCGTCTTTGATCGCGCCGATGCGACGGATATCGAGTCGAAGAGAAGAATAAAACTTGAGCGCGCGGCCGCCGGTCGTAGTTTCCGGATTGCCGAACATGACGCCAATCTTTTCCCGGATCTGGTTGATGAAGATGAAGCAGGTGTTTGACTGTGCCACGATCGCGGTGAGCTTGCGCAACGCCTGCGACATCAGGCGCGCCTGCAAACCTGGCAATGAATCGCCCATCTCGCCATCGAGCTCGGCGCGTGGAACGAGGGCAGCAACAGAATCGACGACAATCACGTCAACTCCATTCGAGCGCACGAGTGCTTCGGCAATTTCGAGCGCCTGTTCACCGGAATCGGGTTGTGAAATCAGCAACTGGTCTACGTCGACTCCGAGTTTGCCGGAATAGTCGGCATCCATCGCATGCTCGGCATCGATGTACGCGGCGACGCCACCCGCTTTCTGAGCTTCCGCCACGATGTGAAGCGCGAGCGTGGTCTTGCCGGAGCTCTCTGGGCCATAAATCTCGATGATGCGGCCGCGCGGCACTCCGCCGACCCCGATAGCGGCGTCGAGGCTGAGTGAAGTCGTGGAAATTGCCGGTATATCCGACACCTCACGTTCACCCAATCGCATAATCGATCCTTTGCCAAACTTCTTTTCAATGTTTGCTAGAGCCGCTTCAACAGCGCGGCCGCGGTCTGCACTTGCTCGGTCATCAGCCATGGCATACATCTCTTTCTTCCGCTCCTCTTCTCAAAGTGAGCAGATGATAACACAGTGTTTCACACTTGCAACAGACAAATTTTCGCTTGAGGGGTGAGGTTTCGGAAACGACCCCTCGTGAGGTAACGTGCGTGATCGCCAGCACTTTACCACATCTTTTAAATCCTGAACATCAGGTTAATCCTGTCAAAAACTCCCCAATATGCTTAACGAGCTCGGGACTATCTCCGAGCCGCTCCATTTCAGCCACTATCGCCGACCCAACCACCACAGCATCCGCATAACGATGCACGCCGGCAACCTGCTCCGCGTTCGAAATCCCAAATCCCACCGCCACCGGCAGCTCTGAAAACTTCCGTAAACGATTCACGAGCTTCTCGGCTTCGGCGCTTACCGTTTCACGAGTCCCCGTTACACCGGCACGTGAAACCGCATAGATAAACCCGCTCGCGCGTTCGGCAACCAGCTTCAAACGCTCATCAGTGGAAGTCGGCGCCACCAGGAAAATCATGTCCAGATCACAAGCACGCAATTCCCTTTCAAACTCACCAGCCTCTTCGGGTGAAAGGTCAGTAACAAGCACGCCGTCGAGACCCGCTTCCCTTGCGGCTTCGGCAAGACGCTTTAGCCCAAACTGAAGCAACGGGTTGTAGTAACTAAAGAGAATTATCGGGATATCGATCTGCTTCCGTGCTTGAGCGACCGTGTCCAGAATTTCCTGCAGGCCAAACGTATTCTTGAGCGCTCTTTCCGACGCGCGTTGAATCACTGGCCCATCAGCCATCGGATCGCTAAAGGGAACTCCGAGCTCGATCAACGTCGCGCCCGAGTGAGCGAGGGTAACCAGAAGCGCTGCGGTGGTAGTGAGGTCAGGATCGCCGGCGGTGATAAAAGGAATAAACCCCTTCTTACCTTCGCGCTGCAGATTTGTGAACGAGTCAGCGATGCGTCCCAAAGCGTTTACGCCCCCAACTCTTCGCGCACGGAATTTATATCTTTGTCTCCGCGTCCCGAAAGATTCACAATCAAGATTTGGTCGCGTCTCATCTGGCGAGCTGTCTTGATCGCGTGGGCTACAGCGTGCGCCGACTCGAGTGCGGGAATGATTCCTTCGAGTTTCGAGAGAAGTTGAAATGCTTCGAGAGCATCGCTGTCAGATACGGAAACATACTCGACGCGTCCGGCGTCGTGCAGAAACGCGTGTTCGGGACCGATTGAAGGGTAATCGAGGCCGGCCGAGATCGAATGAGTCGCAGCAACCTGGCCGTTGTTATCCTGAAGGACGTAACTCATCGTTCCCTGCAACACACCAGGATGCCCACCGCCTCCTGCGTTAAAACGCGCTGCGTGTTGGCCCAGTTCCGGACCGCGGCCGCCTGCTTCCACACCAATCATCTTGATCGACGAGTCAGACAAAAACGGATGAAAGAGGCCTATGGAGTTCGATCCGCCACCGACGCAGGCAATCAGAGCATCCGGCAATCGACCTTCCTGTTCGAGGATCTGAGCGCGTGCTTCGCGACCAATCACACTTTGGAAGTCTCGCACCATGAGCGGGTAGGGATGCGGGCCAAGCGCGCTGCCGAGCAGGTAATAGGTATCGCCAACGTTTGTGACCCAATCGCGTAGCGCTTCGTTGATTGCGTCTTTCAGAGTTCGCGAGCCGGCGTTTACTTCACGAACTTCCGCGCCGAGTAGTTGCATGCGAAAAACATTCAACTCCTGTCGACGCATGTCTTCGGCGCCCATGTAGACCACACAATCGAGTCCAAACAACGCGCAGACAGTCGCGGTTGCGACGCCGTGCTGACCCGCGCCGGTTTCGGCGACGATGCGTTGCTTGTTCATGCGGCGGGCAAGCAGCACCTGGCCAATCGTGTTGTTTATCTTGTGCGCGCCGGTGTGCAGGAGATCTTCACGCTTGAGATAGATAGTCGCGCCACCGCAGTAGTCGGTCAGTCTTGCGGCGTTGAAGAGAGGCGTGGGTCTGCCGGCGTAATTCGTTAGGAGGTCATTGAGCTCTGATTGAAATGATGCATCATCCCGGCTCGCGAAATAGGCCGCCGTTAATTCTTCGAGCGGTGCCATCAACGTTTCCGGCACAAAGCGACCGCCGTATTGTCCCCAGTGGCCAAGCGAGTCCGGCTGTGTGATTGACGAGGTCATTTTAGACAGGATTACAAGATTATCAGGATGGACAGGATTATCATGCCAATCCTGTTAATCCTGTGAAACTAACTTCCAGAATCAGACACCCGGCAGCTTTTCCTGCAACGGTGGCGCCACCGAAACCCTATCCCGTCCGGAATTCTTCGACACATACAACGCGCCGTCGCTGGCGGAGTAGAGCATTCGCTCGGACGTTGCGTTCTCCGGACATCCTGCGACGCCGATGCTAACAGTCACATTGCCAACACTCTCAACACGCTTTCCACTCAGCACGACTCGCAAACGCTCAGCCGCCAAAACTGCGCGCTGAAGATCGACACCGGCGAGCAACAACGCAAACTCTTCACCACCAAGCCGCGCTGCGGTGTCGTTGTCGCGTGAAACGTCCTTCAACGTCTGGGCGATCTGGCGGATGACCATGTCGCCCACCGGATGACCAAACTTGTCGTTCACCGCTTTGAGATGATCGATATCGAGCATTAGCAAGGCGCACGGCACTCGATAGCGGCGCCATCGCTCAACTTCACGAGCAAGCGCAACACGGAACCGCCGGCGATTAGCAAGACCTGTCAACGAATCCAGATCCGCGTCTGCGCGCAACAGATCGATCTTCTGGCGCAGCAACACCAGTTGCTGTGTTCTCTCGACCAGCAGGTCGAGCTCGTGGGGTAACGAGAAGTAGTCAAACGCACCTTCGACCATCGCACCGTATCTCAGGCTCACAGTCGAGTGTTCGGATCCGGCCAGCAGCAACGGAATTCCATCTTCTGATTGCGCGAGCAGCTTCGCCAGTTCTTTAAATCGCAAGCCACGCGTTGAAGCGTGTGCAATGACGAGATGTGGTCGGGTTCGGGTTAACGACACCATCGCGGCGGCGCCGTTGGAAACGCCAAAAACGTCGATACCTCTAGCAGAAACGGCATCGACGAACTCGGGCTGCTTTTCTTCCGCAATCAACAAGACGCGGCCGCGCGCGCGCTCTGAAGGTCGGGTAATGGGTTCTTTTTCAGGCCGCGGAGTCATAGTTAGACTTTGAGGGATCAACGGATCCAATAAATTTATAAGGGGAGGATGTTCTGAAAGTTTTATGTTTTGGGGCAAGACTTAGAATACTCCGGCACGATGGGCAATCTCAAGGTTTAACACTTTTGACCGCTGTCACGAACGCACGCAGGCGGTCGTGGTTCTTGATTCCGGGCCGGTCTTCCAGTGAACTGCATGCATCGACGGCATACGGGCGAACGGTTTCAATCGCTTCGGCAACGTTCTCAGGCGACAAGCCGCCCGCGAGGTAGAGCTTCGGGACGATCTTGCTGACCTCCTGGGCGATGGACCAGTCAAACGCGCGGCCCGTGCCGCCGCGCAGTGTTTTGTGTTTCGTGTCGAGCATGATCGCGTCGACCTGGTAACGCTCGATTACTTGCGTGTCAAAGTCATGTGATACAGCGAGAGCTTTAATGAGATATTGATCGGCAAGTTCGTTACAGTAGTCCGGCGACTCGTCACCGTGCAGTTGCAATGCGTTGATACCGGATTCGTTTGCGATGTTTTGCACGAGTTTCGGCGATTCTTCGTTGACGAAGACACCCACTTTAAGAACCGAATCCGGAAGTTGCTCGATAATCTCACGCGCAGTTTGCGGCGTGATGTAACGCGGGCTCGGTGTGTAGAAATTGAAGCCGAGTGCATCCGCGCCCGCCGCAACCGCCGCGACGGCGTCTTCCAAATTAGTAATGCCGCAGATCTTGATAAGTGTCATCTCTAATCATCAAACGTACTGTAGGGGCGGCCCTCCGTGGCCGCCCCTACGTGGAATCTAAGCGACCAATCGAACGAGTCGCTGCCTCTCGCGCGGCACAGACCAATTCGGAAATCTTGACTTCCGGCAAGGGGCGGCCACGGAGGGCCGCCCCTACAGTACGTTCCCCAGGTCGTTTCAGGAATCATGCAATACGTTCCCCGGGTCGTGTCGGGATTTTCCCCGGGTCGTGTCGGCATCATCCAGTACGTCCCCGCGTCGTGTCGGGAATCATCCAGTACGTTCCCCGGGTCGTGTCGAGAATCATCCCAGTACGTTCCGCAGCGCTTGTTGGGGATCTTCGGCGCGCATGAACGTTTCGCCGATTAAGAACCCGCGGAAGCCTGCAGCCTGCAGCCGGCGTAAATCTTCGCGAGTGCGCAAACCACTTTCGCTGATCAATAAAGCATCGGCTGGCGCTTCACGAACGAGCGCAAGCGATGTCTCGAGTGAAACTTCGAACGTGCGCAGGTCGCGATTGTTGACGCCGATCAGATTAGCGCCGCACGCCACCGCTCGTCTCATCTCGTCGCGCGTATGAACTTCCACGAGCGCATCGAGGCCCAATTCGTCTTCAGCAATCCGGCGTAAGTCCAGGAGCAACTCGTCATCCAGCGCCGCGACGATCAGCAGAATCGCGTCAGCGCCCGCAGCCGCAGATTCATAAACCTGGTACTCGTCGAACACGAAATCCTTTCGCAGCACCGGCAACCTTACCGTTGCCTTAACGCTTCGCAGATC
>Ga0111539_10003050_pt1 | contig 22190 bp, 16 predicted proteins | sample RhiMethybrSRZTD1_FD_79667 | JGI IMG/M metagenome (GOLD analysis project Ga0111539, IMG submission 79667) | Populus rhizosphere microbial communities from Tennessee, USA - Rhizosphere MetaG P. TD hybrid SRZTD1 (version 2) (version 2) | ecosystem: Host-associated > Plants > Roots > Rhizosphere >...
GACGTGCAGAAGTCGCAGCTCGTTCCCCGCCTTGTCGAACAGCGCGTGCGTGTCGAGCGCCAGATTGCGGAGCTCTCGGCCACGCTGCTGCCGGCGCATCCGCGCATGAAACAGCTCAGCGCCGACCTGGCCGGGCTCAACCGCCAGATCAGGACCGAGGTGGACAAGGTCGTGCAGGGGCTCGAGCGCGAGGCCAGGGTTGCGGCGCTGCGCGAGGACGGCATCCGCCAGCGCCTCGAGGAGGCCAAGCGGCGAGTGGTCGGCTCGGGGGCCGATGACGTCAAGCTGCGCGCGCTGGAAAGCGTCGCCAAATCCAAGCGCGCCGAGTTCGAACGCGTGCAGTCCCAGCTCGAAGCCGCGCGGACGACTGGCGAGGCACGAGCTGTGCCTGTCGAGGTGCAGATCGTCTCGAGGGCGCGGCCCGCGAGCGAAAAGGCCTGGCCCAAGGTCGGCATGATGACGCTGTTCGCCATGGTGGCGACGCTGCTGCTCGGGCTGGCGCTGGTCGTCACGCGCGAGCTGTTCGGCATGGCACGGCGAGGACCGTCGACGGGCCTTTCCGGTCCCCGCTCCGAAGGTGCATCCCCATCCGAGCCCCTGCGGCCCACGCGGCCGGTGCCCGTGACCGCACCGTCCCCGATACGCACATCCTCGCTGCACTCGGCGGCGCAGCAACTGATCACGAAGGCTTATCGCCGCAGCGGTTTCCGCACCCTCGTGACGGGCGAGGCAGCAGCCGGCAGTGCTGGTCCGGTGGCCATCGAGCTGACCCGGCAACTGGCACGCCAGGGCCAGCAGGTGATACTGCTCGATTGGAGCCTCGACGGCGTGGGGCTGGCTGCCGAGCTCGGCGTATCGTCCACGCTCGGGATCATCGATGTGCTCTCGGGACGCGCCTCCTTCGAGGACGTCATCGGCCGCATGGCCGACTCGGCGGCCCATGTGATCGCCGCCGGCTCCAGCGCCGCGGGAATGGCAGCCGCCCGCGACAAGGATCGCGTCAACATGCTGCTCGACGCGCTCGACGATGCGTATGACCACGTCGTGATCGCCGGGAACGGAGGCGGGTTGCGCGGCCTCTTCAGCACAATCGAGGGGCGCATCGACGCCGGCCTGGTCGTCGCGGACGGGGAGGAGCACACTTCACCTGGGGACTTCCTCGGCTACACGGTAGCGGACCTCGACATCATCCGCTATGAGCCGGCAACGTGGGAGCGCCGCGAGGCGAGGCTGCTTGCGGTCGGGGGCGCAGTCTGAGCCGCATTCTGGTATCCTGATCGCGAAATTCGTCTCGGCGCGCAGCAAGTAGGGAGCGAATTTCCAGTGTGATTCAGATCGAGGAGTCCGCTTCGACACCGCCAGAGAGCAGTGAGGCGGACATCTCGATCGTTACACCAAGGGGGGAGGCAAGAGCACCGCCGCCATGAACGGGCGTACGGCACTTCTCAAGGCAGTCCTGTCGGCTCTGCATTACTCCGGTGCGGACAGCGCCATGGCGCCGCTGACGCGCGGCATTGGCGCCGTCTTCATGCTGCACCACGTGCGCCCGGAGCACCCCAGCCCCTTCGAGCCGAACCGCATCCTGAAGGTGACCCCGCAGTTCCTCGAAGAGGTGATCCGCCAAGTCCGCAACGACGGCTTCGAGATCATCTCGCTCGACGAGGCCCACTTCCGGATGATCGAGGGTGACTACGGCAGCCCGTTCGTGTGCTTCACCTTCGACGACGGCTATCGCGACAACCTCGAGTACGCCTACCCGATTTTCAAGCGCCACAACCTCCCCTTCGCCATCTACGTGCCGACCGACTACGCGGACGGGCGGGGCGACCTGTGGTGGCTGGCGCTCGAGAAGGTGATCGACAGGGTGAAGGCCCTGTCCGTGAAGATCGACGGGGCGCAGCGGCGGCTGCGCTGCGGCACGGCGTCCGAGAAGGATGCGACGTTCGACACCATCTACTGGTGGCTCAGAGGCATCGACGAGGCGAGCGCGCGCGCGTTCGTGCGTGATCTGTGCCGGGACGCCGACTTCGACCAGGACGGCCTCTGCCCCGAACTGACCATGAACTGGGATGAGATCCGCCATCTGGCAGCCGACCCGATCGTGACGATCGGTGCGCATACGCGGCGCCACTACGCGCTCGCCAAGCTGACGCTCGCCGAGGCGCGCACCGAGATCGCCGAGAGCGTGCGGCGCATCGAGCGCGAGATCGGCAAGCCCTGCCGGCATTTCAGCTACCCTTACGGTGACGAGGCGAGCGCCGGCCCCCGCGAGTTCGCTCTCGCAAGGGAGCTGGGGATGAAGACGGGCGTCACGACCCGCAAGGGGCTCATTCATCCCCGCCACGCCCAACAGCTGCTCGCGTTGCCGCGCGTCTCACTGAACGGCGACTACCAGAAGCCGCGCTACGTCAAGGTCCTGCTGAGCGGCGCGCCCTTTGCGTTGTTCAACGTGGTGCAACGGGCCTCGAACACCGCCTCGCCTGCCACATAGCCCGCGAGATCAGCCCTTCCGGCCGTAGTGGATGAGGCCGCCTTGCCCTTTCGGCGGGTGGGCGCGGATGACCTCCTCATTGGGCTCGGTGCCCCAGCCGGGACGGTCCGGCATCACGAGATGGCCGTTCTCGTAGACGGGTGGATGGCTGACCAGTTCGTCGTCCCAGGCGAGCCGGTCGATGTCCGTCTCCATGATGCGCAGGTTGGGCACGGCAGCAGCGAAGTGCGCATTCATCATGGTGCAGAGGTGGCCGTAGAAGTTGTGCGGCGCCACGTTGACCTCGTAGGCCTCGGCGGCGTTGGCGATCTTCATGGACTGCCACACGCCGTTCCAGGGCGTGTCGATGATGGCGACATCCATGGCCTGCTCCTTGAAGTAAGGCAGGAACTCGCGCAGGCCGAGCAGCGTCTCGCACGACGAGATGGGGTGCGGGCTCTGGCGGCGGATGTAGCCCAGCGCCTCCGGATTGAACGTGTCGATCTCGATCCAGAACATGTCGAGGTCGGCGATCTCCCGCAGAATCTTGAGATAGCCCTCGGTCTTGGCGTTGAAGTTGAGGTCGAGCAGGATGTCGACGTCCGGTCCGGCCCCCTCGCGGATCGCTTCCAGATGCATGCGCAGGTTGCGCAGCACGGTGCGGTCGACGTTGAGCTCGGGATGGTAGGGCACGCCGAAGCCGGGACGCCAGCCCTTGGGGTTCTTGGCGCCCGGCTCGTAGATGAAGATGTTGGTCTTGAGCGCGGTGAACTTCTTCTCGCGCACCTCGCGTCCCAGCGCCTTGACGCCGTCGAGATCGGTGATGGCCGGCTTGTAGTAGGTGGGATGATTGATGCGCCACGTCGCGCAGTGCGACCAGTAGACCCGGATGCGGTCGCGGACCTTGCCGCCGAGCAGTTCGTAGCAGGGCACGCCCAGCCCCTTGGCCTTGGCATCGAGCAGCGCGTTCTCGATGGCGCCGATGGCCTGGGCGACGACGCCGCCGGAGCCGGGCCGCGTGGCACTATAGAGCTCGGCGTAGATGCGCTCGTGCTCGCCGGCCTCCTGGCCCACGACGCGCGGGGCGAGCCGCTCGATCACGGCGCCGACGCCCGGCGAGCCGAAGCCCTCGTCATATTCGCTCCAGCCGATGATGCCGGCATCGGTGGTGAGCTTGACGAAGTGATAGTTGCGCCAGCCCGCGTCGCAGACCAGCGTCTCGATGCTCTTGACCTTCATTGGTGTTCCTCCCGGGCGATACGCGGAACCTTAGCACGGCACAGACCTCGTGCTGAGCCTGTCGAAGCACGGCTTGGCGTGTGCAGGACGGGGGCGCATTGAACTGATGGCCGCAGCGCCCTAGTCTGACGCGCGCATTCTAGCCAGACAGCGGAGCACCAGGCCGATGGCCAACATCAATGCCGGCCCCTTCACGACCCGGCCCGAGATCGACGGCACCTTCGGCGTCGTCGCCAGCACGCACTGGATCGGCACGGCCATCGGCATGAGCATCCTGGAGCGCGGCGGCAACGCGTTCGATGCCGGCATCGCCACGGCGTTCACGCTGCAGGTGGTGGAGCCGCATCTGTGCGGCCCCGGCGGCGACGTGCCCGTGATGCTCTATGACGCCAAGGCGAAGAAGCCGGTCGTCGTGTGCGGCCAGGGCCCGGCGCCGGCGGGCGCCACGATCGCGCACTACCGCGATCACCTGGGCCTCGACATCGTGCCGGGAACGGGCCTGCTGCCGGCCTGCATCCCCGGCACGTTCGAAACCTACATGATGATCCTGCGCGACTGGGGCACGCTCCGCCTGCGCGACGTGCTCGAGCCCGCGATCGGCTATGCCCGCAACGGCTATCCGCTGGTCGAGCGCGGCTGCGCCACGATCGCCACCGTCGAGAAGCTCTTTCGCGAGCACTGGCCGACTTCGGCTGCCGTCTACCTGCCGGGCAGCAAGGTGCCGAAGCCCAACTCGCTCTTCACCAACGTGAAGCACGCCGAGACCTACGAGCGCATCCTCAAGGAGGCCGAGGCCGGCGGCGGCGGACGCGAGAAGGAGATCGAGCGCGCGCGGCGGGCCTGGAGCCAGGGCTTCGTGGCCGAGGCGATCGATGCCTTCTGCCGCAGCAACGAGGTGATGGACGTGAGCGGGCGGCCGCACAAGGGCGTGCTGACCGCGCAGGATATGGCGACGTGGCTGCCGACCCTCGAGGAGCCGATCCATCTCGACTACGGCAATTATCGCGTGCTCAAGCCGCACGCCTGGACGCAGGGGCCGGTGCTGTTGCAGATGCTGGCGCTGCTCAAGGGATTCGACCTCGACAGGCTTTCGCCTACCGACCCCGACTTCGTGCACACGTGGGTAGAATGCGCCAAGCTCGCCTATGCCGACCGCGAGGCCTTCTACGGCGATCCCAAGTTCGTCGACGTGCCGATGGAGACGCTGCTGTCGGAGGCCTACAACGTTGAGCGGCGCAAGCTCGCGGGCGAGCGGGCCTCGATGGATCAGCGCCCAGGCCGCATCGAGGGCTACGGCGGCAAGGTCATCGTCAAGGCCGCGCGCGAGGTCGGCGCCGGCGCAGGCGAACCCACGTTCGCACGCCTTCACACGGGTCACGGCGCCGGAGAGCAGCAGGTGAGCGCCAGCGGCAAGGTGATCGGCGATACCGTCCACATCGACATCATCGACAAGGCCGGCAACATGTTCACGGCCACGCCCTCGGGCGGCTGGCTGCAGTCCTCGCCGGTGATCCCGGCGCTCGGCTGGCCGCTGGGCTCCCGCGGGCAGATGTTCTGGCTGGAGGAAGGGCTACCGGGATCATTGGCACCGGGCAAGCGCCCGCGCTCGTCCCTCTCGGTCGGCATGGCGCTGCGCGACGGCGCGCCCTACATGATCTGGGGCACGCCCGGAGGCGACCAGCAGGACCAGTGGAGCTGCCAGCTCTTCGTGCGGCACGCAGACCAGCGCTCCCCGACCCCGAAGATGAACCTGCAGGAAGCGATCGACGCACCGGCCTGGCATATCGAGCACTTCCCGATCTCGTTCTGGCCGCGCACGGCCCGGCCCGGCGTGCTCGTGGTGGAGGGCCGCCTGCCGCAAGCCACCATCAAGGAGCTGGAGCGGCGTGGTCACAAGGTGGAGGTAGGACCGGACTGGTCGGAGGGCCGCCTGAGCGCTGCCGCGCAGGAGGGCGTGCGTCGCAAGGCCGCCGCCAACTCGCGGGGCATGCAGGGATACGCGGCGGGGCGGTGACCTTCGAATGCGGATGCCCGCGCGTCACATCGGCCACACCAGCGGTACAAGGGCGATGCTCACGACGTAAATGAGCAGCGTCAACGGCGCTCCGACCTTGAAGAAGTCCGCAAACTGATACTTGCCCGGGCCATAGACCATGAGGCAGGAGGGCTCGAGCGGCGTGAGATAGGAGCAGCTCGCGGCCACCGCCACCATCATGCCGAAAGCGCGCGGGTCGACCCCGAGCTGCATTCCGGTCTGCAGCGCGATCGGCAGAACGACAACGGCCGCTGCCTGGTTCGACATGGGTTGGGTGAGCGCTACGGTCAGCAGGAAGAAGCAGGTGAGCAGCGCGTAGCGGCTCTCCGCACCCACGAGGCCGATGAGCTGCTGCGCCAGGAATTTTCCGGCGCCGCTCGCCTCCATGGCAGCGCCGAGCGACAGAAGCGAGCCGATCAGGATCAGGGCCTTCCATTCCACCTGCCGGTAGGCTTCATCGGGGGCCAGACATCGCGTGAGCAGCATCAGGAAAGCGCCGCCGAGCATGGCGACGGGGAGGGACGTGATCTTGGCCGTTGCGGCAACGATCGCCAGAACGAAGATGGCGATGGCGAGGGGGGCACGGGACCGGTTGAGGCGCTCGGTCTGCACGCTGCCGAAGATGTTGAAGAGATTGCCGCGCTCGAGCGCCTTCACGTCCTCGGGCGTACCTTGCAGCAGCAGCACGTCGCCCATCCGCAGGCGCGCGGCGCTGATCGAACGCGGGACCCGCCCCGCCCGGTGAATGGCCAACACCTGGAGGCCATAGCGCTCCTTGAACTCGAGGCTGCGCAGGCTCTGCCCGATCAGCGGCGAGCGCGGCAGCAATACGCCCTCGACGATCGTGGTCGCCTCCTTTTCGCCTTCGGCATCGACAAGATGCACGTCCGCCTTGAAATCGAGGCCGGCGATGTCCTTGATCTTGAGGAGATCGGCGCGCAGACCCTCGATGAAGAGCTCGTCGCCGGCCTGCAGCTCGAGATCGGACAGCTTCTTCTCGCCGCGCACCGTGTCCTCGCCGCGGACGAGCTTTACGACCGTGAGCCCGGCGTCGGCGGTAATCTTGGCATCTTTGAACGACTTGCCGACGAGCGGCCCGCCCTCGACCACGACGATATCGGCCTGGTAGGTCCGCTCACCGATTTCCTCCTCCGCCTTCTGGTCATCGCGTTGCGGAATGAGCCGCACGCCGACCAGCCAGACGTACAGGATGCCGACGATGGCGATGGGAATGCCGACCGGAGCCAGCTCGAACATCCCCATCGGCGGTTGCTGGTACCGGGTCAACAGATCGCTGACGACCAAGTTCGTCGACGTGCTGATAAGCGTGACCGAGCTCGTGAGGATCGAGGAGAAGGCGAGCGGCAGCAGGTAGCGCGAGGGTGATTCGCCCACCTTGGCGGCATAGCCGATGACCAGCGGCACGAAAAACGCTGTCGCCGCCGTGTTGCTCATGAAGGCCGAGACGCCGGCCACCGACACCATGATCAGGGGCAGGAACACGCGCGGATTTTGCCCCGCGATCTCGAAGACGTATCGCCCGGCGATCTCCACGACCCCCGTTTGGATCAAGCCGGCCGACATGATGAGCAGTCCGAGAATCATCATGACCGTATCGCTGCCGAAGCCGGCGAAGGCCTTGTCGGCCGGCAGCAGGCCCGTGGCGATCACCGCCATCATCACACCGAGCGCAACGACGTCTGCCGGCACCCGATCCCACGCAAACAGCAGGATCGCGCAGCCGAGGATGCCCAGGCATAGGGCGATTTCCGGCGTCATTCCGGCTTTCCCCACTTTCCCCACGCTGCGCCGAACCGCAGCCTTCGCCGCAGCCTTTAGACAATGTCGAATGACTGCTGCACGTTCCATAGGCGCGGACTGGCCGACTCGTCGCGCCACTGTCGCACGGCTTAAACAGGGCCATGGTCTGTACTAAATAGAGCGTTGTGGTAGTTAGGCTTCGCGCCCTGCGCCGTGTTGTATAGCGTGCGTGCCGCCCACCCATCCAACAGAACAGAGCGTGGACCGGAAATGACCCGCCAACCGAAGAACGAAGCTTTCGCGCGCACCTCCTTCCTGCACGGCGCCAACGCCGCCTACATCGAGGAGATGCAGGCGCTGTACGAGCGCAACCCGGGCTCGGTGAGCGACGAATGGCGCCACTTCTTCGCCAGCCTCCAGGAGGAGCGGCAGGGCGGTAACGGCCACGATGAGCCATCCTGGGCGAGGCCGCTGGAGCAGGTCGAAAGCACCGGCGACCGCGAGTTGCTGGGCGCGCTCACCGGGGACTGGGGCGAGGCCGAGCAGCACATCAAGAACCAGCTGCAGGCCCGCGCCAGCACCGCCGGCTACGAGATGAGCCCGGCCGCATCGCTGCGCGCGACGCAGGACAGCATCCGCGCCCTCATGCTCATTCGCGCCTACCGCGTGATCGGCCACCTTGCCGCCAACCTCGACCCGCTTGGGCTCACCGAGCGCAAGACGCACAAGGAGCTGCGCCCCGAGACCTACGGCTTCACGGAAGCCGATCTCGACCGCCCAATCTTCATCGACAAGGTGCTGGGCCTGGAGATGGCGACCGTGCGCGAGATCCTGAAGATTCTGCGCCGCACCTACTGCCGCCACATCGGCGTCGAGTTCATGCACATCACGTCGGCCCTGCAGAAGTCCTGGATCCAGGAGCGCATCGAAGGCAGGGACAAGGACATCTCCTTCACCAACGAGGGCAAGAAGGCGATCCTCAACAAGCTGATCGAGGCCGAGTCCTTCGAGAAGTTCGCCGACGTGAAGTATACGGGCACCAAGCGCTTCGGCCTCGACGGCGGCGAGGCGATGGTGCCGGCGCTCGAGCAGATCATCAAGCGCGGCGGCCAGCTGGGCGTTCGCGAGATCGTCATCGGCATGGCCCACCGCGGCCGGCTCAACGTGCTGGCCAACGTTATGGGCAAGCCGCACCGCGCCATCTTCAACGAGTTCAAGGGCGGATCGTTCAAGCCGGACGACGTGGAAGGCTCGGGCGACGTGAAATACCACCTCGGCGCCTCCTCCGACCGCGCCTTCGACGGCAACACCGTGCACCTCTCCCTCACTGCCAACCCGTCACACCTCGAGATCGTCGACCCCGTCGTGCTCGGCAAGGTGCGCGCCAAGCAGGATCAGCACGGCTGCAAGCCGGGAGAGCGCACGCCAGTGCTGCCGCTCCTCATCCACGGCGATGCCGCGTTCGCGGGCCAGGGCGTGGTGGCGGAGTGCTTCGGCCTGTCGGGACTGAAGGGCCACCGCACCGGCGGCTCGCTGCACTTCATCATCAATAACCAGATCGGCTTCACCACCAATCCGCGCCACTCCCGCTCCTCGCCCTATTGCTCCGACGTCGCCAAGATGGTCGAAGCGCCGATCTTCCACGTCAACGGCGACAATCCGGAAGCCGTGGTGCACGTGGCCAAGATCGCCACCGAGTTCCGGCAGAAGTTCCAGAAGCCGGTGGTGATCGACATGTTCTGCTACCGCCGGCACGGCCACAACGAGTCCGACGAGCCGGCCTTCACCCAGCCGCTCATGTACCGCGCCATCCGCTCGCACCCGAGCGCAGTCGCGATCTACTCCAAGCGGCTCGTGGAGGAAGGCGTCGTCAGCAGCGCCGAGGTGGAGGAGATGCAGACGCGCTTCCGCGCCCATCTCGACCAGGAGTTCGCCTCCGCCGACGGCTATCGGCCGAACAAGGCGGACTGGCTCGACGGACGCTGGTCCGATATCGGCTTTGCCGACGACGAGGCCCGGCGCGGGAACACGGGGGTGCCGATCGATACGCTGAAGGAGCTGGGCCGGCGCATTACCACGATTCCGCAGGACTTTAACGCCCACAAGACCATCCAGCGGCTGCTGCAGCGCCGCCGCGAGATGGTGGAGACGGGCACGGGCATCGACTGGGCGATGGCCGAGCATCTCGCCTTCGCCAGCCTGCTCAAGGAGGGCTTCCCGATCCGGCTTTCCGGCCAGGACAGCGAGCGCGGCACCTTCTCGCAGCGCCACTCGGTGCTGGTCGACCAGGAGAGCGAGCGCCGCTACACGCCGCTGAAGTACGTCTCCCCCGACCAGGGCCGCTTCGAGGTGATCAACTCGATGCTGTCGGAGGAAGCTGTGCTGGCCTTCGAGTACGGCTACACGCTGGCCGAGCCCAACGCGCTCGTCATGTGGGAGGCGCAGTTCGGCGACTTCGCCAACGGCGCCCAGGTCGTGTTCGACCAATTCGTGTCCTCGGGCGAGCGCAAGTGGCTGAGAATGTCGGGCCTCGTGTGCCTCCTGCCGCACGGCTACGAAGGCCAGGGGCCGGAGCATTCTTCGGCCAAGCTCGAGCGCTTCCTGCAGCTGTGCGCGGAGGACAACTGGCAGGTCGCCAACTGCACGACGCCGGCGAACTATTTCCACGTCCTGCGCCGGCAGCTGCACCGCAAGTTCCGCAAGCCGCTCGTGATCATGACGCCCAAGTCGCTGCTGCGGCACAAGCGCGTCGTCTCCGACTTGAGCGAGATGGGCCCGCAAACAAGCTTCCATCGCGTGCTCTGGGATGATGCGCAGCTGCATCCGGACGGAAAGGGCAAGCTCAAACCCGACCGGGAGATCCGCCGCGTGGTGCTCTGCTCGGGCAAGGTCTACTACGACCTCTACGACGCGCGGCAGGCCGCGGGCATCGACGATATCTATCTGATGCGCATCGAGCAGCTCTATCCCTTCCCCGCCCGGGCGCTGATCACGGAGCTCTCGCGCTTTCCCCAGGCGGACGTGGTGTGGGCGCAGGAAGAGCCCAAGAACATGGGCGCGTGGTCGTTCCTCGAGCCCAATATCGAGTGGGTGCTGCAGCACACGGGCGCCAGCAGCGCGCGGCCTCGCTATGCCGGTCGGGCCGCGTCGGCGGCCACGGCCACCGGCCTCGCCAGCAAGCACAACCAGGAGCAGAAGGCCCTGCTCGCCCAGGCGCTTTCCGACTGAACGGTGGAACAGATGGCAATCGAAATCGTCGTGCCTGCGCTCGGGGAGTCGGTGACCGAGGCGACCGTTGGGCAGTGGTTCAAGCAGCCGGGCGACGCGGTCAACGCCGACGAGCCCGTCCTCGAGCTCGAGACCGACAAGGTGACACTGGAGGTGCCGGCGCCGGCCTCAGGCGTCCTCGCGGACATCAAGGTGCCACAGGGGACGACAGTGGCCGTGGGCTCCGTGCTCGGATCCATCCGCGAGGGCGCCGCGGCAGGCCCGAGCGCGAGCAAGCCGAAGACCGCCCCGCCGCTGGCTGCAACACGGCTCGCAGAGGCGCCGGCCGCTCCCGCGGCGCCGCGGACAGCTCCCGGCGCCAACGGCGACATGCCGCCTGCCCCCGCCGCGCGCAAGCTCATGGAGGAGAAGGGCATCTCGGCCACCGATGTGCAGGGCTCGGGGCGGCGCGGGCAGATTCTCAAATCGGACGTGATCGCGGCGGCCGCCAAGCCCGCTTCGACGTCCGCCCCGCCACCGGACGCGGCCCCGGCGCAGGCCCGGGCCGATGCAGCGGCATTCGCACCGCTCGCCAGCAGCTCAGCTCCCGTGACCGCCGCGTAGATGCGGGCGCCCTCGATCGCCAACGATGCCGCACGCGAAGAGCGGGTGCGCATGACGCGGCTGCGCCAGACCATCGCCCGCCGCCTCAAGGAGGCGCAGAACACGGCGGCCATGCTCACCACGTTCAACGACGTGGACATGAGCGCCATCATGAAGCTCAGGAGCGAGTACAAGGACCTGTTCGAGAAGCGCCACGGCGTGAAGCTGGGCTTCATGGGCTTCTTCGTGAAGGCCTGCATCCAGGCCCTGAAGGAAGTGCCGGCCGTCAACGCCGAGATCGACGGCACCGACATCATCTACAAGAACTACTACCACATCGGCGTCGCCGTCGGCACGGACAAGGGCCTTGTGGTGCCGGTGGTGCGCGAGGCCGACCGCATGTCGCTCGCCGAGATCGAGCAGTCGATTGCCGACTTCGGCAAGCGGGCACGCATCGGCAAGCTCACCATCGAGGAGATGCAGGGCGGCACGTTCTCGATCTCCAACGGCGGTGTCTACGGCTCGCTGCTCTCCACGCCGATCCTCAATGCGCCACAGTCGGGCATCCTCGGCATGCACCGCATCGAGGAGCGTGCCGTCATCCGCGACGGGCAGATCGTGGCGCGGCCGATGATGAACCTGGCACTCAGCTACGACCATCGCATCGTCGACGGCAAGGATGCCGTGACCTTCCTGGTGCGGATCAAGGAGTGCCTGGAAGATCCGCGCCGGTTTCTGCTGGATCTGTGAGCCGCCGTCCGCGGACCTCAAGTGGGCTGATCGTCCACCGGACCGGCGTTTGGGCGGTTGCTGGCTCAACCTCCCGCGCGCAACCTCTCGCATTGTGCTCGTGGTGAGCCTTTGAGAGCCGGATTTTTGCGCGTTGCATGCGCCTCGACATTCACCGCGCATTCATATGATTGGGCAAACTCTCAGTTCCCGTCCTGTCGTGGGTGCTGGGACATGGGGCGGTTGTGTGAACGGCCATTCGAAGGAGTGAGCCTTGTGACCAGCTCAGCACGCTTCAGTCGCCGTCGACTGTTCAATCTCGGCCTCGGCGCAACAGCCGGGCTGACGAGCTTCGCTGCCGGGGCACAAGAGCGCAAACCCGGCCTTTTCGATCCTCCGGACCTTTCCCAGCGCGAACGGCGGACGATGAACCTGGGCGCGTACGGCGAGGCCACGCGCGGTCTTGACCTCGCTCGGCGCCACAATCCGGTCCTGTTCTGGAACGAGGCGAGCCTGCATCTCGTCGCACTCGACCACAGCATCGATGCCAAGGACGCGCGCGCTCCCGGCCCCTGCGCCAGCGCGCGTGCATTGGGCCTGGCGCACATCGTGATGGCGGATGCGATAGCCGCGGCCTATCCGGTGGATTTCGCGGGCCTCTATGTTCGCGATCATCGCGCACCGATCAGGGGCTACCCGGACGTGTTCGTCGGCGGCGCAGTGGCATGGATCCTGGAGTTCATCTTCGGCACGCCCGCGCACTCGCAATTCATCGGCTCGCAGCGACTTCGCTTCCTCGATGCCTACGAGCCGGCCGCTCTTCCCTCCTGGGAGGCCGGCCTCGCGTTCGCCCGCAACGAAGCCTTCACGTCGCGCTGGGACTGGACCGCGATCCGACGGGCCGCGCTGGCGATGCCCACGCCCTATGTGCCGCGTCCGCGAGGACACACCGTCGATCCCTTCAATGCCGACCAGGGATTCTACGGCGTGCACTGGTCGCAAACCCCGCCTCTCGATCCACGCTTTGGAGACGTCGCGAGCTACGGACCCGGAGATCCTCCCGGCGAGAGCGACAGGGAGTACCTGCGCGACCTCGAGGAGGTGCGTCAGCTTGGCGCTTACCGGGGCGAGCAGCCAACGGATGCGCAGGTCCGCTCGGGTCTCTTCTGGGCTTACGACGGCGCCCGGCTCATCGGCACGCCGCCGCGCCTCTACAATCAGATCGTGCGCCAGATCGCCGAGGACGACGCGATGTCGGTACCGGAGATGGCGCGCCTGCTGGCGCTTTGCAATCTGGCGATGGCCGACGGCGGCATCGTCTGCTGGGAGGCCAAGTATCGCTATGGCGTCTGGCGCCCGGTGGTCGCGATTCGCCATTTGCTGCGGCATCCGCACAACGAATGGTTCCCTTTGGGGTCGCCGCGCACCAACCCCACGCAGTTCGCGCTGGGTAGGGACACACAGGGTCGCGCCACGGCACAAAACTTTCTGGGCGCCAGCGAGAGCCAGCTTCCGGAGCCCGCAAGCCGCACGCTCACCTACAAGCTCGCAGCTTTCACCCCCAACTTCCCTGCCTATCCCTCGGGCCATGCCACCTTCGGAAGCGCCTGCTTCACCATGCTGCGGAAGGTGCGCGCCGAGCGCGGGCGCACACACGCCAACCCTGACCGGCTCAATCCCGCTATCGATTTCGTCTCGGATGAGCTCAATGGTGTCTCGATCGACAATTTCACCAACCGGCCGCGGCCGTACGTGCCGTTGAGCTACGGCAGCATCGGCCAGATGATCGAGGACAACAACAGGAGCCGCGTCCACCTCGGCGTGCACTGGAACTTCGATTGCGCGCGCGGGGCGGAATCGGGCGCGAGGGTGGCGGAACGGATTTATGCCGATGCTTATCAGCGCCGTGCGGACTTCCTGCCCGAGTCCGACGCGCGCCCGCGCCGGTTCCGCTCCGGCTCCAGCCGATGACAATCGCACCCTCGGTCGGCGAAGTCGAAAGCGGCCACGCCCAATCGCACGCACTGCACTTCGCACCAGCCGAGCCCGGCGTGCGTTGACGGTCGCCATTCCTTCCACCGCTACTGCCCCGCCGACGCCATGCCGATCCCTGCCGGGAACACGAATTCCCCGCGGCCGCCGCATGCCCAGGGGTGAGGCGGGAACTTGCCGTCGCGCCTCGCGTTGCGTATCTCGCGACTGAGCGCAAAATCCGCTTTGGCCTGCGACTTGCGCGTCTACAGTCGTAGACTACAGCGAAGTGCCGGCGGGCTTTGCCCGCCATAGCCCCACTTCCCCCACTCTCCGGGAGGTTTCTGCGATGCCCGCAACCCTCATCCTGCTCCATCTGGCTGGGTACGTGGCTCTGCTGCTGTGGGGCATGCACATGGTGCACAGCGGCATCGTGCGCGCCTTTGGCGGCGCGCTGAGGCAGGTCCTGGCGACCGGCCTGAAGAGCCGGTGGAAGGCCTTCCTGGCCGGCATGGGCATCACGGCCCTGCTCCAGAGCAGCACCGCGACCGCGCTGATGTCCACGAGCTTCATCGCGGCGGGCTTCATGACGCTGGTGCCCGCTCTGGCCGTGACGCTGGGGGCCAATGTCGGCACGACGCTGATCGTGCAGGTGCTGACGTTCAACGTCGCCGCCGTGGCCCCTGTCTTCGTGCTGGCCGGGGTCATTGCGTTCAACAGGGGCGGCAAGACGCGCACGCGCGACCTTGGCCGCGTCGGGATCGGCATAGGCCTGGTTTTGCTGGCGCTGCATCTCATCATCGCCACCATCGAGCCGGTCGAGAAGGCGCAGGCGCTGCGCGAGCTGTTCGCCCTGCTCGCGGGCGACCCTGTGATCGACGTCGCCATCGCAGCGCTGCTGACCTGGGCCGCCTATTCGAGCGTGGCCGTGGTCCTCCTGATCATGACGCTGGCGGCCCAGCAGATCGTGCCGCCGGCGGCAGCCCTGGCACTGGTGCTGGGCGCCAATCTCGGCAATGTCATTCCGCAATACTTGGCCGCCGGAGCCAACGTGGAGGCAAGGCGGCTCGCCCTCGGCAACCTCATCGTGCGCGGAACCGGTTGCCTCATCGCCATCCCCCTGCTGCCCTGGATGACGCAAGCCGTGGGCGCGCTCGAGGCCAGCCCGGCACGTCAGGTCGCCGACTTCCACACGCTCTTCAATCTTGCCCTGGCGCTGGTATTCATCGGCCTTCTCGACCCGCTGGCGCGCCTTTGCACGCGGCTCATGCCCTCGGCGCCCGCAGGCGACGACCCTGGCAGGCCCCGGTACATCAACGCCGCGGTGCTCGGTACGCCCAACCTCGCGCTGGCGGACGCGGCGCGCGAGGTGCTGCGCATGGTGGACATCATCCAAGCCATGCTGCGGATGTTCCTTGAGGCGATCCAGAAGGACGACCGCAAGCTCCTGGGGCGGCTCGCGGCGCTCGACGACACGGTCGACCGGCTGCACAACGCCGTGAAGCTGCATCTGACCGCCATCAGCCGCGAGGACGGACTGAGCGAGGCCGACGCCAAACGCTGCTCCGACATCCTGGCCTTCACCATCAATCTCGAGCACATCGGCGACATACTGGACAAGAGCCTGCGCGAGATCGCCGCCAAGAAGATCAAGCAGCGACTGCGCTTCTCCGAGGAGGGACTGCAGGAGATCGCCCAGATGCACCAGCGCCTGCTCGACAACCTGCACCTGGCGACCAGCGTGTTCATGCTCGGCGACAACCAATCCGCTCGCGCCCTGCTGGCCGAGAAGGACCGCATGCGCGACCTGGAGCAGCAAGCGACCGACAATCACCTGCGGCGGCTGCGCGAGGGCCGGGCTCAGAGCATCGAGACCAGCTCGTTGCACATCGACATCGCCCGCGACCTGAAGCGCATCGCCGCCCATATCGCCTCGGTCGCCTACCCGATCCTGGAGCAGAGCGGCTCGCTCCGGCGCACGCGCCTGCGGGAGGAGAGCGAAATCGCGGACGCGTCACACGAGGGCAGTGCGGCCAGACCACACTGACTGCAGGAGTCGCGGCGGTGCCGAACTCTCGTCATCTTTTGCGGGTTGCTGTGCACTGGGAAAATTTGGGGGATGAGGGACCATGCAAGGGAAGATTGCGCTCGCGTTGGGGATGGTATTGAGCGCGCAGGCCGGCTGGGCCGCCGATCCCATGCAGCGGATGCTGGCCAAGCTCAGTCCCGAGGAGCGATCGCACCAGGCCTGCATCCTGCGCGGATTGGACACGGTACGGCACGACGCCCGGCTGCGGAAGGCGGACCGCATGAAGACATCGATCTTCAGCCGGGCTGTCCTCGAAGGCACCCATCTGACCGCCAAGGGCGGGGCCGTGCGGGACGGGAAGCGCTGGTTCGCCATCAGCTTCAGCTGCGAGCTGACCGCCGACCTGATGAAGGCGACCTCATTCTCGTTCACGGTCGGCACCGAGGTGCCGAAGGACTCCTGGGATCGCCTGGGGCTGTGGCAGTAGCGGACCGCGCCGCCGGCGATCGCGTGAGACTGCGCGCGAAGCGCGAAAAGGCGGTAGTGGGTCTTCAAACTGACCCACTACCGAAAAGGCCTACGCGGCGGGCGGGAGCCTGAGGATCGCCAATGCCATGGCCTGGGCGCGCGGCACGACGCTGTCGACTTCCAGATATTCCTCAGGCGTGTGCGCGCTGCCGCCGACCGGGCCAACCCCGCACAGCGTCGGGCAGCCGACCGCAGCCGTGAAGCCGGAATCCGCACATCCGCCGGTGAACTCGCCGGCGACCTTGAGGCCGGCATCGGCGGCAGCCGCCTGGTAGCAGCTGAACAGCTCCTCGGCCTGCGGCGTCTGTGTCACGGGCAGGAACTCACCCTTGATTTCCAGCCGCGCGGTGGTCCCGGGAACCGTAGGGGTGTCGATGATCTTCTGCAGGGCCGCAAGCATGGCGCTGCGCTGCTCGGGCTTGACGTAGCGCAGGTCGATCTGCCCCTCCGCGGACGGCGCCGTGGTGTTGACGGACTGCCCGCCCTTGACGAGGCCCACGTTGACGGTGATGCCACGGGGCTGGTCGGTCAGCTCGTGCATGGCGACGATCTTGTGCGCCATCTCGCCGATGGCGCTGATGCCCTTGTCGAAGTTGCCGCCCGAGTGCGCAGCCTTGCCCGTGATCTCGAAGGCCAGGAACACGCCGCCCTTGCGGGCCGTGACGACGTTGCCGCTGGGACGGCCGGGCTCGGAGTTCAGCACGCAGCGTGCCTCGCGACCCACGCGCTCGATGATCGGGCGCGAGGACGGCGAGGCGATTTCCTCGTCGCTGGTGATGAGGCCGGCCAGCGGTGCCGGCGCACCGCCGAAACGCTTGAACGCCGCCAGCACGAAGGCGTTCATGACGAGACCGGCCTTCATGTCGCAAACGCCGGGCCCGTAGGCGCGGCTGCCCTCGATGCGGAACGGGCGCCGGCCTGCCTCACCCTTGGGAAACACCGTGTCGCGATGCCCCATGAGCACGATCGGCCGCTCGTTCGTGGGCTTGTCGTCCAGGCGGATATGGATGGCGTTGCCGAACGTCTCATGCGCCTCGAGGGTCGCGAGAAGACCCTGCTCCTCGAAGAAGCGCACGAAGCGCTTGCCCACGGCATCGACGCCGGCCTTGTCATAGCTGCCGCTGTCCATGTTCACGACCTCGGTCAGCAGCGCCAGCATCGCCTCCTTCTGCGAGGCCAGCCACTCCGTGATCTTGGCTTCCTGCTGCGCGAGCTTGCTCATGTCGACCTCTTGCACTCCTCATCGTCGAGCTTGCCAACGTCATTCCGGCGCAGGCCGAGACCCATGCGACATGTTGCGACGGCTCATCGAAGCGCCTGGGTACCGGCCTTCGCCGGTATGACGTTTCACATCAATCCTCTGCAATGCTGGCGCGGAAGCGCTGCGCGATGACGGCGCCGTCCTTCTCGGGCAAGGCCCAGGGGTCCTCGGTGATGGCGATCTTGGCGACGGCGAGCACAGGCCCCTCCGCCTTGAACAGGAATTGCGCCAGCTCGGGCACCGCGCCCTGCTCGGTCACGAGCATTGTGTCGCGGAAGCCTACGGCCTTGGCCACGGCGGCGATGTCGGTGCGGCCGGAGGTGAGCCCGCGCTGACGGCCGGTCTCGGCGAAGCGCTCGTTGTCGAGAACCAGCACGGCGAAATTGGCGGGCGCCTGGTCGCCGACGACCGCGAGCGAGCCGATCCCCATCAACATCTCGCCGTCGCCAGTCAACGCCAGCACGCGGCGCGGGGGTTGCGCCAGGGCAATCCCGAGCGCGGTCGGCACGGCGAGCCCCATGCCGCCCCAGGAGTAGAGATAGTCCGGGCTGTCACCGGACGCGAAGCAGTCCCAGGTGGGGCTGCCGAGGCCGCATACGACGAGCGAGCCGTCCCGGCGCTTCAGGAGGTCGGCAACGAAAGGCCGGCGCTCGATCTTGTTCGACTTGGAACTCATCTGCGCACTCATTTCTGGCCGAAACCCTTGGCGCCGATCACGCGCTGGCTGACCAGCACGGCCGCGCTCAGCCAGCCGTTGAAGGCAAGGTCAGCTGCAGCCTCGAAGGTCTCGCCGACCTCCTCCGCCTTGTCGACGGAGAAGCACTTCACGCCTACCGCCTCGAGCGCGGGCTTCACGGCCTGCCCCATCGGCACCTGCCAGGGATTGAACTCACCCCACTGTCCGCGCATGGTCACGAGCATAAGACACGGCGCGCGATAAGCCGTCGGCAGCCCGAGCGCGTTGATGCAGTTGCCGACGCCGGAGGACTGCATGGCAATCATGGCCCGTTGCCCGCCGAGCCAAACGCCCGTGGCGACGCCCATGCCTTCCTGCTCGGAGGTGAGGGTGACGAGGCGCATGGCCGCATCGGCCTCGATGCGGCGGAGCAACGGCGTCAGGCCGCCGTCGGGCACCGTGCAGACAATGCTGACCTTCCGCGCCTGCATGGCGCGAAATACATCGCCGGACCAGTCATACGGTGTGCTCGACACGCAAATACTCTTCCTCGACCCGCCCGAGCTAGGCGATGCGCGCCAGCCGCTCGACCGGCTGCAGGTGGCCGAGCTCGCGGACGCGCGCGGCAAAGGTGGCCTGCAGAGGCTCGTCGATGTCAAGTACGCTTTTTGTGATCACCTCGCCGTAGGGCGGCGGGAAGATGAACTTGTCGAAGCCCTCGGCGCCCTCGATATAGTCGAACAGTCGGCCCTTGCGCTCGTTCATGTAGAACACCGTCAGCTTGCCCACGGTGTCCCTGAATTCGATGCGATCGATGGCCGAGAACAGCGCCTCCTCGCGCACGAGATAGGCCAGTCGGCGGCGGATATAGCCGACGATCGACAGCTCGTGCTCGCTGGTGATGATACGCTGGCCGATCTGGTGCAGGTTGAGCGAGGTGGTCTTGCCGTCCGGGTCGTTGCGCAGCCTCTGCACGGCCGGCAGCACCAGGGCCTCGTCGAAGGCAACCTTGATGAGGGGGCCGTAGTAGCGGTCGATGGCATTCTTGCGCACCTGCTTCAGCCCGGCACGCTGCAGGAAGAAGCGGCAGAACTCTTCTGACGGCGAGTTGGCCTCCTCGAGCAAGGTGGTGCGCAGCCGCTTCTTGACCATGCGCACGTGCGCCATCTCGGCGATCGTCTCGGGATCGAAGCTCGCTTTCGTCACGTGAATGAGCGCATCCAGGACCTCGTCGGAGACGCCGTTGCGCCACACGCTCTCAAGGTCGATGGTGAGGAAGGGGTCCTCGTCCATCCTGTTCGGGTCGACCGAATCGACGAAGAACTCGAAGACGATGCCGTTGGTCAGGATGCCGAGTTTGGTGGTGGGAATGGCGTTGTAGTAGCCGCGCAGCTCATCACGCGCTTCGGTCAGATCGCTGCTGACCTTCTTGCACTCGATGGCGATGACCGGCTGCCCGTCGCGCAGGACCGCGAGGTCCACCTTGTTGGGTTGATTGGGATCAGCGGAGTACTGAGGATAGACCTCGTAAGGGTTCGAGTAGTCGTAGCCGAACAAGCCAAGGATCGGCAAAACGAGGTACAGCTTGGTACTTTCCTCGTTTCCGCATGCGCTCATCAAGCCTACGGACCGCTTCGCAATGGCGCAAAGCCCGGCGCGCAACTCGTTGTGGGCGTTCATGCTGCAATTCCCTCGCCGTAGACGCCAGTGGCGCCGAATCGTTGCCTCTGCGCCCAATCTAGAGCACGGACCAAGCCACAATCGAAGGGCTGCACAGCGATCAGCAGTGGATGGTATGCGCGCCAACACCGGTATTTGTTGCAGCAGCGCTTCGTCGTGGCGCGGCGGCGACACTCGGCAGCAACACGTGCGCGTTGCCTCAACCGGTAAGCTTCTCGATCTCTTCTAGAATCGCCTTGCCCATCTCGGCGGTGCCGACCTTGCGCATGTTCGGCTGCATGATATCGGTCGTGCGATAGCCACGCGACAGGGCGCCGGCAATTGCCTTGTCGATAACGTCGGCTTCCTTGGCAAGGCCATAGGAATAACGCAGAGCCATGCCGTAGCTGGCGATGGCCGCGATCGGATTTGCCAGGCCCTTGCCGGCGATGTCGGGGGCCGAGCCGTGCACCGGCTCGTAGAGCGCCTTGCGCTTGCCGGTCTTGGCATCCGGCGCACCGAGGGAGGCCGACGGCAGCATGCCGATGGACCCCGTCAGCATCGCGGCCTCGTCCGACAGCATGTCGCCGAACAGGTTGTCGCAGACGATGACGTCGAACTGCTTGGGATTGCGCACCAGCTGCATCGCGCAGGCGTCGGCGAGGATGTGGTGCAGCTCGACGTCCTTGGCCTCGCGTGCGTGCGTGGCGGTGACGACCTCGTTCCACAGCACGCCGGTCTTCATGACGTTGCGCTTCTCGGCCGAGTGCACCTTGTTCTTGCGCTTGCGCGCGAGGTCGAAGGCGACGCGGGCAATGCGCTCGATCTCGTGCGTGGTGTAGACGGTGGTGTCGACGGCGCGCTTCTCGCCGTTCTCCAGCGTGACGATCTCCTTGGGCTCGCCGAAATAGGTGCCACCCGTCAGCTCGCGCAGGATGAGAATGTCCAGCCCCTCGACGTGCTCGCGTCTCAGGCTCGAGGCTTCCGCCAGCGCCGAATAGCAGATGGCGGGGCGCAGGTTGGCGAAGAGGTCGAGGTCCTTGCGCAGGCGCAGCAGGCCGGCCTCCGGCCTCAGATGATAGGCGACCTTGTCCCACTTCGGCCCACCGACAGAGCCGAAGACGATGGCGTCGGCCTTGCTCGCCTTGGCGAGGGTCTCGTCGGTGAGGGGGGTGCCATGCGCGTCGATGGAGGCGCCGCCGACCAGAGCGGTGTCGGCCTCGAACTTCGTGCGGCTCTTCTTATCGAAGAAAGCGACGATGCGCTCCACCTCGGCCATCACCTCCGGCCCGATGCCGTCGCCGGGAAGGAGCAGGAGGGAGTGGGTGGTCATTGGGGCTTTCTCCGGCACGTGCGCTTGCTTTTCGGCGCCATTGCTAGCTTGCGCACCCCCTCGGACGCAAGGGCGCGTGCCCCGGAGGGGTCTCCAAGCAATGCGGCGATTGCTGCCGCAGCGGCTTCTCGCCTAAGAGTCTTGTACCGAGGGTCGTCGCTTGGGGGCGAGGGGCATGGGGTTGCAGGTGCAGAGCCTGATCGGGCTCGTCGCCATTCCGCTGCTGGCATGGGCGCTCTCGGAGCGGCGCGGCGCCATGCCCCCGGCGCGGCTCGCGCGCATCCTCCTTGCGGGCGTCGGCCTGCAGGTGCTGATCGCCGGCGTGATGCTGAACGTGCCGGCCTCGCGTACCGCCTTCGACTGGGCCGGCAGCCTGGTCGCCGCGCTGCAGTCGGCCACCAACACCGGCATGCGCCTGGTGTTCGGATACCTGGCCGGCGGGCCGACGCCCTTCGAGGTGGTGCGGCCGCAGGCCAGCTTCATCCTGGCATTCCAGGCGCTGCCGCTGATCCTCGTCATCAGCGCCCTGTCGAAGCTGCTCTATCACTGGGGCGTCCTGCAGAAGATCGTCGCCGGCATCGGCTGGGTGCTGCAGCGCTCGCTCGGCGTCACCGGCCCGGTCGGCACCTCGGCTGCCGCCAACGTATTCGTCGGCATGGTGGAGGCGCCGCTGCTGGTGCGGCCGTATC
>Ga0111539_10003051_pt1 | contig 22187 bp, 21 predicted proteins | sample RhiMethybrSRZTD1_FD_79667 | JGI IMG/M metagenome (GOLD analysis project Ga0111539, IMG submission 79667) | Populus rhizosphere microbial communities from Tennessee, USA - Rhizosphere MetaG P. TD hybrid SRZTD1 (version 2) (version 2) | ecosystem: Host-associated > Plants > Roots > Rhizosphere >...
GCGAATAACCGGCGCCGACCTGGATGCGCCGGCGCAGGTCGGCCGTGCGAGTTGCGATCCAGCGCACGATCGGCACTGCCAATACGACGATTAGCAGCTGCCCGGTTTCGACACCGAGGTTGAAGAGCACGAGTGCGCCGAGCTTCGCGTCCTGCGGTAAGCCGATCTCAGCGAGTGCGCCGGCAAAGCCGAAGCCGTGCAGCAGCCCGAAGCCGAACGCAACTACCCACGGCATCGCATACGTCAGCCCGGTGACGCCGCGCGCCGCGCGCACGACCTCATAGCCGACGACGAGAATGCTGAGCGCAATCACGACTTCGACCGACGCTTGCGGCAAGCCCGCGAATCCCAGCGCGGCCGCGCCGAGCGTGATGCTGTGCGCGACTGTGAACGCAGTGAGCGCGCCGACCAGCCGCCACAGCGCCGGCACGAGCAGGATCAGCCCGATCACGAAGAACACGTGATCGATGCCGGTGAGGATGTGCTCGATGCCGAGCACGAAATACGCGGGCAGCACCGGCCGCGCCGCTGCGAACTGAAACGAAGGATCCGACGCCTGCACAACACCCGCAATCGCTCGACCGTCCGCGAGCTGTGTGCGCACGAAGGTGGACGTGAGCGTGCGCTCGAGTCCGGCGATGCGGATCGTCTGGCCTTCCAGTCCGCCGGGGCAGCGCACCTGCCAGCGCGCGACGAACGCGCCGTCGGCAACTTCGACGTGGCGCTCGCCGAGCGGCTTGCAGGTTGCCGGCAGCTGCGGATCGATCGCGATGCGTGCCTCGGCGAGCGAAGGTTGTTTCCAGGTCAGGGAATAGGTGCCGTCCTGCTGTTCGACGATTTCGAAAAAAGCGGGGCGGATCTCGTGAGCCTGGGCGACGCTGCATAGCGCAAGCAGGATTGTCAGGCTGACGCTGCTGCGCACGGATGCGCGAATGGCGCGGGCGCAGGATGCGCTGGAGCGGCCTGACCAACACAGACTTCTCATGACCTGCTCCCCTCCATCGTTTCGACGACGATCTTGTATTGCCCCCGCAGCTTCGTGCGCAACGCGGCGTTAGCCTCCTGCTGCTTCTGCGCGAGGAAAGCTTCGCGCACGCGGTCGCGCACATCCTCGAAGCGCGCCACGCTGCTCGGCGTATGCGCTTCGAGCTTCACGAGATGCACGCCGAACGGAGAGCGCACCGGGCCGGCCCACGCGCCGGGCGTCGAGGTAGTCACTGCCTCGGCGAACACAGAACCGAAGTCGCGCGCTATGTCATCGCGCGACACATCGGCGAGCTCGCGGGGCAGCATGAACGGATCGCCCACTTCGCTCGCGTTTGCGCCACGCGTCAGCCGCTGCAATGCGCGCCGCGCATCGGCGTCGAGCGCCATGCCGTGGCGGTCGGGGTTGAAGAACACATGGCGCAGCGCGTATAGATCCGGCGTCGTATACGCCTCCTTGTGTGCTTCGAAGTAGGCGCGCAGATCTGCCTCCGCGGGCTCGGTCACCACCGCAAGATCGTCGCTGACGAACGCCATCTTCTGCGCGAGGCGCCGGCGCACGATGACGTCATCGCGATCGAGACCGAGTCGCACGGCTTCGCGCGCGAGCACTTCTTCATCGATGCGTTCTTCGATCAGGCCGCGCAGCTCCTCAGACGTCGGCCGGCGCTGCGACTGCGTTTCCCAGAACGCAGCGAGCTGTGCGATCTCGCCCGAAGTGATGCGGATCTCAGCACTGTCATGCTGCTGCTGGCGCCAGGCGGTGAACGCGAACAGCAGCGCACCGATCAGCACGAAATGCAGCAGCGGCTCCCGCAGCGCGGCGCGCAGAAAGCTCAAAGATTTCTCCGGAACAGCGCGATCAGCCGCTCCCAGTGCCGCTCGGCGCCCGCTTTCTGATACATGCCCTCGCGCTTCGGAAACACGAAGCCGTGGTGAGTGTCGGCATAGGTCTCGATACGATAGCGGACCGACGTGGTCCGCAAGTGCTGGTCGAGCGCTTCGATCATTTCTGGCGGAGCCCAGGCGTCGGTCTGCGCGCAGCCGACGTACAGCTCGCCCTTGATTGCGCTCGCGTAGCGATGCGGGGATTGCGGATCGTCGGTGCACAAGCGCACGCCATGAAAGGACGCCGCAGCAGCGACGCGATCCGCATGCTCCGCCGCTGCCCAGAGTGCGAACGGGCCGCTCATGCAGTAGCCGACGACTCCGATCTTGCCGCGGCGTGCGGCCGGGTCGCCGTCGGCGAACTTCAGCATCGCGGCCGTATCGGTAAGCAGCGTCGTGCGGTTCAGCGAGTCCATGTGCTCGAACATGATGCGCCGCGCGTCGTCGCCCGTGCCCATGCGGAAATCGCGGTCGCGGCGGTAGTAGAGATTCGACAGCACCACGAAGTAGCCGGCCGTGCCGAGACGGCGCGCCATGTCGTGCAGCTCGCCGCGCTTGCCGGGCGCATCCATGTAGAAAAGCACGACCGGATGCGGCCCGCCTTCCTCGGGATGCGTGACGAACGTGTTCATCGCGCCGTCGGCAGTCTGAATGTCCAGCTCGCGGTCGATCATGCGGCGCCTCTTTTGCCGGCGCTATTGAAACACGAGCAACAACGCGATAAACAGCCAAGCCCAATGTCACTCTGCAGAAACCCCGAGGTTCCGATGCGTCTCGCGCTCACTGTGATGGCCGCGCTTTGCGCGCTTGCAGGTTCCGCTGCGGCCAAGGAGCAACCCATGCCCGCTGCCGCCGAACTCAAGTCCATGGAGGCGCGGTTCGCGCCGGTCGACGTGACGGTCGACGTTGCGTATCTGCCCGCGGAGGAACGCGCGGCGCTCGTGCGCCTTATCCAGGCATCGCGTTACATTGACGCGCTGTTCGTGCGCCAGCGCTCGGCCGGACTCGAATCGACACTGCTGCAGCTCCTGTCGGATGAAACGCCGCTGGGTCGTGCGCGGCTGAGCTATTTCCTGCTGAACAAAGGTCCGTGGTCGGAACTGGATGAAGACCGGCTGTTTGTGCCGGGCGCCGGCGCGAAGCCGCCGGGTGGCAACTTCTATCCCGCGGGTTCGACGCGCGAGGAAGTCGACGCGTGGATGAAGACTCTGCAGGGCGAGCAAGCGGCGGCGGCAAACGGCTTCTTCACAACGATTCGTCGCACGCCGGAAGGCAAGCTGACGACGGTGCCGTACTCGCTGGAGTACCAGGGCGAGCTGGCTGAGATGGCGCGTCTGTTGCGCGAAGCCGCGGCGCTGACGAAGCAGCCGACGCTGAAGTCGTTCCTCGAGAAGCGCGCCGATGCGTTCGTGAGCAACGATTACTACGCGAGCGACGTCGCCTGGATGGAGCTCGATGCGTCCATCGAGCCGACCATCGGTCCGTACGAGGTGTACGAGGACGAGTGGTTCAATTTCAAAGCCGCGTTCGAGGCGTTCATCGCGCTCACCGACCGCGATGCGAGCGGCGAGCTGGATCGCTTCAGCGGGGAGTTGCAGGAACTGGAGAACCACCTGCCGATCGATCCGCAGTACCGGCGCTCCAAGCTCGGCGGCTATTCGCCGATCCGCGTCGTCAACGTCGTGTTCGGCGCCGGCGACGGCAATCACGGCGTGCAGACTGCCGCTTTCAATCTGCCGAACGACGAGCGCGTGGTCGCCGAGAAGGGCTCGAAGCGCGTGCTGCTGAAGAACTTCCAGCAGGCGAAGTTCGAGCACGTGCTGCTGCCGATCTCGAAGCTGGCGCTCGCGCCCGCCGACCAGCCCTCGGTCGCGTTCGATTCGTTCTTCACGCACATCCTGATGCACGAGCTGATGCACGGACTCGGGCCGCAGACGATCAAAGTGGCAGGGCGCGACACGACGGTGCGCCAGGAACTGAAGGAGCTGAACGGTCCGCTCGAGGAAGCGAAGGCGGACATTTCCGGGCTGTGGGCGCTGCAGTACCTGATGGACAAGGGCGTCATCGACAAGAAGCAGGAACGCAGCATGTACACGACGTTCCTCGCGTCCACGTTCCGCACGCTGCGCTTCGGCTTGAACGACGCGCACGCGAAAGGCATGACGCTGCAGGTGAACTATCTCCTCGATCACGGCGCGATCCGTATCGGCAAGGATGGACTGTTCTCGCTCGATCTCGCCAAGACAAAGAAGGCGGTGACGGGACTGACGCACGACATCATGACGCTGCAGGCGCACGGCGATTACGCCGGCGTGAAGCAGCTGTTCGACAAGATGGTCGTGATCCGTCCGGAGGTGCAGAAGGTGATCGACAAGCTCACGGGAGTGCCGGTCGACATCGCGCCGAAGTTCACGACCGCGGACCAGCTCTCGAAGGAGTGAGTAGGTGACCATCGGGCGCCGCGACTTCACGAAGCTGTCCGGCGCAGCGATATTCGCAACGCTCGCGCCGGGCTGCACCAGTGCGCCGGAGCAATCGAAAGAGGGCGGGAAGATGTACGGACTGATCGGCAAGATGACCTGCGTTTCCGGCCAGCGCGAGTCCTTCATCGCGATCCTGCTCGAAAGCACGGAGGCGATGCCTGGCTGCCTGAGCTACGTCATCGCGCGCGATCCGAAAGATGCCGATGCGATATGGATCACCGAGGTCTGGGACAGTAAGGAAAGCCACGCAGCCTCGCTGCAGCTGCCCGCAGTCCGCGACGCGATCAAGCGCGGTCGGCCAATGATCGCGGGATTCGGCGAGCAGACGATTACCGAGCCGGTCGGCGGCTTCGGGCTCGCGAAGACGCGCTAGTCGCACGTCCACCCTCCCGAAAGTCAGCACGCCGGCTGCCGTTCCGGCAGTTCTGGCCGCGGCCGCCGCTGCGCAGACTGCGAGGCCATGAACCGTCCGGTGAACATCTGCACCTCCACGCTCTCGGCGTTCACGCTCGACGAGGCGCTGAATCTCGCCAGCTGCGCCGGCTATGCGGGCGTCGAGCTGCGCGTCCATGGCAACTGCCATGTCAGCCTGCACGAGCTGCAGCGGCGGTGCGACGAGATCCGGCACAAGGTCGAAGCGCGTCAGCTCCACCTGCAGGTCTACAGCACGTCGTTCGGCGTGAACGAGCCGGGCGCGATCGAGGCGATGATCGATATCTGTCTGCGCACGGGCGTGAAGTACTTCCGAGTGACGCTGCCGCTCGCCGGCGTTGCCGCGGTACGGAATCTCGGCTCGGAGCGCGCGACCGTGCCCTCGTATCGCGAGAGTGTGGCTGCGCCCGATCTTTTGCGCAATCTCCGCCAGACGCTGCGGCACCTGTCGAGGCGCACGAAGCTCGCCGGCGTTTGTGCGCTGCTGGAGATTCACTGGGGCACTGTGATGAGCAGCTGCACCAGCGCGCATGCACTCGTGCGCGACCTGGATCCCGAGGCCATCGCAATCACGTTCGATCCCGCGAACATGGTGATCGAAGGCAAGGAGGACTGGGAGTACGGCATCGAGCTGCTACGGACTCATCTCGCCAACGTGCACATCAAGAACGCGTCGTGGGTGCGGCAGGCCGGCAACTGGACCTGGCAGTGGGACGGGCTGCAGCAGGGCATGGTGGAGTGGCCGCAGCTGTTCCGCCTGCTCGCTGCGCGCGGTTATCGCGGCATGCTCTCGATGGAGGATTTCCTCGTGCCGCGCTCTTACGAGGCTGCGCTCGAGCATCTGTCTGCATTGCGTCGCGAGGCGACGCTGCTCCTCGACCGGGGCAACTCGCGTCAAGTTGCCTAGCGCTTCGCGACCGAAAAATTCCAACGCAAGATTCGGAACGCCGCGCGGCTCCTCGGCTCGCAGACTGGCGCCTGCCAATCGCAAACCCGAGGAGACTCATCATGTCGAGACAGGACGACAACAAGGCCATCGTCGGCCGCTGGTTCACGCATTTCTGGGGCAAGGAGTACAACCCCGCCATCGTCGACGAGCTGGCCGCTCCCGACATGCTGCTGCAGTACTCGCTGCACGCGCCGCGTCGCGGTCACGCCGACATCAAGGCCTTCATGAAGGACTTCCGCAAGGCGTTCCCGGATCTGAATTTCTGGGGCACCGCGGACCTGATCGCAGAAGGCGACTACGTCGTCGGTCGCTGGGAAGGCGGCGGCACGCACAACGGCGCGGCGTTCGACGACTTCCTGGTCGGCGGGCTGCCCGCGAACACCGGACGCAAGATGAAGTTCACCGGCACGACGGTGCTGAAGGTGCAGAACGGCAAGATCGTCGAGGAAGTGGGACTCGATGATGGCGTCACTGCGCTTCAGCAGCTGGGCCTCATCAAGGTCGCGTGAGGTCGACGGTTCGCTCTGCCGCCGGGGCTTTCCCGGCGGCAGCTCACCTGAATATCGGCCGGAAGAAGCTGCGCTCGTAGCTCAGGAAGCATTGCGTAGTTGTCGAACTCGGTGAGCTTGAGCGGATCGACGGGTACCAGAGATAGCAGGTGATCATGTTGACCTCACGGTTCGCCGACAAGTTGGATCTGGGGTAGTAGCCGTCAATGTTCGGCTCGCTGGCTCTCGGCTTGGGTGTTGGTGGGCCTGGCAGGACTCGAACCTGCAACCAAGGGATTCACTTTGCCCGTCGTTTCCGGCGGGAGTCGGACTATCTCTTCACCCGACGACTTCGCTTTACGCGCGAACTCATTGAGGGTGCGGGACGCTCTTGCCTGTCATCAAGGGCGCTGAAGCCCTCAGGTAGTCTCTGCACCTTCCGGCGGTGCACCGCCGGCTTGGCTCAGGGTTGCCATCGGTCGCACGACCGGAAGGGTTCCCTGAATTCATCCCGTCCACTTCGCGGCTTTCACCGCGAAGGCACCGTTATCGATGAGTCCCCTGCACTAACCATTGTGCTACAGGCCCAACGGCTGCGAATTCTAGCTGATGCGCACATGCGACGGCATTTTCTCCGCGAATTTCGCTGCTGCATGGCTCGCGCAACAGGAGAGTCGCAGGAAGAGAGAGTCAGGCTGAAGCCTGACCCACACAGATAGCCACCTTCAGCATGACCGCCTCACTCGCCGCGCTCGCGAATTTTTTCTCGGCGCGCGCGAAAGTTCAGCGGTCTCCCGCTTGACAACGCGCGAGCGCCGTCGCCGGAAAAAATTTCCGTGCGGCCTGAGATATCCACAGAAGCGGTGGAAAACTTCTGGATAAGACAGGCTTGACTTCGCGCGCACGCGGCGGATCATTGCACGTCGGTTGCATTGCTCGTTCATTGATCACTCCGCGCGCAGCAGCTCCCACTGCAGCAGCGTCCAGAAAAATCAAGAGCACCTCGGAGGTTTTTTGCGATGGCCACCCCGACTCACGCGTTTGCCAGTCCGAAGAATCAGAGTCACGAGTCGTCGAAGGAAGCCATCGCCAAAGACACGCACACATCTATGGACGAGGTCGCGAAGATTTACGAACAGGAGCTGACGCAGCTCTCGTCCGGCGCCAAGATCACGCAGTTCCTCGGCGTGCTCACGAGCAAACGCGTGCGCATGCGCCTGCGCAGGCATTGAAGCTCCTCGCTGCCGCTTTACTCCTGGTCTGCGCCGCCGCCACCGCGACGGCCGCGGAAGAAACTGCAACCCGCCCCAAGCGCAAGCTCGATGTCTGGTATGTGCCGACACCGCACGAGATCGTCGACCGGATGCTGGACGTCGCGAAGGTGCGCACGGGCGACGTCGTGTACGACCTCGGGTGCGGTGACGGCCGCATGGTCATCGCGGCCGCGAAGAAGTTCGGCACACGCGGCGTCGGCGTCGATCTGGATCCCGCGCGCATCCGCGAAGCGCGCGCCAACGCGAAGCAGGCGGGCGTCGACGGGCTGGTCACGTTCCGGGTTGCCGATATGTTCCAAACGGACATCCGCGAGGCGACGGTCGTAATGCTCTACCTGCTGCCGGAGCTCAACCGGCGGCTCAAGCCGAAGCTGTTCGCCGAGCTGCGCCCCGGCGCCCGCGTCGTCTCGCACGACTGGGACATGGGCCGCGAATGGCCGCCGGACGGGTACGTGAAGCTGGGCGGGGACGGCATCTATCTTTGGATCATGCCGGAGCGCGACGCCCGCAAGCTGCCCACGACGGATTCGCCGTCACCGCCGCCTCCTAAGTAGCAGCAGCGCGATCGCGCCCGTCAGCATTACCGCGAACGCAACGTAGGTAGCGTGTTCCGTCTGCGCATGCACGATGCTCGAATAGAGCACGTAGGCGCAGCTCAGCACGAACGCCATCGGCAGCACGGGGTACAGCGGGACCCGGAATGGCCGCAGCGCGCCCGGATCGCGGCTGCGCAGAATGAACAGGGCCACGCCGCTCAGCATGAAGAACAGCCAGAACACCGGCGCGGTGAACTCGACCATGGCCGCAAAGCCGTCCTTCTCGAGTGCGCCGAAGACGATCAGCGCCAGCGCGATGCCGGCCTGCACGACGAAACCCATCGTTGGCGTGCTGCGCCGTCCTTGCCACTGTCCCATGAAGCCGAGCGCCGACCAGTCGTGCGCCACCGAGTAGTTGGTGCGAGCGCCGGCGATCATCGTCGAATTCATCGAGGTGAGCGACGACACGGCTACGAGCAGGCCGACCATCTGCGCACCGATCGGCCCGACGGCGCGCTCAGCAACGTCGACGCCGACCGCGTGACTGGACTTCAGCGTTTCGAAGCCGAGCCCGTACAGCACGCCGCCTACGAACAACAGATACACCGCAGTGATTATGGCGATGGAGAGCAGGAGAGTCCGCAGCACGGCTCGCGGTCCGCCGCGCACTTCTGCGGAAACGTAGGCAGCTTCGTTCCAGCCGCCGTAAGTGAGCAGCACGAACACCATCGCAAGTCCGAACGCCGAGCTGCTGGCCGCCGGTGCTGTCTCGGCAATCGTTACAGCAGGCGTGTCGCCGCCGAGCGTCAGTGCCGCGACGGCTACTGCGATCACGCCGCCGATTTCGACGATCGCGAGGGCGTTCTGCATGCGCGACGAGCCCTTGAGTCCGACGAGATTGATAACGGTGAGCAGCAGCACGGCGCCGCCTGCGTAGAGAGCGGAGGAGTGCTCGCCGAGCGGAAACAGGCGGCTCAGGTAGTCGCTAAGTATGAAGCCGAGCAGCGCGATCGAGCCAGTGCAGATCACTGTGCTGCGCGCCCACGCGAACAGGAAGCTCACGCTCTTGCCGTACGCTCGCGTGAGAAACGTGTAGTCGCCGCCGGCGCTGGGATATGTCGTCGCGAGCTCTGCATAGGTGAGCGCGCCGATGAAGGACAGCGCACCGCCGAGGACCCACGCGATCAGCATCGGCACCGGCGAGCCGGCGATGCCGGCGACCAGCACCGGCGTTTCGAAGATGCCCGCGCCGATCACGATGCCGACCGTGATCATCGTGGCGTCGAAAATGCTGAGCGTCGGCGTCGGTGCGTCGCCCGCCGTCGAACTCGAGCTCATTGCGCGCGGGTGCCGATGTAACGCGAAGTTTTGCCGCCGCGCGTGACTTTCGCGTCGATGCGATCGCCTTCGACCTGGCCCGAGACCTGGGTCGGCGCGCCGTTCTCGAAGAACGTCAGCTCGAGCTGCGGGCCGTGCATGCGCGCATCCGAGACCAGCGGCTCGCTCTCGCCGCGTCCGCTGAGGTGCTGGAATTCCTGATTGAGCTGCACGGCGAAGCGGCGGTTGCCGTCGGCCTCGCGGAACGACCAGTTGCCGTCGACCTGCGCGGGCACGATCCACAGATACGCGCTGCCGTCCTCCGTCATCGACCGCTCGTCCGGCTCCCAGTCGCCCATCAGGAAGGAGTGCGAGACCACGCGCGTGCCGGGCTTCATCTTCAGGATCGTCGGCCGCAATCGCACGTTGAGCTCGGGCAGCAGGTACAACGTCACGACCGTGGCGGAGCTGAAGTCGGTCTCGAAGATATCGCCGTGGACGATCTGCACGCGCTCGCCGAGGCGATCGGCCTGCACGTAACACTGGGCGAGGCGCGCCAGCTGCGGGTCGTACTCGACGCCGACTGCACGAGCGCCGAAGTCACGGGCCGCGGCGATTGCGATCTTGCCGTCACCCGCGCCGAGGTCATATACGCGGTCCGCGCCCGTGACCTCAGCCATCTTCAGCATACGCGTGACGAGGCCGTCGTTGGTCGGCACCCAGATCACGTCCTTGCCGGGCTGACCCGTCTGCGGCTTGTACAGGCGCTCGCAGTCTTCGCGACTGGCGCCGGCCGCGGGGAGGGTACAGGCGAGCAGCAACGCCAGGACGCACCATGATGCTGGCCGTGACATGAGCAGCCTCCTGCCTCACCGACGGGGCGCACTCCACAACGCCCACTGCGCTGTGAAAGTTCAAGGGGTTGGCGGAGAATGCCGGCGACTGAGCTGTCCAAGATGTCGTGTGCGGCCTGCTGCCGAGGGAACCGGGGCCGCAAGCGGAACATTCACGGCGGTTGCCTCGTGGAACGTCCGGCACCCTTTCGCCGGACACTGGATTTGCTCCGATGCTGGACCGATCGCGATCGCAGGAATCGTCGCTTCATGATCACGGGCGACAGGAGCTCCTGAGGCGCACGCTGCGCGACTGGGAGGGCGACGATCCCGGCCGCTGCCGCATCCTGCTGCTGACCTCGGGGCTCGGGCTCGGACACGTGCGCGCAGCCCAGGCAATCGAAGCGGCGCTCGACGACTCCGTGACGGTGCACACGCTCGATCTATGGTCGCTGATGCATGCCGGCGTCGCGCAGGCCGTGCACGCGGTCTATCTGCGGCTCGTCCAGAACTATCCGCAGCTGTACGAGCGGCTCTACACCCTCGACGAGCACACCTGGCGCCAGATCCTCGAGAGCGAGTCGGGCCCGCCGCCCGCGGTGCTCGAAGTCCTGGAGCTGATCTCGCAGATTGCAGCCGACGTCGGCGTGCGTTCGCCGCGTCCCGGCAACAAGTACGCGTCGGACAAGATGCTGTTCTCGTTGCTCTACTCTTCGTTGCCTTACGACGCGAACAGCCTCGCCGGCAATGGCGTGCGCGCCCGCCTGGTCGTGATGAAGTGGTGCTGGCTGCGATTGATCCGGCGGCTCGACCCGGCGATCCGTCGCTTCGCGCCGGACGTAATCGTCAGCACACAAATGATTCCGGCAGCGATGGCGTCCTATCTGAAGCAGCGACGCAAGGCGACGGCGCCGCTGGTCGGCGTCATGACGGATTTCGGCGTCCACGACTTCTGGAAGCAGCACGGCGTCGACCGTTACTGCGTCGCGCACGAATCGATTCTCGGCAGCGTCGGTCCGCAGTTTCCGCATGCGCTCGAGATCCCGACGGGCGTGCCGCTGATGCCGGACTTTGCGCGGCCGTTGTCGCAGGCCGATGCGCGTCACGAGTTGCAGCTGCCGCAAGCCGGTCCGATCGTGCTGGTGCTCGGCGGCGGCCTGGGTTTGAGCGTCGACGCGGCGGTTGCGGCGCTGCTGGAACGTCCCGACGGTCCGCGGCTCATCGCGATGCCTGGTCGCAACGGCAATGCACGCCGCGCGCTGGATCCGCTCGCCCGCAAATATCCCGAACGGCTGCGCGTGTGCGATTGGACCGACCGCATGGATATCTATCTGCGTGCGGCCGACGTCGTCGTCGGCAAGCCGGGCGGCATCAGCGTCGCCGAAGCGCTCGCATGCGGACGGCCGCTGCTGGCGACGCGCTCGCTCGGCGGGCAGGAAGGATTCAACATCGCGTTCCTGCAGAGTAACGATGTCGGCGGACTGGTCGCTGACGGTGAGTTGCTCGATCGTCTCGCTGCACTGCTGCGGGATCCCGATGCGCTGCAAGCGATGCAGATGCGCGCGTGGCAGCTGGGACGTCGTGACGGCGCGAAGCGGGTTGCCGCGCTTGCGGTGGACCTGGCGATGTCGAGCGACTCGATGCTGTACAGGTCGCCATGAACGTGCTGCGTCGCTGCGGTCAGGCCGTCCTCGGCGCTGTCGATGCCTGGTACTACCGGCGCTATCGGCTGCGCACGCTCGGGCCGGTGCTGTTCCTCGGGCACACACGCTATCGCGGACCGGAGCTGCGCTTCGAGGACGGCACTCTGCTGCGCGACAACGATCCCATCGGCCGCCTGCATTTCAATAACGCGAGCATCGCTGCGCTCGGCGAAGGCTCGCTGCACCGAGTCGGGTTCAGATTTGCGAAACTGATGCGGGAGTCGCTGCGCGCGCTCGCAGAGGTCGCACAAACGGACCCGACGCTGCGCGACATCGCAGTTTTCCAGGGTACGACGTGGCTGCCGGCGCACGGCGAGGTCGTCGGGTTCGTGAGCACGCCGATGCCGAAGACCTGGCGCACACGGTTGCTCGCCGGTCACTTCCGGCTGCTGATGAGCGCATTCGCGCCGGCCGCGCGTATTCGCGAGCGCGACACGGAGCCGCGGCTGTACTGGCTGACGCGCGCGGCCCTGGTGCGCAATCTCAACAAGCTCAAAGCGAACCAGTCGTGACCGAGCAGGCGATCTATCTGACGTTCGACGACGGTCCCGATCCGCGCTGGACGCCGCAGATTCTGGATCTGCTCGCGCAGGCGCAGATGCACGCGACGTTCTTCGCGATCGGCGAGTGCGCACAACGCGAACCGGCGCTCATGCGGCGCGTCGCCGCCGCCGGGCATGCGGTCGGCAATCATACGTTCAGCCATCGACATCCCTGGCTCATGAGCTCGCGCGCCGCGCGTGCGCAAGTGCGCGATGGCGCGAAGGCATTGGGCGATGCGACTGGCAAGCCGCCCGTTCTCTATCGTCCGCCGCACGGACGCGCGCGGCCGTGCATGACCAACGAAGCACGACTGCACGGCGAGCGCATGGTCATGTGGGATCGCAGCGCCATCGATTGGGGCTGGCTCGGCACTTCGCCACGCATCGCTGCGCGCCTGTCAAGCGTGCGCGCCGGCGACATTGTGCTCATGCACGACGGACAGAACGTGCACAACCGCCCCGATCAATTGCTCCAGGTCCTGCCCGATTTCCTGCGGCACTTGACGAGCCGGAGCCTGCGATCGCAGGCTTTGCGCTTCGATTTGACGTAACGCCCTCGCCTCGATAAGAGAACCAGCGCACACTCCTGCGCGGTGCCTACAGACCGATCTCCAGTGGGGTGGCACATTTCGCGGGGCTGAAAGTCGTCGTCGGGCCAAAGCCCGACCTATGCGCGAGCGGCGGGGAATGAGCGCGCGACCAATCAATAAGACAGCTGAGGCGGACAGCGAGCAGCCGATGCCGGACGAGGGCGATTCGAGCGGATATCGCCCCGGCATGGCGTTGCGTGTCGCGATCGGTTTCGTTGCCGTCGCGCTCACGGTCATTGCTGCCAATTACATTACTCAGCAGAGCGCGCGCGAAGCGCGCGAGCGCGTCCGCGAGTTGCTCGTGCAGCACGAGCCGCTGGTGCGCGCCACCGAATCTCTGGCCGCGGCGGTGTCGCTGTATGAGCGCGTCATCGTCGATCAATCCGAAAGCAACGCGATCTCGGTGCACCAGGCGCAGCTTGCCGCGCAGCGCATGAGCGATGCCGCCGCTGCTTACGACCAAGCCGCTGCGAACTTCCCGCAGCTCGCAGCTTCGGCGCCGCAATTCGACGCTGAGCTCGACACGTTCCGCTCGATGGGTGAGGAGATGCTCAGCTACAGCACGGCGCGCGGTGCACGGCTGCGCGAGTACTGGGCGAATTTCGACGACCTCGAGACACGGGTCAACGCGCCGCATGCCCGCGCGGTGCGCGTCGCCGGCGCGGTGTTTGCGAGCGAGCGGCTGATGGATCTCACGCGCATCCTGAGCACCATCCGCGAGCGCGTGAGCGCCGCTGCGAGCGTGTCTTCGCCGCGCTCCGTTCAGGGCATCGTCGCGGCCGAGAACGGATTCAAGCTCTACCTGCAGGAACACTCGGCTGAGCTGGCCAAGGTGCACGGTGAGTCGTGGCTCAAAGCAGTGTCGCGCGATCTCGCTACCGTCGTCGCGGGGCGCCGCGCCGCATTCAAATCGATCGACGATTTCAATGATCGCTCGATGCTGTTCCGGGACAAGGGTGCGGAGATCTCGGCGCTGATCGTCACGCAGCTGGTCGAGCCGGCGCGGCGCGCGCTGGCCGATGCGGATCGGCTTGCGGTCAGTGCTTCCGATAAGGCGGACCGTCAGCTCGTGTGGGCGAGCGCGACGGTGCTGCTGTTGCTGCTCGCAATCGCGATCATCACCGTCACCAGCGTGACCGCGCCGGTGCGTCGCCTCATCGACGCGACGCGTCGCTTGGCGGGCGGCGCCGCGCGTACTCGCGTGTCGCGCGCTGGTGTGCGCGAGCTCGACGTGCTCGCCATTTCCTTCAACAAGATGGCCGAACAGTTGCAGCACGCGCAGAGTGCCGTGCGCGCGTATCAGATCGAGCTGGAGTCCAAGGTTGACGAGCGCACGCGCGAGTTGAACCATCTCGCCTATCACGATCCGCTCACGGACCTGCCGAATCGCCGACAGTTGTTCGTGCATCTGGAAGCGTCCATCGGGCGCGCTCGCGCCAACAACTCGCGGCTCGCGTTGCGATCTCGACAACTTCAAGACGATCAACGACAGCCTCGGCCACGCGTTCGGCGACCGCGTGCTGCAGGCCGTGAGCGAGCGCCTGCGGCTGAACGGCCTGCTCGGCAAGTCCTTCAGCGCCCGCCTGGGCGGCGACGAGTTCACGGTCGTGTGCGAAGACGTGCAGACGGTCGCGGACGTCGAGAATCTCTGCGGCCAGGTGCTAGAAGAGTTTCATCGCTCGCTGGCGGTGCACGGGCGCGAGCTGCGCATCAGCGTCAGCGTCGGGGCCAGCATCTATCCGGATCACGCCGCCGACGCGCACGCCCTCCTGCGCGCCGCTGACACGGCGCTGTTCCGGGCGAAAGAGCTGGGCCGCAACGGCTGGAGTCTGTTCGTGCCGCAGCTGCTCGAAGCGGCGTCGTCGCGTTTCAAGGTCGAGCAGTCGCTGCGACGCGCGGTGGAGCGGGGCGAGTTCGAGCTGCTGTATCAGCCGGAAGTCTGCTTCGAGACGCTCGAGACGCATACGGTCGAAGCGCTACTGCGCTGGCGCCAGCCGGACGGCAACGTGATCGCACCGGCTGAATTCTTCGACGTCGCGTTGCAGACCGGCCTGATCACCGACATCAGTGACTGGGCGCTGCGCAGCGCAATCGAAGCGGCTGCGGTGTGGCAGAGCGGTCCATGGCCGCGCGCCCGCGTCGCGGTCAACATTTCTTCGCAACAGTTCCTGGACGGTCACTTCGTCGAGCGTCTCGAAAGTCTGCTGAGTCAGCACTCGCTGCCGGCGGAGTGCCTCGAGATCGAGCTGACCGAGAATGTACTGCAGACCGGCCCGACGACGATCGCAGCGCTGCATCGCCTGCGCGAGTTGGGCGTCAGCATCGCGCTCGACGACTTCGGCACCGGCTATTCGTCGCTGACTTCGCTGGAGCGGCTGCCGCTCACGCGCGTGAAGATCGATCGCGGCCTGATCGGCACGCTCGACACCAGCGCGCGCTCGCCCGCGATCGTGCGCTCCATCGTCGGCCTGTGTCACAGCCTGGGCCTGCAGGTCACGGCAGAAGGCGTGGAGCGGGCGTCGCAGCTCGGCCCGCTGCTGCTGGATCGCGGCGTGCAGATCCAGGGCTTTCTCGTGGCGCGTCCGCTCAAGGCCGCGACCGTGCCGCAGTTCCTCACCGAGGGGCGGCGACATCTCGAACAGTTGCTGCTCACGACGCCGGTGCCGACGGTCGATCTCGATTCCAGCGCGACCCGCCTGCGCACGCTGCGGCTCTCGCAGCCGTGGCCGACGCGCGCCCGGGGCACGCCCGAAGAAGGCTAAGGAACCGACGCTCGGCCCGCGGAGTTCCTACGCAAATCCGCTGCGCGCCCGCCGGGCGCAGGTTCTGAAACGTGGCGCCCACTCACCCCCGAGTCCGAGTCAACGGCACCTGGGTGTCGCTGCTGACGCTCGCGCTGGTCGTCGTGATCCTGTGGGCGGCCAAAGCGATCCTCCTGCCGCTGGCGCTCGGCATCATCCTCGCGTTTGCGTTGACGCCGGTCGTGCGCATGTTCGATCGCGGCCGGCTGCCTCGCGTCGCCGGTGTCGCGCTGACCATGCTGCTGGCGATCGGCGTCGTAGGCGGCATCGGCTACGTCGTGTTCGGGCAGTTCGCGGACCTGTCGACCGAGCTGACTCGCTACACCTCTTCGATGCGGCGCAAGGTTGCCGAGCTGCGGCCGGGCAACGACGCGACGTACCGCCAGCTGAGTCGAACCGTGGATCGCGTGACCGAGCAACTGGACGACAACGTCGCCGACTTGCGGCGCGCGCAACCGGTGCGCGTGGTCGAGCCGCGCTCTTCGGTCGACCGGCTGCGCCAGAGCGCCGGCACCGTGTTCGAGCCGATCGCGAGCACGATCATCGTCCTCGCGCTGGTCGCGTTCATGCTCGGTCAGCGCGAGGATCTACGCGATCGCTTCATCCGGCTGATCGGCTCCGACAGCGTGAGTCTCACCACGCGGCTCATGGACGAAGCCGCGTATCGCGTCAGCCAGTTCCTGCTGTGGCAGACGCTGATCAATGTGCTGTTCGGCGGCCTGGTCGCAGCGGGCCTCTACTGGATTGGGGTCCCGTACGCTGCCTTGTGGGGCGGCTTCACGGCCGTGCTGCGCTTCGTGCCGTATGTCGGCACGCTGCTGTCGGTGCTGATGCCTGCCGCGCTCGCGTTCGCGACGTTTCCGGGCTGGGCCGAGACGATTCAGACCATCGCGCTGTTCCTGACGCTCGATTTCGTCACGGCGTGGTTCATCGAGCCGCTGGTCTTCGGGCGGCGCACCGGCGTCTCGGCCTTCGCGCTGCTGGTTTCCGCGCTGTTCTGGATCTGGGTGTGGGGGCCGGTCGGGCTGCTGCTCTCGACGCCGCTGACCGTCTGCTTCGCCGTGCTCGGCCGCAACGTGCGCTCGCTGCGCTTCCTCGCGGTGATCTTTGCGGAGGAGCCGGCGCTGACGCCGCACGTGCGCTTCTATCAGCGACTGCTGGCGCGCGACGAGGACGAGGCCACCAAGCTGGCCGAGAGCAAGCGCCAGGAGCTGGGCGATGTGGGCGTGATCGAAACCGTGCTGATGCCCGCGTTGCTGCTCGTTTCGGAGCATCGTGCGTCGAACGAAATCACGGAAGAGGATGGACTGTTCGTGCTCGACGTCATGAATGAGGTCGTGCAGCGCATGGCGCCGGTAGACGAAAGCCTGCCGGTTGCGCCCGTGATCGGCCTGGCGGCGCGGACGCCGGAGGATCAGACCGCGCTGGAGTTGTTGCGCGCAGCGGTCGGGTCGCGGGCGATGACGCTTATTCCGCTCGATCTGTCCGCGGACGAGGCGCTGACAGAAGCGATCGAGCAGCGGCCGATGGCCGTGTGCATCGGTGCGATCTCACATGGGCGTAACGCAGAGGTGCGCAACTACTGCCGCCGCCTGCGCAGCGCCGTGCCCGACACGAAGATCATTATGTTGCGCCCGACGGTGGAGGCGGACATCGAGCGCTCGCAGGTGCGCATGCACGAAGCCGGCGCCGACATCATCGTCGGGAACACCAAGGATGCGGTCGAGGCGATCGAGCGGTTGCTCGCGGAAGCACCCGCGCAGCTACGGGCCGTGGGTCAGGAATGAAGTTGTCGGGCTTCAGCCTGCCTCTTGTCCTGTTGCAACAGGACCTACCGGTACAAACCACGCATCCACTTTCTGCGGCTCACCCGTCTTCAGCCAGTTGAACACCAGGTTGTGCCACACGATGCGCTGCACGTACGTGCGCGTCTCGTTGTACGGGATGTTCTCGATCCACACGTCGGCCTCGACGGGCTGCGCTGGAATCCAGCGCGCCGCGGCGTTCGGACCGGCGTTGTAAGCGGCGATTCCGGCCACCGTCTGTCCGCCGAAACGATCGATCAGCTCGCTCAGGTGCGCCGCGCCCAGTGGAATTGCGACATTCGGATCGAACAGCTCTTCGGGTTTCGGCCGCGGCTGCTTCCACGCGTTTGCGGTGCGTCGCGCCGTGTCCGGTATGAGTTGCAGTAAACCGCGCGCGCCGGCTGACGAGATGGCGTCCGGCCGATACAGACTTTCCTGGCGCATGACACTGTAGATGAGCTCCGGCGGCAACTTGCTCAACTCCGCCGCGGCGCGCACCTGCCGATCGAAAGGCTGCGGGTACAACAGTGCGTAGTCGTTGAACAAGCGTTGCAGCGCGGCGGCCATGATCGCCTGGTCGTGCCAGCCCCAGCGTGCGGCGAGTTGCACTGCCTGCCGGCGAGCAGGTTGCGGCAGCATGTCGTAGCCGTACGCCCATTCCTGGTTGGCGAGATCGCGCAAGTCGCTGCGGAACAGCTCGCGCGCCCGCACCAGCGCCGGCAGCTGTTCGATCTCTTTCAGCTGCACTTCGTCGATCACCAGCTTCTCTGGATGCGGCGCGAACGGTTGTCCGAGTCGCGAGGACGCCGCGACCGAGTAGTAGTTGTCGTCGGGCAACGTCGACTCGTACAACTGCCGCGCGAGTTTCGCTTCGCCGTTGTGCTCGGCCGCGCGTGCAGCCCAATATCGCCAGCGCGTGAGACCGCGCTGCGTGTCCGACATGGCGGCGACCGTGTTGGCGACCAACTGCCAGTCGCCGTTCCAGATCGCTGCGCGCGTCTGCCATTCGAGCGCGTAGTCGTCGAGATCTGCCGGCGCGACGCGCTTGAAATAGCGCAGCGCTTCCGGAGCGCGATCCCACGACAACGCCAGGGCGAGCGCGAGTGCGTAGTGGCTCGCAGTGGTCTCATTCAGGCCGCGCGCCCGCACGAACGCGTCGAAGCGCTTCATCGCGAGATCGCGGTTGCCGCGCGCGAATCGCGTCCATCCGGCAAGCTGCGCTTCGTTGTCTGCTGTCGTGGAGGGGGCAGCGATCAGCGCCTCGATCTGTCGCGCGGGATCCTCCAGCAACTTCGCCCACTGCAGCAGCGGCGCGGCGCGCTCCGGAGGCAGGAAGGCAGCCATCTCTCGCGCGAAACCGCTATTGCCTTCCTGCAACGCCATGCGGCCGCGCTGCTCGATGAGCTCCGGCGTCAGTGCGTTCTGCGCTCGCAGCCAATCGAACGCGCGCTGGCAATCCGGCAGGCTCCGTGGAGTGAGCCAGCGGCGCGCGATGAGCGGTGCGAGATCGGCCGTGCGCTCGAGCTCGATGCGGGCCTTGAAGCTCTGGCACTCGAGCGCGTCGTCGGCGAGATCTTCGCGATACTGCTGCAGGAACTGTTCCCAATGGCCGCGCTCCGCCAGGCTCGCCAGCCAGACGCGGCGCACGCTGCGGCCGACCGGGTCGCTCTCGTGATAGGTGACGAAGGTCTGCGCGCGTTGATCGATCGAGCCGAGGTCGTCGCCGATATCCGCGAGTGCGCGCCGGATGCGCGCAGCCTGCAGGTAGGGATAGAGCGGATAGTTTCGCAACGCCTCGCTGTCGGACCGTCGCTTTGCAGTCGGATCGTCGATATCCGCGTACGCCTGCTGAAACGTCGCGCGCACTTTCGCGTACGGATCGTCGTGCGCGGCGCCGCGCGCGCCCGAGAGCGGCAGCAGCGCGCAGGCAAACAAAGCGATAGCGGTGGATGCGGGTCGTCGATGGTCCATGGACACTCTCATTCGGCCTTGCAAGGGTAACGGCAAGCGGCGGCTCTCGCCATCGTGGAACCGGGCGATCCGGCGCCACGTTGCGTCGGCGAAGCACGGGATCTCATGCATGCAATTCGTCGAGTGGCTGTCGGGCGCGTCGATGCATATCCCGCCCTGGGAAGCGCTGCTGCGCTTGTTCGCCGCGGTCCTCGCCGGCGCGGCGGTCGGCTTCGATCGCGAGTTGCTCAACAAGCCGGCCGGCCTGCGCACGCACATCCTGATCTCGCTCGCGGCGGCACTGTTCACGCTCATTACGTTCGAGCTGCATCACGCGGTGGTCAGCAACAACTCGCGCACGACCGCAGATCCGATCCGCATCATCGAAGCTGTCACTGCTGGCGTGGCGTTTCTCGCGGCCGGCGCGATCATCCAGAGTCGCGGCGCCGTTCACGGTCTCACCACGGGCGCGAACATGTGGCTTGCCGGCGCGCTCGGCGTCGCATGCGGAGCAGGCGATTACACGCTGGCAGTATTCGGCACTGTGTTCGCGCTGATCGTGCTCGTAGTGCTCGGCCGCCTGGAGCGCAAAGTCCGTAAAGATTCGCCCGACCAGGACGCTGGCCAATCTTGATGGCTGCCGTCCATCCCGCGGTGTAACTTGCGGGGGTGCACACCTTCCTCGGTTGGCGCGAATCCCCGGTCGGTCCGCTGATTGCTGCGGCAACCGACGATGCGCTGTGCTTGCTCCAGTTCAGCGAAGCGGCCGCGGTCGAGCAACGCATCGCGGAGCTGGCGCGCCACTACTCGGACAGTTTGCGCACCGGATCGAACGCGATCCTCGACGAGCTGTGGCGGCAGCTGGAGCAATACTTCCGCGGCGAGCGCCGCGAGTTCACGCTGCCGCTCGCGTATCCGGGCAGCGAATTTCAGGAGCAGGTGTGGTCGGCGTTGCAGGAGATCCGCTACGGCGAGACGTGGTCGTACTTGGATCTGGCGCGCCGGATCGGCGATACCGCCGCGACACGCGCTGTCGGCGCGGCGAACGGCGCGAATCCGCTCGCCATCGTGATTCCATGTCACCGCGTCGTGAACGCCAACGGCGACCTTGGCGGCTACGGCGGTGGCCTGTGGCGTAAGCGCATCTTGCTGGATCTGGAGCGCGGCCAGGGCCGGTTGCCGTTCTGAGCGCGGCGAGCCACACTGATTCCATGAACCGAATGAAACGCCTGCTGGGGCTCGCGCTGGTCGCCCTGATCACGTCGTTGATCGGGGGCTGCGCCACCACGAACGCGCCGACCACGCGCATCGATTACGACAAAACCGCTGACTTCTCGGTCTATCGCACCTACGGCTTCCCGAAAGAGACCGGCACGGATCGCGGCGGCTACGCGACCCTCGTCACCAGCTATTTCAAGAGCTCGGTCAGCACGGCAATGGAAGCGCGCGGGTACAAGTACAGCGCGGAGAATCCCGACCTGCTGGTGAACTTCTACATGAACACGCGCGAGCACACCGAGACCCGGCCCGGCTTCGACACCGGCTATGGCTACTACGGCTATCGCAGCGGCCTGTATCACCCGTGGTACGACGATCGCACCATCACCTACCAGATCGGCACGATCAACGTCGACATCGTCGACGCGGCGAAGAAGCAGCTGATCTGGGAAGGTGTCTCGGAGGGAAGCGTTTCCGAGGAAGCGCTGGCGAACCCGAAGGTGACGATCAACGGCGTGGTCACCGAGCTGATGCGTCAGTATCCGGGCAAGCCGAACATGTGAGTCAGCGGCCGCTGAGCAGCGCGTCCATCTGTTCGGCGGTGAGCTCGATTTCCACGGTGTCGTCGAGCGCCGGCTGGTGCGGGACGTTTGCAGCGATCGGCAGCGGATCGAGGGCGCAGATGTCGTCCACTTCGACCGTGGCGGGTGAGAGCAATTTTTGGGATGCGCGCATGGGCCGGCCTCCGCTCTTGAACACCGGAGCATGCTGCCAGAGGCCTGAGTCTCGGTGTGCAACACAGTTCACAGCAGCGACGTGAGGCGGAGGATGAATCGCGATGGCCCCACGCGCCTGCCTCGTGAGCGACTTAACTTAATCGCGAACCGACATCGGACTGACGGCATTGAGTAAAACGCTTTCGCTCGCAGAGGCCCGCCGCATCGCGCTCGCGGCCCAATCGTTCGTGCCGGAGGCGGCTGCACCGAAAGGTGTCGCAGCGCTTGCGAAGATCGTGCGACGCCTCGGCGCGGTGCAGATCGATTCCGTGAACGTGCTGGTGCGCTCGCACTACCTGCCGGTGTATTCGCGCTGCGGCTCGTATGCGCCCGCGTTGCTCGAGCGCGCTGCTTACGATGGCAGTCGTGCGCTGTTCGAGTACTGGGGTCACGAGGCTTCGTTGCTGCCGGTCGATCTCTATCCGCTGTTTCGCTGGCGCATGGATCGCGCGCGCAACGGCGAGGGCACCTGGAAACGGTTGCAGCGCTACGCGACCTCGCACAAGGGGCTGGTCGTCGCGGCGCTGGAGCAGATTCGCGAGCGCGGCGCGCTTGGTGCGAGCGAGCTGGTCGATTGCGGCAAATCGAAAGGCAGCTGGTGGGGCTGGAGCCAGGGCA
>Ga0111539_10003052_pt1 | contig 22183 bp, 20 predicted proteins | sample RhiMethybrSRZTD1_FD_79667 | JGI IMG/M metagenome (GOLD analysis project Ga0111539, IMG submission 79667) | Populus rhizosphere microbial communities from Tennessee, USA - Rhizosphere MetaG P. TD hybrid SRZTD1 (version 2) (version 2) | ecosystem: Host-associated > Plants > Roots > Rhizosphere >...
AGCAGGCCGAGCGCCAGCGCCAGGTCGGTGCCGGGTGTCGGCTGCAGGTGCAGCGCGGCCAGGCGCGCCGTCGGCGTCGCCCGCGGGTCCACGACGACGAGCCGCTCGCCGGCCAGGTGCCGCACGAACGGCGGCATCGTCTCGGCCGGGTTCGCGCCGACGAGCAGCACGGCGTCGGCGGCGGCGACGTCGGTGACCGGGAACGGCAGCCCCCGGTCCACGCCGAACGCCCGCATGCCGGCCGCCGCGGCCGACGACATGCAGAACCGCCCGTTGTAGTCGATCATCCGGGTGCGCAGCGCCACCCGGGCGAACCGGCCCAGCGCGTACGCCTTCTCGTTGGTCAGCCCGCCGCCGCCGAACACCGCGACGCCGTCCGGCCCGTGCTCGCGCCGGATCGCGCGGATGCCCGCGACCACCCGGTCGAGCGCCTCGGCCCAGCCGGCCGGCCGCAGTTCGCCACCGTCGCGCACCAGCGGCGTGGTCAGCCGCTCCGGGTGGTCCAGCAGGTCCGCCGCGGTCCAGCCCTTCTGGCAGAGGCCGCCGCGGTTGGTCGGAAAGTCGCGGCCGTCGATGGTCACCCCGCCATGTGCCGACGCGCGCAGCGTCATCGCGCACTGCAATGCGCAGTACGGACAGTGCGTGTCGGCGGTGGCCATGCCGATCAGGCTCGCCGCCTGCGGTTTCGACGCCGACAATGCCGTGTTGCCGGCATGCAAATCGGATCTCACCGCTGCCTGCCCCGCGTTGTGATCCGGTGTCGTCCGGCTCACACCGCGGCCCACGCCAGGTTCGGCGCCGCCCGCACCAGCACCGTGCGCAGGTAGCACCACCAGGTCACCGCGACGCACACCCCGTAGCCGGCGAGAAACACCACCAGCGCGGCGTCGATCGACCCGGTGTGCGCGATCGACATCCCGAAGCCGCGCGGGATGAGGAAGCCGCCGAGGGCCCCGACCGCGGCGGCCAGGCCGATCACCGCCGCGGCCTCCGCGCGTCCCCTGGCCAGCGCGTCCGGGCCGGCGCCCAAGGCCCGGACGGCCTGCGCGCGGAAGATCGCCGGGATCATCCGGTACGTCGACCCGTTGCCCACCCCGCTCGCGACGAACAGGACGAGGAACGCGGTCAGGAACGCGCCGAAGCTGCCGGCCGCCCGGCTCGCCAGCACCGCGCCGACGCCGCCGGCCATGACGACGAACGTCGCCGCGGTCACCCGGGCGCCGCCGAGGCGGTCGGACAGCCATCCGCCGACCGGGCGGGACAGCGAACCGACGAGCGGGCCGAGCGCCGCGTACAGCACGCCCCTGACCTCGGGAAACTCGCTCCTGATGAGCAGCGGCAGGGCGGCGGAGAACCCGATGAACGAACCGAACGTCCCGACGTAGAGGCCGGCCATCACCCAGGTGTGCCGGTTACGCAGCACGGTCAGCTGAGCCTTCACCGGCGCCCGCGTGACGGCCAGGTTGTCCATGAACAGCCACGCGCCCGCCGTCGCCGCGAGCACCGGCAGCAGCCACAGCAGCGGCGCGTTCTGCAGGTGCAGGCCGCCGCCCTGCGCGGCACCGACCACGCCCACCCCGATCACCAGCGGCACCAGGAACTGCACAACCGCGACGCCGATGTTCCCGCCGGCGGCGTTCACGCCCAGCGCCACGCCCTTGCGCCGCTCCGGATAGAAGTAGGAGATGTTGGCCATCGAGGAGGCGAAGTTGCCGCCGCCGAGGCCGGCCGTGGTGGCTGCGACCAGGAACATCCAGTACGGCGTGGCGGGGTTCAGCACGCACGCCGTCATCAGCGCGATCGGGATCAGCAGCAGCGCCGACGAGGCCGCCGTCCAGGTGCGGCCGCCGAAGCGGGCCACCGCCGCCGTGTAGGGCAGCCGCATCGCCGCGCCGACCAGGTTCGGCACCGCGACGAGCCAGAACAACTGGTCGACGGAGAACGCGAAGCCGGCCGCCGGCAGGCTCACCGCGACGGCGCTCCACAGCAGCCAGACGGAGAAGCCGAAGTGCTCCACGACGATCGACCAGATCAGGTTGCGACGGGCGATCCGGCGCCCGGTGCGCGCCCAGAACGTCTCGTCCTCGGGGTCCCAGTCCGTGATCCACCGGTGCCTGACGTCGGTTGGCTCGTGTACCAGCGTCGCTGTCATGCGGGCACTGTCGGTGAGCGGCGTTGCGCACCGGTGACGGCGACCGTCGCCGCCCTGTGAAATCACCGTCACGGCGGTGGCCGGCCGGTTGTGAGGCGCCCGGATTATCCGCGATCTTGGGCGCCGACGACCGCCCCCGGCGCAGCAGACGTCCAAGATCGCGGAGAAGCTAGTCGCGGGGGCGGCCGGCGAGCACGCCGGCCAGCAACTGGAGCACCATCAGGCCCGCCATCACGGCGAGCGGTAGCTGCCAGCCGCCGGTGTGCTGGTAGAGCAGGCCGACGACGAACGGGCCGGGGATGGACAGCAGGTAACCGGTGCTCTGCGCGAACGCCGACAGCCGTACGACCGACGCGCCGTCGCGACCGCGCAGGCCGATCATCGTCAGTGCGAGCGGAAACGCGCAGTTCGACAGGCCGAGCAGCAGCGCGGCCGGCCACGCCGCCGCTGCCGGCGCGAGGTACAGGCACGCGTAGCCGGCCAGGCCGGCGACCGCCAGCCAGGCGGCGAGCCCGCTCTGGCTGCGCAGCCGGCCGGCGAGGGCGGACAGCGGGACCGAGAACGGAACGCCGAGCACCCCGGTCACGGCGAACAGCACGCCGGCCGTGCCGGCCGGTACGCCGGCGTCCCGGTACACCTGTGGCAACCAGCCGATAAGGATGTACGCGGCGGTGGCCTGCAGCCCGAAGTAGCCGGCGAGCGCCCACGCCGTGCGGTCGCGCACGATCGATCCGGCGGGTCGAACGGCGGCCGTCGGCGGCACGCCACCCGTAGGCGGCCCGCCCACAGCGGGCGGCCCGCCCACAGCGGGCGGCCCGGCCACAGCGGGCGGCCCGGCCACAGCGGGCGGCCCGGCCACGGAGCGCGCGCCGCCGCGCCTGGCGCGGGCCAGCACGGCCCAGGGCACGACGGCGACGGCGGCGAGCAGCGCCCACACACCCACCCCGGCCCGCCAGCCACCGAACGCGTGGGCGATCGGCACGGTGACGGCGGCGGACACCGACGCGCCGAGATTGAGCGCCGTCGTGTACAGGCCGGTCATCGGGCCGATCCGGTCCGGGAAGTGCTCCCGCACCACGCCCGGCATCAGCACGTTGACGACGGCGATGCCGGCGAGGGCGAACGCGCTCAGGGCGAGGAACGGCGCGACGCCCGGCGCCAGCGCCCGCGCGAGCAGGCCGACCGCCGTCATGGTCGTGGCGACGGCGACCACGGCGGCCGGCGCGAACCGGCGCGCGAGCCGGGGCGCCACCCCGCCGATCAGCGCGAAGCACAGCACCGGCACGGACGCGAGCAGCCCGGCCACGGCCGCGCTCATCCCGAGCCCGGCCCGGGTCTCGGCGAGCACCGGCCCGATCGTCGTGACCGCCGGGCGCAGGTTGAGCGCCGCGAGCATCAGGGCGGTCGCCGCGATCCAGCGCGTGCCGGCGCCACGCCGGGCGGTTGCCGCGACCCGGGCCGCCACCGCGACGCGCGCCGCCTCGACCCGGGCGCCCACTGTCACCCGGCAATCATAGAATGATGGGATGAATTACGGACCGGTGCCGAGACGGTCGTCACTCTGCGACGAGGTCATCGCGCGGCTGCGGCACCAGATCACCTCCGGCGAGTGGGCGGTGGGCTCGCGCATCCCGACCGAGCCGGAACTGGTCGAGCGGCTGGGCGTGGCGCGCAACACCGTGCGCGAGGCGGTGCGGGCGCTCGCCCACAACGGGCTGCTCGCCATCCGGCAGGGCTCGGGCACCTACGTCGTCGCCACGTCCGAGCTTGCCGCCGTCATGGGTCGGCGGTTCGCCGCGGCGCCGCAGCACGACGTCGTCGAATTGCGCGGTGCCCTGGAGGCGACGGCCGCGCGCCTCGCCGCGGCCCGGCGCACGGCGGCCGACCTGCGCCGCCTCGAAGCGCTGCTGCGGCGGCGCGAGCAGGCGTGGGCCTCGGGCGACCGGGACGCCTTCGTCGACGCGGACGCCGCGTTCCACCAGGCGGTGGTGGCCGCCGCGCGCAACGAGGTGCTGCTCGCCCTCTACGCCGACCTCGGCCAGGTGATCCGCGACTCGCTGCGCGCGCACGTCCCCGCCGCGCTCGACACGGCCGACCCGATGGACCACTCCGGGCTGGTCGAGGCGATCCGCGCCCGCGACGCGGAACGGGCCGCCGCCGAGGCCACCGCGCACACGGCGGCCATGAAGCGGGAGTCAGCCGGGCGCTGACCGGCCGCGGGCAGCGAGGCCGCCGAGCGCACCCAGCGCGGCGCCGCATCCGGTCAGCACCGGCGCCAGGACCCCGGCGGCGACGGCCAGCGTCAGGTTGACGTACAACCGCATCGACGTCAGGTGGCTGTGTGCCAGCCCGTCTACCTTCACCTGCTGGCGCCCGACGACGTCGAGGAACGCGTTGTCCACCACGGCGAACGTCGCGATCGTGAGCGCGGCGATCACCGCTCCGGCGACGGCGCCGGCCACCGGCGGCCCGATCGGCGCCCGGACCCGCCGCCCGGCGACGAACCCCGCCGCGGCGAGCACCAGCATGATCGCGACGTAACCTGTCAGCACGGCGGCCGAGTCGTCGCCCGGGGACGGGCGCACGACGTTGCTCACCACGACGACTGTCGCGATCGGAACGGCGGCCAGCACGCCGGCGCGGGCCCCGATCGAGGCGGCGATCCGGCCGGGACCGGCGGCCGGCGGTGGGCGCAGGCGCGCGTCGAGCGCGCCGGCCACGACGTCGACGCCCAGCCGCCAGCGGCCGCGGCCCTCGGCCCGCAGATCCGCCAGCAGGGCGGCGAACTCGGCGCCGTACCGCTTCCGCCACCAGCGCGGGTAGAACCGGACCAGCCTGGTCACGTCGACTCCCGCAGGCGGCGCAGCCCCACCGTCGCGATGGCGGCGGCGTGACGCAGGTACGCGCCCAGCGCCGCGGCCCCGGCGGCGGTGATCCGGTACGGCCGGCGCCGCTCCTCCGGCGGCAACGACTCGATGAGCCGCCGCTCCTCCAGCCGGGCCAGCGCCCCGTAGAGCGTGCCCGGACCGAGCGTCACCCCAGCGAACTCCTCGATGTCCCTGATGAGCGCGTAGCCGTGCCGGGAGCTACCGGCGAGGCTGCTGAGGATCAGCACCGCCGGGTCGGCGAAGCGGCCCAGGCCGTCGAGTTCCACGCGTCACCTACCCGCGGCCGGCACGGCGACGGCCGGAGCGGGCGGCAGCGCCGCGCCCACCGCGGCGCCGATGCTCGCCAACCCGCTGCCGACCACGAGCCCGATCACCACCAGATGGATGATCCCGCCGGCCAGAAAGTCGCCCGCGATCGCGGCGGCGAGATCGCCGGCTCCGCGGAACTCGGCCAGGTTCTGCGGATCGAGCAGCAGCAGCGGCATCTCCGTGAGCGCCAGCGCCTGCATGGTGATCAGGCCGATCAGGCCACTGACCAGACCGCTCCACGTGCCCACCAGCGTGCCCACCCAGACGCGCCGGTGCCGGCGGGCTGCCCGCGCGCCGGCGTACGCGGTGAGCAGCCAGACCGACCAGGTCGCGGCGAAGTACGGGACGACGGCCCAGCGCCCCCAGCCGTACCCGACGTTGGCGACCACCATCTCCACCACCCAGAGCGCTCCGAACAGCACGCCCCATCGGACGCCGTCGCGGCGGGCGGCGCGCCACAGCGGGCCGTCGGCCCGAACGCCCGCCGTCGCGGCCATCGCGGCGACCGCGAGGCCGAGCCCGGCCAGCGCCAGCAGTGTGATCGTCGGTGGGTCGGGCCGCAGCAGGCTGGGATAGCGGCGCAGCGCGACCGCGAGCAGCGCCGCGGCCAGGGCCGCCAGGGCCAGCAACCCGAACCGGATCGCGGTGCGTCCGTTCATGCCCACCGCCCGAACAGTCGTCGCGCGTTATATCGTCCGGCGTAATATAGCGCGACCGTCGACGCGGCTCAATGGGGCCGGCGGCCAGCTTCACGGAGCCCGCCGGCCCGAGCGCCGCTATCCTGCCTGCCATGCCGCAGCGGACCAACATCCTCATCACCGGCGCGAGCGCGGGGCTCGGCGAACGGATGGCCCACGAGTTCGCCGCGCGCGGGCGCAACCTCGCCCTCGCCGCGCGCCGGCTGGACCGCCTGGAGGCGGTGCGCGCCGACATCCTCGCCGCCCACCCCGCTGTCACGGTGGCGGTGCGCCAACTCGACGTCACCGACCACCAGCAGGTCTTCGAGGTGTTCAAGGCATTCGACGACGACCTGGGCGGGCTCGGCGGCCTCGATCGTGTCATCGTCAACGCCGGCGGTGGCAAGGGCCGCTCGATCGGCACCGGCGGTTTCGCCGACAACTCGGCCAACGTGTCGCTGAACTTCGTCGCCGCGCTGGCCCAGTGCGAGGCGGCGATCGAGCTGTTCCGGGCCCGCTCGGCCGGGCACCTCGTGGTCATGTCGTCGATGAGCGCCGTGCGCGGGCTGCCTCGGCACATGACGACGTACGGCGCCGCCAAGGCGGGCGTCGCGGCCCTGGCCGAGGGGATCCGCGCCGACCTGCTCCGCACGCCGATCCGGGTGTCGACGATCTACCCCGGGTACATCGTGTCCGAGGGCAACCGGCCCGACCCGCGCAACAAGCTGATGGTCTCCACCGAGAAGGGCGTCGCGTCGATCGTGCGGGCCATCGAACGGGAACGCCGCGACGCGATGGTGCCGGCCTGGCCGTGGGTGCCGTTGGGCGTCCTGATGCGGGTCGCGCCGCTCGGTCTCGTCGCCCGGTTCCTGTGATGTCCGGCCCGTTCTCGGCGCTGACGCTGCACGAGGCGGCGCGGCTGATCCGCGCGGGCGACACCGACCCGGTCACGCTGGTGCGCCGGAGCATCGAGGCGATCGCGGCGAGCCCGCTCAACGCGTTCGTGCGGGTCGACGCCGACGGCGCGCTGCGGGCGGCGGCGCTGGCGCAGGAGGAGTTGTCGCGAGGCGCCGACAGGGGCGTGCTGCACGGCCTGCCGGTCGCGGTGAAGGACATCGTCGACACTGCCGGGGTGGCCACCACGATGGGCTCGCGCCATTTCGCGGGCCACGTTCCCGCCGGCGACGCCGAGGTGGTGACCCGCTTGCGGGCGGCCGGCGCGATCGTCGTCGGCAAGACCGGCACGCACGAGTTCGCGTACGGCCCCACCGGCGACGTGTCCGCCGACGGCCCGGTCCGCAACCCGCACGATCCCACCCGGATGACCGGCGGCTCCAGCGCCGGATCGGCCGCCGCGGTCGCGGCCGGGCTCGTGCCGCTCGCCGTCGGCACCGACACGGGCGGGTCGGTGCGCATCCCGGCGGCGCTGTGCGGCATCGCGGGCATCCGGCCGACCTTCGGGACGGTGCCGACGGACGGGGTGTTCCCGCTGTCGGGTTCGCTGGACACCGTCGGCGTGCTGGCCGCGGACGTGGCCGGCACGGCGGCGGGTTGGCAGGTACTCGCCGGCGCCCCGGCGGCGCCGGTGTCGGCACCGTTCGCGGGCGACCTGCGGGTCGGGCTGGTCACCGACCCGTGGTTCGACCGGCTCGACGACGCCGTTCGGGCGGCCTTCGACGCGTTCGTGGCGTCGCTCGCGGCGCGCGCCGCGCGGGTGGTCCCGGTCGCGGTCCCCGACGCCGCCGACCTGCACGCGCTGTACGTCACCGTGCAGTCCTACGAGGCGTCGGCGATCCACCGCGAACGGCGGGCGACCGCGCCGCACCTGTTCCAGCCGGAGACCCTGCAGCGTCTCGAGGTGGCGGCGGCCGTCACCGCCGACGCGTACGAGCCGGCGGTCCGCCGGCTCGCCGAGGTCCGCGCGGCGGCGGCGGAGCGGCTCGCCGGCGTCGACGTCCTGATCCTGCCGACGGTGCCCGTGCTGGCGCCGCCGATCGGCGCGCGCGACACCGACATCGGCGGCGGCTGGACGTCGCCGCGCGACGCCCTGCTCGCCCACGACGCCCTGTGGGGCGTGCTCGGGCTGCCCGCGCTGTCGATCCCGATCCCGAACCCGGGCGGGTTGCCGGTCGGCGCGCAACTCGTCGGCGCGCCCGGGGGTGACGCGGCGCTGCTCGCCATGGCCGAAACGATCGCTGGCTTCTAGGGTCTGCGCATGGCGAAGTACTTCGACGTGCACCCGGACAACCCGCAGCACCGGGCGATGACCCAGGTGGTGGAGATCCTGCGGGACGACGGGCTGATCGCGTACCCCACGGACTCGTGCTTCGCGTTCGGCTGCCAGCTCGGCAACAAGGCGGGCCTGGATCGGATCCGGCAGATCCGCCACCTCGACGACAGCCACCACTTCACGCTCGTCTGCCGGGACTTCGCGCAGCTGGGCCAGTTCGTCCAGATCAACAACGCCTCGTTCCGGTCGATCAAGGCGGCGACGCCGGGCAGCTACACGTTCATCCTGCCGGCGGCCAGGGAGGTGCCGCGGCGGCTGCTGCACCCGCGCAAGCGCACCGTCGGGGTGCGGATCCCCGACCACCCGGTGGTCCAGGCGCTGCTGACCGAGCTCGGCGAGCCGCTGGTGTCGAGCACCCTGCTGCTGCCCGGCGACGCCGATCCGCTCACCGACGGCTGGCAGATCAAGGAACGGCTCGACCACGCCCTCGACGCCGTCATCGACTCCGGGGAGTGCGGCACCGTGCCGACGACCGTCGTCGACTTCTCCGAGGGCGAGCCGGAGATCCTGCGCAGGGGCGCCGGCGACCCGTCGCGCTTCGAGTGACACGGCGAACGTCCGAGCGACACGGCGAACGTCCGCTGCCGCATGGCGGTAGCGGACGTCCGCGATCCGGGTTTCTCAGGCGGCTCGCCGGCGGCGTCCCGCGACGATCAGTGCGACGCCGCCGAACAGGAACACACCGCCGGACACGAGCGACGCCGTGATCACGCCGTGCAGGATCGGCAACGTGATGGCGCCGGTGCCGTCGGCGCTGACCCCGGCCGAGCCGTCGGCGTTCATCAGCACGACGGTCCAGTCGCCGGGCTCGACCGACCAGGTGATGCTCTGCTGGCCGGCACCGGACGCCGAGGCGACCCAGATGGGCTGTGCGGCCGGTGCCGACGCGGGGACGCCACCGGGCTTCGCCGTGTAGGTCACGCCGAACAGGCCGACGTCGGTCTCGTCGATCTCCTCGTGCGCCACCCGGCCGAGGTAGGCCGCGACGTCGTCGGAGCGGGCGATCCCGACGAAGATCGGCGTCGAGGTCGTCGAGTCGACGGTGACACGCAACCTGCCGAGCAGGTCCTGGGTGTACAGCTCGTCCGGCCCGGTGGCGCTGAGGTCCAGCGAAGCCGAGGTGATCGCGTGGGTGCCGGTCGAGAAGCGGCCGGGTCGTGCGGTGAAGAAGCCGTCGTCGCCGTGCCTCGCGTCGAACGACGCCACGATGGCGGCGCCCATCAGTGAGTTGACGCCGAGGAAGACGAGCAGTACGCCCAGCCCGAGGAGCCAGGCGCGGCCCCGCCGGCGGGTCGGTGCGCTCGTCGGGGTTGCAGGGGTGGTGGATGCGGTGGCGGTAGTGGTCATCGGTGCCTCCAGGCGTGCAGCGGGTGAGTGTTCCTGGGATGAGGCTGGCAGTCGACGGCCGCCGCGGTAATGCGGTGCGCCCGTCGATCGGTCCCCCAGAAACCCGTCCCCGGGACGGGCGGTAATCCGGCTTCGCTGACGTTTCCCCTGTTCGGCGGTGTCCTGTAGCGGCGTTCGCGAATATCGTCGATCGCGGACCGACAGGGGGATGCGGTGCGCCGTAGGAGAGCACGATGACCGGTGCGGCACCGGTCGCGCCGTTCGGGGGGTTGGCGGCCCGGTTCACCGCGTCGGCGATGTCCCTACCGCGCTGGGCGCTGCTGTGGCTGGCGGTCGCCGTGGCCGAGGTCCTCGCGCTGCGACCGCTGCTCGTCGGCGCCTCCACCCACCCCGTCTATGTGATCTTCCGGTTGGTCGGCGGCTCGTTCGCCGTGTGCGGACTGATCGTCTGGCGGTGGCGTCCGGACAACCGCAGCGGCAAGCTCATGACCGCGACGGGGTTCGCGTTCTTCCTCGGCCCGTTGCTCGTCCAGGTCCCCGCACCGCCGATTCAGACGGTCGGCCAACTGCTGCCCGATCTGTGGCTGCTGTTCTTCGTGCCGCTGGTGCTCACGTTCCTGACCGGTGGACGGCTGCGGACCACGCTCGACCGGTGGGTCGTTCTCCTCGTGGCGGTGGTGGTCGTCGTCCTGCCACCGGTGGAGCTGCTGTTCCTCGAGCGACCCGGCAACCTGCTCCTGATCCACGCCGACCCGCGCGTCGCGGGCGCAGTCGCCGCCGTCCAACGGGTGCTCCTCATCGCGGCGTTCGCCGCGGTGGTCGTCGTCGTGTGGGTGCGGTTCGTCGCCGCGTCCCGGCCGGGGCGGCGGGCGATGATGCCGGCCGTTGCCGGTGTCCTGTGCCTGCTGCTGTTCATCGCGCTGGTGATCCGGGACCGGCTGCAACGCCCGACGACAGTGGAGCTCCTGGACTGGATCACGGCGTTCTTCGTCCTGACCGTGCCGCTGGCGTTCGTCGTCGGCCTGCTGCGGTCCCGGTTGGCCCGCGGCGGCCTGGCCGACCTCTTCCGCCGGATCGAGGACATGCGGCCGGCGGACCTGCAGGCCGCGCTGGCGCACATCACCGGAGACCCGGGCCTGGTGATCGGCTACCGCCAACCGGACGACGTCTACCTGGACGCGGAAGGGCGTCCGGTGGAACTCGATCCGCCCGCCGGCCGGTCCGTCGCGGCCGTGTACCGGGCCGGCGAGCGGACGGCGGCACTGGTCTACGACCGGTCGCTGGACGACGACCCTGAGCTGATCGAGGCGGTGACCGCCGCGGCGCGGGTCGCGCTGGAGAACCGCCAGTTGCACGCCGACGTCCAGGCGCGGCTGGCGGAACTGCGTGCGTCGCGGGAAAGGATCATCGCCGTCGGTGACGCGGAACGCCGCCGGATCGAGCGCAACCTCCACGACGGTGCGCAGCAGCGCCTCGTCGCGTTGACCCTGCAGCTGGCGCTGATCCAGCGACAGATCCGGGCCGACCCGTCGGTCGCCGAGCAGATGGTGACCTCGGCCAGCGAGGAGCTGGCCCAGTCACTCGCCGAGCTGCGCGAACTCGCCCGCGGCCTGCATCCGTCTGTGCTGGACCACGGCCTCGACATCGCGCTGGACGCACTCGCCATGCGCTCGCCCGTGCCCACCACCGTCACTGTCGAGCCGGGACCGCCGCTGCCCGAGCCGATCGCGTTCGCCGTCTACCTCGTGACATCCGAGGCGCTCACCAACGTCGCCCGGTACGCGCGCGCCACGTCGGCATCGGTACGGGTGGCACGCGTGCGCGACCGGCTCGTCGTCGAGGTGGCCGACGACGGCGTCGGCGGTGCGGACATCGCCAAGGGCACCGGCCTGCGCGGCCTCGCCGACCGGTTGGAGGCGCTGGACGGCAGCCTGCGGGTCGCGGGCGGACCGAGCGGCGGCACCGTCGTGATCGCTGAGCTTCCCGTCGGGCGTTGACCGGTTTCCGTCGACCGGGTTCACGCGGTCGACCGGCTCCGCTTCCCGCTGATCGCCGGGATGCCCGCGAGCATCTGGCAGTGCGCCTTCTGGGCCCTCTCCTGCGCGGTCCCGGCGGCGGGCTGACGCTCACCCTCCGGTGTTGAGCAGGCCGAGTTCACCCCAGCCGATCGGCAGGTTCATGGAGTCGACGTGGACGAACAGCAGGTCGACCATGATCTTCGCGGCGGCAGCGCGGCGATTCTCGGGCAACGCCTGTGCGGCGGCCAGAGCGGCGCCGAGGCCGTCGTCGCCGCCGGCGTAGAGCGCGTCGACGACGGTGGCCGCATCGGGGTCGACCCGCGCGGCGAAGTAGCGCTGCCGTTCCGGGTCCTCGCCCGCGGGCAGCGTCCGCCACCGCCCGGCCTGGACGCCGACCCCCCAGGCCAGCCACACGAGCAGCAGCGGATCCTTGGCGATGGCGGCGGCGTGCCGCGTCACACACGGCGCGCAGTAGTCGAAGCCCGCGCCGAGGGCCGCCCGCAGCGGCTCCACGCGGGCCGCGCCCTGGGGATCGTCCGGCGCGTAGGTGATCCAGTCGTCGTCCAGGTCGGACCTGGGATGGCTGGTGGACAGGCCGGCGAACTCGTGCAGGCGCAGCAACGGATGGCGATGCTCCTCCGGCGTGTCCATCGTCCGATTCTGTTGTCGGCCGGGCCGCACGCGGTATCACTCGAAGGAGGTGCGGCTCCCCGGATTCCCCCGGACGGGGGGTGCCTTACGAATTGGCCCGGATGGTGTCGCGGAAGAAGGTACCCAGCGTTCTGGTGTCCCCGCGCGGACAGATGCTGGCTGCGAACACGCACAGCGCGGTCTTTCCGAGGACCGAGCGATGGCGGACGGCGTCGGCGATCGCTTTGTTGTCCCGTTGGACCAGAAGCCTTAGTCCGGCGCCTTCCGCGGCGCCGGTCAACATGTGCGTGATGTCGAGGACGGTGACGTCGGGCCGGAGCGTGACGTTGTAATGGTCGAGAATTCCTTGATACACCGCGACCCACGTGCGGTCGATATTCGTGTACATGCGGTCGACGGCCTCGCGGATCACCGGCTCGGTCGGCGCCATCGCCTGCATCACCAGTTGCACCCGGAAGAGGGAATCCTCGAAGAGCTTGAGGTCTTCCGATGCGAGACGCTCCAACACCGAGTCAACGGCTTGCGTGGTCATCCGCGACAGCGCGCGCTTCGCAATCTCCTCGCCCGCCAACCGGCTCGGCATCGACAACGCGTACATCGCCAGATCGGCGCGGTATCTCTCCAAGTGCGGCCACGTTTGCGTGAAAGCGTCGTCGGCCGACCGCAGTGCGGGTGAATCGATCGGGATCGAGGAACGTGCGGCAAACCGCAGAATCTCGTCCTCATGGGCGGAGACGCGATTCGGGCCGAATGGCGGATGGCCGGCTGCTTCGTGGCACACAATCTCCGCCGAAGGAAACCGGAACGGATTTTCGATACCGGACTCCACGGATTCAACCAACAGGCGCCGGCCGGCATCCAGCAGCGCCTTGACCTTCGGGTCGAGCAGCCGCTCCCCGACCTCCAGCCTGGTCCGTTCGGTCACGAACGGAGCTATGTCACCCATGGAGACCTCGAACCGCACGGATGGAGTCCCTGGTTTTCACAGCATTATCGCTCAGGCGGAGGCGCGGCGGGTGACCTGAACGATGTCCGAGCCGGGGCGCGGCGGTTCCGGCTCCCCCGCGATCACCGCGACGATCGTGGCCGCCAGGTGGGCGGCCACCGCGGCCTGGTCCGTGGTCACCGTGGTCAGGGGCGGCGCGGCCAGCCGGGCCGACGGGATGTCGTCGACGCCGATGACCGCCAGGTCGTCCGGGGCGGCCATCCCGCGCAGCCGCATCCCGGCGAGCACGGCAAGGGCCACCTCGTCGTTGTAGGCGCAGATCCCGGTGACGCCGGCCGCGTGCCACGCCGTCGCCTGAACAGCGGCCGCGCCGGGGTCCAGCGGCACCTCCCGGACGTCCGGGCCGTCCAGCCCGAGGTCGGCGCACGCGACCCGGACGCCGTCGAGCCGCGGTTCGGCGAAGTTGCGCAGCCGCTCGTCGTCGGGGTACGCGAACCCGAGCCGGGTGTGCCCGGTTGCCGCCAGGTGTTCGGCCTGCATGCGGCCGATGCGCTGCTGCGGCACCTCCAACTCGCGCCGCCGCTGCCGGGACCGGCCGAGCAGCGCCACCACGAGTTCGATGCCGGCTGCCGTCATCGCCGCGCTCTCGTCGGCGGAGAACTCCTCGAAGGCGAGCACCGCCGCCGGCGTGATCGCCTTCCAGATCTCAGCCGTGGACCGGCCGCCGGCGGTGATCGGGTGCAGCACGAAGGTCATTCCGCGCCGGGCCAGTTCGGTGGACAGGTTGCTGGTGAGCGCCCCGACCTCGGGCCCGAGCGGCCAGTCCGGCAGCAGGCAGAGCACCACGTCGGAGCGGCCGCTGCGCAGCGCCCGGGCGGCCGCCGACGGCGCGTACCCGAGCCGCTGCGCCGCCGACAGGACCCGCTGGCGCGTCTCGTCCGGGATCTTCTGGTGCGGCGTGTTGTTGAGGACGTAGCTGACGGTGGCCCGGGAGAGCCCAGCCTCGCGTGCGACGTCCGCACTGGTGATCCGGCGCGTCATGGCTATGAATTTCCTGTCTCTTCGCGACTACCCGTTGCGATCACGGACGACCGGTGTCAATCTTACTGACACGAGCAAGTTACACGTGTCAGTCAAGCACCCGCCAACTACACCCTGATGTATCTGACCGCCGCGGCGCTGACCTTCCTGGGCGCGCTCGCGATCATCCCGGTTCGAAAGGTCCGCTGATGTACTCCGAGATCGACACCCTCATCAAGTCCCTCGAGCTGCCCGCCAAGGTCCGCCTGCTCACCGGCGCGACGATGTTCACGCTCCCGTCGAACGAGTCCATCGGCCTGCATGAGATGCGCTTCTCCGACGGCCCGACCGGCGTACGCGGGCTCAAGTTCCACGGCGGACGCATCGTCGCGCTGCTCCCCAACGCCACCCTGCTCGCGTCGGCCTGGAGCGAGGAGACCACCCACGAGGTGGGCGGCATCCTCGCCGAGGAGGCGCTCGCCCAGCAGATCCACGTCGTGCTCGGCCCGACGATCAACCTGCACCGCACCCCGCTCGGCGGCCGGCTCTTCGAGGCGTACTCCGAGGACCCGCTGCTCACCGGCAAGCTCGCTGCGGCCTACGTGCGCGGCATGCAGAGCCACGGCGTCGGCGCGAGCCTGAAGCACCTGGTGGCCAACGAGTCGGAGACCGACCGGAACACCGTGAACAGCGTCGTCGACGAGGCGACGCTGCGCGAGCTGTACCTGCTGCCGTTCGAGATCGCGATCGCCGAGTCCGACGCCTGGACGCTGATGGCGGCCTACAACGACGTCAACGGGGTCGCGGCGACCGAGCAGGACCACGTCAACAACGGCATCGTCAAGGGCGAGTGGGGCTACCCGGGCCTCATCATGTCCGACTGGTTCGCCACCAAGACCACCGCGCCGTCCGCCAACGGCGGCCTCGACCTCGTCATGCCCGGCCCGATGGGCCCGTGGGGCGACGCGCTGGTGGCCGCCGTGCGCGCCGGCGAGGTCGACGAATCCACAGTGGACGACCACCTGCGGCGCCTGCTGCTGCTGGCGTCCCGGGTCGGCGCGCTCGGCCCCGTCCGCACGTATCCGGATGCGCTGCCGGCGCCCGACTCGCCCCAGCGACGCGAGCAGTTGACCCGCCTCGCCGCGCAGGGCATGACGGTGCTGACCAACCGCGGCGGCGCGCTGCCGCTCACCACCGACACGTCCGTTGCCCTGATCGGCCGGCACGCGATCGACACCATCGGCATGGGCGGCGGCTCGGCCCAGGTCAACCCGCCCTACCAGATCAGCATCGCCGACGGCCTGCGCGCGCTCTACGGCGACCGGCTGACCGTCACCGACGGCGTCGACGTGCGGACCCGCCCGACACCGGCCCGCGGCGGCTTCGTCGTCGACCCCGCCACCGGTGCGGCCGGAGTCCACATGACGCTCTACGACGCCGACGGCGCGGTCATCGAGGAACGGCTCGCACCCACCGCGTCGACGATGGTCGGAATGGACGACGACTTCGACGCGACGGTCGCGGCCATCCGGATCACCGCCACTGTGCCGTCCGGCGGCCCGATCGAGGTCGGCACGATCGGCCCCGGCGACTGGACGCTTTCGGCCGGCTCGGTCGTCGCCACGTACCCGCTGCGGGTGTCGGGCGCCGGGCTCGGCGAGGAGATCCTGGCCCCGCCCGCCCACACCACCACTGCCGAGATCGCCGACGGCGGCACCATCGAGGCCACCGTCCGGTTGCTCGCCCGCGACTCGGGGGGTCCGCTGGCCGGCGTCGGAGCGTTCGGCCTGGTCGCGCGGCAGGCGCCGCGCCCCGTCGACGACGTGCTCGCCGACGCCGTGCGCGCCGCCACCGGTGCCGACGTCGCCGTCGTGGTCGTCGGCCTGACCGAGGAGCAGGAGACCGAGGCCGTCGACAAGTCCACGCTGCGGCTGCCCGGTGAGCAGGACGCGCTCGTCGAGGCGGTCGCGGCGGCGGCGCGGCGCACCGTCGTGGTGGTGAACGCGGCGACGCCGGTGCTGATGCCGTGGCGGGGCAAGGTCGATGCGGTGCTGTGGGCCGGCCTGCCGGGTCAGGAGGCCGGGCACGCGGTCGCGGCGGCGCTGGTCGGCGCGATCGAGCCGGCCGGCCGCCTGGTGACGACGTTCCCGACGGCCGACGCGGCGACGCCGGCCTGGTCGGTGACCCCCGTCGATGGTGCCGTGGTCTACGAGGAGGGCACGTACATCGGGTACCGCGGCCACCACGCCGGCCGGGCACCGGAACCGGAGTTCTGGTTCGGGCACGGCCTCGGCTACGGCTCGTGGCGCTACGACTCGGCGACGCTCGTCGACGAGTCCACTGTGGAGGTCACGGTGACCAACACGGGCGAGCGGCCCAGCCGTGAGGTGGTGCAGGTCTACCTGGAGCCGGCCGCCGCCGATCAGCCGGTGCGCCTCGTCGGGTGGCAGGCGGTCGAGGTGGCGCCGGGCGCGTCGGCCACGGTCACGGTGACCGGCGACGCGCGGATGTGGCGCACCTGGGACACCGACGCGAACGCCTGGGGCCGGCTGGCGCCGGGCGGCCGCCTGCTGGTGGCCCGCGGCCTGGGCGACGTGAGGGCGTCGCTGACGCTCTGAGCCGCTCTGCGGTGAGACCTTGGAGTCCGGTGGTCGCTGGAGCTACCACCGGACTCCAAGATCGCGGTGTGTCAGGGGAGGTTGGCGCGGATGAAAGCCGTCATATCCGCCAGGACTTCGTCCTTGTTGGTCTCGTTGAAGATCTCGTGGGCGGCGCCCGGATAGACCTTCTCCTCGAACACGTCGCCGCGCAGCCTGTCCATGACCGGGCGCACAACGGCGAGCGGCACGAGCGCGTCTCCCTCGCCGTGCAGCCACAGCGTCGGCAGGTCGCCGAAGCCCGGACCGGCCGAGATCGCGTCGACAGCGGCGGCGAACGCCCGCAGCGTCGGCTTCTTGAACGGACCGTGCCAGACCAGTGGGTCGGCCGCGTAGGCGGCGCCCACGGCCGGATCGCGGGACAGCACCGCCGGGTCGATCGGGATCTCCGGTAGCGGATCCATTTCCATCAGCGCGTAGATGCCGGCGTCCAGGCCGACCAGCGGCCCGGACAGCACCAGGACCGACAGATCCGCGCGGTGGGTCTGCGCGTAGCGCGTCGCGATCATGCCGCCCATCGAGTGCCCGACCAGGACGACTGGCAGCCCCGGGTGCCGCTCGCGGGCCCAGCCGACCACCGTGTGGAGGTCCGTCACGTACTCGTCGATGTCCGCGACGTGCACGCGCTCCCCGTCGGATTCGCCGTGGCCGTGGTGGTCGGGCGTGACGACAGTCGCGCCGTTCGCGACGAGTTCCTCGATGACGTGCGGGTAGCGGCCGCCGTGCTCGCCGTAGCCGTGCGCGACGACGACGAGGTGCGTGGCGGACGGATTGACCGTTTCCCGGACGGCGAGCGAGCCGTGCGTGCCGGCAAGGGTGGTGTCCATGGCCCACATTCTGGCCCGCTAGTCGAGCAGATGTCCCCGCATCGCCGCGGCGTGCTCGGCGGTGACGCCGATGGACGCGAGGTACTTCTCGACCGAGCCGTGCCGCTCCCGCAGCGCGTCGAAGACCGCGATCATCGCCTCCCGGGGCGTGACCGTGTAGATCTCCCAGCGCCGGGTCAGCGGCTCCGGGTGGCGGGCCGACCACCAGGCCCAGCCGGCCTCCTCGGCGCGCTCGCTCAGCGCGTAGTCGTCGGCGATGTCGTCCTCGGCGACGCCGAGCACGTGCAGGGTGAACGCCGCCACCAGACCGGTGCGGTCCTTGCCGGCGGCGCAGTGGAACACCACGGGCGCGGCGTCCGGATCGGCGATCGTGCGCAGTGCCAGCGCGATGCCGGCGCCACCGAGTTCGGTCATCTCCAGGTAGCGCTCCACCAGGTAATCGACGCGGGACTCCGGCGTCGGGAACTCGGCCGCCGGCCATTCGAGGTGTTCGACCTGCGCGTGCAGGTAGGTGTGCGCGGCCGGTGCGACCCGGCCGTGCCGCTCGATCTCGTCGGGCCGGCGCAGATCGATCACGGTGCGCACGCCGAGTTCCCCCAGGCGGGTCAGGTCGGCGTCGTCGAGGCGGCACAGGTCGTCGGCGCGGAAGAGGCGCCCCCACCGGACCGTGCGGCCGTCGGCGCCGCGGTAGCCGCCGAGGTCCCGGAAGTTGAACACGTTCTCGAAGACCACGGCGCGCTCGTTCATGCACCGAACCCTATCGGGTGAACCGATTCACACCGGTCGGGACGGGGCGGTGGCATGCGGCACACCTGCCGCCTCGCTGCAACGGTTTGCCGCCCGTACCGCGTCTACCCGTCGTGGGTCATCGGGGGCGGCTGGTGCGCCGGATTGCCGTGACGCTGAGCGTCGTCCTCCTGGTGGGACTGGTCGGCGACGGCAGTGCGGCGCACCGGTCGAGCGGCGCCCGGTGGGTCGACCCGCACAGCGTCGCCGCGCCGACCGCCGCCCGATCCGACTCGACGCCCGCCCGGACCGCATCGCCGGACCCGCATCTGCCGGCCGACCTGCTGGCCCGGTTGCCGCGGTTCGGGCCGCCGCCGCCCGCGGTGCCGCTGCCGCCGGTCCCCGGGCCGCGCGCGCCGTGGCTCGCCCGGATCCCGACCGAGCAGCCGGTGGCGTTCCTCACCATCGACGACGGCTGGGTCCGGACGCCCGAGGTCGCCGCACTGTTCGAGACGGCGCACGTCCCGGTGACGCTGTTCCTCATGATCGACGCGATCCGCGCCGACCCCGGCTACTTCGCCCGGTTCCAGAACGCCGGCGCCCGGATCGAGGCGCACACGATCAGCCACCCGAGCCTGCGCGGCAGGCCGTACGGCCAGCAACGGCACCAGATCTGCGACTCGGCCGACCAGCTGGGCGCCTGGTACGGCCGTCGCCCGGCCCTGTTCCGCGCGCCGTTCGGCGAGCACGACGCGACGACGCTCGCGGCCGCGCACGACTGCGGCATGCGGGCGGTGCTGTTCTGGCGGGAGACGGTCAACAACGGCATCGTCCGCTACCAGGAAGGCTCGACCGTGCGGGCCGGCGACATCATCCTGATGCACTTCCGGCCGCGCTTCGTCGACGACTTCATCGCCGCGCTCCAAGCGATCAAGGCAGCGGGGCTGACTCCGGCGCTGCTCGAGGACTACCTGCCGTGACCCTGCTCAGCAGGACGGCTGCGCCGGCCGTCACCGCGGCGCTCACCAGCGCGAGGCTCCACGCGGTCGACCCGGTGCGCTGGGCGATCAGGCCGGCGCCGAGGAAGCCCAGCACACCCGGCAGGGAGATCGCGATCGTCACGGCGGTCAGCACCCGCGCCCGCAGGGCGGACGGCGTGCCGGTGGTCAGCGCGGCGAAGAACCGCGGGAAGAACAGCCCGGCGCAGACGCCGTTGGCGGCCACCGCCAGCGCCGTCGCCCAGACCGGCACCGGGAACGGCAGCAGCCACGTCGACGCGGCCATGCCGGCGATCGCGAGCGGCGTGGTGGGGCCGTCCGCCCGCTTGGCGCGCGACGACAGCAGGCCGCCGACCACCGATCCCCCGCCGTAGGCGGCGAGCAGCCACCCGGCCACCGCAGCGCCGCCGCCCCGCAGGGCCAGCAACGGCAACGTCGCCATCATCGCGCTCCACCCGACCTCGATCAGGCCGACGCCGAGCACCCGTAGCCGCCACGCCGCCTGGCCCGCGACGTGGCGCAGCCCGGCCCAGATGCCGCCGTCGGCGGTCGGGTCCGGGGCCGACCCCTGGGCCCGCACCAGCCCCGCCACGAGGGCGAAGGCCAGCAGGTACGAGACGGCGTCCAGCACCAGGACGCCGCGGGCGCCGACGAGCACGACGAGCAGGCCGCCGAGCGCCGGGCCGGCGAAGCTCGCCGCCTCGTTCAGCGAGCTCATCAGCCCGCCGGAGCGGGTCAGCCGCAGTTCGTCGTCGCCGACGATGTCGGCCAGGACGAGGCGCTGCGCCGACGAGTACCCGGGGAAGAACCCGCCGACGACGAACCCGACCACGAGCACGACGGTGAAGGAGAACACGCCCGCGTAGGCCAGTGCGGGGATCGTCGACATCAGCGCCGCCCGGACCAGGTCGGAGACGAGCATCATCCGACGGGCGCCGAGCCGGGTGGCGAGTTGGCCGCTGCCCAGGCCGAGCAGCGCCATACCGGCGAACTGGGCGGCGAGGACGGCGCCGGTGTGTGCGGCCGAGCCGGTGGTGACGAGCACGAACCAGGGCAGCGCGATCGCCGTCATCTCGGAGCCGAGCGTGGAGACGGCGTCGGCCGCGAGCAGACCGGCAAGCTGCCACCGCTCCCGAGTCACGGCCGCCGACGCTAGCCCCATTTCCGCGATCTTGGACATCTATTACGGCCGTCAGATCCGTGGCGCGCGCCCGCGACGCTGGCGGGCTGCGGATAACCTCGGCGGCCATGACGGCGGAGTTGCGCAAGGCGCCTCCTGGTAGCCCTGGGGCATCCGCCGCTGACCCCGCCGCGACCCCTCTGTCGCCGATCTTGGAGCCCGGTGGCCCCTCTGGGGGCCGCTCGGCTCCAAGATCTACGGCAGGGCGCTCGAGTTATCCACAGGTAAGAATGGACTGGTGACAACGCGCTGTCGGAGGGCGCACAGTCGGACACCATGCCGACCGACGACGACATGCAACGGCTCGGGCTTCTTCTCTTCCGACAGGACGAGGTCCTGACCCGAAGACAGGCGTTGCGGTTCCACTCTCCGAAGGCGCTGCGCAATCTCGTCACTTCCGGCCGATGGCAGCGCCCGCATCTTGGCATCTACGTCGCCCACAACGGACCGATCACCGCTGTCCAGCAGCGGCGCATCGCCGTGCTTTCATGCCGGGGATACGTGGCCGGCTTGTCGGCGCTGAGCCTGTTGGGTCTTCGCGGTTTCGAGTCGCCACACCTGCACCTGCTGATCCCGGCCCATCGGCGCGAGGTCGACCCGCCGCCGTTCGTGCGGATCCACCGCACCACGGCCCTGCCCCATCTCGAACGAGCCGAGGTCGACCGCCTACCGTGCACCGTGCCAGCTCGAGCCGCGGTCGACGCGGCGCAGTGGGCATCGACCGACGCCCGAGCCGCCGCGATCGTCGCCGCATGCGTCCAGCAACGGCTGGTCACCGCCGTCGCCGTGCGCCTGACCCTCGAACGTATGCCGCGCGCCCACCGGCGCAGCCTGATCGGCGCGCTGCTCAACGACCTGGCCGGCGGGGTCGCCTCACTACCGGAGGCCCAGTTCCTGACCATCTGCCGCAAGGCTCGGTTTCCGCGCCCCAAGCTCCAGGTCAGCCGGCGGGACGCTGCCGGCCGGCGGCGATACCTCGACGCGTACTTCGAGGACTACGGCGTGCACGTCGAGATCGACGGCGGCCACCACCGTGACGTGGCCGCCTGGTGGGCCGACATGAAGCGGCAGAACGACCTCTGGATATCCGGCGACCGGGTCCTGCGGTTCCCGTCCTGGATCGTGCGTTCCCGGCCAGCGGAGGTTGTGACCCAGGTGGCCGCCGCACTGCGCGCAGCCGGTTGGCGCGGATAGACGCCGCCCTAGCGCTCGATCTTGGAGGCTGGTGGCCGCAATGAGGGCCACCAGCTTCCAAGATCGCGCAGAACAGCTAGGGCACGAGGATTGCGGCCGCCACGGTGTCGACGTACCAGCGGCGGAACCGCTCGGGTGACCATCCGCGCTCGCGCACGAGCCAGTGCCAGTTGCGGAAGTCCATCGCGAGCCACAGCACGTCGGCGGCGGTCTCGACGGTGTGCTCCGGCCGCAGCTCACCCGACACCGCCAGGTCCGCGGCGAACATCGCCATCCCGTGCCGTCGCTCGGTCAGGTTCTTGC